>JAEEGH010003930.1_pt1 | contig 38568 bp, 30 predicted proteins | sample 9134181 | NCBI WGS metagenome assembly JAEEGH01 (sample SAMN16246544, study PRJNA631951) | gut metagenome | biome: gut microbiome; feature: rumen; material: DP-attached | host: Bos | place: Iran: Karaj | collected 2018-10 | reverse complement strand
AATGTAGATGTAATGCGGCTCACTCACCATATTCGGATCGCGGAAATTGTGAAGCGTGGAGAACATGGTGGTGTTGTCCATATTGTGTCCGTACACAACGGTGTTCGGATCCGTGAAATCCTTGCTGTTATAGTTTTCCGTATATATGACTCCGGGAAAACCGTATGAGCCGTCAAGGTTATGGTTCAGGTAGTATTCGTTATTGCTCGGATGCTGGAGCACTGGATAATCGATGCTTGTTCCGGGCACATATATCCATGCATAGATATCAGGATTGGTCTCATGGAGCGCATCCCAGTCAATGCCCTTACCCGGTGCTTCGGCAACGGCTTCGGGGATCTCTTCTTTGTCATTGCCGCTTACATCACCCTCACCGGATGCCTGAAGAAGTCCCTCGGGTGAAAGTCCCTGCGGTTCATCTTCCGTTTCATCCGTGGAAAGTTCGGGCTGTGCGGATGCGGGCTGCTGCTCTTCACTTACGGTATTTACGCTTTCGGCCAGTTCACGGTAAGTGTTCTCCGCATCGATACGGTTCTTGTATCTGACTGCAATGTAAACAGCGCCTATTACAGCGGCAATAGCGAGAACCATACTCGCATACAACCATATTTTATTTCCCGTACCTCTGTTATCCGAATACATAGCAAACAGCAGGCCGAAATTCGGCCTTTTACATCACATTACATTATATCACTGATTTACATAATATTGAATAAATTTTCGGAATTTTCAGATAAAAGCTCTCATGACAAAATTTGCCAGATCCAAGCCTTTTTCAGACAGTTTTACCGAGTCACCGGTATGTTCAAGGAGGCCGTCTTGAATAAAACGGTCGATCTCCTTTCCGTAGACGTCAAAAATACCCGTTTTATACCTTTTTTCAAACTCGGAAACGCTTACACCGGAGGTAAGGCGGAGGCCGAGTATCATATACTCACTCATGAGTCCTTTTTGGTCGAGCTTTTCGATCAGAACGGGACCTGCAAGCGGGTCCTTGAGATACTCTTCCATATCGGGAGTATCGCTGTATCTGCAATGTCCGTAAAAAGATGCGGCGTCAAGACCCGCAGCATAATAGTCAACACCGGTCCAGTAGCCGATATTGTGCCTGCACTCATAACCGGGACGGGCATAATTGGATATCTCATATCTTTTGAAACCATACTCTTCAAGTATCTTCGAAGTCATATGGTACATTGCCCTGTCTTCATCCTCATCCGGAAGCTCGAGCTTTCCGTCGTTATACATCTCACAGAACGGAGTCTCATCCTCAACGATCAGGCTGTATGCGGAAGTTATGAGAAAGAACAAAGATTTTCGCAGAGAACCGCTAACCGATACTCAGCTTTTGATGACAATCACGATTTGTATATTTGTTGCCATGTATCTTCTGGCAATGGCCTTCCTTCAAGGCGGTTTCCTTCATGCGCAGCAGATATTCGATATGCTTAACGACAATGCCAGCCTGATAATCGTATCATGCGGTCTGACGATCGTAATGATTGGCGGCGGTATCGATATCAGTGTAGGTGCGGTAACAAGTTTGGTTGTTATGAGCTGCATACTGTATTTGAACAACGGCGGAAATATATTTGTATCAATTCTTCTTGCGCTCGGTATCGGAGTTGCTTTCGGACTGGTACACGGCTTCCTGGTAAGCTATCTGGAAATACAGCCGTTTATCGTTACCCTTGCAGGTATGTTCTTTGCAAGAGGACTTACCACAATCCTTTCGGTTAATCCCCAGAAGGTGGATCACGAAGGCTTTGCAAAACTTCGCGATGCAAAAATTGTAATTCCCTGGCTCGGATATACGGCCAAAAACGGGAACAAGGTTCCTGCCCGTATAGAGCTTGGCGTAGTAGTTGCTTTTGTATGCGTATTACTTATTTTCGTATTACTTAAATACATCAAACTCGGACGTAACTTTTATGCGATGGGCGGCAACCAGACAAGTGCCCTGATGCTTGGTATCAACGTAAAAAGAACCCGCTTTATAAGCTATGTTTTAAGCGGACTCTTAAGCGGTATTTCGGGATATGTATTTATGATGCATACGGGTGCCGGAAACGCAACGAATGCTGCAGGTATGGAAATGAATGCGATTGCTTCTTCGATTATCGGAGGCACGCTTCTTACCGGCGGTGTAGGAAATGTTGTGGGTACATTATTCGGAACCCTTACACTTACAACCATCAAGAAGATAGTTGTTTCCAGCGGACTTAACGATCCCTGGTGGCAGAGCATTACCACCGGCGGAATGTTGTGCTTCTTTATTCTCTTACAGAGTGTTGTACTTGCAAAGAGAGCAAAGAAGAAAAAGTCATAGGTTTTTCAGATTTTCATTTCCTCAATACTCCACCCTAATAAGGCAAAGGGCATTGGCCGGGGCGCAAGCTCCGGCTTTTGCTCGTTCTTTTGCTTCTATCAAAGCGGGAATGGAAGAGGCCTCGCGCTTTCCTTCTCCGACTTCAAGGAGTGTTCCGGTCATGATTCTTACCATGTGCTGCAAGAAACCGGAACCGTGATATGTAAAGGTCAAGTAATCACCGTTTTTCTCAATGACAATCGAATCCACTTTTCTGACGGTGGATTTTTTCATTTTGGGATTTGAACAGAAAGATGCATAATCATGTTCGCCCGTCAGGTATTTAGCCGCTTTCTTCATCTCTTCGATATCAGGCTTAAAATCCAGCGCGTAAACAAACTTTCTGTCGAATACGGGCTTTGTATCACCTATATAACAGGTGTATCTGTAGGTCTTGCCTGTGGCATTGTATCTTGCGTGAAATCTGTCACTTGCGATAACACATGAATCAACGCAGATGTTGTCGGGAAGATATCTGTTTAAATAGTCTCTGACAACTTCGGGTTTTTCGTCTGTTTTAAGATGTGCGTTGCAGACATAACCTCTGGCGCTGACACCCGCATCCGTACGTCCGCAGCCGATTACTTCTACATCCTCGTTAAGCATTCTTGAGAGAACGCTTTCCATTTTTCCCTGTATGGTTTCCTCGACTTTGGGCTGATGCTCCCAGCCGTAATATTTTGTTCCGTCGTATGTAACTATAAATTTGTAATTTGCCATTTTTCGATCCTTTTATGAGTTCTTCCCCCTACGGGTTCAATAAGAGTATAAACGAGAAACGAGGGCACTAGCAAGAAAAAGTGTATATACAGGGCGTAAAAACCTCATAAAAGAAGCCCATAAAATGCAGGTAATTTGACGGACAAAAGAGGCTTGAAATATGCTTGTTTTTCTTGACATTCGGCCCTTAAAAATATATGATATAAGAGATTAGGTTTATGCTTGTGGGAGGGCATTTTAATGGCAAAATATGAATGTAAAATATGTGGTTATGTTTTTGACGAACAGCAGGCCGGTGAGACCTTTGATAATTTATACAGTTGTCCCATATGTGATGCTGACAAATCTGCATTCGAATTAATCGAAGCAGACGAAAACAAAGAAGACGGATTCGAAGACGAAGACGATTTTGTTTTTGAGGAAGCTGACGAAGAAACAGCAGAACTGAAAGCAGAAGAAAAAGAAGAAACCGTAGAAACCGAAGAAGTTAAATCCGAGGCAGAGGACGAAGGTCCCAATTTTGAAAGTTTGTTTACCAAAGCAAGCGAATTTTCATCTGCCGAAGAAAGAAGTATACCCGAAAAGAGTGACTTGGAAGACGAAAACCTTGTTTTCGCAAGTCTTTTCTCAAAGGCAAGCGAGTTTTCTTCTGATGAAGAAAAACCCGATATTGAAAAGCCTGAGAGTGACAGCGAAACCCCTGATTACGCTAATTTATTCAGCAAGGCTGAAGGATTCTCATCAGATGAGGAAAAGCCTAATGTTGAAAAGCCTGAATCAGAGAGTGAAGGTCCTGATTTCGCGAGTCTTTTTTCAAAGGCTGAGAGCTTTACATCCGATGAGGAGAAGCCCAAGACAGAGCATAAGGACTTTATAGACGAAATCCTTGAAGAGAATGCAAAGGAAGAAGAAGCATCCGAAGAGCCTGCTGAAGAGAAGGAAGAAGAAAATGCATCTAACGGCGGATTCGTAATTGAGAAGCGTCAGGAGTTCTGGAAAAAAGAAGATGACAGCGAAAAGGCTGCAGAAGATAAAGAAGACAAGCCCGCATTTTCATTCAGCCATGTCGGCAGTGTTCAGAGAGTTATCGGCGGAGAAAACTCCGACAGTGATTCTTCAAACGAAACAAAGATTGAAGAAAAAGACGAGCGCATTGATAATGGCATTATTTCCACATTCTATTCAGGCAAGCCTGTAAAGACCGAGGAAGAACTTAAGGCTGAAGAAGAAGCAAAGAATAAAGAGAACAACAAAGAATTCGCTCCTTACTATGGAGACGGACTCGGAACCATAAAGAAAGTAGTCGGCGCAGAGCCTAAAAAAGAAGAAGAGGAAGAAGAGGACGAGGAAGTAGTTATTCCCAACGATGACGAAGCCCTTTCTTTTGAAGAAGCTCCCGAAGCAGCTAATGAAGAAGCAGTCGATGAAGAAGTAGCCGAAGAAACTGCAGAAGAGAATGCTGAAGCAGTTGAAGAAGTTGCAGAAGAAACTGAAGAGGCAGCAGAAGAAACAGCAGATCTTTTCGAAGAAGCAGCAGAAACTGCTAAAGAAACAGAAGCAACTGAGGAAACCGAAGAAGTTTCTGAAGAAGTAAACGAAGAGGCGGCCGAAGAAAACGAAGCAGAAGATGAAGCTGAGGATGTTGCGGAAGTAACCGCAGACGAAGCTGCTGACGAAGTTGCAGAGGAAACTGAAGAAGCAAACGAAGAAGCAACCGAAGATGCAGCTGAAGAAAACGAAGAAGTTTCCGAAGAAGTAAACGAAGAAGCAGTTATAGAAGCAACAGAAGAAGTTTCCGACGAAGCAGCAGACGAAGAAGAATTCTCCTTCGAAGAAGCTGAAGAAGTAGCAGAAGAATCCGAAGAGATTTCTGAAGAAGTCACTGAAGAATCCGAAGAGGTTTCAGAAGAAGCTGCAGAAGAAACAGAAGAAGTAAGCGAAGAAAACGCTGAAGAGATTTCTGAAGAAGCTTCAGAAGAAACAACAGAAGAAACTGCAGATGAAGAAGCTGCAGAAGAAACAGAAGAAGTAAGCGAAGAAAACGCTGAAGAGATTTCTGAAGAAGCTACAGAAGAAAATGCAGAAGAAACCGAAGTAAGCGAGGAAGAAACCGCTGAAACAGAAGACGAAGAGTTTGCTTTTGAGGAAGCTGACGAAGAAGTAAGCGATGAAACTACAGAAGAAGTTGCTGAGGAAGCAGAAGCACCCGAAGAAACTATAGAAGAAAGCGAAGTTGAAGAAGCATCCGAAGAAAGCGAAGTATCAGAAGAGACTTCAGGCGAAATCGAAGATGAAGATGAAGGCGTAGTATTCCTTGATTTCGATGATAACGAAGAAGATTTCAGCTCCGCAGAAGATAATACAGAAGAAGCTGTGGCAGAAGATACTGAAGAAGTAGCAGAAGAAACCGAAGAGATAAGCGAAGAACTTTCCGCTGAAGCAGACGAAGAAGCAGAAGAAGTAAGCGAAGAAACCGCTGAAACAGAAGACGAAGAGTTTGCTTTTGAAAAGGCTGACGAAGAAAAAGAAGAAGTTTCTGAAGAAGCAGCAGAAAAAACCGAAGAAGCAGCTGAAGATATTGCTGATGCAGCAGAAGAAGTTGCAGAAGAAACAGCAGAAGAAACAGCAGTCGAAGACCTTGGATTTGCCGGCGCGGTAGCAGGCGCAGCAGTTGCCGGAGCAACGGTTGCAGGTGTGGCAGCAGCACTTAGTGATGATGAAGAAGCTGAGGAAGCTGAAGCAGAAGAAACAGCAGAAGAATCAGTTGCTGAACCTGAAGCAGAAGCTGAGACAGAAGAAGATTTCTTCACAGAGCCCGAAAGCGAAAAAGAAGAAGACGAAAGAGACTATATCAGTCTTGACGAAAATGTTGCAAACGCTGACGGATCAGGCGTAGAGTACTCGGTACTTAAGAGAGATCCCAAGTATGCGGTTGTTTATGATTCAAATGCCAAGAAACTGTTTGAAGACTATCGCTATGCAGACAGAAACAATGCATACGGTCTTGAAAACATTATTCTTCTTCCCGCACAGTGCAATCCTCTTCCTTTGGAAAGAGATGCAGAAGTTGAAACAAAAACTGTAATCGGTTCACGTACAGCAAGCCCTGTAGAAGTATTACAGCCTTTCTGCTTTTCAAAACTCTTTATCTGGGGAGAGCATATTCCTAACAACACCAAGCCTGAAAAACACACAAATGAGGCGCTGGTGCTCGTAAAGGGAGAAGAAGGACATATTCCTAACCTTGCAAGCAAGGAAGAACTTAAGGAAGAAGTTGAAATCGCAAGAGCAAGATTTAACGGCGCACCCATTGGTATTGACCTTGTTGCCGGAAGAATCGAAGATGATTTGGAAGCATGCGTTTTTGCAAAACTTGATTTCGTAATCTTAAACGATGTTTCTTTAAGAATCCTTCCTTACGCTTTAAGAAGAGCAAGAAATTATCTTAACAGAGTTAATTCAAAACTTGAGATTTTAGTACGTGTTGATGCATTAAAGGATGCAAAGGAACTTGCAAAGATTCTTGCACTCGGTGCAAACTTCGTACTTGTAGAAAAAGGATTTGATATCGATATGGCCAACAGCATGACCGAAGATCTGATGGATATCTGCAGAAGCACGGGACATAACAATGTTCATGATCTTAACTTAAACGACATCTGCACAATCGACATGGACCTTGCAATGTTTACCGATATCAGTCATGTATAATCAAATTGCCAATATATGTGTTTAAGCATATAAAATATTTTTATCAATCCGGAGGTAAAAAGAAATGGATAACAACAATTTAAACGAGACACCTGTTGTAGAAGAAGTACAGGATGTTCAGGAAACAGTAGAGCAGGCTGAGCAGGTTACATACAGCTATGCCGCAGATGCCGAAGAAGCAGTTGCAGAAGGCGGTTCCAAAGGCCTTTCAATCGCAGGTCTTATCATCGGTATCGCATCACTCCTTTGCTGCGCAATTCCCTGCCTTAACTGTGTATTAGGTATTGTAGGCCTTGTTTTAAGCATTATTGCAAAGAAGAAAAAAGCAGGCGGCCCTGCTACAGGCGGTTTAATTACAAGTATTATCGGTATTGTAGGAGCATTTATCGTAATTATTGTCTGGTTTGTAATCATTATCATCAATATCGTAAAAGCTACACAATAATATGAACGAACGCCTTTTTAAAGATGATCTTACCGATACCTGGTTTAAGCTCGGAATAGTGTTCGGTATCCTGACGATTCCGATTACAGTTGCATTCTTTGTACTGGGTGATTATCTTATCGACGGCGGTATGAAATGTGCGGTATACAGCATTATCCACATATACTGTCCGGGATGCGGCGGCACCAGAAGTTTTTACCAAATGGTACACGGTCATATATTACAAAGTATTCTGATGAATCCTTTTGTGCCGTATACATACGCTGTGTATATAGTTTTTATGATAAATACCATACTTGTCAAAGCCACTAAGAAACTTGGATTCCAGGGGTTTCCGGTAACGGTACTGATACTCGTCGGAATCGGTATTTTACTGGGGCAGTGGGTGGTAAGAAACATATTACTTCTGGCATTTCACATCACTTGTTTATAAAAGCAGTCTTCGGACTGCTTTTTTACTTTTATGAGGACTTGATTTTGTTGTATTTAATGTAAAAAAGAGTTAAAATATATAGTGTGTGCTTATGCGCAAAATTCAAAACTGAAAAGGAGTGAAAGACTATGGATTACAGGGAACAGTTTAACTTCTGGCTTGAAGACGATTATTTTGACGAAGAAACAAAAAAAGAATTACTTGCAATCAGAAATGATGACAAGGAAGTAGAAGATAGATTTTACAGAGAACTCGAATTTGGTACAGGCGGTTTAAGAGGTGTTATCGGCGCCGGAACCAACAGAATGAATCTCTACACAGTAAGAAAGGCTACACAGGGTCTTGCAAATTATATCCTTGCACAGGGAACACAGGACAAGGGTATTTCGATTGCGTACGATTCAAGACGTATGTCACCCGAATTTGCGGATGAAGCAGCACTCTGCATGGCAGCTAACGGAATTAAGGCTTATGTATTTGATGCACTTCGCCCCACACCCGAACTTTCATTCTCTGTAAGATACTTGGGATGTACAGCAGGTATTGTAATTACCGCCAGCCACAATCCTCCCGAGTACAACGGATACAAGGTTTACTGGGAAGACGGCGCTCAGGTTACAAGCCCCAGAGACAAAGACATTATTTCATACGTTAAGAACGTTACAGATTATCATACAGTTAAAACAATGGATAAGGCAGAAGCAATTGCAAAAGGCCTTTACATTCAGACAGGCAAAGAAATCGATGACGCCTTCATGGCTGAATTAAAGAAGCAGATTATCCATCCCGAAGTTATCAAAGAGATGGGCAAAGAGTTAACAATTGTTTATACACCTTTCAACGGAACAGGTAATGTGCCTGCAAGAAGAATCTTAAAGGAAATCGGATTTGAGAATGTGGTAGTTGTGCCCGAGCAGGAAATGCCCGATCCCAATTTCACTACTCTTGAATATCCTAACCCTGAAGATCCCAAGGCATTTACTCTTGCTCTTAAGCTTGCAAAAGAGGTTAAGGCAGACGTTGTTCTTGCAACGGACCCCGATGCAGACAGACTCGGTATTTACGCATACGATACAAAATCAGGCGAGTACGTTTCTTTTACGGGCAATATGTCAGGTATGCTTATCGCAGAATATATTTTAAGAGAGCGTACAAAATTAGGTCTTATGCCTGAGAATCCTGCACTTGTTAAGACAATCGTTACAACCAACATGGCTGACGTAATCTGCAAGGCATACAACGTAAAAGAAGTAGAAGTCCTTACAGGATTCAAATATATCGGCGAGCAGATTAAGTGGTTCATCGAAAAAGGTACCAACAATTATGTATTCGGTCTCGAGGAAAGCTACGGATGCCTCGCAGGTACCCATGCAAGAGACAAGGATGCCATCGTAGCGGTTATGTGTCTCTGCGAAGTAGCTGCATACTGCAAGAAGCAGGGCATCACCGTATGGGATATGATGCTTGATATGTACGAGAAGTACGGATATTACAAAGAAGACCTTTATACAATCACCATGAAGGGCAAGGAAGGCAGCGAACAGATCGCAGCCATCATGGAGAACTTAAGAGCCAATCCTCCCAAGGAATTCGGCGCATGGAAAGTACTTGCCATGAGAGATTATACAAAGGATGAAAGAATTGACATCGCTACAGGCGAGAAGAGTTCAACAGGACTTCCTTATTCGAACGTTCTTTACTTTGAACTTTCAGATGATGCATGGTGCTGCGCAAGACCTTCAGGAACAGAACCCAAGATTAAATTCTACATGGGTGTTAAGGGTGAGAGCCTTGAAGATGCTAAGACGAAGGTTGCAGAACTCACAGATGCTTTAAAGAGCAAACTTGCATAATTAACAATTAACTTGAATTTTTTGGAACCGGGAAACAGAAATCCGGTTCAAACGGCGTGGAGGCAGCGGATATGGCCAAGGCAAACGAAATGGTTGGAAAGGCTAACAGATATTTAAGAAGAAACGGAATAGAGAAGACTGCTGTTGCAGTGGCAGACACGGCACTCAGCAAACCTCCTAAAAGTTTCAGATATCAGCTTGCTACAACTGAAGAATTAAAAGCACAGAAAGCGTGGAGCAGCAGATTTTCCTCAAGCATCAAGTTTTCTTTGGTAGTTCCTGCGTTCGAAACGGACATCATGTATTTCGATGAAATGATTGCGAGTGTCCTCGGACAGACATACAACAACTGGGAATTCATCGTGGTCGACGGCTCAAGAAACAGAAGACTTATGGATGAAATCGAAAACATGACCGGAGTGGTCAACGGAGACAGACCCGCAGGACGAGCTTTAAGCGAAGACGATATCAGAAGAATTCACAGATTATCTGCGGATACAGACGTATCCTACGATTACGACGGATGCCTTATCAGATATATCCATCTTACTTCAAACGGTGGAATATCCGCCAACATTAATAAAGGTGTAAAAGTTGCAACAGGCGATTATGTCGGAGTACTCGATCACGACGATCTGCTTACACCCGATGCACTTTACTATATGTCAAAAGCTTTGGTTGCAAACGAATATAAGGCCAAACTTGTTTACTCGGATGAAGATAAGACGGATGCCAAAGGAAAATCATTCTTTGAGCCGAACAGAAAACCCAATTTCAATCTGGATATGTTTCTGACAAACAATTATATCTGTCATCTTGCATTCATAGAGAGAAATCTGATTCAGGAGCTTTTGTTCCGTCCTGAATATGACGGTGCTCAGGATTACGATATCTTTTTAAGAGCTGTAAAGAGCATGGACAATCCCGACGGTCAGGTGCTTCATGTGCCTAAGATTTTATATCACTGGAGATGCCATGCAAATTCAACCGCAGGAAATACCGATGCAAAAGAATATGCATATGAAGCCGGACGTCGTGCAGTGGATGATTTCTGCAAGAGTATGGGCTGGGCTGTTACCGTAAGCCATACACCTCATTTGGGATTTTATCATATTGAATATAAAAACCTTCTTTTCACCACAAGATCGGAACTCGGAATGGTATGCGGACCGATTTACAGATTCGGCAAACTTTCCGGCGGTGCAATGAGAGAAGACGGAACGGTTATGTACCGCGGACTTGCCAAGGGCATGGGCGGATATATGCACAGAGGTTCACTCATTCAGCAGGTTGAGGCCGGAGATGTAAGAAATATGAGAGTAAATCCGGCTCTTGAAAAACTCTATGATGAAATGGTAGAATCGAGACTTGCGAAAAACGCTCCCGATTATGTGGATATAAGTCTTGCTTTCTGTAAGAAGGTAAAAGAACTTGGGTATAAGATTTTATACGATCCCGATCGCAAGCGGGAGTAATTAACCTTTATGAAGTTAAGTGTAGTAATACCCAATTACAATGGAATAATGTATCTGGAAAAATGTCTTGCCGCACTTGATAAACAGGATTACACGGATTACGACATTATAGTTGTGGACGATGCTTCAACTGTTGAAGGGATAGAAGAAACAGTTAAGGCAAACCCGAGAGCGAAGTTTATTAAGCACAGCGAAAACCGCGGATTTGCAGCCAGTGTAAATGACGGAATTAAAGCTTCCGATTCCGAGTACATTTTTCTTCTTAATAATGATGCTTATGTGGACGACGGTTGTTTAAGCACGCTCATAAAAGCAATGGATGAGGAAGGACCGAGCACGTTTTCAATACAGTGCAAAATGCTTTCGGCTTTTAATCATGCGATTATTGACAATGCAGGAGATTTTTACAATATATTCGGATGGGCCAGGACCAGAGGCAAGGATAAGTTAGCCGACAGCCACAACAAACCTACCGAGATATTCTCATCATGTGCCGGTGCAGCCATATACAGAAGAAGTATTTTAAATGAACTTGGACTCTTTGACGAGAACCATATTTCATATTTGGAAGATGTGGATATAGGATTCAGGGCGCGAGTTTACGGATATGTAAACAAGTACGAGCCTGAAGCAAGAGTATTCCATGAAGGCAGTGCCACAAGCGGTTCACGTTACAACGAATACAAGGTAAAACTTGCAGCAAGAAACTCCATTCTGGTCAGATATAAAAACCAGACGGTTTTACAAAAGATTGTAAATTTCCCCGCGCAGGAAGCGGGAATTATAATAAAGCAGCTTTTTTTTATCCGTAAAGGCTTAGGCAAAGTTTACAGAGCCGGCATTAAAGAAGGAAGAAAAGTTAAAAGAAACGAAGCAGAACGAAGCAGAAAAATTGTTTTCGATTCTGCCAAGCGAAAAAGAGCCTTAAAGATAGAGTTTGACATGATAAAGAACATAATTTATTAGGCTTGAAAAAAACAATTTCGTATTGTATCATTATAATTCGAGGGCGTCTGAGTTGATGGACGCAAGTTGCTTATGATTAAGGACAATCAAACATTTTTTAACAGATTGCATGTTGTGCTTGATTTTCTAGTAACGGCTTTAGCATACTTTTTGGCATGGTATGGCAGAATGGTAATTTTCACACCGGTAGACCAGGGTGTCCTGCCGATGAAAACTTACTTTTTTGCCCTGTATTTTATTCTACCGGGTTACCTGGCCATATTTGCTACACTGAACCTTTACAAACCCAAAAGAATGTCTTCCATGATCGGTGAATTCTTTGATGTCGTCAAAGCAAATGTCATCGGTGCGATGATATTCCTGGTAGTACTTTATTTGATCAATCAGCCCAACTTTTCACGTTCGCTGATTATCTTTTTTGCGGTACTAAATGTGGTTTTAATGACTGCATACAGATTTGCGGTCAGAAGGATTCTTTCCCATATAAGGAAAGTCGGACACAATGCCAAACAGGTAGTCATCGTAGGTTACTCAAGAGCCTGCGAGCAGTACATAGACAGAATTCTTGTAAATCCTCAGTGGGGATACAGAATAAGAGGAATTTTGGATGATGAAGTTCCTGCGGGAACTTATTACAAAGGAATACAGGTTCTCGGAAGAATTGATAATCTCGAAGAAATTCTACCTGAGAACAAACTTGACGAAATAGCCATAGCGCTTCCACTTAAGAACTATAAAAGACTTGAGGAAATCGTAGGGAAGTGCGAAAAATCCGGTGTACATACAAAGTTTATTCCGGATTACAATTCCGTTATTCCGTCCAAACCTTACACCGAAGATTTATCGGGACTGCCCGTAATAAATATACGACGCGTTCCGTTAACCAGTACTTTTAACTGGTATTTAAAAAGAGCCATTGATATAATAGGCTCGCTCGTGGCAATCATTCTTTTCTCGCCGGTGATGCTTTTATCGGTTATAGTTATTAAAAGCAGAAAAGACGGCCCTGTGCTTTTTGTTCAGGAAAGAGTCGGACTTCACAATAAAGTCTTTAAGATGTACAAGTTCCGAACAATGATTGAGCAGAAGCCTGAGGAAGAGGAAAAAGAATGGACCACTAAAAACGATCCGAGAGTTACAGGCTTCGGAAAGTTTTTAAGAAGAACCAGTCTCGACGAGACGCCGCAGTTCTTCAATATATTGAAGGGTGATATGTCTCTTATCGGACCGAGACCCGAAAGGCCTCAGTTCGTTGAACAGTTTAAGGAAGAAATCCCCCGTTACATGGTTAAGCATCAGGTAAGACCGGGTCTTACCGGCTGGGCTCAGGTAAACGGATACAGAGGAGATACTTCCATCAGAAAAAGAGTAGAATACGATATCTACTATATTGAAAACTGGTCTATTGGGTTGGATATTCAGATTATTCTTTTGACATTCCTGAAAGGGTTTGTCAACAAAAATGCTTATTAGGAGGCTACTTAGGTAGGATTTGGAGATGTCAGACGGGACAAGAGGAAACGGAAAAAGAAAAAAGAAAAAAGGCGGCAATAAAGTCGTAAGAAACATTATCATTGGTGTTGAAGCTTTAGTGCTTGTAGCGGTAATCGTAATTCTTATTTATGCTTTCAGAGCAACGGACGAGGAAACCGGTGTTCAGAAATATGAATTGAAAGAAGATGAAATTGTTACAAACATTGAAGAAGACGACCCCATTGTAATTGAAATCAAAAAAGGCTATACCACATATGCATTTTTTGGAGTAGATGCACGTAACGGCACGCTTGAAAAGGGTACCAGAACCGATACCATTATTATTTGTTCAATTGATAATGAAACCGGCGAAACAAGACTCTGCAGTATTTACAGAGACACTCTTTTAAATATTGCCGATAAAGGAAAGAACCCTTCATATCAGAAGTGCAATGCCGCATATGCTTACGGCGGCCCTGAAAAAGCGCTCAATATGATTAACCAGAATCTGGATCTTTTCGTTGAACAGTTTATTACCGTAGGTTTCGATGGAGTAATGAATACGATTGATGCTGTAAACGGCGTAGAAATAGATATTCAGTATGATGAAATCAAATATCTGAATGACTATCAGAAATCAATGTATTCGACCGAATCCCAGGCAGTAATTACAGATGATTTTACACCTGTTGAAAATACCGGCCTTCAGACATTAACCGGATATCAGGCACTTGCATACTGCCGTATCCGTTATACTGCGGGCGACGATTACAGAAGAACAGAGAGACAGCGTGATGTATTAACCCAGATAGTAGACAAGGCTAAGAAAATTGATCCCGTAAAGGTTTCAAAGATTTGTACGGATGTATTCCCTTACCTGGCTACAAATATGGATCTGGATAAAGATATTATTCCGAGAGCATCAGAAGTATCAAAATATTCGATAGTTGCTTCTGACGGTTTCCCGTTTGAAGACAAGAGAACCTCGGGTCTTCTCGGAGCTAAAGGATCCTGTGTAATTCCCGTTGACCTGGAAGCGAATGTCATCGAACTGCATGAATTCCTTTATCCCGGTCTGGATTATACTCCTTCGGAAACAGTTAAAAAGATTTCCCAGGATATTAAAAACGAAGCGGCTCAGTACGGAAAGTAAAAAATAAATGCGGTCTCCATAGTAAAATATGGAGACCTTTTTGAAATATATGAGAGATAACCCTATTGTAGACGTCATTATCCCTTCCTATAAGCCTAAAGAATCTTTTATCAAGCTTATAGAGATGCTGGAGAGACAGACGTATCCTATTAACAGAATAATAGTGATGAACACCGAGGAAAGATATTATTCCGAGCTTATGTTCAGTCATCCTCTGGACAAGGTGTACGATAATATTCACGTTACACATATTTCCAAAAGAGAATTCAATCACGGCAGAACAAGAAGAGACGGCGTCTTAAGATCGGAGGCCGATATTTTTGTTATGATGACGGATGATGCGGTGCCCAGAAACGAGGAAATGATCGAAAGGCTCATAAATCCCATTATTACAGGCAAAGCAGCGGCTTCCTATGCCAGACAGGTAGCCAAGAAAACGTCCGGTGAAATAGAAAGATTTACAAGAAATTTCAATTACCCAAGAAAATCGAGGCTCAAAAGCGTATCTGATATAAATGAACTCGGAATCAAGACATATTTCTGTTCAAATGTATGCGCGGCTTATGACCGTGATGTGTATGAAGAACTCGGCGGATTCGAAGAATATGTTATTTTCAACGAGGATATGATTTATGCCGCACATCTCATAAAAGCAGGTTACAAGATAGCGTATACGGCCAGTGCGGAAGTTATTCATTCACATGATTACGGCAATATTGCTCTTTTTAAGAGAAACTTTGATCTCGGTGTATCGCAGGCGGATTATCCCGATGTATTTAAGAACATATCATCCGTCGGCGAAGGAAAGAAGCTTGTATCAAAAACAATCGAGCATCTTAAAAAAAGAAAAAAGGCATATCTTATTCCCAAACTTATCATAAACAGTGCATTTAAGTTTATGGGTTACAGATTAGGTCTTATACATGAGTTTTTACCAAGATTCCTGCTTACGAAGTTTTCGTCACTGCCTGAGTACTGGATAGGCAAGGATGTTTACGAAAACAATAAAAAGATTAATTTCCATGCAGGCTATGGTATCACGGAAACCGAGTATAGGGACGGCAGAATGGTTCACAAGGCTTCAAGCAATACCGACCCATACAGAGAGACCGGCAGAAAATCGACACTCAGGGATGAAATTAAGGTTCGTCCCAAGGATAAGATGATTGACCGTTCACATGCAGTTACAACCAACAGGGAAGTTGCATGGAAGAGTGATAACGAACCTGAAATAAAGACCGAAAAAGAAAAAACCGAAACCGAAGCAAAAGAAGAAACTAAATAAAAAATCTCCGGAGGGAGGGATTATTTATGAGTTCAGAAAATAAGAAAAAGCCCAATAAATTTTTATCTTTTTTATGGATAGTATTTCTGGCGATAGTATTTGGTGTATGTGCAGGTGTAACATATACCGGAATTGCGCTTGTATCCAATAAGCTTGTTATTCCTGCGGTTGTAGGAGAACTTCCTTCGCAGACAACATTTACTCCCGGTCCCACAGACCCGGTAAAGCCGAGTGACAAGGAAAGCGATTTCCATGCCCAGATTGAGGAGAAGAAGGAAGAAGTAATTGAAGAAGTAGAAGATATCGTAATGGCAAACGAGGAATATACGGTAGCCGAAGTTGCTGAAAACTGTATGCCTGCCATTGTATCCATAAATGTAGTCGGAGATTATGATTACAACGGTTACAAATACGAGGGCGAGAGCGCAGGTTCAGGTATTATCGTAGGTCAGTCCGACAATGAACTTCTGATTGCAACCAACTATCACGTAGTTGAAAACAACAAGACGATTTCAATCAATTTCTGTGACGGTTCGGATGCACCCGCAACAGTAAAAGGTAAAAAGGTTTCAATGGACCTTGCGGTTGTTGCTGTCGATCTTTCGGAATTAAGTGATTCCACATTAAGCAGCATCAAAATTGCCATAATCGGTAATTCCGATGAAACCAAGGTAGGCGAGGGCGTTGTAGCAATCGGTAACGCATTAGGATATGGCCAGTCGGTAACAGCAGGTGTTGTAAGTGCGTTAGACAGAGAAATCATTACAGAGTCCGGTGAACCCGGTAACTTCATTCAGACAGATGCTGCAATTAACCCCGGTAACTCCGGCGGTGCACTGCTTAACATGAAAGGCGAGCTCATCGGAATTAACTCCGATAAACTTTTCGGCAGCGCTGTAGAAGGTATGGGATATGCAATCCCCATCAATGAAGCAGAGCCCATTATCCGTGAGCTCATGAACAAACAGCAGCTGATAGAATTACCTGAAGACCAGCAGTCTTACTTTGGTATTTCGGCCGTGGAAATTAATGATATGCTCTATACAAACGAGGGTGCTTTAATTCCTAAGGGCGTGTATATTTCGGAAGTTGTTCCCGGCGGTACTGCCGATATGGCAGGACTTATGCGTGGTGATATTATTACCGAATTTGAAGGTGACTCCATTGTATCGATGGCAGAGTTTAAGAAGTATCTGGCTTCGTATGCAAAGGGAAGCACGGTACATATTACCTACGAAAGATACAACGGTACAGAATACGAAGAATTTACGATTGAAGTAACACTTCAGGGCAAATAAAAGAGACTTATAATTTTAGGAGACAAGATGAGTAACGATTACGAAGATATCTGTTCGGTCTGCCACAGAACCGAAAGCGTGGCGGGGAAAATGCTGAAAATGTCCGATTCTTTATGCATATGTATGGACTGCCTGCAGAAGAGTACCGACATGTTAAACCAGTCCCCGTATAAAGAAATGCTTGGAATGGACCCTGCTACCATGGCAGGAATGTTCCCCGGAATGGGAATGAATCCGATGGATGCACCGACAGGTATACAGGAAAATAAAACTGAAGATATAACAAAGGTTTCAGGCGAAGACGAGCCTGAAAAGAAGGAAGAGAAAAAGGACGACAAGCCCAAAGGACCCTCACAGCCTCACGGAACATTCTTTTTAAATCTCAACGATCTTATGGGTGGAAATATCAATCCCAGAACCAAGATTAAGAAGAGAAATCCCGATGAGAAAAAAGAGCCCATCATCAAGCTTAAAGATATACCTGCGCCTCACAAATTAAAGGCTAAACTTGATGAATATGTAATAGGTCAGGAAGAAGCCAAGAAGATTTTATCCGTGGCTGTTTATAACCATTATAAAAGAGTCGCAACGGATACAATGGATGAGATTGAAATCGAAAAGTCCAACATTCTAATGCTCGGACCCACTGGCTGCGGCAAGACATATATCGTAAAAACACTTGCCAAGCTTCTTGATGTGCCTCTTGCAATCGCAGATGCAACAGCACTTACCGAAGCAGGCTATATCGGCGATGATATCGAAAGCGTTGTAAGTAAGCTTTTGGCAGCAGCGGACAACGATGTTGATAAAGCTGAGTGCGGTATTATCTTTGTCGATGAAATCGACAAGCTTGCAAAGAAGCCCAACACCAATCACCGTGACGTATCCGGTGAATCGGTTCAGCAGGGTATGTTAAAACTTTTAGAGGGCGCTGAGATAGAAGTACCCGTAGGTGCCACCAGCAAGAACGCCATGGTTCCTATGACCACAGTAAATACGAGAAACATTCTCTTTATCTGTGGCGGTGCATTTCCCGATTTGGAGGAAATCATCAAGGCGCGTCTTACAAAGCAGGCCGGCATAGGTTTTAACAGCGAACTTAAAGACAAGTACGACAAAGACAAAAAGCTTCTTCACAAGGTCACAACGGATGATATCAAGAAGTACGGAATGATTCCCGAATTCGTCGGAAGACTTCCCATCATCTGTCCGTTAGACAGTCTTGACGAAGATGCTTTGGTGGATATCCTAAAAGAGCCTAAAAACGCAATCTTAAAGCAGTATCAGAAACTTCTCGAACTCGACGAAGTAAAACTTATTTTTGATGATTCTGCATTAAGAGCCATTGCAAAGAAGGCAATAAAAAAAGACACGGGTGCCAGAGCACTCCGCGCCATCATCGAGGAATTCATGCTCGACATCATGTATGAAATTCCCAAGGATGAAAACATAGGTACCGTAACCATTACCGGAGACTACATCGAAGGCAAGGGCGGCCCTATCGTAGAAATAAGAAAGTGACCAAATGGGGACGGTTCTAAAATGGTAAAAAAGGCCAAAATAGAACCGTCCCCAAATGGTAAAAAAGGCCAAAATAGAACCGTCCCCGTTTGGCTCTTTTTATGTTAACGCCAGATGTGCGTTAGAGTAGTTCTTATCTTCGGTAACATCTTCGCCAAACCATGAAGGAGGGGTGAAGGAATTTGCTTCTTCAACTGTCTCAAATTCGACCTCAGCGAAAACTAAAGGTGCTAGCTCACCTTCAAAAACATCTAACTCTATAGTGTAATTCTCATAAGGAATGAGATATCTTTTTTTCGTAATAATCCGACCGTCTGCTTTAGCAATAAGGTGTTCATAAGACTCTTTATTAAGCGGGAGATTGTATTCTTCCCTCTCTAAAAAGCCTTTTCCCTTGTACGTGAGATAATATGTATCGTCTTCCTTGCGGACTCTTACAACGGGGTTTGTATTAAGGTAACCCTGTTCCAAACACTTAAAAGGATAAGCGCTTAAGTCGGGCATTTCTCTAATTTTGAATTTTCTTTCTATTTCTTTTCCCATAACTGCCTCCGAAATACTGTTTAAATTATAAAAAAACTGGAAAAATCTTGTCAAGAATAGGATAATAGTAACCGATAAATAATATGGTGGAGTATGAAAAAATCGGAGGGGATTTTTTTGGATTATCAGTTATTTGTAAACAATTTGAAAAAGCTTGCGTGCGTCATTTCGATTAAAACCAATCCTGACGGAACTCATTCAGAGCCGTGTATTGAGGCAGCAAACGAATTATATCTTAAGTCTGTAAATGTCAATCCGAAAGACTTTGTTGCGGGTAGTCCTTATTATGAGTACATTTTCCGTGACTATAATTTTGAAGCCATGACTTCAAGATGCATATTTGAAAACAGACTTATTCATTCATATATCAATGCTGAAAGATATAACGCCTGGATGGATATTTTTATGATGCCGTTAGTGTCTGATGATGAGAATATCGGATACAGTTTATTCTCTTATGACATGACTCCGAATGTTGAAGCGGATAAGTTAAGTGATGTAACTGCACAGACTGCCACACAGGTAATCAAAACCAGCGTTAAGCTTCATGAAACGTCTGATTTTAAGGCAGCGATGGAATCGGTTATCGATGATATCAGAATAACCTGCAAAGCCAGCAGATGCTGCGTTCTTTTGACGGATTTTAAAAACAGAACGGCTTCTGTTCTCGCTCACAGTATATTGGAGGGTGAAGATACAAGAAGAATGGAAGATTATCTTGATGATAATTTCTTCAAAATCATCGAATCCTGGGAAGATCTGATTGCCGGCAGCAACTGCTATATTATCCATGACGAAGAGCAACTCGAAGAATTAAAAAAGAAGAACGAAGCATGGTATAATTCGCTTAAGATAGCGCATGTTACCAATCTCGCCCTTTATCCGTTAAGAGCAAACAATGAAACCATAGGATATATCTGGGCTACCAATTTTGATGCATCCAATACACTCAATATAAAGCAGATTCTCGAGATAACAACATTTCTTTTAGCAGCGGAAATTAACAATTATCTCCTTTACGAAAGAATGAAAGAACAGAGTGTAACGGATTCGCTGACAAATGTTTTAAACCGTAATGCGATGAACAACAGAATCACAGATATCGTAAACGGCGAATACATTATTAAAAATCCTTACGGCGTTGCCTTTATGGATCTAAACGGCCTTAAAGCAACCAATGACCGTGAAGGCCATCTGGTGGGCGACCAGTTATTAAGAGATGCGGCAGCAATCCTAAAAGAAAATTTCATAGACGCGGATATTTACAGAGTCGGCGGTGACGAATTCCTTATCTTTGTGGAAAACAAAAAAGAAGAAGAGTTCAACGCGCTTGTCGATAATATAAGAAAACTGTCCGAGGAATCCGACCGTATTAAATTTGCGGTAGGAACCTGCTTTGTGGAAGCTTCGCACGAGGTAAGGGAAGCTTTGCATATAGCGGACGAAAACATGTATAAGGAAAAAGAAAAGTTCTATGAGAGCCATCCTGAATTTAACAGAAGAGCTGCGGATTCAGAGAGAAATCCTATGGAACATTCCGAATACAGAAGAAGAATAACCGACTGATAAAAAACGGCATGCGACTGCATGTCGTTTTTGAGTAATTCTTTTTGAAAGACGGTTTTTATGGTATAATAAATTTTTGTAGGGCGTTAAATAAACCCGGAGGTGAATATGACTCAGGTAATCGATTTTCTTGAGAGTTTTAACTCAGTAACCGTTATCATCAGACTTCTTTTGGCAGGCTTCCTCGGAGGATGTATAGGCCTTGAAAGAGAAAAATACAAAAGACCTGCAGGCTTCAGAACGCATATACTGGTATGCCTTGGCGCCAGCATGACTTCACTGATTGCCCAGTACATTGTTATAAACCTGGAATTAAGTTCCGACGCTGCCAGAATTCCCGCGCAGGTTATATCGGGCTTAGGTTTCTTGGGTGTCGGAACAATTCTTACCAAAGGAAGAGATCATATCGTAGGACTTACCACTGCAGCAGGTATCTGGGCGGTAGGTACAATCGGTATCGCAACAGGCTTCGGATTTTATGTAGGCGCATGCACATGTACCGTTATAGTGCTTATAGCTACTTCGGTTTTATATACGCTTGAAAACGATAAAAGAGAGCGCAGAAAAAATGTTGAGATATACATTGAATTAAGAGACGAAAACAAAGTCAATTCTTTCTTAAAGATTCTTGAAAAAGATTTTAAGGCTAAGAATTTTATGGTTGTTGCATCAAGAAGCGGACGTATGGATCATATCGGAATCGAAGCTATTTTCCCGATTACCAACGGAGATGGCGGATACGATCTTTTAGACGATCTGGTAGCACTTGATGATGTTATATATGCGATTGAAAGCGCACCCAAAAAACTTTCGTAAAGACGGATAAAAGAAATGAGCATAACCGAGAAATTTGATAACAAATCCGTACTCATCTGGGGCTACGGTATAGAAGGCAAATCCACAGAAGGTTTTCTTAAGAAATACTGCAAACCTTCAAAGATAGAAATATTCGAAGGCAAACCCGAAGAATTAAACGAAGAAGGATACGATTTTATCATAAAAAGTCCCGGCATTCCCGGAGACTATCCCGATGAAAAATATACTTCACAGACGGAACTGTTCTTAGAAGAATTCAGAGACCGTACGATAGGCATTACCGGTACGAAGGGCAAGAGCACCACTACCAGTATGCTTTATCATGTCCTGACAAATCTTATTTCAAACAGAGTTGTTCTGGTAGGAAATATCGGTATTCCCTGCCTGGATTATTATGAGGAAATGGCTTCCGATTCACAGGCAATCGCGGTAATGGAGATGAGCTGTCATCAGCTTAACAACGTGCGCGTATCGCCTCACTTTGCGGTATTTTTAAATCTCTACGAAGAGCATCTCGACTATTACAAAACATTCGAAAAATATGCTCTTGCGAAAATGAATATCGGCAAATACCAGGTTCCCGGGGATAAGATATTTGTAGGCGAAAGCGTTCCCAGACTTAATATGCGCGGGCTCGAATACAGAATTCCCGAATTCGACGAAAGAAGATATGATTTAATAATTCTCGGCCAGCACAATCAGTGGAATGCAGAATTTGTAAAAAAGGTGTGTGTCAGCGGACTTAAATTAAACGAAGACGATACAATTTCCGAAATAGAGAAATTCGAAGGACTTCCTCACAGACTCGAGTTTATCGGAAATGTGGACGGCATCGATTATTACGATGATTCAATTTCAACAATCCCTCTTGCAACAATCAATGCCTGCAAGAGCATTCCTAACATTAAGATAGCTATTATCGGCGGAATGGACAGAGGCATAGGCTATGAGGAACTTATAAAGTTCATAAAAGAAGCAAGAGACATCATTTTCCTCTGTGCATATGCAACGGGCGAGAGAATCTACGAAGAGGCTGAAAGACCTTTTAACTGCAAAAAGGTAAAAGACATAGACGAAGCTCTGGAAGTGGTATTAAAATATGCAGAGGCAGGAGACGCTGTGGTTCTTTCACCTGCGGCAGCAAGCTACGGATATTTTAAAAACTTCGCTGAAAGAGGCGAATATTTTAAGAAAAAGATATTTGAAGGAAGACAATAATGTTACCCGAAGACCCTATAATGTTATTAAGTGTAATAAACATGAAACTTCGTGATCAGTATGCAAGCCTTGATGATTTGGCTGACGGACTTGACGTTAGCGCAGAAGAGATAAAGAAGAAACTTGAGGCAGCAGGATTTAAATATGATTCTGCGAAGAACCAGTTTAAATAAAATGGATATTTTTGAATTTGCCAAAGAACAGAATCTTAAAAAAGAAGCGCCCCTTGCAGGTAAGATGCGTCCGAGAACCATCGATGAGGTTGTAGGTCAGGAAGATATTTTAGGCGAGGGCAAAATGCTTCGAAGAGCGATAGAAGCAGACCGTATAGGTTCGCTTATTTTTTACGGTCCTCCTGGATGCGGTAAGACCACGCTTGCGAAAGTTATTGCCAATACAACACAGGCCGAGTTTAAGCAGCTTAACGCAACCATATCGGGCAAGAAAGATATGGAAGAGGTAGTTGAAGGGGCTAAAAAAGAACTTGCGTTTACGGGGCGAAAAACGATTCTTTTTATCGATGAGATACACAGATTCAACAAAGCCCAGCAGGATTTCCTTCTGCCTTACGTTGAAGACGGTACGATTACATTAATCGGTGCGACTACGGAGAATCCTTTCTTTGAGGTTAATAAGGCGTTAGTTTCGAGATCTAATATTTTCAGACTCTCTCCTTTGTCAAAGGAGAATATAAAATCGCTTATTTTAACGGCGATTACCGACTCCGAGAGAGGCCTTGGCGCAATGAATGCAGTGATAGATGATGAGGCCGTGGAGTTTCTGGCAGATGTGGCCGACGGAGATGCGAGAGTGGCCTTAAACGGCATTGAACTGGCTGTTATGACCACGCCGAGAGGCGAAGACGGCAAGATTCACATCACGCTTGACGTGGCAGGCGAATGTGTTCAGAAAAGAACTCTTAAATATGATAAAGACGGAGACAATCATTACGATACAATTTCCGCGTTTATAAAAAGTATGCGAGGCTCAGATCCCGATGCCGCAGAGTATTACTTAGTCAGAATGCTTGAGGCGGGCGAGAGCGTTACATTTATTGCAAGACGTATGATGATTTTTGCTTCCGAAGATGTCGGAAACGCAGACCCTATGGGACTGGTTGTTGCAACCAATGCTTCCCTTGCGGTTGAAAGAGTCGGCCTTCCCGAAGCTGAACTTATTCTTTCTCACGCGGCAATTTATCTTGCATGTGCGCCTAAATCAAATTCCTGCACGGTAGCTTTGGAAGAAGCACACAAAGTCGTGGCAGAGACAGGCAACCAGCCGATACCTCCGCATTTAAGAGATGCACATTATCCGGGCGCAGCAGAGTTCGGACACGGTGTTGAGTATAAGTATCCTCATCTGTATGAGAACCACTACGTGAAGGAACAGTATCTGCCGTACGAATTAAAGGACTTAAGCTTTTATAAGCCCGGAGATCTCGGATACGAAACTAAGATAAAAGAACATTTTAAGAAAATAAAAGGCAACAAAAAACCAGAATAAAAAATAAACCGGTCTGAATTTCAGACCGGTTCTTTTATGAGCAATTTTTAAAACAGTGAATCAAAGTCAAATGAAGAATAGTAGTCGAATAAATCGTCGTAATACTCTTCGTAATTATCCTTTGTAAGCTCACCCTCGCCTTCGTAGAGCCAGTTAAGAATCATATCCGAAGCATCCTGGCTGTGGTGGGCCAAATCTTTATAATAATCAGGATTTTCAATCAGTTCATGTTTCATATAGAAAGAGAAAACATGAATGTTCTTATGCTCAAGTAAGAGTGAGGTGATATATTTCTCAGCCTCAATCTGTTTGTTTAACACACCTGTTTGTTTGAAATAATCAAGATAATAAACACTGTAAGGCGTATAGTAAATATAAAACTCTGTATCGGGATAATCATCCGCGATTGAGGTTACATTCTGTGTGATGTTTTCATAAATGGTTTTCTTTTCGGCTTCGGTTAATTCTTTCTGAACTTCCGCAACCTCGACTTCATCTCTGTTGTAATGATTAAGCACAGCTTCTTTTCCGTATTTAAAATCGTTACTCCAGTTTGAATATGTATCAAATGACGAAGGAGTGGCAGCAGCGCCTCTCTGAATTAAGATAAGACCGGAATCGATAATAGCGTTTTTGCTGAAGATATATTTTACGTCGTTTAAATAATTGTTGTCGTAAAGGTATGTAGGATATGAATCCTCTTCGTAATCCCTCGCATCTTTTTCATCGAAAAATCTGATGCAGTCAAGGCCGCGGACAACCATTTTTATATTTGAATTGTGAGAAAGCGCAACTCTTTCAAGGTCACCTACTTCACGGAAACTTCCGCCCGAGAAAGGAACCTTGATTCCTTTTGTGCCAAAGAGTGAATCCATTACTGAAGGCCTCATGGTTTCGGTCATCGAACTGCCGACAATCATTGCGTTATAATCAAAGTTCTTTACGATGCCGTCATTAAGATATCTCTGCTCTTTTAAGATATAGTTTTTGCCTGCAATCGGAGCATGATAATGGAAATACGGATCAACGTAAATAACCAGTGCTCCTAAAAGAAGCACAGTTACTAAAAATACCGATATGAAGATTATGAAAAAGTTTCTGCCTTTTTTCATTTTCAAATCTCCTAAAAGTTAAAGTAAAGGAACGTACTCACGCCGCTTAACGATAAGAAACTCCATATAAAGAAGAGGATTGTAAAGATGAGAGTAAGTGCATTCGGCTTAAATTTCTCAAACATCTTTTTGGAGTTAAAAGGTATAAACGCAATTGCGGTCGATACAAGCATAAAGCCAATAGGGATAATATTAGGAAGTTTTTCCTCGATATCCGCAAAGGCCAAAAGCTGCACGAGTTCCGGAGTACGGAAAGCATTTAATATAATCGGATCAATGGGCGCAAATTTAAAGGAGAAAGCGGTTTTTAAAATATCAAGTGCAACGGGAATGCTTTCAGCCCTGAAGAATACCCATGTAATGTTTACAAATATAAAAGTAATGATAAGCCCTATAGGTTTGATATGGATCTTATCCTGCTTTTTAAAGAGTCTTGTAATAATACTGAAGATACCGTGTAATACGCCCCAGAGGATGAATGTCCAGCCTGCGCCGTGCCAGAAACCGCTTAAAAGAAATACGATAAAGATATTTAAGCATGTGCGGGCAAGGCCTTTTCTGTTACCGCCTAAAGGAATGTAGACATACTTTGTGAAAAAGCGTGTTAAAGTCATATGCCATCTGTCCCAGAATTCGGTAATCGAAGTCGAAAGATAGGGCGAATTAAAGTTAAACGGAATGTCTATGTTAAACATCTTTCCAAGGCCCACAGCCATATCGCAGTAGCCTGAGAAGTCGAAATAAATCTGAAGTGTGTATGCAAGAATTACTATCCATGCGGAGCCTGAATTAAGTCTTTCGGGAGCAACATATCCGTAATTGACAACAGCTCCTAAAACATCCGCAATAAGCACCTTTTTGGATAAACCTATTGTAAAGAGGAATATACCTTTTACGAGGTTGTCGAAATTAAACTTCTTTTTGGATTCGTCGGTAAACTGAGTGATGAGTTCGTCGTGGGTTACGATGGGGCCTGCAATTAACTGCGGGAAGAATGCCACGAATGAAGCATAGTATATGAACTTGTATTTGCCCACATTGCCCTTGTAAGCATCGACGATAAAGGAAATCTGCTGGAAGGTGAAGAAGCTTATACCAAGCGGCAGAACGATTCTAAGAAGCGGAATATTGCTCTTAAATACCTGGTTGACTGTTGTAAGGAAGAAGTCTGTATATTTAAAGAAACCGAGGATTCCGAGGTTTACCGCAACGCCTAAGATCATCAGAGCCTTGGCGCTTTTGTTTTTATCGCGAAGTTTCCCTATAGAAATATATATTCCGTAATTAATCAGTATGCTGGCTATTATTATAAGGAGATAACGGTAATTGAAGTATCCGTAAAACCAGAGCGACATTCCAAATAGCACGCACTGCGCCGGAATGTAGCGCTTAAAAGAGTTTAAAAGAAAGTATCCCCAAAGGCACAAAGGAATAAATATTAGTATGAAAATATATGAGTTAAAAAGCATTGCGCCCTCCGAAAATACAACGGCCGAGCCTTAAAAAGCCCTGCAACAATAATATTTTAAAAAAGTTACAAATAAAAAGCAATATAGGGCTTGAAAGAAAATCTCAAATATTATAGAATATGTCTAATATTTTTATTTTTGAGACAGAAAAGTGACTAGTGGGCACTCAGTTTGCACGAGGTAAAAAATGAGCGAAACCATGAAAGAACTGCTTATTAAGCAGCGTGACAATGTTTTAAATAAAGTGTTGGGGTACACATTTTTGGTTGTGGCAGTCCTTGCGCTGCCGGCGGCGATTTTGGTGAGCCCCTTTTTTATTATCGCTATCGTGGGCGGCGGACTTGCTTCTTTCTTCGTTTATTTTAGGAGAATGTCCGTAGAATACGAGTACACATATATTGACAAAGAGATAAGAATCGACAGAATTTACAATACCAACTCAAGAAAACAGGTTGATACGATTGATTTAAATAAAATGGAAATCTTAGCCGTAAAGGGCAGTGATGCTTTAAGAGGCTATGCCAACAGACAGGCTGCGGTTTCCGATTACAGCGCAGGAGAAGATACTGACGAAACCAGGGTTTACGAACTCTGGTACAACGGCAAAAGAAAAATTCTCGTTTCGTTAAACGATGATTTTATGGCGCCCATCGTCAGATTTTATCCTCAGAAGGTCAAAAAATCGTAATATGCTAAAACATAAATATATATAAATAAGGAGGATTTGTAATGGGTACAATAGTCAAGGAAGGAATTACTTTTGATGATGTCTTACTGATTCCCGGTTATTCACAGGTTATACCTAACCAGGTGGATATTTCCACGTATCTTACCAAGACCATCAAACTGAACATTCCCATGATGAGTGCGGGAATGGATACCGTTACCGAAAGCCGTATGGCAATTGCAATGGCACGTCAGGGCGGTATAGGTATTATTCACAAGAACATGTCTATTGAAGAACAGGCTGAAGAAGTCGACAAGGTAAAAAGATCCGAGAACGGAGTTATTACCGATCCGTTTTCACTTTCACCCGAGCATACACTCGCTGATGCGGATGCTTTGATGAGCAAATTTAAAATTTCAGGCGTACCCATTACGGAAAATAAAAAATTAGTCGGTATCATCACAAACCGTGACCTTAAGTTTGAAACCGACATGACCAAGAAAATCAAAGAGTCCATGACCAGCGAAGGCCTTGTAACAGCCAAGGAAGGCATTACTCTTGATGAAGCCAAGAATATTCTTGCCAAGGCTCGTAAAGAGAAACTTCCGATTGTAGATGACAATTACAATCTTGTCGGACTCATTACCATAAAAGATATAGAAAAGACAATTAAATATCCTTTATCCGCGAAAGACGAACAGGGAAGACTTCTCTGCGGCGCAGGTGTAGGAATCACAGCCAATGTTCTTGACAGAGTAAAAGAACTTGTAAGCGCTAAAGTAGACGTTGTAGTACTTGATTCCGCTCACGGACATTCAGAAAACGTTCTTAAGTGCTTAAGAATGATAAAAGAGAACTATCCCGATCTTCAGGTTATTGCAGGTAACGTAGCAACAGGCGAAGCATGCAAGGCATTAATCGAATCCGGCGCAGACTGCGTTAAGGTTGGTATCGGACCCGGATCCATCTGTACAACACGTGTCGTATCAGGTATCGGTGTTCCTCAGATTACAGCCATTATGGACTGCTACGATGTTGCCAAGACATATGGAATACCCATTATCGCAGACGGCGGTATCAAGTATTCGGGCGATATGACCAAGGCTATTGCAGCAGGCGCTAACGTATGTATGATGGGTTCAATGTTTGCAGGCTGTGACGAAGCTCCCGGCGAATATGAAATCTTCCAGGGAAGAAAGTTCAAGGTTTACAGAGGCATGGGTTCCATCGCAGCTATGGAAAACGGTTCAAAAGACAGATACTTCCAGACCGATGCCAAGAAGCTTGTTCCTGAAGGCGTTGAAGGAAGAGTAGCATACAAGGGCAGACTCGAAGATACCGTATTCCAGCTTATCGGCGGTTTAAGAAGCGGTATGGGTTACTGCGGTACAGCTTCCATTGAGGAACTTAAGACAAACGGAAAATTCGTTAAGATTTCCGCAGCATCTTTAAAAGAAAGTCATCCTCACGATATTCATATCACCAAGGAAGCACCGAACTATTCATCCGGAATGTAAGTTAAAAGTTTTTATCATAAAAGAAGGGCGCGGGAGAAATACCTCCCGCGCCTATTGTTGGCAATAAGAGTATTTTTTAAATGAACGAATTTGCAGTTTTAATTGTAAACAGCATATTGTTAGGCATCGGGCTTGCGATGGATGCTTTCTCGGTATCGATTGCAAACGGACTAAACGAGCCTAAAATGAAAGCGGGCAAATCACTTTCGATTGCCGGAACATTTGCTTTCTTTCAGGCTGCAATGCCTTTGATAGGGTGGCTCTGCGTTCACACGATCATTAAATATTTTAAGATATTTGAAAAATTCATTCCCTGGATTGCACTGATTCTTTTAGGATTTATCGGTATTAAAATGATTGTCGAAGCCGTTAAAAACAAAGACAAAGAAGAGGCCACAGGAGTACTTACGGTAAGACTTTTAATCGTTCAGGGAATTGCAACTTCGATAGATGCGCTCTCAGCAGGTTTTACGATTGCAGAGTACGGAATTCTTTCGGCTCTTTTATGCGCAGGAATCATTTCTGCCGTAACTTTTGTGATAAGCATGGCGGGAATTTTCATCGGCAGGAAAGTCGGAGACAGATTATCAACCAAGGCACAGATACTCGGCGGAATAATTCTTATCGGAATAGGACTGGAAATATTTATATCAGGTATGATAAAATAGTCGGGCACGGCTTAAAACATTAACTTTGAATTTTACTATAGATTATTAAGGAAGAATGGAATTAAAAACTAGGATAGATAAAGATTTATTTAAGAAAACATGCCTCCTTGCGATTCCCATTATGATCCAGAACGGAATCGGTAATGCGGTCGGACTTGTCGACAACTTAATGGTCGGAAGTCTTGGCACGGAAGCAATAGTTGCTGTCTCGATAGCGGGACAGCTTATGTTTGTTTTCTGGCTCGCACTTTTCGGAGCGCTTTCGGGGCCGGGAATTTACGGAGCACAGTATTACGGCAACGGAGATATTAAAGGCGTACAGGACGTATTCAGATTGAAATTCTGGATGGCGATCATCTGCGGCCTTTTGGGAATAGTAATATTCTTTAATTTCGATAATTTCCTGCTTGGTCTTTACATGAAAGGCCAGTCTGAAGAAATCGATGCTGCATTAACGCTTTCTCACGCAAAAGATTATTTAAAAATAATGCTCATGGGCATTCCTTTTATCGTGCTTACACAGGTTTATGCAACGAGTTTAAGGGAGACCGACGAGAGCTTCAAACCTATGGTTGCGGGTATTATATCCGTGGCTGTGGATGTTGTGTTTAACTATTTACTTATCTTTGGTAAGTTCGGATTTCCGAAGCTCGGCGTGGCAGGTGCTGCGTATGCAACCGTTCTTGCGAGAGTGGCAGAGTTTGCAGTACTGGTTGTCTGGGCGCATTTACGAAGCAAAAAACATATATTCTTAAAGGGACTATATAAAACACTTTTCATACAGAATACGGCGATGATAAAGCCGATTTTAAGAAAAAGCGTACCCATCATGTTAAACGAATTTCTCTGGGCGGGCGCTATTGCTTTTATGACCACCTGCTACTCGAGAAGAGGTCTTGACGTGCTTGCGGGAATGAATATTTCCAACGCCATCTGTAACCTCCTTAATGTAGTATTCATTGCTCTCGGTAATGCGGTAGGTATTGTTATCGGACAGATGCTCGGTGCGGGAGAATTCAAAAAAGCCAAGGACTCATCCGTTACGCTCATGTGGTTTACGGCGATTGCTTGTCTTGCATTAACCGCTGCACTTATCGGACTTTCAGGATGGTTTCCGACTCTTTACGATACAACCGAATCGTCCAAGAAAATGGCGACGATGTTTATTATCATAAATGCATCGTTCTTCCCTTTGCAGGGATTCTTAAATTCGATGTATTTTACGCTTCGTTCGGGCGGAAAGACCGTAATTACCTTTATATTCGATTCGGTATTTTCATGGACCGTCTGTGCAAGCGCAGCATTTCTTTTATCGCATTATACCAATATGCATATCTACGGAATCTTCATAACTGTACAGGCGCTTGATTTTATCAAGGTTATTGTGGGTTATATAATGATTAAAAAAGGAATATGGATTTCAAATCTTGTGGCAGCACAGGAAAATGAATAAATGAGATAATTACTTAAAAAAGGAGACTTGAAATGAGCTGGTTTATTTTTGCATTAATTGCAACAATCGGCTGGGGATGCGCCGATCTGTTTTATAAAATGGGAACTGATGAAACAGATAAACATTCCCATTTGAAAATTGCAGTATGGGTAGGTCTGGTAATGGGTGTTGTTGCACTTATCCTGCTTCCGTTTTCAGAGAGCGGATTTAATGTTAAGAGCCTTATAGTAAACGCCGTTAAGTACACACCCGCATCGCTTGCATACATTATCTCAATGGTAGTGGGATATGCGGGATTAAGATATCTTGAAGTATCGATTATTTCTCCGATTCAGAATGCATCAGGTGCATTTTCAATGATTGCAATGATGATATTCTTCCTTATAACCGGAACCATTAACGACGATCTCGGAGACTTTTCAATATTAAACATTATCGGTACAGTTATCATTATTGCCGGCGTAGTAGCGCTTGCAATCGTTGAAAACAGACTTTCCAGAAAAGAAGCAAACGAAGTTGCTGCGTCCGACGATGAAAAGAAAAAGAACAGAAAATATCAGTTCGGAGCGCTTGCTTTACTTTTCCCGATTATTTACTGTCTGTTTGATACAATAGGAACCGCTGCAGACGGAATCATTCTTGATGAAGAGACAGGCTTGGGACTCGGAGAAATTGACGTACTTATTCTTTACGGACTTACATTCCTTCTTGCAGGTATCGTTTGTTATATCTTTATGCTTATCAAAACCAAAAAGGCATACAATCCTTTCGCATTAAAGGAACTTCGAACCAAGGGTTCTGCTGCATGCTTTGAGGAATTCGGACAGATCTTTTATGTATTTGCAATGGCATCAAAGCCTATGCTGGCTGCTCCGATGATTGCATCATACTGTATCGTATCCGTAATTCTTTCAAGAATCTTCTTAAAAGAGAAGCTTAAAGCCAGCCAGTACGCTTGCGTTATCGCAGTTATCGTAGGTATTGTTATCCTTGGTATCAATGAAGGCCTTGGAGAGATGGAATAAGCGTAAAAGCCTTGAGTTAAAACAAATACACTAAAAGTTAAATCACAATTTAATTTTAATTTGAACAAAAAGAGACGGAAAATGACCGAAATGAAGTGGAAATCACGGAAATGCCGGTCATTTTTTGATTTTTAAAAAAGTTTGTCCATCCGCTTATATATTATATTTTATAGTTAAAATCTACTTTAAAATATGTTATAATTTTGATGTATGCGGGAGGTTTTAAAATGTTCAATATTCATGACGAAAAAAGGGATGCCCTCATGTTAAACAAATCCTTTGGGAAAAAGGGATATGACTGGTGGTGGCATTCACTTACCGCTTATGATGCGGCAACAGGCGAAGAGAAAGCATTTTTTATTGAGTTTTTTGTAATCAATCCAAAGTACGGGAAGAAATATCCCGTGTTCGGTCAGACTCAGGGCGGGGGAAGCAAAAACGAGAAACCCTCCTATGTCATGATCAAAGCCGGCTGCTGGGGCGAAGAGCATGTTCAGCTTCACAGATTCTACGGCGTCAAAAAGGTCATTATCAGACCCGGAACTCCTTTTATAATCAAAGCGGGCAACTGTTTTTTAAGTGAAAACGAGACTTGTGGTATCGTAAAGGTATCCAAGGGCGGTGCCGCACGCCATCCCGAATGGATGTGTGATGCAGGCGAAATCGAATGGAAGATTAAAATCGAAAAACAGATTTCATACAATGTCGGTTACGGTGCAGGAAAGATAATGCGTGAACTTCAGGCATTTGATATGTACTGGCACGCCGAAGGCATGAAGACAAAATACAGCGGAACCATTAAGTTTAACGGCAGGGAATACAATGTTATTCCCGATAAATGTTACGGATATGCCGACAAGAACTGGGGCAGGGATTTCACATCACCCTGGTTATGGCTTTCCTCAAACAATCTATACTCAAGAGTCAAAAAACAGACGCTCACGAACAGTGTTTTTGACGTAGGCGGTGGAAGACCGAGAGTATTCGGAATTGCTTTGGACGGCAAACTTTTAGGAGGTCTTTTCTACGAAGGCAGGGAATACGATTACAATTTCTCAAAGCCCTGGACTTTGGCGAGACAGAGATTTACCTGCAACGAAACAATGGATAAGGTTATCTGGAAGGTATGGTTGGAGAATAAAAAGAGCCTTCTGCAGATAAACGTTGTATGTCCGAAGAAAGAAATGCTTTTTGTTAATTACGTTGCGCCCGACGGAACGAAAAAGCATAACAGACTCTGGAACGGCGGTACCGGCAAAGCAATACTTAAACTCTATGAGAAAAAGAGGGAGGGTCTTGAACTTATCGACGTAATCGAAGCCAAAAACGTAGGCTGCGAATACGGAGAATACACTAATCTGTAAAGAAAATCAAAGGAAGATTTTTATATATTAAGGGAGGTTACATATGGGCAAAACTGTTAATGACGTCATTAACATGATCAAAGAGAACGGAATCGATATGGTCGATTTTAAGATGGTGGATATCAACGGAAATTACCGCCACGTTACCATTCCGGCTTCGGGCTTTGATGAGAGTATTATGAAAAACGGAATCGGATTTGACGCATCCAACTATGGTTATGCAGTGGTAGAAAAATCCGACATGGTCTTTATCCCGGATCCGGATACGGCATTCATCGATCCTTTCTGTGATATTCCGACCATTTCAATGACGGGTAACGCAATGATAATCGATTACCCCAACAACAGACCGCTTAAGCAGTATCCGAGAAACATCATCAATTCGGCAATCGAGTATTTAAAGAGTACCGGTATAGCCGATACAATGAAGATTCTTCCCGAATTTGAATTTTATCTTTTTGACGAAGTCACATGGGAAGTATCACACAATGCGGTTTCTTATGAAATCGATATGGCACAGGCACCCTGGAACGGCGCTTACGAAGGCCAGGGAAATGTCATCAGGGAACAGAAGGCATATCATATCGCAAAGCCTCAGGACACAAGCTTTGAAGCAAGAAGCGAAATGGTGCTTGAGATTGAAAAAGCAGGAATACCTGTTAAATATCATCATCCCGAAGTAGGTGCCGCAGGACAGTTTGAAATTGAACCCAAGCTCGGCGAACTTTCCAAGATGGCCGATGCAACGGTTTTAATTAAATACATCATCAGAAACGTGGCTGCAAGATACGGCCTTTCCGCAACATTTATGCCCAAGCCCGTATACGGCGAGGCAGGAAGCGGAATGCATGTTCACATGCTTCTTTTAAAAGGCGGCGAGCCTGTATTTTCCGATGACAACGGCTATTCGCACTTAAGCGAAACGGCTCATTATTTTATGGGCGGTATTTTAAAACATATCGCTTCTTTATGCGCAATCACAAATCCTTCGACTAATTCTTTTAAGAGACTTACACCCGGATTTGAAGCACCCGTAACTGTAGGATATGCAACAAGTAACAGAAGCGCGGTTATAAGAATTCCCGCTTATGCAAAGGCTCCGGAATTAAGAAGATTTGAATTAAGAAACCCCGATGCGACATGCAATCCTTATTTTGCATACGCAGCTATTCTTATGGCAGGTATCGACGGAGTATTAAACAAGATTGATCCTCACGCAAACGGATGGGGTCCTTATGATTGCAATCTTTTCAATCTTCCCGAGGAAGAAAAGGCAAAACTCACGGGTCTTCCCAAATCTTTGGACGAAGCACTTGATGCTCTCGCAAAAGACAATGATTATCTTAAGGCCGGCGATGTATTCCCCGCTGAACTTATTGATAATTTCATAAAGGTTAAAAAGGCTGAATGTGCAGGCATCAACAAGATACCTCATCCTGCAGAATTTGACCTTTATTACAATGTTTAGTAGTTAACGTACAAATGTGTTTTGTATTGAGGTTTTGCAATGATAGGAAAGAAAAAAATTATCGGTTTGTGCATATCGGCAGTTCATACGGGATATAAGTCCGATTTTGTCAAAATGCTTAACGAGGAAATAGTCAGGGAAAATTTCAAACTGATTGTTTTTAACAGTCTTTTAAGTGTTTACGACGGCAGTATTTATGATTCGGGAGCATCCAGCGTTTACAATATCATTAACTATGATATTTTAGACTGTCTGATTATTTTCGACAGAGGACTTGCCAACAAGCAGAGCGGCTTGGAACTTATTTCCAAGGCTAAGGAAAAGAATGTTCCGGTGATTTTAATCAATTCCGAAAACGAGGGATGTTTCTGCGTTTCGGACGATTACAAAACCTCTTACAAAAATCTTATAAGACACGTAATCAGGGACCACGGCGCAAAAGATACGTTCTTTATGGGCGGATACAGATGGGACCCTGATACGCTTGACAGACTTGCATGCTACAAGAAAGCTCTCGGCGATGAAAACATCAACTTTGACGACAGTATGGTCGGATACGGAGAGTTTAAAGATACTACCGCATGCGAGGAAATCGACAGAATTATCCGTGACAGAAAGAAGCCGCCAGAAGCGATTTTCTGCGCTAACGACATTATGGCTATTGCTGTCTGCACGAAACTTAAAAAGATCGGATACAAGGTTCCCGAAGATGTTATAGTTACCGGTTATGACGGTATTGAAGAAGGTAAATATTTCATTCCCAATATCACTACGGTCAGACGAAATATCGAGGGTGAAGCTTTAGCCTGTGCAAATATTCTTCGCGAAATTTTCAGCGGTAAGGCAGAAAAAAGAATCGTAAAAATTCCTTACAAGGTTATTTACAACGAATCATGCGGATGTCCGAGTGAAGAAGACTTCTCGGATTACAGAGAAAGGATGGCTGAATGCATGAGAATCAACAGAGATTTCTCATCGCATGAATCCTATGTTTTTGCGGGTGCGGATAAATTCCTCATGTGCGAAAACCTTCCCGAAATGCTTGATGCACTGGTTAATTACAACTTGGGCGACAAATCATATTTATGTATCAGATCGATGCTTTTCGAATCGCTTAACATTATGTACCAGAGCAATCTTGATATAGAACATCCCAATGAGTACATCATCCTTTCTTCCGAAAGCAAGGAAGAGTTCGGACTCATGGAAGACGATCTTAAAATGATTGTTCCCGATGCGGAAGAATGGCTTAAGGATGAAACAGTATTTGTAGTTAATTCACTCTATGTTGAAGACTATCAGTACGGACTGTACTTCTACAAGACAAGTGACATCGGATACATGGCAAACCGTGTAAACAGAATGTCAAGAGCGTTAAACCTTTCATTCGGAACCATCTACACAAGAATGATTCAGAAGGGCATGCAGATGGAACTTGAACAGGCTGCATTCCTCGATCCGATGACACAGATTTCAAACCTTAAGGGACTTGAAAAATGGTTTAACGAATTTACCGGCAAAACAGAAAATCATCTTTCCGCATTTGCCATGGCAATCTTTAAACTGGATAAATACAAATACATTTATGAGAACTACGGCGTAAGTGAAATAGAGGATGTAGCGGGACTTATCGCAAGAGCATTTTCCAGGAATACGGGCAGAAAGAAATTCATTGCGCGTATATCGGACGATGAATTTGCCGTCGTTGATTATACAGGAGACTTTAACGATCCCGAAAACGCAAGGAATATTATCAACGATGAAGTAAACGCTCTTATTGAATCGGTTGAAAACAAAAATCCCGCCAAGTACAAGGATTACGATCTCGAACTTAATGTGGGATATACAATCGAACCCAAAGGCTGGGATTCAGACCTTCGTTCGGTGATGAGACTTGCATACGGCGAACTGTATCTTAACATTCTTCATGACAAGAGAAAGAATTATCTTGAAGATGCACTTTCCGAAGATTCAAAAGATCACTACGACGATTTGATGCTTGTTTTAAACAAGAAACTTTTAACGTATCACTTCCAGCCCATAGTAGATGCGGCAACAGGCGAAATCTACGCATACGAAGCACTGATGAGAACATCGGGCGGAGTGGATATTTCACCACTTGTTTTATTGCAGGCTGCAGCAAAATACAAGAAGCTTTATGAGCTCGAAAAGATGACACTTTTCGGAATAATGGATTACTACGTAAAGCATTTTGACAAGTTTAAAGGCAGAAGACTTTTCATTAACAGTATTCCCGGTCATTTCCTTAATGACGAAGACTTTAAACTCTTTACGGATAAATACAAAGAATACATTAAGTACTGCGTATTCGAGATAACCGAGCAGAATTCGATTTCCGACGGTGAACTTTTTAAGATTAAAACTTTAACCGTTGACGATATGAGCGGACAGCTGGCGGTAGACGATTACGGTTCGGGACAGAGTAACATTCAGAATCTTTTACGATATACTCCCAACATCGTAAAAATCGACAGATTTCTGATTAAGGATATAAGCAGAGATTCCAACAAGCAGCTCTTTATCAACAACATCATAGAGTTCGCAAAATTAAACGACATGAGAGTTGTCGGTGAGGGTGTTGAAACCGAAGAAGAATTAAAGGCCGTTACAGGATACGGCGTGGATTATATTCAGGGATTTTATACCGCAAGACCGAAGTCCGAGCCTCTGGATGAGCTTCCTCAGGAAATATCCAAGCAGTTTGAAAACGGAAACGGTGAGGAGAAACAATCCGAATAAATCTTTTATGAGGGGATAATTATGGCAAAAGGAAACAATCAGAAATTCAAACTGATTTATCTGATTAAAATATTGGAAAGGCTGACGGATGAAGATCATTCTCTGACCATGTCCCAGATTATTACTGAGCTTGAAAGCAACGATATATCTGCGGAAAGAAAAAGTGTTTATTCGGATCTCGAAGCGCTTCGCGAACTCGGTTATGATGTAATCGGTGATGATTCCGGAAGATACTACGGTTATTTTTTGGGTGAGAGAACCTTTGAACTTGCGGAATTAAAACTGCTTGTTGATTCGGTTTCGGCTTCGAAATTTATCACGGATAAAAAGTCCAAGGCGCTGATTAAAAAGCTTGAGAGTTTAACGAGTGCATACAATGCGGGTAAGCTTGAAAGACAGGTTGTGGTCGGTGACAGAGTAAAGACGATGAATGAAAGTATTTACATCAATGTCGATATGATTCACTCAGCGATTGCCGAGAACAGCCAGATAAGATTCAGATATTTTAATTACAATCCTAAAAAAGAAATAGAGTATAAAAGAGACGGAGAATTCTACTATGTATCTCCGTGGGCTTTAATTTGGAATGATGAAAATTATTATCTTGTTGCCTACGATTCGCAGGATGAAAAGATAAAGCATTTCAGAGTTGACAAGATGAATAAAATGAGCCTTGTGGAAGCAAGAAGAGAAGGCGGATCTGAATTTAAAAAGA
>JAEEGH010003925.1_pt1 | contig 38583 bp, 34 predicted proteins | sample 9134181 | NCBI WGS metagenome assembly JAEEGH01 (sample SAMN16246544, study PRJNA631951) | gut metagenome | biome: gut microbiome; feature: rumen; material: DP-attached | host: Bos | place: Iran: Karaj | collected 2018-10 | reverse complement strand
ATGAAGGACATCAGAGTAGCATTTTAGGGACGACAAGAAAAGAAAGTCCCGTCTTGACCAGCACCGGTTGTATCGTCTCGCATAAGTGGCAATTCAACGAGCAAAGCACTGGATGTGTTGCCCCATAATTCAGAAGTCAACCTCTTGGAAATGTTTCGGAAACTTGCGTCAATCAAAAACGCAATTATTTGATTATAAACCAAATAATACAATCAAAAAGTAGTCCCGCTCTGGGCACCAGATTTCTATTAGCATGCTGATAATGAACAACTTGCAGCGGCTTTGGTGCCCAACCTCATTTATCTACTAAGGGTTGGGAACCTCACCAAAACCAACCCGCTAACAATCAAATACTTACAAAGCCCGTCGTTCCAAACCTCAACGCAATAACCATTCAAGGGGTGACCGGCGCTGTAACCATTACCCCCGTCGGAGATACCAGAATGGCTCGTTTCTCCGTCATCACCGAAACTGCCGACAAAGGGAACGACGGAGGAATCATTGTCGACTGCACCTGGTTTTCCGTATCAGCATTCGAGAGCGCCAAGATTCGGTGTCTGGACCAACTCGCAAAAGGAAAGGTCGTGAGAGTCCTTGGCCGTGTGCGCGTCCAACGTTACACCGATGGGAATGGCGCCGAAAGAAGCTGCTGGGAAATCATCGCCCACGAAGTTGAAGTGAAGGAGGACCGGATATGATTAAGCGCGGATCCAAAATAAGGGTCGTGAAGATGGATACTGCCGGCGGAATGGACTGGCAGGCGAAGCGACTCGAAGGAAAAGTCTTCACCGTGCGCTTCATAGACTCCGCCGGACAGATTCACCTGGAAGAAACCGGGCTTGCTTTGATTCCGGGAGTGGACCAGTATGATGTTGTAAAAATGGAAAGGGAAGGACCCGCGCACAGATGGCGCAGGTCCTCTTTTAATATCGCCTTTTGTCAAATGGTCAATCCCCTATGGAACTGACCGGGCGCTCTATGACGACGGGAGGAGCTAGCGGAGGACGCTGTTCCACTCTATTACTGCGGAAGGCTTTCCTTCGGGCTGCTGCCTCCGCTGTACGGCTGACTCGGTCGAATGCCACAAAGTCTTCGTAGGTACCTTCCCAACTGTCGCCATATGCCAACTTGTTGATCCGATACCAGATTGCCTGACGGCTGGGAGCGTTGAAACCTCCGACATTGCTACGCATAATGCTGGCATCCGTGGGGCGCCAAACGCCGGTCCAATAGGTAAGGCCGCCTTCGTAGCAGCCAATATTCTCGGATGCATAGCGTTCGTCGGCGATGAACCGGCTCCACTTGACCTGAGAAGGATCGGATGTAAAGTCCACATTCTTCCACCAGCCGAAGGCTTCGTCCAGACGGGTATTGGCGATGGCGTCCGCGGAAATCGCGCCATTTCTCTCGTATGCGTATTCATCGGCCAGTTTGGCAAAGCCGTGACCGCCGGCCTCATGAGAGACAATGCCATTGAAGGTGTCGGAATCGCTGTTCATCGGGAAATAGGCGATTGACAGACCGCGGCCGTAGTTTCCGGACTGCAGGTTGTACATGTAACAGGTACCGGCATAAGCATCTTCATTCATAATGACAATGATGACGGCATCGTTCAGTCTGTCTTCGCCGATGGCATTCTCTGCGTATTGGATGACCTTGGAGTCATTTCCAAAGACTCTTGTACCATCGCCGTGTCCTGTGGAGAAGGCCTGCCCGCTGTGCTCATACCCTTCGGTTGTCGACACTACGTTCACTCTATAGACGTTGAAGCGGTCTTTCATGGACTTGTAAGGCTCTTCGGAGAAGAAAGCATCAGCCGCTTTCTGCATGACGTCGGCGTAAGTGCCGTCCGCAATTTGCCGATCAGAAAATGCATCGCCCATGCAGACGAGGTCTATGCCCGCGCCTACAGTAGCCTCCTGAATGGCCGTTACTGTGCCATCTGCGGAAAAATCGGTGGAAACATAATAGTCAATCTCTGATTGGTCGTTATACTTATATCCCTTGAGGTATTTTCTGAAAGGTTCCCAGCGAGGGTCGACAAGATATAAGTCCAGACTCTCTTCCGGAACATAGATTGTCAGGTTTTCATATTCTTTCTCCGGGAAAAAACTACCGGGACAAGTCCAATCATCTACCGAAGGAGGTACCTGGCTGCGCAGATAGATTTCTTCGACAAGATAGGATCTCTTGAAACAGTAGAAAGGAAAGTTTGTAAGGTTCTTCGAGAGAACGATTCTCCTCAGATTAGAACAATTTGCGAAACAATCATATCCAATCTGCTCTACGCTGTCACCGATGGTGATACTCTCAATGATGTCATTATATTCGAAAAGATTATCCGCGATGGCCGTGATTTCCGGCGTTGTCGAATACGCTGTCATGTCGCCGAAGATAAATACCTGCAGTTCTCCGTCCAGGACAAATCCTCTGTGATCGGATGTCGTGTTGGAGCCGTACAAGTACTGCATTTGGGGACAATTTTTAAACGCGAAAGCGTCAATGGAACGAATCGTCCTGGGGAGTTGTACGGATTTCAGGTTTTCACCACCGTAGTAAAACGACATGCCTCGGATGGATGCAATACCGTCCGGAACAACATAGTTTTCAACATCATGTCCGGCGAATGCATTGATTTGCGGGCCACCGTAATAAGCGTTCGGGGTAATGAAACACAGATGGTCATTTGTACAGAACGTGGAGTTTCCGTAGAAACCCTTCATATTCATGCACAGATCAAAGGCATTGTGCTCAATTGAAACGACGGATTCAGGGATGAACACGGACTCTAAACCGGAACGTGCGAAAGCGTCATAACCAATTTTTCTCACGGTATTCGGTATCGTAACATGCCGAAACTTTGCCGTATCAAACGCTCCGGTTCCGATTTCGATTACACCTTCCGGGATTGCATAGCTTTCATCGGCAGAGCCTATCGCGTACACACACAAAACGTTATCTATGATAATACTATGTCCGTCCGTATGCTTTCCCGTAAACTTAGTCAACCGGGGATTGTTGATAAAGGGGCACGTGACAGTCCGAAGATGATCCGGGGTACGGAATTCAGTGATATCCGCCATATTGAAACAATACCGTCCCAATTCCTGTACCGAATTTGGCAGCATAATGGAGGTGATGGTCGAGCGATCCAGTTCATCGACAGAAAAGCATCGGTTGTTAATCTTGGTGATAGGACCGTCACACCTGATGATGCATTTACTGCCATCATAGAAATGCTCGAGTATATTCACGTCAAACGGTTTCCCGTTCAATCCGATGTCATCATATGCGGTATAAATGTTTTCGCCGAGATAATCAATGATGGCATTATCCTTCGTCAAATACCAGATCTCATTGTCGGGCGGGACTGTTCCACCATCTCCGGAACCCGCAGCCTCCTGCTCGATCGTATAATCCAGGACGATATAGGAGGCATCTCCATCGCCAACTACCCTGACGGTGGCGGAACGAGCCGCTCCGTCATTGGCCTGAATGACCAGAGACAGCGGAGACCGTCCCGAAGCACGCGTCTCCGGGGCAAGGCTGATCCAGCCCTTCGCTTCCTCAGGAATAAGGATGTGGGCCGAAGCATCGGAGAAGAACTCCAATTCAAGAGTTCCTCCTTCATCGGGGACTTCCACGGTGGTATTGTTTTCCACCTCGATGGCGGCCTCTCCTCCGACGAAGAGCGTCTTCATAATCGCCTGGGCGCCGTTGGAGACCAACACAACCACCTTGCTGTCCGCTTCGACAACCGCGCCAGTTAGAATACGGATGGTGCCGGTTGTTGCATCCGTTTTCAAAATTTCCGTCTCTATGCCCTCGGAGGCCATGGCCTCAATATTAATATCATCGCTTTCCGAAGCAATCGTATAGTGGACATCTCGCGACGAATTCGCATGCATTACAACCAAGTCGGCCTCGTCAAAAGTAACTGACAGCGGAGAAATCTTGATGGGAGACAACGCGTTTTTAACATTACGGGCAACGATGCGCTCCGCCGAGGTTCTCTTGCTCCATGTACGAGTTTCCGTATCTGTTACCGTAATGGTAAAGCCTTGTGAGAAAGTTACTGGAGGAATGGCGAACCAGAAAGAAGTTGCCTCAGATTCCGTTTGTCCAAGGATAACGCCCTCTCCACAGTCCAATGTAATACGCTCGCCAGCTTCTTTGGACATGACGAGAACCGGAGCCTCCCCATAGGCAGGAGTGACATTCCCTATGCCGGACAGTTTTTCGCCGCTATTACCCATGAGTTGAATGCTCGTAACCGTCGCGTCACCAAAGAGTTGGATAACAACAAAGCCGCAAAGATTCTGGAATGCCAACTGGTCTGACGTTTTGTCCAAGGCAACGGCCACCATCGTGTTGGAGCCTGGGCTAAAAGAACTCTCCTCATAATACTGGACGGCCGGCAAATTCAAGGTCAAAGTACCCTTCGCATCAATGGAAGAGCTTTCTTGATAGGGGTAGACACCGTAAGTGGTGGGGAGAGCCTCCCCGACTGCCGCGTCGTCTTTCAATGAAAAAGCCCCTTCGCGGTCACCCGTCTCACCATCAAAGCCATACCGAAGATTGGCGGTTGTACTGAAGACACTGATTTCATCGGCGGCGTTCCAATGGAGGTTCAGTTCTGAATCGACATAGACTCTGGCGCCCCGATTCTCCAACGTGCCAGAATAGACGGTTTTCACCTCGGACACGAGTGTGGTACCCTCGCGTTCATCCACCTTACACCCAATCAAGGTCAAGGCTACAAAAGCCCAGGCAATCTTTTTCATATGCTAATCCTCCCAACTCCAGTCATCACCTTCCTCAATCGTTTCCAACTGAGACAGGGCAAATGAGTATTCGTACGAAAGATTCAAAACTCTTGTCTGAGGGGGGCGGTACTTTCCCCTTAATTCTTCACTTGACTCCATTGTTGTTTTAGTGCTTTTCTTGCAAATATAAGCAAAATAACGAGATAAGAGATGTCCCGGGATAGCTTCTGCTATCCCCCCACTGGAGAATCCTCTCGAATCTGACTCTAGTATTTCTATTCCTAATTGACCCACCATGTGTTTTCCGGATTTAGGTTGACTCCGGATGGAGTCTATCCCTGATAGAAGTTGACTCTGGTTTACGTTATTACTGGTATAGGTTGACTTTCGTCCTTATCCCTGTTTTTGGTTGTCTTACCAGGTCTTATCCCGTTCAGGGGTTGACTGACGGCCGTAGGCCGGAGGGAGACCCCTGAACGACAGGCAAAGGTAAACTATTTTCAGGGATTTCCAATGCCTGTTTCTCCCGGATCGCCTTCTCTCGGTAACTGGTCCAGTGCTTTTTGATTTTCCCTTCACAGAAGGCAGCCATGGACGGTGTCATCATGTCGATACTCATATGGGGGCGTTCGTTATTGTAGAAGTCCACGGCATGGGCCACTGCTGCCAAGACCTCATCAATGCGGGAGAACCGCATATCCTTAAGAAGTTCGTTCTTCATCGTGTTGTTGATACGCTCCGCCTGAGCGTTGTCCTTAGGGTCTCCTGATTCCGTCATGCTGATGCTGATATGATTGTCATTCAGCAGTTTTATATAGTCCAAACTCGCATACTGGCAGCCGCGATCAGAGTGATGGATGAGCTTGATGTCCGCTTTCCCCTCAATCCTTTTCAATGCCATTTTAAGTGCCTCGATAGGATAGGCGGTTTCCAGCGTTGGACCGACGCTCCATCCTGCGATTTCCTCGGTATAGGCATCCAGAATGAGCGACAGATAACAGAATATATAATGCCAGGTGTCCAGCCAGATTGTGATGTATGTGATATCGCTTACCCAAAGCTGGTTCGGTGCCGTAGGGATATAGTCTTTTACTAGGTTAGGGTATGTTGGAAGGCCATGCGACGAGTCTGTTGTCCTAGGTCTCCGCACCTTCAACCGGACTTTCAGGTTGTGCTCATTGATGATATCCACGAACCGGTCGCGCCCGATGGGGTCATTGTCCTTGAAGTCGCGCCTGTACATGCGCCAAAGCTTGACTCCACCTATTCCTGGATCTTTCTTCCGGATACCCTTGATGTACTCCAGAGCAAAGGACTCCCTGGCCACGCGAGCCATTACCTTTGATTCGTCGTGCTTGTAATAGGCCTGCTTCGTTACGCCAAACAGTTCGCAAAGATATTGAACCTCATATCGTTTGGGGTTCTTTGCGCGCAGGTTGTCTACTGCTTGGCGCCAGCTTTTTTTCGAATCTGGATGTTGAACTTGGCTTCGGCAACGTTGATGAGTTCGTCATACGCTTCCGCCTTGATCTCCGCCTTGGTCAGCTGCGCCCGCAGTCTCTTGAGTTCAGCCTGGAGTTCCTGAACATCTTGGGGAAGTCCCTCTGCAGGAACCTCCGGAGAAGGAGTAGGAGACGGCCTTGTTGCTTTACCTCGTTTCATGGATGCTACTTGCGGGTTTTCCGCTACAAAGTTAGCAATCCATCGGCGAATTGTACTAGGATCGACTTCGGGAATCAATCGAGAAAGTCTCTTTTTCCCAAAACCGGTCTGTAAATACAACTCAATGACACGGTCATAGTAGAGATCTCGTTTTCTGGTTTGATAAAGAAACATAGTTAGCTCGTGTTTTACGAGTCAACTTTTTTCAGGGAAAGACACTACATACGAAAAATCCCCCTCAGACTACTCTGAGAGGGATTTTTGTGGAGCATAGGAGGATCGAACTCCTGACCTCAAGATTGCGAACCTTGCGCTCTACCAGCTGAGCTAATACCCCATTCGAGGTGCAAATTTAGCAAAAAAGGCGGAAGTATATCATTTTTCGATGTTTTTTGTTTCCCGTTCCGCGACATAGTCGTTGTACCTGACCCATTCTTCAGGCTTAGGCATGTCATAGACGGCACTCCTGAGCCAGTCGCTGAAGTCCTTCAGGTTCCCGTGCTCCTTCTGCTTTTCCACGGTCAGGATATTCCCGATCCCCACCCGCACCCTCCGGTGCTTCTTGTTGACTACTTCGTGCGGAAGCTGGAGCAGCCTCACCCTCCAGTCTATCAAGCCCAACTCATAGAACCAAAAAGAGTTATGGTCAAAGAAACGGATTGGAACGATGGGAACGTGAGCCTTTTTTATAAGTCGTATCACAGATTCCTGCCACTCCCGGTCCCGTATCTTCATCTCCCTCAGGCTGAGGTCGGAAACAGCTCCGGAAGGGAAGAAGCCCACGGGATTGCCGGCGTGGAGGTGCGAAAGGACCTGGCGTACTCCCTGGATGCTCTTTCCGGTAACTCCGGTACTTGCATCCGTCTTGGGATTCACTACTATCCAGCTGGATTTCAGTGGTTCCACCATATCCAGAAACTCGTTGACCATCACCTTGAATCCATTCCGTAGATGGCCGATGAGGTCCACCAGGATCACCCCGTCTATGCTTCCGTACGGGTGGTTGCTGATGGTTATGAACGGGCCGTCGGGAAGCCCGGCCAGCCTTTCCGGATGACCCAGCTTGTAGTTGATACCGAGGTCCTTGAGCACCGCACCCGCAAACTCGGCACCGTCAAGATGGCTGAACCGGTCGTTTAGGTCCGAGACGGTTTCAACGGAAAGCACTTTCCGGAGGAAACCGGCGAAAAGATTGCCGGCCTTGCCACGGAACAGCGGAGAGAACCGCTCCATTTCGGAGACGGGGAGGAGAGGCATCAGTCGTCCCTCCTTTCCGGCATCGGATCCGCCTTGGCGTATCCGCGCGCATCCTGGATGACCGTGACCAGGTAGATCAAAACAAGGACGGCGAGGATTACGAGTCCTGCGATGTCAAGGGCAGTCAATGCCACTTCGCGTCCAAGGAAATGCATCGAAGTATGGAATTCCCTTATGCAAGGGAAGAATATGACGCACATTATGAGTAGGCAGGCTATCACCCTGAACTCGGTAGGACCGAGCTTGCCGTAGGTGAGCTTGAACTCGCTCTTGAGGTGCGCATTCACGCTGACGTTCACCGTCAGGAACAGGTACACGATGAGTATCATCAGGGCGATGTCAAGACGCATGAGGTATGACAGGCCCAATCCGAGGAACATGAATGCTTCGTTGAAACAATCCACCGTGTGGTCGAGGTAGTACCCGTAGAGAGGTCTCTGGGTATTGCGGACCCTGGCCAGGGTTCCGTCCAGGGAGTCACCATACCAGTTCACGACGAAGCCAGCGATGCTCAGCCAGAGCCAGTTGATGTTCTTGGAACAGAGCACGAATCCGGCTCCGATCATCAGTGCGCCGATGATACCGACCAATGTGAGCATGTCGGAAACGACCCATTTGGGCTGTCTCTCCGCCAGCCAGGCAAGGGCCTTCTTCTCGGCTCCGTTCAGGATGGAATTCTGTATCCTTACCGCTTTCTTGTCTGCCATGTCTATATTGTGTTATTGGAGTTCCTTGATGTAAACCCTGGCCCTCTTGTGGAGCCGGTGCTCGAACCGTCCCCATATGTTCTGGACGTTGTGGTTGTCCTCCAGTTCGCGTGTACTCTCGACATACTTGATACCGTTCTTCTTCATCCCTTCTCCGATCTTCGAAACTATCATCGCATTCACGCCCTTGTCCTGGTATTCCTCACTGATCGCTATCAGCAGGGCATCGATGGTGTCGTTCTTCCTCAGGGCCCTCAGGACATGGATGAAACCGAACGGGAACAAATGCCCCTTCGCTTTCTGGAGCGCCAGCGACAGTGAAGGCAAGGTTATCCCGAACCCGATCACCTTGTCGTTCCTGTCCACGATCACTGAAACATAGTCGATGTTGATGTTCGGAAGGAACTGCTTCTTGAGGTCTTCGCACTGGGCAGGGGAGAGCTCGGAGAAGCCGTGAAGCTTCGAGTAGCAGGAATTCATCACCGAGAATATCCCGTCGACATACTTGCGCAGCAACTCGCTCTTGCTCTTGTAGTCACCTTCCCGCAGTCCGTACCTTTCCGAGACGATCCTGGCCATCCGATGGTATCTGTCGAGGTCTGTCGGGACGGATATCCTGTATTCCACGAAATCCGTGGACTTGACATATCCCTCGGCAAGGATAAGCGGCTCGTAATACGGGTAATTGTACTTACCGTATGCGGTAGGAACCTGGTCGAATCCTTCCACCAATATCCCTGAAATGTCGAATTCAAGGAAGCCGACCGGGCCTTCCACCACGTCCATCCCTTTCTCCCGGGCATATTCCTCGACCTTGCCGATGAGTTGGTGTACGACCTCCTGGGATTCGATGAAATCGATCCATCCGAAGCGGCAGAGCTTCCTGCCGATCTTCTGGTTGTACTTGTAGTTGATGATACCTGCGATCCTCCCGACGACCTTCCCGTCCCCGTCTTCCGCAAGCCAGTATTTCCCTTCGCAGACTTCGAACGCCCTGTTCTTTTCCGGTGTGAGGGTATCGAGCTCCATCGTTTCTATCTGCGGAACGTAATACTCGTTACCTGCATACAACTCGTTGGGGAACCTTACAAAGCGCCTCAAATCCTGCCTGCCAGTCACTTCCTTGATGGTTATTGCCATATTTCTTCAGTAATCAACATGCTAATTTACAAAAAAAAATGAATATCCCCCCGGCGCCAGTCCGGAGGGATACCCGATCGGTTTATGAGTGATATGTTAAGCTTTCTTCTGGAGAGCCAGGCCGATGAAGTAGCAGGCTGCTGCTACGGCCATACCGTTAATTGAAGGGATACCCCACTTGACGAAATTGGCTACCAATGCGCCCAGGATGACACCGATAACGGCTGCCCAGTTGACCTGGCGCTTCGGAACGGAATCGTCAAGATATGCTTTCCTGTGAGTGAAATAGCTGCAAATCAGTATGATACCGACAGGAGGCAGAGTACAGTTCAGGTAATTGAGCCAATCGCAGAAGTTCCAATAGAGCCATACTGCCGCAAGGGTACCGATGAGGCCGCCCAGGAGAACCATCGTCTTCTTCGAGATGCCGAATATGTTCGAAAGGCCGAGTCCCGAAGTATAGAGGGCGTTGTCATTGGTAGTCCAGATGTTCAGGCCGAGGACAAAGATCGCGATGTAGAACAGGTTGAGGTTGAGCATGACTTCGAAGATGTCGTTTCCACCTGCATAGATGCTGGAGACGGCTCCGAAGAAGAACATCAGCGAGTTGCCCAGGAAGAAGGCGATCACGGTGATGATCAGGCCAACCTTCGAGCTCTTGCAGAACCTTGTGAAGTTCGGCGTTGCCGTTCCTCCCGACACGAATGAACCGACCACAAGTCCGGCTCCTGCTATCACTCCCAGGTCCTTTGTACCCTTCGCGAATTGCTCGATAAGAGTGGAATCACCTCTCTGGACTGCCATTATCATAGCGATCGTACCCAGGATAGCTACCGCAGGGACAGCTATGTAGCTGATGATGGTGAGGCTCTTGATGCCGAAGTATGCACTGGCGGTCATCAGGATACCTGCAATAAGCACCAGGAGATATCCCTGCCATGGCATGTAGTCCGGGGTGACATCAAGATGGAGGATCTCCTTGGCGATAGGGATGGCGAACATAGCCAGACCTACTCCGAACCATCCGATCTGCGTGAAGCTGATCAACGCGCTCGGGAGGTAGCTGCCTTTCTCGCCGAAGCTCCTCCTGGCAAGCATATCCAGGCTGAGTCCGCTTTCAGCACCGATCCAGCCGAGTGCACCGGTATAAGCTCCCAGGATGAGGCCACCAAGCAGGATGGCGAGGATGAATCCCTTGAAGTCAAGTCCGTTAGCCATGTTCTGGCCAACCCACATGGAGGCGGAGAAGAAGGTGAAGCCAAGCATCACCATGAACATACTCAAGTTGCTCTTGCGACCTGAGGCGTCGACAGGACCTTTAGTGTAGTCGACGTCGACCTTTTTGTTAGTTTTACTCATATCCTTTTAGGGTTTGTTTGAATTGTTCCAGCCTGGTCGACGCCACCTCCCTGAGGCTGAGCGTCTGAGCCTTCGCAAGGAAGACTCTCTCGTCGCTGTAGAGTACGTGCAGGTCTCCCAACTCGGAGAGCCTGGTCACTTCCAGCCAGTCTTCATAGCTTATCGGAGCCTTGTAGCCAAGCCGCTCCTGGGTCAGTTCCATGATGTCGGTCCTCTCCGACGCCTCAAGCACTTCCTCCCAGTATGCCACGACCTCTTTGTAATGGTCAGGAATCTCGTAACGCCTTGCACCTCCATCGTAGATGATGCACTTCTCATAAAGCGAATATCCGTGTGCGACGACATATTCCCTGAACTCAGGGGAGATGATTCCGTCGCCCCAGTAGAAGTCGATGTCCGGTACCTGGAAGCCGAGGACACCCTTGTCCTGGTAGACATTGAATATTCCTTCGTAGAAGAAGCAGATGAAGCCCTCGAAACCTGGGCTGAAGCTCTTGATCTTGTCAGTCAGGGATTCCATCAGGTCGATTGCGTTGGATCCTCCGATGGTGAAGAAGATGATTCTCTTGAACGAGCCTCCGTGCGACCTGAACCAGTCGAGCACGTGGTCCATGCACATTCTCAGGGTGGCTCCCGAGGCAATGATGTCTCCTACCATCAGGACACAGTCCTTGCAGGTCCGCACTTTCTGGTACCGTACGTCCAGTCCTGAGATGACCTCATTCTCGATTATCCTTTCACAGGAGAGGAAATCCATGTTGGTGACCCTCAGGCCTGCCCTGAAGGCACATTCTTCGATCGGGTAGTTCAGGCCGCCCCTAAGGATGGTGAGGATGTTGACATCTCCGACCACTCCGTTGTCCACCAGGTACTGCATCCCCCTCATCGTTGCCGGGACCATGCTCTGGTAGGAACCGAAACCGACCACTTCAGGGGAAGCCATCAGCCTCCTCGTACCGTCGCCGCTGATTATCAGGTAGTCGTTTACGATCCCGGGGGCCTTGAGTTTATACACACTTTGATGCCGAGTCTTGGTCAGAACGGCATCGTTGAGATTATGTTTCATTGAGAATCCGATTAGTCCTAACCGGGTTTCAAAGTTACTGTAAAACATCGCATCCGGAAAGCACTTTTGGAAAAATTATCAAAGAGTTATCAACAGGTCGGGCAATCCGTCGCAGTTTGGTCCCGTTTTGTCGAGACATTTGCGGAGTTTGTCGATAAAACGTTTTAAATGCGTGTTTTGGTCAAGATTTTGCCTTTCCTGAGACAAACCTTTAATATTTACGGTTATGAAAAAGTCAGTCAACATCTCAATGGCAGCACTCCTCGCGATAGCGATGGCAGCTGTGCTCAACGTTTCGGAGCTCAAAGCTCAGGTTCGCAGCAGCGCAAGCCGTTCAAGCCAGGGTAATGCTCAGGTAAGGCAGGAGAATACCCGCTCCGCCGCCCGCAGCATCCAGATGGACAACCGCAACGGCGCGACTCAGAACCGAAGCAGCGTGACTCAGAACCGAATGGATGACCGTTCCCGCTTGGGCGGCCAGATCAGCAATAAGGACATGGCCAAGGTGGACATGAAGCAGGACAAGGTAGTTGTAGCTAAAGGTAACAACATTGTGAAGGTTCCATACCGTCCGGAGAAAAAAGCATCCCACTTTGGAATGCATCCGGTGATGGCTCCGGTTCCAGTTTTTACCGCAGCTGACCTGAAGCTCAGGACCAACGCGACCACGATCGTTGTCTATACGAAGTTTTTCACCAAGGCAGAGGCATATGCATATGTTTCCAACCTTATGGGAAACCGATTCTATGACATCGATACCTACGATACCTCCTACGGATGGTTCAACACCTCCATGACGATGATTCCGGTTCCTCACGGATGGGCAGATCCAGCTGCCGCCAACCATTTCAGGATCAGATTCGATTTCAAGCGCTCAGGCGCAGGGATCAAGATCTACATCACTGCACAGTGGAGGGAGTCGATGTTCGGAGGGCCGTTCTACAGCCTTCGCTTCCAGCCAAGCGACCGCTACAGCACCTTCTATGCATGGAACATCCTAGAGGATATTGCCTTTGCAATCCCTAACTACAGGGTTAGATTCAAATAAAGTTACATCCATTAAAGTTACATCCATTATTCCGTAAGGAGCGGGCATGGTCCCGCTTCTTACTTTGAAAACAAAAACAATCATGAAAAAGACAATCATTATCACAATGGCAGCCCTGATGCTCGGCATAGTTGCAAACGCTCAGGGAAACAGGGGATCCTGGCAGGACAGACCACAAAGAGAAAGGCCGGATGAGGCCACGATGATCCAGGAACGGACCGACCGCATGGCGGCGAAATACGGCCTGGACGAGGCTCAGAAGGCGAAGCTACTGGAACTCAACAAGACCTATTCTTTAAGGATTGGAAGACCTGATGACAGGCGGGATACCACGAAGTTCAGGAAAGAGGGCAGGAAGCAGGAGCGGATGAGGCAGAGACCTGCACTTGACGAAAAGAAGAAACTGGAGTTCGAAGCCAGGATGAAGGAGATGCAAGCCAGAAGGGAAGCCTACGAAGAGGCTCTCAAAGGTATCCTGACCGAAGACCAGTATCAGGCCTACAAGAAAGACGAGGAGCACAGGATGAGAAGGCGCAGGTAAATCATGGCCGGGATAACGGGAATTCTGACAAAAATATCGCATCTTTGTATCATATACGATAATAAAGAGCGCTTTGAAAAAGAATTTCCATCTCGGACTCCTTCCGAGGATCCTGATTGCGATAGTACTAGGCATCGTCTTCGGACTGTTCCTGCCCAGACCGGCAGTACGCCTGTTCGTTACATTCAACAGTATTTTCAGCAACCTTCTGCAGTTTCTGATCCCTCTGATTATCATCGGACTCGTTACTCCGGCGATTTCAGACATCGGAAAGGGAGCCGGAAGGTTGTTGCTTATTACCGTCCTGATAGCCTATTGCGACACCGTATTCGCCGGATTGCTTTCGTATGGGACCTCGGTGTCGGTTTTCCCGAAACTGATCGGGGGGAATACGGGTCATGAAGTGGCGGAGGGATTCGAGAACCTGGAACCATATTTCACCATTAACATTCCTCCGATGGTGGATGTGATGTCTGCCCTGGTATTCGCTTTCCTGCTGGGATTGGGAATGGCATTCTTCGGTTCCAAGGGGCTGAAGAACCTGGCATCGGAGTTCAAGGACATAATCGTAAGGGCCATCGAGGTGGTGATCATCCCGTTGCTTCCGGTGTACATTTTCGGCATATTCCTGAGCATGACCCATACCGGGCAGGCCATGCATGTGATCAAGGTGTTCATATCCATAATCGGAGTGATTTTCGCCCTCCATATCCTCCTGCTGGTATTCCAGTACTGCCTTGCCGGCGGGATCGTCAAGCGTAATCCGTTCAAGCTGCTCGGCAGGATGCTGCCGGCATATTTCACCGCCCTGGGTACTTCCTCATCGGCCGCCACGATCCCGGTGACCTTGGACTGCACCCGCAAGAACGGAGTCAGCGAAGAGATCGCCGGATTCACTGTCCCTCTCTGCGCCACGATCCATCTTTCAGGCAGCTGCCTCAAGATCACAGCCTGTGCGGTGGCATTGATGATGATGAAGGGTATGCCGTTCGATTTCTGGATGTTCCTCGGCTTCATAATGATGCTTGGAGTCATGATGGTGGCTGCGCCGGGGGTGCCTGGCGGAGCCATCATGGCTGCCCTTGGAGTACTTGCAGCTATGCTGGGCTTCGGGGAACAGGAGCAGGCACTGATGATCGCCCTTTACATCACTATGGACAACTTCGGAACTGCCTGCAACGTTACCGGAGACGGAGCTATCGCCCTCGTGATCGACAAGCTGTTTCATCATGAAAGGTAATTTTCTTATATTTGCATAATTAAAAACGAGACAGATATGAAGAGGTTCTTCCGTTCCGCTGCCGTGGCAGCTGTCGTGGCGTTCGGTGTTGTCGCCTGCAACAAGAGCGAAACCGAGATTGATATATTCGAGAGTTCCACCGAAGAAGCTCTTGAGCTGACTGATTCTGCCAGCGTAACCATCAATCATTCAATCGAATACCTTCGTTCATTCGAGGGTGGTAAGGTTTTGTGCGAGAAGATCAACAACCTCATTCTCCGTATGTGCCTGGGTGACGAGTATGACGGCCTGTCCTTCGGGGAAGCTTCCGAGTCTTTGATGCAGAAGCTGGTGGCTGATTACCAGAAAGAGGCCGGGGATGAATACAAGGCCAACATAGAGACTGATTCATACTGGCTCTACAGGTGGTCGTACAACGTGGAAGGCACTTTCTCCGATTCATTCCAGGACCTTCAGACGTACAACGTGTTTTCCGATGTCTTTCTTGGAGGTGCTCATGGGATGCAGTCCCTGATCCCTCATGTCATCAACCTCAAGACCGGCAAGGAGATTGAAGAGTCCGATCTTTTCAACGAAGGATATGAAGAGCCGGTTGCTGACCTCATCAAGGCTGCATTGCAGAAGGAATGGGGGTCCCCTGAAGATTCTGATTCGGCATATTCTTCGATGGAAGAGGAGGGAATGGTCCCGAACGGTTGTTTCTCCGTGTCAGAAGACGGAGTGACCTGGTTCTATCAGCCATATGTGATTGCCTGCTATGCCCAGGGTATCGTAGAAGCTTTCGTTTCCTGGGATGATCTCAAGCCTTATGTCAATACTTCCGAGGTGAAACTCTAAATCCGTTCCACCTTGTCCGAAGAACTGAATCTGGTACGTGACCTGGCGGTGATCCTGATCTCCGCCGGGATTTTTACGATCATATCCAAGGCCCTGAAGCAACCCCTTATCCTTGGATACATCATCGCAGGTTTCCTGGTCGGCCCCCACATCGGGTTCTTTCCGGGAATCACAAGCCAGGAAACAGTCGACCAGTGGTCCGAAATCGGAATCATATTCCTGATGTTCGGACTTGGACTGGAATTCAGCTTCAAGAAGCTGATGAAGGTGGGCAGCAGCGCCATAGTTACCGCCCTGGTGAAGTTCGTCGGAGTATTCATACTCGGGTTCGTGACCGCGCAGGCTCTGAACTGGAGCCTGATGGAGAGCGTATTCCTGGGCGGACTGCTTTCCATGTCTTCGACTATGGTCGTGATCAAGACCTTCGACGACATGGGCCTGAAGGGCAAGTCCTACGCCGGCGGGGTGTTCGGAACCCTTGTGGTCGAGGACCTCATCGCCATCCTCCTGATGGTCCTGCTCTCGACGATGGCAGTCTCCCAGTCCTTTGCGGGGAAGGAGCTTGTCATGAATATCGCCAAGCTCGTATTCTTCCTGATCCTGTGGTTCCTTGTGGGAATATTCGTCATTCCTACCTTGCTTAAGAAAGCCAGGCGCTTCCTCAACGACGAGATCCTGCTCATTGTAAGCATCGGCCTATGCTTCGGGATGGTTTCCCTGGCCACGGCAGTGGGTTTCTCCACGGCCCTCGGAGCTTTCGTAATGGGTTCAATCCTTGCGGAAACAACTGAAAGCGAGCATATTGACCATATAGTCGAACCGATCAAGAACCTCTTCGGGGCTATATTCTTCGTGTCGGTGGGTATGATGGTCTCACCTTCGGCTATCGCTGAACACTGGGCACTGATCCTGCTGCTCGCCTTGATTGTGGTCGTCAGCCACATACTCTTCGCAGGCACCGGAATCATACTGACGGGAAGGGGACTGTACGACGGTGTCCACACCGGTTTCAGCCTCGCCCAGTTGGGTGAATTCGGATTCATCCTGGCGGGTGTGGGCTGCACCCTGGGTGTCATGCGGGAGTTCATCTATCCGGTCATCATAGCGGTTTCGGTGATAACCACCTTCACGACCCCTTACGTCATCAGGCTTGCGGATCCTGCCTACGGGTTCCTGAGCCGGAAGTTGCCTGTATCCTGGCGGACCAGGCTGGAACCTTCCGTTGAATCCGTTTCCAGGATCACCGCTGCCGAGCATAGTGCATGGAAGGAACTGCTGACTGCATATTTCCTGCGCATCCTGCTCTACGGAGTCATCGTGCTTGCCATCTACATCGGTTCCGTGCTTTACCTGGGACCTCTGGTTGATAAACTCCTGCCATCCGTGGGTGAAACCTGGCGAAATGCCATCAAGGCTGCGGTTACCCTTCTTGTGATGGTTCCGTTCCTATACGGCATGGGTGTCAGCACGGGTTCGATCGGGAAGTCAGCCCCGAGACTGCTGAAGGAGAAGGAAAGCAACATCTGGCCGATACTGGGACTGGTGGTGGCTCGTTCATTCATCGTGATCGGCATCATACTCGGCGTCCTGTCAAGCTATTTCCACCTTGCCGGATGGACCGTGCTGATCATAATCCTGGCACTGTTCGCATTCATTTATTTCGCCCGCAGGTCCGTACACAAGTATTCCACGCTGGAAGATATGTTCATGCGCAACTACAACGCCAGGGAGGAGCACGAGCTGCGCAGCAAACCGGTCACTTCATCTGTGAAACAGAAGCTGTCCACGTATGACGTGCGTACCGAACTTTTCACACTCGCCCAGGAATCCTCTTTCGCTGGCAAGTGCCTGAAGGATCTGCCTCTGCGAGACAGATCCGGAGCGAATATCATCAAGATAGCCCGCGGATCCATAAACATCATCATCCCTTCGGGAGACGTGCAGGTATTCCCGGGTGACCGTATCCTTGCTGTCGGTACCACCGACCAGTTGGAGAAACTCAGGAACATGATGTCGGATTCTGTCGTGGATGTTTCCGAAGACCAGGACGACGGCTTCAAGATCGAACCGGAGGTGCTCACTGCCGATTCCTTCCTGACCGGCAGGAGCCTAAGGAGCGCGAACCTGAGGAAATACCAGTGCATGGTCATCAGCGTGCTTCGCGGAGACCGGTTCATCACCAATCCAGAACCGGACTTCGTTTTCCAGGAGGAGGATACAGTATGGATTGCCGGGAATATTTCCAACATAGAAAGGGCATGATACGATGAAAGCCAGAAGGACATACCGTGTCGCAGGACATACGTTCTCACTGGTTGCGGACGAGGAGAGGATGTCAAGGCTTAAGCTTGGCAACTACAGCCCTTTCATTGCAACATACGGTGAAGACATCTTCTGCGTCGAGCTGGTGGACCCTTTTGAAACCAGCGGGAAAGAGACCCTTTATCTGTCGTCTCCGGAGTCTGGAGAGCAGCGGATAGACCTGTATTCGATTGATGGAGGCTACCTGTTCGGGATGGCACCGGAAGGGAATATGCCTGTGACGGCATGGATGAAGTGCGATCCTGGTTTCACTCATGGAGAGCTGATGACTCAGGACAAGTTCAGGAGCTTCGCGGTTAACAATGCGATGATGCTGATGTACGCGTTCAGGACGGCATCGCTGGGTACCTTGGAGATGCATGCCTCAGTGACCGTCAAGGACGGTAAAGGCTATCTTTTCCTAGCTAAGAGCGGTACCGGGAAGAGCACTCACAGCAGGATGTGGCTGGAGAATATCCCTGGGACTCACCTGCTCAACGATGACAACCCCGTAGTCCGTTTCATTGACGGCAAGACTATTGTATATGGAACCCCTTGGAGCGGCAAGACACCTTGCTACAGGAACGAAGAATACCCCGTAGGAGCGATGGTCAGGATAAACAGGGCATCCCGGAACTCGATATCCAGGATGTCTCTTCCGGAAGCCTTTGCTTCGGTTTCTTCCTCAAGTTCGGGTCTGAGAGCCATAAAGGGAATCGGCGACGGTCTCTTCGAGACCATTTCCAGGATAGTCCAGGATATCCCGTGCTACCTGCTTGACTGCCTTCCGAACAAGGAAGCCGCCGAGGTCTGCTGTTCCGAAGTGACTGGAAGCAATGGATAAGAAGGTCATATCCAACGACATCCTCTTTGCCGCGGTGAAGGACCTGGTGGATGAGGGCAGGCCTGTGACCATCAGGCCGAAGGGGGACAGCATGCTCCCTTTCATCCACAGTGACCGGGACAGTGTCACACTGGAACGTGTGGGCGGGCCCTTGTCGGTAGGGGACATCGTGCTTTTCCGCTACAAGGGGAAGTACATAATGCACCGGATCTACGCCATCGGAAAGGATGGGATAACCCTGATGGGGGATGGAAACCTCAATGTCATGGAACATTGCACAGCCTCCGATGTGATCGGGATCGTTACAGGACTGACTAAAGGAAACGGACGCCGGATCAAGCCGGGCAAAGCCAGGGTCTGGAGGACCCTGAAACCGCTCAGGCGCTGGCTCCTGGCGATATATAGAAGAATATGAAGACGATAGAAGGATTTGTGCTGAGACCACTCGGCGAAGAGTACATAGTGATCGGCGAAGGGATCGCCCAGGTGGATTTCAACCGGATGATTTCCATGAACTCCACTGCTGCATATCTGTGGAGGAGCGTTGAAGGCAAGGAGTTTACGGTGGAAGACTTGAGGGATCTCCTGCTCGAGGAATATGAAGTGGATCCTGAGACTGCCGCGGCTGATGCGGCTGCGCTCGCCAGGAAATGGGTGGAAGCCGGGATAGTATCGGAATAGGATGACGGCCAGGGATGCATATCTGTACGTGTTGAGGTCCGCTCTGTGGGGCGAACCTCTGTCTGAATCGATCCCTGCAGGTCAACTCAAGGAGGTGCTTTCCATTGCGAAGGCCCAGTCGACCCTTCCGCTTGTCTGTCAGGCACTTCTTCTCTCTCCTGGACAGGAACTGTCTGATTCACAAAAAGTTTCAATGCAGAACAAGCTTCGTTCGACCGTAAGCTTGCACCTCCGTTCGAATCATGTCATAGCCCTTCTGACTGCCAGTCTCAGAGCCAGAGGCATCGATCCGGTACTGATGAAGGGACAGGGTGTCGCTTCGTATTACAAGACTCCATACTTGAGGGAATGCGGGGACATCGACCTGTATGTTGGGAAGGCCCGCTATACCGAGGCATGCGAGACGGTCGCTGCGATGGCAGGAATCGAGGACGTTCCCGAATGGTCCGAAAGGAAGAAACACTATAACGTGGACGTGGAGGGTGTTCCGGTGGAACTCCACTGGACCAGCGATCTGTTGCCGAAACGTTACGATGCCGCCTACCAGGAGTATTCCCTCGACGGGATGACCCACGGACTCGTTCAGAAAGCCATCGATGGAGAAGTAGTGAACACCCCGGCGGACAGTTTCAACGCGTTCTTCATATTCAACCACACCTGGCATCATTTCGTGACAGGCGGCGTTGGCCTCAGGCAATTCTGTGACTGGGTGATGCTGCTTCATGCGAAGGCAGGGGGACTGGATTTGGACCATATCAAGGAAATACTTGAAAGACTGGATCTTATGGATCCGTGGCAGGTGTTCGGGAAAGTTGCCGTGGAGCATCTTGGACTTCCTGCGGAGGAGATGCCGTTCTACAATGAAAAGTCTGATCCGAGGGTGGAACAGGTCCTTGACATAGTTTTCAGGGAGGGGAATTTCGGACACGAACGCCAGGAGCTCAGGAACCGCCCGAAGAACTTTTTCGTCGCGAAGGCCCGCTCGCTGATGATCCATGTGTGGCGGTATTCGAAGATGATGTCTATGTTCGGCAGGGTGGCCACCTGCCAGTTCGCGGAAATGCTCACAGGCGGTATCCGGACAGCCGCCGAAGAATTCGGGGAGAAATGATATGAAAGATTTCAAGACTTGCATGAAAGGACTGTGGAGGATGACCAAGCCTGTAATTGGCAGGGACGTCGTCTCCGTCCTGCTCGGATGCATCCGGATCGCAGCGTCGCTTTGCTTCGTTTGGATATGCAAGCGACTCGTTGATATCGTGACAGGGGAGTCCGACGCCCTTCTGATGCCTCATGTCTGGATAATGATCGGTATCATGCTGGTCCAGATCGTTTGCGGCCTGGCTTCGACCTATTGGCTGAACCTTAACAACATCAAGACCCAGAACGAGATGAGGCTCAGTCTCTTCGGTCACGTCCTGAATTCCCGCTGGGACGGGAAGGAGGCCTTCAGGTCCGGAGACACCGTGAACCGTCTCGAGCAGGACATCAGCGTCCTGGCCGACCTTGTCTGCAGCCGTTTCCCGGAAGTCCTGATCACCATCATACAGCTTGTGGCAGCGTCCTGCTACCTTCTTTCCATGGCTCCGTCCCTGCTCTGGGTACTGCTGATTCTGATGGTGGCGGCTGTGGTGGGATCCAAGATGTTCTTCAACAAGATCAGGCAGCTTACCGGAGAGATCCGCAAGGAAGACAGTGACATCCAGCAACTTCTCCAGGAGAATCTCCAGAACCGCGTCCTGGTGTTGACATTGTTCGGCGTCGGGAACGTGGTCTCAAGACTCTCCGATCTTCAGAACCTTTTGAAAAAGAACGTGGTAACCCGGCTCAATTACAATGCCGTTGCCCGCGGGTTCATGAATCTCGGTTTCATGGGCGGCTATGCGGCAGCCTTCCTCTGGGGAGTGTTCGGCATCAAGTCAGGTGCTGTCACCTTCGGTATGATGACCGCGTTCCTGCAGCTCGTTAGCCAGGTGCAGCGCCCTGTGGCCGACCTGGGCCGCCAGGTCCCTGCCTTCATCAAGGCGATTACCTCGGTGGAGCGCCTGCTTGAACTGGAAGACCTCCAGGTGGAAAGATACCACGGTGACGTCCATTACGAAGGAGCCCCTGGAATCAGGCTTACAGACGTGACATTCGAATATTCCGACGGGAACGCTCCTGTCCTTTCGGGTTTCTCCCACGATTTCAAGCCTGGTACCCTGTCCGTGCTGGCCGGTCCTACCGGAGTGGGCAAGAGCACCCTGACGCGACTGATGCTCGGGCTTCTTCGTCCGACATCCGGTACGGTTTCGGTGTATCTGCCTTCAGGGGAGTCCTGCGACGCCGGAGTTGATACAAGGTGCAACTTCACTTACGTTCCTCAGGGCAACAGCCTCATGAGCGGAACCATACGGGAGAATATGCTGCTGGCTAATCCGGATGCGACTGACGGTCAAATCCGGGACGCCCTGTGCCACGCCGTCGCAGAATTCGTGTATGAACTCCCGGAGGGTCTGGATACGATCTGCGGTGAGAGCGGAGCCGGTCTTTCCGAAGGCCAGAGCCAGAGGGTCGCCATTGCCCGCGCACTGCTCCACGAAGGAGGCATAATGATACTCGACGAGGCTACCTCCGCCCTTGACGTGGAGACGGAGGAAAGGCTCCTGGACAATATACGCGACAATTTCTGCGGTCGCAAGACCATCATATTCATAACCCACCGTCCGGCGGCTTCCAGGATTGCCGACGATGTAGTTACCCTTTCATGATGAGAATCATTCCGGTCTTTTCCCTTGTGGTCCTTTCCGTATTGGCCGTTTCTTGCAAGAGGCCGGGAACGAGACTTGTCCAAGAAGATATTTCCCAACCGGAATTCCTTGAACTTGAGCAGCTTGATTCAAACCGCTGGATGGCAGTCTCCATCTCCCCGTTCGATGGCAGCAGGGATACTCTGGTCATCGGTCGTCCGCTTGACAACCTCATCTGCATGAGCACTTCATACGTGGGTTTCCTCGAGGCGATCGGATGCGGCAGCGTAGTCAAGGGAGTATCGGGGATCGATTATCTCTATGGATCGGAGCTGGATGCCGAAGATGTAGGATATGATTCGGCTCCGGATTATGAGAAGATAGTCAGCCTGGAACCGGACCTTCTGCTGGCTTATTCGGTATCTGCTGCGAAGACTCCGTTCGTGGCGAAACTCGGATCGCTTGGAATAAGGGTATTCTTCATCCATGAACACCTGGAACGCCATCCCCTTGCCAGAGCGTCGTACATCAGGCTTTTCGGAGCCTTGACCGGGAATATGGCCGCCGCGGATTCGGTCCTCGGCATAGTCAGGGAAGGCTATCTGTCGCTCGCGGATTCGGTCGCCGCAGCGATAAGACAACCCAGGAAAGTCCTGCTGAATATCCCGTACAATGACCAATGGTTCATCCCTTCGTCTGACAATTATCTCTGCAGGCTTGTCGAGGACGCAGGTGGGGAAGTGCTGGGTTCCGGAAGCGGGAAGTCCATGTCTTCCACGATTTCGCTCGAGAAGGCATATTCCTTGAGCAAAGAAGCCGACTGCTGGCTCAACGTTGGCTGGTGCAGGACGCTGGAGCAGCTGGAGGGAGTGAATCCGCTGTTTCCGGATATGCTGGAGAATATTGCTTCCAACGCGTCCCGGCGCGGTTTTGACGGTGAAAAGGTGGTCTGGAACGACAATGCCAGGGTGAGCCCGAAGGGAGGAAACGACATCTGGCAGAGCGGTGTGGTCCGCCCCGACCTGGTCCTCAGGGACATGGTAGTTGCCATGCATTCTTCAGGAGAATGCAAGACTCTGTATTACAGGGGTTTATAATCAGAAAACGATGTTGAAATCCAGGATCGGGTTGCCGCACCACGATCCGGTGACATGTGTCTTTGTCTCGTCCCTGCCGCAGAGCGGCCTGCGTCCTTCCAGTTCGATGGCGATGAGGTCTCCGGTGCGGATATAGACCATCCTGGTAGCTTCGGCAATGGCTTCTTCGATCATCCCGCGTGTGGCTCCGCCATATTCGAAGATGGTCTTTCCGTTATGCTTCAGGATGAATGAGTTCCCTTCTTCACCGAGGGTCACGGGATTATACATGGGCGTCGGAAGGAAGGAGGTGTGGTCGAGGCAGGATGCGGTGGCGAAGCTCTCCGATGATGCGTCGAGGAGGTTTTCAGGGTATAGCAGGACGCCGAAATTCACGGCATCGTAATACCTTGAGGCGAACCTGCGGACGACGCTGCGGCCGGGTTTGAGTATCCGCGCGAATACCACCGGGCTGAAAGTCAGCTGCTCGACGAACTCGGGAGGGAAGAAATCCGCATTGTCCTTCTCCCAGGTGGTATCGGGCCTGACCATGATATGCGCCCGGGCCGTTTTTACGATAATATTCATGATCCTAGAACAGTTTTCCGCCCTGGAACTTGCCTTGCAGTTTGGACAAGGCCTCGCTCAGAGCTTCGCCCTCCAGCGGCTTGCTGCGGGCTTCGTTGCGTTCCTTCTCGTACTTCTCCTTCAGGCGGGCGAACTGGCGCTTCGTGTCCATCGTGAAATCTCCGTCCCTTATCCATCCGAAGTAGGAAGGCTCGGTCTCGAATATCTCCTTGACCGTCTTGCCCTTGTGTTTCCCGAAATTGATGGTCGGCATATCATCTTTACCGAGGATTATCCTTCCGGCATAGTCAAGCGTCCTGGGCCTGCCGGCAACGGTAGCCAGGAACTGTACGTCATTCTTGAGAGCCATTTCGTGGTATTTGTCAGGCTCCTTGTACATCTCAAGCTGCCCTTTCAGTACTTCGTAGGTGGCTAGGGAATCGGCCTCGGCGGAATGGGCGTTCTCGAAATCTTCCCCTCCGCAGTAGAACCGGTAGGCTGCCTTAAGGTTGCGCGGCTCCATGTAGTGGTAGATATTCTGGATATCCACCATGAGCTTTGAGTGCAGGTCCACATCCAGAGATTCCAGGGTCTTGCGGGCTTTCTCCTTGTTAGCCTCGGGTACCCCCGGATCGGCTATCCTCTTTTCGCAATATGCCCGTACTCTCTCGATCTCTTCGGAAAGCATGGGGAGGTCGAACTTGGCTGAATTGAATCCGGCCAGGTCGCTGTCCTTTAGCCATGCAACTACTTCCGGAGCTATCTCCAGGAACAGTTTCTCACGGGCGACGTCTTCGTCGTGTATGCCATTGACCTCCGAGGCCTTTTCGTCGATGTGTTTCTGGCAACCGTTGACATAGTCCCACGGCTTCACCCGCCACGTTTTGGTCTCGTGGTGGTTATCCGGGAATACCTTGACAAAACTGAGTTCGACAATGCAGTCGGTTACGATGTTGAGCCCTGTGCTTTCGATGTCGAAGAAAAGCAGGGGCCTTTTAAGTGAAAGTTCCATAGCTGAATGAGGGCAGGAACCTTACTGGACCATGATCGGCATCAGGATACCGCAGATCTTGTCGCTTCCGGTCTCTTCCTCTGCCGGAACGATCAGCGCAGCGCGTCGTGCATCGGCGAACTTCATCACCACGGTGTCGCAGTTCATGTTGGCGAGGATTTCGGAAAGGAAGGTGGACTTGAAGCCGATGGAGAGATCGTCACCGCTGTAGTCGCAGCTGACCTTCTCGTACGCGGCGATGGCGAATCCCAGATCCTGGGCTGTGATCTCCATCTGGCCCGGCTTGAGCTCAAGCTTGATGTGGTTGGATGCCTTGTTGGCGCAGACCGCTACGCGCCGGACCGTATTCAGGAACTGAACCCTGTCGATCCTGAGGACAGAAGCGTTGTTCTGAGGGATGACGTCACGATACTTCGGATACTTGCCTACGATCAGCCTGCAGACCATCGTGGTCCTGTCGAATGTGAACACGACGGTGCTGGAGTCGAAAGTGATCTCTACGTTGTCCTTGCTCTTGTCCACGATGGACTTCAGCACGGCAGCTGGCTTCTTGTGCAGGATGAAGGAGCACTTCTGGGGAGCCTTGACCTCACTGGCGGTGTAGCATATGAGCTTGTGGGAATCGGAAGCCACAAGGGTGGTCGATTCCGTGTCGAAGTCGAAATAGATACCGTTCATGGCCGGCCTGATTTCATCGTCAGCCGTGGCGTAGATGGTGCTGTTGATGCCCTCGATGAGGCAGTCGGCAGGGAAGTCGATCTTCTCGGCATCCTCTCCTGCGCCCTTGATTTCAGGATAATCCTCGGCAGGGAAGAACGGGAGCACGGAATTACCGCTTGTCCAGTTGCACTCGATGGAAGTGTCGCTGACGGTCCTGATGGCTACAGGCTGGTCAGGGAGTTCCTTCAGGAGGTCGATGATATGTCTTGCAGGGACTGCGATCTTGCCTTCCTCTTCCGTGGTGTCCACTTCAATCTCGGTCCTGAGGGTGAGTTCGGAATCCGAAGCCGTGACTTCAAGGATGTTGCCCTTGAGGTCGAACAGGAAGTTCTCGAGGATAGGAAGGGCAGACTTTGCAGGAATGGCCTTCGAGATGTTCATCAGTCCTTTGAGGAGTTCTGTACTGGAGACGTTGAATTTCATATTTCCGTGTTTTTAATTATTCGTGCAATTACGCAAATATAATAATAATCCATGAATAATCTGACATTCCGTGGCATCTTATTTGAAAAATCAAAGACCCGGAATTCTATCTAAACAAAAACAATATGTCAGAAATGAAAAAAGGTTTTATCACAGTGCTGCTGTCAGTGCTTTTGAGCGTACTGGCAGCTTACGGCGTCGTCAAGGCGGCGAACGTCGGTGAGTCTGAAAAAACGACATTGGTGCAAGATGGTACCGTTACCAGGACTGTCAATCTGGCACAGTCCGATTATCCTGACCTGACCTATGCTGCCGAGGCTGCTGTCGAGGCGGTCGTATATGTTGAAGTGACAGCCACCCAGCAATACCAGATCGACGATCCTTTCTTCCGTTTCTTCTTCGGAGAAAGCACACCTCAGTCCAGGCAGGTCCAGGGCAGCGGATCGGGTGTCATAATCCGTCAGGACGGCTACATCGTGACCAACAACCACGTGGTCGCGAATGCAACCAAGATCAACGTGACCCTCAATGACAACAAGACCTATGAGGCAAGCGTTATCGGTACCGATCCGGCTACCGATGTGGCTCTGATCAAGATCGATGCAAGCGGCCTGCCGACACTCCAGTTCGGCGATTCCGACAAGCTCAGGCTCGGCGAATGGGTCCTCGCGGTCGGAAGCCCTCTGGGTTACCAGCTCCGTTCCACCATCACGGCCGGTATCGTAAGTGCGAAGGGACGCCAGATGGCCCACGATCCTAGGGAAAAGACCACCCTGCAGATCGAGTCCTTCATCCAGACTGATGCTGCCGTCAATCCTGGCAATTCGGGAGGAGCCCTCGTTAACAAGACCGGTGAACTGGTAGGCATCAACACCGCCATAGTCTCCCAGACAGGCGCATATTCGGGATATTCCTTCGCGGTTCCTGCCAACATCGTCAAGAAGGTCGTAGGTGACCTCATCGATTTCGGCTCCGTCAAGAGGGCTGTCCTCGGTATTTCCATGAGCGACCTTACCGAAGCCCTTGCCAAGAATCTCAAATACGAGTCGGTGGACGATATGGCGAAAAAATTGAAACTTTCTTCCTTGAACGGCGTATATATTAACGAGGTTGTCAAGGGCGGATCCGCCGACAAGGCAGGGATCAAGGCGGGCGATGTGCTCGTAGCCATTGACGGACAGAAAGTAAGCAACGGCTCTGCAGTCCAGGTGAAGGTCAATTCCTTCCATCCTGGCGACAAGGCCAGGCTTACCGTCGTCAGGGACGGAAAGGAGAAGAACGTTGAAGTCGAATTCCAGTCCAGCAGTTCGGAGACGGGAACCGTCGTAGGTGATGGCGAAATAGCTTTCTACGGCGCTACCCTCAAGGAAGCTTCCCAGGAAACCCTCGCCAAGTTCGGTCTCAAGACCGGTGTGGAGGTAGTATCCGTGGGAACGGGCAAGATGCAGGAGGCCGGTGCGACCGAAGGAATGATCATCACCTACGTCAATGACGCGGCTGTCAGCAAACCTCAGGATGTCGTGGACATCGCCAAGAACGCCAGGAGGTCCATCTATGTCGAAGGCGTAACAGCCAACGGCAGGAAGGCATACTTCGGCTTCGGCAAGGAGTAGTGATTGCTGATTTAAAGAATATATGAGACAACTTAAGATTACAAAATCGATCACCAACCGCGAGAGCGCGTCCCTGGACAAATACCTCCAGGAAATCGGCCGAGAAGAGTTGGTGTCCCCGGAAGAAGAAGTAGAACTTTCCCAGAGGATCCGCAAGGGCGACCAGAAAGCCCTCGAGAAGCTCACAAGGGCAAACCTGAGGTTCGTCGTTTCCGTCGCGAAGCAGTACCAGAACCAGGGCCTGAGCCTTCCGGACCTGATCAACGAGGGTAACCTCGGACTGATCAAGGCTGCTGAGAAGTTCGACGAGACCAGGGGTTTCAAGTTCATTTCCTATGCTGTGTGGTGGATCCGCCAGTCAATCCTCCAGGCTCTTGCAGAGCAGTCCAGGATCGTCAGGCTCCCGCTCAACCAGGTAGGATCGCTGAACAAGATCAACAAGGCTTTGTCTCAGTTCGAGCAGAAGAACGAAAGGGCCCCTAGCAACGAGGAGCTTTCGGAGATGATAGACATACCTCAGGACAAGATCTCAGACACGCTGAGAGTATCCGGAAGGCATGTTTCCGTGGATGCACCGTTCGTGGAAGGCGAGGACAACAGCCTCCTGGACGTGATACCGAACGACGATTCACCTATGGCCGACAAAGGCCTCGTGAACGAGTCGCTGAGCACCGAGATCGAAAGGTCCCTGCAGATCCTTACCGCACGCGAGCGCGAAATCATCAAGAGTTTCTTCGGCATCGGATGCCAGGAGATGACTCTCGAGGAAATCGGTGAAAGGCTCGACCTCACCCGCGAGCGTGTGCGCCAGATCAAGGAGAAGGCGATCCGCAAGCTCAAGAAACCATCCGCAAGCAAACTCCTGAAAACCTACCTCGGCTGATGACCCCGGAACAGTTCATTGCCCGGAAGGCTTCAGAAGCCATCAAGGCAGTTTATGGCGCAGATGCCGATCCGGCAACCCTGCAAGTCAGCGTGACACGCAAAGAGTTCGAAGGCGACTTTACATTGGTCGTCTTCCCTCTTTTGCGTATGTCACATTCCACTCCGGAGAACACCGGTAACGCGATAGGCGAGTGGCTCGTGGCCAACGTGCCGGAGATCTCCCGCTTCAACTGCGTGAAGGGGTTCCTGAACCTGCTCCTCTCCAATGTCTATTGGAACGAGCTCTTCAAGGAAATCGCGACGGATCCGGCCTTCGGCCAGCTTCCTTCGACCGGAAGGAACATCATGGTCGAATTCAGTTCTCCGAACACCAACAAGCCGCTCCATCTCGGGCATATCCGGAACAACCTGCTCGGTGACTCGGTTTCCCGCCTGCTGAAGGCCAGCGGCAACAACGTCCTTAAGGCGACCCTTGTCAATGACCGCGGCATCCACATCTGCAAGTCCATGCTCGCATGGCTGAAGGTCGGCGAAGGTGCTACCCCTGAGTCATCAGGCAAGAAGGGTGACCATCTGGTGGGAGATATGTACGTGGCTTTCAATGACATATATACAAAGGAAGTCAAGGAACTGGTGGCTGCGGGAATGAGCGAGGAACAGGCGAAGAAGGAAGCTCCTTGCCTGAACGAGGCTCACGAGATGCTCCGCAAGTGGGAGGCCGGTGATCCCGAGGTACGCGACCTCTGGCAGCGTATGAACAAGTGGGTGCTCGACGGCTTTGCCGACACTTACAAGGCTCTGGGAATATCCTTCGACAGGGTATATTTCGAAAGCCAGACCTACCTCCTTGGCAAGAGCCTGGTCCAGAAGGGCCTGGATATGGGAGTATTCGTGAAGGATCCGGACGGATCCGTGTGGTGCGACCTCACCGCCGACGGCCTTGACAGGAAGCTCCTGCTCCGTTCGGACGGCACTTCGGTCTATATCACCCAGGATCTCGGCACAGCCGAAAGGCGTTTCGCCGAATACAACCTCGATTCCCACGTGTACGTCGTTGGAGATGAGCAGAACTATCACTTCCAGGTGCTCAAGCTCATCCTCTCCAAGCTTGGATTCGACTGGGCCGGGAATATATTCCATCTTTCCTACGGTATGGTCGAACTTCCGGAAGGCAAGATGAAATCCCGCGAGGGAACGGTGGTCGATGCCGACGACCTCATCCAGAAGATGTACGAAGAGGCGAAGGCTACTTCCGAGGAGTCCGGAAAGCTCGCCGACCTGAACGAAGATGAGAAGGAAAGGCTCTACAGGATGATTGGCCTGGGAGCCCTTAAATATTTCATAATCAAGGTAGATCCTAAGAAGACGATGCTCTTCAACCCGAAGGAATCCATCGACTTCAACGGCAATACCGGTCCGTTCATCCAGTACACACATGCCCGTATCAGGAGCATCCTGCGCAAGGCGGCGGAGAAGGGGATAGCATATTCGGCGGAAACCCTGCCTCAGGTCGAACTCAGCGCGAAGGAGACCAGGTTGATCAAGCTCCTGAACATATTCCCGCAGAAAGTTGCGGAAGGGACTGAAGCTTTCTCTCCTGCGGTCATAGCTAATTATGCCTATGACATCGCCAAGGAGTTCAACCAGTACTATCACGAGACTCCGATCCTGAAGGAAGAAGACGCCGGCCTGCTCAATGCCAGGCTTGTCCTGATCGACACCCTGTCTTCGATCCTCCGCTCGGCGATGGGCATCCTCGGGATCGAACTGCCTGAAAGGATGTGACCGGGACCGACTATATGTTCCCGACCTCCAAGAAAGAGGTCGAAGCTTTGGGATGGGACTACATCGATGTGATCTTCTTCACCGGAGATGCCTATGTGGACCATCCTTCTTTCGGCACTGCGTGCATATCCCGCTGGCTCCAGAAATTCGGCTACAGGGTGGCGGTCGTGCCACAGCCCAACTGGAGGGATGATTTGCGTGATTTCCGTAAGCTTGGGAAACCGCGGCTCTATTTCGCAGTCAACTCAGGCGCCATGGACTCCATGGTGAACCATTATACGGCAGGGAAGAGGCTGCGCCACGATGATGCATATACTCCTGAGGGTAAGGCCGGTCAGAGGCCTGACTATGCCGTGAGCGTATATACGAAGATCCTGAAAGACATATACCCGGATGTCCCGGTGGTCATCGGCGGGGTGGAAGCTTCGCTCCGTCGCCTTGCCCATTATGACTACTGGAAGGACGAGCTGCTGCCATCCATCCTCGAGTGGTGTCCTGCGGACTACCTCTGCTACGGGATGGGGGAGAAGCCTATGCTCGAGCTTACCAGGGCGATCGAAGCCCAGAGGAGCGACCGCCTGATCCGGCAGATTCCGCAGCTCGCCTTCAGGATGAGCGGCAAGTGGAAGGTGAAAGATCCGCTCGTGCTCCATTCGTTCGAGGAATGCAAGCGGGACAAGGCTGCATTCGCTGAGAATTTCCACTTGATCGAGACCCACGCCAACATGATGCATCCATCGACGATAATCGAGCCTGTAGGCGATGGATTCATCCAGGTCAACCCTCCGTATCCGCCTTCGACCACCGAGGAAATGGATTCATTCTGGGACCTTCCGTTCACCAAACTGCCGCATCCTCGGTACAAAGGGAAGCGGATTCCGGCATATGACATGATCAAGGATTCGATCATCACCCACAGAGGGTGTTTCGGAGGCTGCAATTTCTGCACTATCGCGGCTCACCAGGGGAAGTTCATACAGTCCCGTTCCAAGGAATCGATAGTGGCCGAAGTCAGGAAGCTGGTGAAGATGCCGTCCTTCCACGGCAACATCTCCGACCTGGGAGCACCGACTGCGAACATGTATGGAATGCACGGGAAGAACCTGGAACTCTGCGACAAGTGCCGCAGGAAATCCTGCCTGTTCCCGAAGGCATGTCCGAACCTGGACAGGTCACACAAGCAGGTCCTGGAGTTGTACAAGGCGGTGGACTCCGTTCCGGGAGTCCGCCATTCATACATCGGCAGCGGCATCCGATACGACCTGTTCCTGACTGAAGACGGATTCGTGGACGATACTTCCCGGCCATACCTCAAGACTTTGATACTGGACCACACTTCCGGCCGTCTGAAGGTTGCTCCTGAACATACGGAAGACAAGGTGCTGCATTACCTCGGCAAGCCGTCCTTCAAGCTGTTCGAAAGGCTGCGTGTGGAATTCGACAGGATATGCGCCCGGGAAGGGCTGCGCACAGGGATAGTGCCTTACTTCATATCATCCCATCCGGGATGCACGATGAAGGACATGGAGAACCTTTCCCGACATCCTGCCTTGAAAGGAATATACATGGACCAGGTGCAGGATTTCACCCCGACTCCTATGACGACCTCTTCCGTGATGTTCTACACCGGAATCGACCCTCGGGACATGAAACCGGTTTTCGTAGAGCGCGACCCTGAAAGGAAACGCCGCCAGAAGTCCTTCTTCTTCAAGTCCAGGTAGGTGGGTTCAGTTTTTTTGCAAAAAAAACTTGCAACTGTGTTCTGATTCAGAAAAAAGTCTTAATATTGCACCTGATACTTAACGAATAATTATTTCAAGACAGTTTTTGACTATGACTCCAGATCAGAAGAAAAGGCATGTGGTAAGCTACGAGAATATGTCAGAGGAACTTGCGATCGCATTCAATGAGAAATACCCTAAAGGATTCGGAGATTATCTCCCGGACCTCGTGAAATATACAAAGCCGGACGGTACCCCGTTCTATGCCGTGACGGTAGAAACATCGGACTCGATCTATCTCGTCAAGATCAAGGTGAAGACGGATGACGCGGAAGCTCTAGAAAGATGGCTGGAAGGCGAGGAAGATGCTGAGAACGAGGAGGTTGCAGGGACCTCTGCCGGTGACGCCGGAGATGCGACCCTCCCGGACGACAATATCTCCCAGTACGGCGGGGACGATTCCGGAGACGACGCATAATACGAACCTATATGAATATCAACGGGTGCATTCCTGGTCTGGAATGCACCCGTTCTGTATCTGATTCCCGCTATATCAGTTGGCTTTCCTGACTGAGGAAGACTTGGATATTTCGTGGAGGTTGACGTTTACGTTGCGGTTTTCCAAGGTCCGGTAGGTGAGGTTTGAAGCACCGCTCGCTTCGATGTCTATCGAATCCGCTACATAGACCGATGCCTTGCTGGCGCCCGAAAGTTCAACCTTGACATCGTTGGCGAGGAAATCGTCCGCGGAAAGCTTGCATGCGCCTGACAATTCGGCGTCCAGTAACTCAGCCTTTCCGTTGAGATTCATCGAAGCAGCCCCTGAGACTTCCATCTTGAAACTTCTGTATTCTCCTGTGAACGTGCACTTTGAGGCACCGGACACATCCAGGTTCAACTTGTGTGCGTTGATCTTGAATTCACATTTGCTGGCCCCGGAAATGTCCATGTCGGCGATGGATGTGTTCGCGGTAATGTTCAGGTTGCTGGCCCCGCTGATGTCTGCGCCGAAACGCGCAGCACTGAATCTCAAGCAAGTGATCTTGCTGGCACCTGAAAGCTCCAGGTCGAACGTCTTGTTCCCGATGTTGAAGGCATCCGTGCAATGGAACTTGGTCGCTCCGGACATTTCCAGGCTCGTCAGCTCAGGCATGGTGATATCCGCGATAATCGACCAGTCCCTAAGCCTGCGTGTGATGCTGGTAGGTACATTCTTGACTCCGATTTTCAGCACGGATCCCTCGACCTTCACGACAAGGTATTTCTCGATGACATCGGGGACTGAGATCTGGACATTGTAATTATTCGACTTCTTGAGTCTTACGTCCACAACGGAGGATACGGCCAATCCGTTGAAAGCTTTCAGGTCATAAGTGTTGGTGACATAGCTTACCTTTTCAGGTTCAGTGGCGTTCATGGCGATGGCCGCTGTGAACACGACTACGATGAGCGACAGTAACTTTTTCATATTCGATTATTCATTGGTTAATAACTATCTTGACTTGGATACTTTGCGCGCGCCTTCAAGGAGTTCGCCGTAGTATTCACGCAGGATGGCTGCCTTTGCAGCGTTGTCCATTTCATCGGGGAGCTGGTCTATCAGCGGGACGTTTTCCTCGGCTATGCTGCGTAGAGCATTCTCCATGGAGCCGTCATAGTCTTTAGGAAGGACTCTGTCATAGAGCGACGCTGTCCTGTCCGAATATGCGCTGTACACTGCTGCAGGATCGTTTCCTGCTCCGGCCATCCACAGTTTGCCCGACTGGATTCCGATCACCAGCAACACTGCTGCGGCAGCGGCGATAGCCAACGTGAGCCTTCTCCAGTCGAGGGTTACGGTCCTGCGTCTGGAAAGTCCTGCGTCCAGCTTGGCCTCGAACCTCTCAAGGTGTCCTGAAGGAAGATCCTCCGTGTCGAACGCCGCGGCATTCTCCTTTATATATTTCTCCAATTCATTCATTCCACTTATATAACGATTATGAACATGATTTGTTACATCGAACGTAGTTTTTCCGCCAACTTAGCCCTTGCCCTTGAATATTGCACCCTGATGGTCCCTTCCTGGGCTCCGGTATAATTGGCGACCTCTTCGTAATCAAGTCCTTCCAAGAGAATAAGAGTAAGGACCAAGCGGCTGGCCTCAGGGAGCTCGGATATGGCTTTCCGGATATTCCCGATGCTCAGGTCTCCGGGTTTAGCGTCAACGGCAGCATCCTCCACCTCGACCTCATATTCCTCAAGGAACAGTTTCTCGCGCTTTTTCTTGCGGAGGACGTCGATCGACTTCCTGATGCAAGTCTTGGACAGCCAGGCAGCGGTCTGTACCTCGCTCAGGATCTTGGGGCCTGTGCTGATGTATTTCAGGATCGTGTCCTGCATTATCTCTTCGGCTTCTCCGGAATCGCGGAGGATGCGGAAGCTGATGTTGAACAGCTTCCGCGCGTAGGTATTGTATAGTTTTACCGATTCCTCCCGACTCATAATTTTTCGCTTTCGTATTAATAACGTATTTCTCCCGTCATTGTTACAAAAGTATCAAAAAATCATGACCCGTACGAATGCATTCCTCCCAACAGGAGGTTTACGCCGAAATAAGTTACGAGGACGCAGATGAATGCGACGATGGTGAACCAGTGGAAGAAACGAGGGTTCCTGAAAGCCTTGATGGAACTTCCGTGGAGAGCGAAGGAATACACCAGCAAGGTCACGAGCGCCCAGGTTTCCTTCGGATCCCAGGCCCAGTAGCTTCCCCAGGAAATATTTGCCCATACAGCCCCAAGGAAGGTCCCGAAAGTGATCAGGAATACAGCAGGGTACAGGATGACCAGGCTCACGTCGCGAAGCAGTTCCTGCGACTCCCTGTTGCGTACCACCACACCGAGGATTCCGTTGATGGCGACCAGCCCGAAGAGGGTGTAGGACATCATCATCGACACCACGTGGATGGAAAGGAGAGGGGAGCGGAGCACCGGCATCAGAGGCATGATCTGGATGTTCGTTCCGGAACGGCTTGCCATCAGCATGGTGAATCCCGCCAGGAGGAATCCCAAAGGCTCGATGAGAGGGAAACGCTTGTGGAACAGCAAGATGGCCAATGTGGAGAACCAAGCCATCAGCATCATTACGTTATACCGCCCGACATACGGACCGGTTCCGGAAACGTACCAGCGCAGGGCTATCACCAAAGTGAGGTACAGCCATGCTGCGAGGGCGATCGCTGCCCCTGCAATGACCATCCAGCGAGGGAATCTCTTCTGCCTGGACATGAGTATGGCTCCGGCCAGGAATAGCAGTATGCCAAGCGACAGGCACAGCATGAACGGTACCTTCGGGCGTGCCAGGCGGGTGTAAAGCCTTTCAGCCTTCTCTTTCTTCGGGGCAGGGAGGACATCCTGGGCCACCTTCACCTGATAGTCCCTTATTCCTCCCAATATCTTCACGGCCTCGGCGTCATTCCCTTCCCTGACGGACTCGATGACAGCCTCAGGGGCCTTCTTTATGAAAGACCAGAGGTCAGGATTGTCGTACACCTGTTCAGGAAGTTCGTCCTGGCTCGAGTACCAGGAGACGCGTCCCGTTGAATCAGCAATCGGGAATATCTTCGCTTGCGGGAGGCTTTCAAGCGCTGCCTCGAACCCCTTCTCGTGGAGGTAGTTGTCGAATGAACAGACGCGGTGGCCGTAATACAGATACATATTCCCAAGCCCGTTACTGGCCGCGTCAGGCTTCGCCGATGCATGCAAGGAAGGAAGCAGGAACAAGGCGACAGCAAGCGATGTGGCCCCCGTGACCTTCTTAAGGGCAGCTCGGAACCTCGTGTCCTTCTGGAAGAAGAAGCCTATCATCGAAATGAGCAGCAGGAGGTATCCGGCGTAGGTGATCCCGACTCCCCAAGGGTCGTGGCTGACGGCAAGGATGCTGCCCAGCCCGTCCTGGTCGTAGTCTGCCTGGTAGAACCTGTAGCCATGGTACTTGGCTATGTTGTTCATTGAAATCCCATATTCATAGCCCTCCGGCAGGAAGGTGATCGCTGAGCGGTAATCCGAAGGCATCTTCGAGCCGCTGTGGAAGTCGATGTCGAACTTGTCCAACCTTATGCTGAAAGGCAGCTGCGCGGTACCCCCGTTTTCCAGTTCGAAATGGTCCTCGGTCATGTCCTGGCGCAGATGGATGCTGCCGCTCTCCCCGAAGAGATGAGTAACAAGGGCGCCCGCCAGGATCAGAACGAATCCCAGATGGAGACACATCGTGAAAAGTTTCTTCGGGACGCCTCGCTTGACGAGGTAGATAAGCCCTGCAATGGCAACTACTGCCCATAATACGATGAACACCGGGTTGTGATAGATCCACTGGAAAGCGAAAGGAGTACCGTGGATCTTTTCAAGGACGGTGGCGGCCATCATCGCTATGATGAGGACCGCCAGCAATCCGAATGAGAGGTATTTGAGTAAACGTTGCATCAGATTGAATCTACGAATTTGATTACTGCATCTCGTTCTTCCTTAGTCAGTTTCGAGAACTTTTCCGCGGATGGATACGCATCGCTTTGCCTGCTGAAACCGTGCCACATTATTGCTTCCAGGGTATTTCTTGCGCGGCAGTCGTGAAGTCTGTCCGCTGCACCCGTATTGACCTGTGAAAGCCCACGTCCCCAGAGCGGGGTGGTGCGGCACCAAGTGCCGTGGATGTCGTTGGCCATGTAAAGCCTGTGCTGGATAAAATCCGAATATGGATATATGGTCTGGTGAGCGTATCTCGGGAGAGGTTTTCCTTCGTTCATCGCCGGTGACCAGTAATTGTCGTCCTTGGTCTCCCATTTTGCCCTGTGGCAGGAAGCACAACCCATTTCGTTGAACAGTTCCTTGCCCCTCTGAACGTCTTCATCCTGCAGATTCCTTGCACGCGGGATGGATAGTCCCCTGTGCCAGACCATGAAATCGTAGAATTCGTCCGCACTCATCTCCGGATCGAAATTGTGGTACTTGTTGTTGAACTGGTTGGTGCTTGGAGAAAGCAGGACGTACACAGCCTCGGAAACCTCGGCTTTGGTCACAGTCCCGTCGCCGTTCACGTCCACCCTGTAAGGGGAGGTAGTGTCAGCAAGGATAGCTTCAAGGACATCGTCGTTCTCAGACATCGCCTTGGCCCAGGCCACCGTAGTATATAGGTGAGGGCGGTCCGGACGGGAAACATTGGTGATGTTCCAGATTGCGTTCGCACCTGCTCCGTCCTGGAGGGTTCCCCTGGTCATGGCATAGGTGAACTTCTTCAAGAGTTTACCGTCTTTGTAAGTATCTCTTTCATAGTACTTTCCATTAGCATCGTAACCGGCTCCGTAGGCACCTGCCTGCCAGTTGTGATAGTAAGCCGAGGCAGCGAAATCGTTGGCACCCTTGTCCCAGAAAGATGGATTAAGCTCTACATACGGTGCCTCAGCGCGGTACTGGTCGCGGATGTCATCCTGGTCGATGGCATCTATGATTCCGGATCCGATCACTCCGATGGTAGATTCGAGCCTGTAACCGATCGTGGCACCGGCAGCCCTTGCTGAAGCATGCGGAGTCGGATCGGTGTTGAATGCGCTTTCAGGAATCAAAACTTCAGGGTAGATCAGGGAATACGCCTCACCATCCTCGAATGTCATAGGGAGGCCGGAAGGCATGGAACCTACCGTGTGCCAGATAATCTGGATCTTGCTCTCGTCAATCGGAGGAAGGAAAGGGGAGTTGGCCATTGTCTGAGGCATTCCCGTGACTTCACTCACGTAAGGACCGTCGTTGGTAGCATCCGTCCCGTACGGATTGTTTGCTTCACCTGTAGCGCGGTACACCACAAGCAGATAGCCGTTTCCGGAGGCTTTTGATGTGTTGGCCTCGTACACGGTCTGCCTCTTGCCGTGTCCGTAGCCCGGATGGCAGTCCAGGCAGGATTTACGGACGTGAGCCGGTCCCAGCCCCTTGAAAGGAGGAGTGGCCAGGGTGACATTGCGCTCGAAGAAGAACTCTCCGTGTACGAAAGGCTGCATCAAGCCTTGTTCCCTTACTGCCGGAGTCTCATCTTCGTAGCAGCCTGCAAGGACATTGTCAGTCGTGCCCAGTTCTCCGCCCGGATACCATTCCGAAGCTTCGAAATTACCTACGGCTTTGCCTACGTAGGAGCTTTCCCCGCCTCCGTTCTCAGAACCAGACTCATTCTCGTTGATACAAGCTGTGAACCCAAGCGGAATGAGGCATCCAAAAAGAAGTAAATGCTTGATATTCATCATAATCTTGATATTAATCTTAATAATTGTCAGTCTATGGCTGCCGCTGCCCTTTCGAGAGCGTCGGTGAGAGAATCTATGGCATTGATGGCGTCTCCAACGTAAGCGGCCTTGTAGTCATCCACGAAGTGGCCGCTCTTTATGCAGATTTCCAGCTTTGCGAGGGCGTCTGCGAGTGCGGTCTTCACGGCTGAGGCCTCTGCGTTATGGTATTTCTCAAGGAATGCGAGGAATGAATCCTGTGCGGCGCTGGTGGCCTCGTAGCTGCCGTAGATGCTGTACTGGACAGAGAGGATGTTGTTCTTGAAGTCAACGAAGGAATTCTTTGAATATGGAGACTC
>JAEEGH010003924.1_pt1 | contig 38587 bp, 33 predicted proteins | sample 9134181 | NCBI WGS metagenome assembly JAEEGH01 (sample SAMN16246544, study PRJNA631951) | gut metagenome | biome: gut microbiome; feature: rumen; material: DP-attached | host: Bos | place: Iran: Karaj | collected 2018-10 | reverse complement strand
TCTGGACACGGTTCTATCCAAAGTCGATCCAGCTATCTCCCTGGATGAAGAGCAGCGTAAGGTGGTCCTCACGGACGAGGACTATATGCTGGTAGTGGCCGGCGCAGGAGCAGGAAAGACTACCACAGTGGCCGCCAAAGTGAAGTACCTGGTCGAGAAGAAGGGCGTTAAGCCCGAGCAGATTCTTGTCATATCCTTCACCAACAAAGCCGTTGGAGAACTTCAAGACAAGATTAATAAGGCGCTGAAAATCAATTGTCCCGTCACTACATTCCACAAGACCGGCTATGCCATCCTCCGAAAGCAGGATGCCGATAAGAAGAACGTTGTGGATAGTGGCTATATGTTCGATGTTATCAATAACTACCTTAAGAACGATGTCCTCCGGGAGTCGGATATGGTGAATAAATTGATCCTGTTCTTCGGCAGTTATTTCGATGCACCATACGAGGGCGATGACCTAAACGCCTTTTTCAACTACATTTCGAAAGCCGATTTCTCCACCATGCGTTCCAATATGAACGAGTATGTGGAGACCATCACTAACAAGCGTACCGGCAAATCCATCACCATCAACTACGAATCCCTCCGTTCTTCGCAGGAGGTGATGATTGCAAACTTCTTGTACCTACACAAGATTGACTACGAGTATGAGCGGCCGTATCCTTACGGATTCCGCCACTCTCACAAGCCATATACCCCTGATTTCGTCATCAGGCAAGGAGATCGGACCATCTACATCGAGCATTTCGGCATCACCGAGGACGGTAAGAACAATCGCTACTCCAAAGCGGAACTGAATCGATACAAGAAGGAAGTCAACGATAAGATTCTCTTCCATCGTGAACACGGCACCGAGTTGATATATACTTTCTCTGCCTACAATGACGGACGTCCATTCCTTGAGCATCTGGAAGAGCAGTTGAAGGAGAAAGGCATTGTCCTGGACCGCCGCTCTGATATGGAGGTCTATCAGAAGATTGTCTCCACGGAGGAGAACAAATACATATTCAAACTCACTCGCCTCATTTGCGCCTTCATCCAGAACTTCAAGACAAACGGTTACGATACCGACAAGTTCCGTGAGATGCAGCGGATGACCGATAATGTCCGCACAAAACTCTTCCTGGACGTTTGTCACCAGAGTTTTCTAGAGTACTCCAAGAAGTTGAAGGAACGTGGTGCCGTGGACTTCGAGGACATGATAAATGACTCTGCCAAGATACTGCAGGAGCAGGAGGAAATCGGCGAGAAACTCGATTTCAAGTACGTTATCATCGACGAATACCAGGACATATCCCGGCAGCGTTTCGACCTTGCAAGGGCTCTTTCCAACGTCTGTGACGCCAAGATTATCGCCGTGGGAGATGACTGGCAATCCATCTACGCCTACGCTGGTTCAGACATCACACTCTTCACTCACTTCTCCGACATCATGGGCTATGGCGAAGAGTTGAAAATCACAAAGACCTACCGCAACTCCCAGGAGGTAATCGACATCGCCGGCAGTTTCATCCAGAAGAACTCATCGCAGATTCAGAAGTCTCTCATCAGTCCGAAGCATATTCAGCGGCCGATAATCATTGAGGCATACTCGGAAGAAGCCGACAAAGAGCTGACGGAAGGCAAAGGTGGCAAGTTCTACCTGCGTGCCCAGGCTGTCGAGCGCTGCATTGGCCAGATTATCGAATCCCATAAGGCAGAAGGGAAACCGGAGAACTCGTCCATCCTGCTCATAGGCCGATACAACTTCGACGGATTCCACCTGGCCAAGACCGGTCTCTTCTTCCTCAATGACAAGACTGGCGAGGTCAAGTCCAAGGCATACCCGAAAGCGAAGATTACCTTCCTGACTGCACACCGAGCAAAGGGGCTCGGCTACGACAACGTCATCATCATCAATGCCGCTAACGCCGTCTATGGCTTCCCGTCCAAGATTGAAGACGATCCTGTGATGAAACTGGTCATCAAGGAAGACCGAACGATTGAATACGCTGAAGAACGCCGCCTGTTCTATGTGGCAATGACCCGCACGAAGAATCGTGTCTATATCGTGGTACCCCAGCAGCGCCCATCACGCTTCGTGGCAGAACTGATTCAGGACTATTCGGCGGTCCACGTCAACGGCGACCTGGACATCTCCAAGGCTGATTCACCAGACATCTCAATGATTAAACGTTGTCCGATATGCGGCTATCCTCTTCGGGTCCGTCAGAAGAAAGACTTCGGTCTGCGTCTTTGGCTCTGCACCAACGAGCCGGAGATATGCGACTTTATGACCAATGACCTCTCCGGCGGCATACTCCCCATCCTCAAGTGCGACTGCTGCAAGGACGGCTATCTCATTGTTCGGAAGAAAGACAACACGCCCTTCCTGGGTTGCACGAACTATAAACCCGATAAGAGCGGTTGCAACCGGAAAATCAACCTGACGTACTATGAGAATATGCTAAAGCGAGGCGAAATTGAGCTATAGCTTGAAAAGATTCTCAAGGATAAAGTGCTGCGCGTTGGCATCATAGGATATAGCAAGATACTGCCCTTGGGAGCCATCTCTCCATGCTGATGTCATTCCGATGGATGTTCCGAGTTCTGTCGGAGCCTTGTATTTGCGGCCGTCGCTACTCTGCTGTTCCACCAGGTATCCTATCGATACCAGCCACTGAGTTACCTTTGATGCGGCCAGAGGCTGCATATTTTCAGGAATCACCTTATTGATCTCCTTGACGAACATGGCAATTCCCGTTCTTTCGGCGATATAGACCTTTGACGCAATCTCCGGAGTAAGTTGGAATTCCAATTCATACTGCTTTTGCTGGGAAGGCTTCTTCCCAACACCTTCAAGCAGGCTAGACACATAGAACAGGCAGCGGGAGATGTGAACGTTATTCACGACGTCGCTTTCAGGAAGAACTTTACCATCAATTGGATTCATCCCGTTAGCAAGTTTGTTAATCCAGTCAATTGCGACTTTCAGTTTATTCTGATCAATGTCGGAGGCCATGGTCAAATTAAGATTATGGGTGATGTTCATACTTCAATTCACCACAGAGGGGGAATCGATTTACAAAGATAGGCAAAATGCGCGAAATACGCAGATTACGTAATGCCGATGGTAGAAGAACAAATCAACTGGCGTACCGGGTAGAAGGGAAAGGAGATTGCTTGGCATATCTTGCCGAGAAACACCGCTTTTTGCATCGTTTACTGCCAAGAATCGGAATTGTTTTCGAGTTGGCATTTGTTTAATACAGCCACTCCCGGGCTTGCCCGGATTCTGCCACCTTTTAAGGGTGGTGGGTAACTTAATACCCCCTTCCCTATAAGGGAAGAGGAGGGCTGCCAGGAGATCAGCAAGCTGAAGTTGGCAGAATTCCGGTCCGATATGGCGCTTCTGATAGCCCCGTCGAAAAGAGGTTTGTGCCAACCCTTCTTTGGCACTTTTGGGATAGTTCTCTTCCGTGCTTGCCCGGTCTATGGACACTGAAAGTAGGGATTGGTAACTTAATATGTAGGCCGATTCCCGTCGCCTACTAAAGGGCCAAATAATAGCAAGCCCTTTCTGGCAGGAATGAGAAGAAACACTTTTCATATCGTTGTTTGTTTTCGGATTAGTCAGATGTGACGATAGCTCGCACCTTCGCAGGCCGAGCCCATCGTGCACCATATTTCTCTTTTGACCCGCAGATTATTTGCGGGACGATTGGTAATCGTCGGCCAGCCTGCGGGCTGTGTCGACGTCAAAGACAATCCGTCGCCCGATCCGGGAGACGACAGCAGGACGGAGGATTCCACCGCCTTCAGAAGAACCATCTTCTTCGCGTGGCGTACGCATCAGTGCATAGACAGTGGAATCCGAGCATCCGAGTTCCACAGCCAGGGCGTGAACGCCGAGGGCCTTCTGCCCTGGCGGAGCCGGGGATGATCCCGTGTTCGGGGAAATGGAGAGAGCATAGTGAGTGAGTTGGCAGTATTCCTCTCCGGTCATCTGCCAAAGGGGCTTCTGGAGGAGCCCTTCAATAAGATTGTTCGGGTTCATAATAGCATTGAGTTTAACGTTCTTCAAATACAGTCCGGCAGGAAGTATCCTACGCGCGTTTTACCGGAATGTGCCAAATATGGGAAAGGGAATGTGCCAAACATCTGTCCGACAGGCCCTTCACCCGTCCGCATGTTAGGAAGGAGTATTTGAAATAACAAACGCCAAACTGCCTTTTTTGCAAAAACCCGCGTTTTTTCTCCGGTGAGTATCAAAATGGTACTCTGAAATGATACTCAGATTTTTGGTCTAGACAAAAAGACCTCTCCCGTTTCCAGGAGAGGATAAAACGATGTGCCAAAGATGAACTATAGATATGGACATCCGCTGCCGACTAAATCCGGCTGATCAGATCCTGCGAGGTTATGTCTTGCATAAGAGAAGGCAAACCACTTCTTTCCCACAAAATAGCCGTAAACAAAATCGCCACTCTGCGAGAGCAAAGTGGCGATAGATTAAATGCTATCAAAAAAGGTTATGCCGGCAGCAAAACAAAGGCGTTTGCAATAGTGCTGCGGCCATAACGCTTGAGAGAAGAAACGATGTCACGAGTGTTCGTCGTTTGAAGCTGAGCATCACTAGGGATGCGGGAAGCAAAGAACGGCCATAACTCTTCAGACTCATACTCCTTTTCCTTAGTCGGGAAGTTCACCAGCGGAAGAACTTCTTTTTGACGTTTGAATTCTTCGGAATATGAGAAACGCCAGAGACTGCCGTCGTAAGACAACTCGCCAACCTTGAGATTACCGAGCATCAACTTGAATAAGCTGACGGCTCCCTTCTCAAGAGAGAACTTGTTGCCTTCTGAATACCAGAAAAGTGAAAAAATCTTTTTCATTTCAGCAGTTCGACAATTGTGTTATATCTATATTCCAAACAAAGTTTAATCATCTTGATTCTTGTTTCGCTCATTAAATGGGAGAACTCAGAATCGATGACTTCAAACATTTTCTTCGGATTAGACTGCAAAAATAATGCTTTTATTTCATTTTTGCACAAAAAGAATTCATTGGAGTATATTTTCCCCACTAACCCGAAGTGATTAATGTTCTTTTCACCCTCCCAACCAATCTTAGGACGAGAACCCTCACAGTACTTCTTCAAGTAACTTGCACTGTGATTCTTATACCGATTTTCAAGCTTCTCATCCGTATCATTCCAAAACAAACCTCTCGCAGTATCGTACACCGGAGCGAAATATGGCTGAAAGGCTTGGGTGATAGACCTAATAACGCCCCAATTGTAGAAATGCCGGTCATTATTTCCGACTAAAGCATCAAAAAGCAGCATTTTAATAAATTCACGCATGATCTCATCACGGCAGAATGCAAATTGATACTCGACAGATTTTTCTACAAACTGAAGAGTAAACATATCCCGTGATAGTTGCTGTTCTTCTATTTGGGCGACCAATTCTTCATCACCAATATAGCCGGCAAATATTTCCGCTCCGTGAACAAGTTCTTCATCCGCGCCATTCAGAAAAAACTTACTGAGAAAACGAACCTGTCCGCCAATCATGGCAAGCCCGGACTCGGCCATTCGAAGTCCAAACACTTCGCCAAGACGACATAGAAGTCGCTCGGTGATGGATTCAATCGGATACCATTTATGTCCGGTCTTAGCAATATATAGAGGCCAACGCTTTACATTAATCTTTCGGAAATGATTGTCTTTTGAGTATGAATAGATCCTGACCAATTCCTTAGGCGCATCCCCCATAACCGACTTACCACGATATACGCTATAGTTACAACGTTTCACTTGAGTTATCCCGGTCGGAACAGCTCGAAGAGAATTGGAGTAACGCTCAATCTGGTGATGAGGGAATTTTATTACACCCATAATTCTTTTACTCGTCAAGTAGGCACTCTATTTCGTACCACAAACAAAGTTAAATAAAAAAAGTGAACGAGCAATTCTGGCGTAATGAAATCGCCCATAAATCCTTGCTTTTCTCGCTGATTTTTCGTAACTTACATGCAGGAACCCTAACAAACGGCCCTAGTTATTTACCTATAACAGCCCGTTGAATTTAGTCATCGAGGTGGCCTTGATATCGTCCACGATGTCAATATAGGGTTTCATGGAGGAATAGTCACTGTGGCCAGTCCATTTCATCACGATGCTCGGCGGGATTCCCAGGGATAAGGCATTTACAATGAAAGTACGGCGTCCCGTGTGAGTGCCGACCAACTCCCACTTGGGATGGATCTCATCTGTACGGACGTTGCCCTTGTAGGTCGTGATGCGAATCTCCTCATTGATACCGGCAAGTTTGCAGAGTTCCTTGACGTCTCGGTTCATCGCTTGATTGGTGTAGTTCGGCAGGGCCTTGTTATCGTTGAACGGAACATCCTTGTATTTCTCCAGAATTGCCTTTGTGACGTCGTTAAGCTCGATGGATATACTGTCTGCCGTCTTGACGGTCGTAACTTCAATATGGTCGCCTTTAATGTCGCTTCTGCGAAGATTATTGGCGTCTGAGTGACGGAGTCCGGAGAAGCAGCAGAATAAGAAGACATCCCGGATTGGATCCAGGTAAGCCTGGAGACCAGACAATTGAAGATTACGGACACGGGCCATCTCTTCCTTGGTAAGGTAGATTACCTTCTTTTGGGTAGTCTTCAGTGTTGGTTTGAATGACTTATAAGCCATGTTCGTGTTGTAACCGTTTTCGGTTGCCCAGTTCAGGAACCAACGGAGAAAACGCAGTTTCTTTTCGATGGAAGAGTTCTTCAAGCCGATGATGTCATCATGGTCATATTCTTCCCTGTCCCCTTTCTTCTTTCGGGGTGTCCTGAGTCTTTTGACGTCCCGCAAATAAGCCACGAATTCCGCTAAGGTAGATTCGGTTAGATCTGAGAACTTAAGGTTCTTCTTGAAGGCTTTAAGGTCCCTCCGCATCGTCTCCATCTTCGCATAAGTCGCCTTTGTCCAAGCATTTTTTTCCCCGCTTTCCTTGACAAACTTGTCGTACACTTCAAAAAAGTCCGAGGCTTTAGGCTTACGTTCCTTCTTGGGTTCCGGATCCGGCTTCTTGGGTACAATCCCCTTTATTCTTTCTTGATACTTGTCGGCAACTTGCTTCTTCGTTGGGTTGATGTCGTTGGCCTCGAAATACCTGAAGGCAGTCACCATCTGCTCACGGCAGTTGCGAAGTGTGTTGTTAATAGAAATGGTTGTCTCTCCTTTTGGCCCCTTATATCCTTCCTTCACACACTGTTTCTCTGCATCCCAGGCATCAAGGTTGTTCACCTGACAGCCCGTAGAGGTTATCAGTCGCTGACCATTGAAAGTAGCATGTTGCTGGATTTGGAAAAGGTTCTTTTCCTTTCCATAGGGGCGGAGTTTGAAGGCAATCTGGTATTTCAGAATCATTTTGTCACACGATTTAACCGTTTCGTGTCACAAAAATGTGACAATTTTCTGTAAATTCCAATACCTTTACCCACAATATAACGCATTAAAATAATGATTTCCACAGTCCTCTGTGGCAGGTTTTACAAGATTTTCGTATCTCCTATGCTCCACAAAAATCCCTCTCAGAGTAGTCTGAGGGGGATTTTTCGTATAGATTGCCTCACCATTGACCTGTTTGACGGCCAGATCGTCTCCGACGTCAAGAACGAACTGTAGAAGCCTGCTCACGGTGGTCCACCAGTTGGACCACCGTGAGCAAAAATGCGGGTAAAATGCTTATGGTGGTCCATCCATTGGACCACCATGGACGGAATAAGAGATTCGGGGGTAAGCCCGGAACGATGACCGTATGAAATTGTGAACTGAGAATAACATGTCAGTTGTATCTGGCGAATGAGCCTCCCGTGCCCGGAAAATGTTGTATCTTTGCAGGGAATCAGACAAGACCTATGGAAACTGGATGCCGCCACATGATGATCGATCCCCACACAGACTGCCATTGCCATATCCTGCCGGGCCTCGATGACGGGGCGCGGTGCATGGAGGAGGCGGTGGCCCTGGCGGAGCGGCAGGTTTCGTGGGGCTTCCGGAAGGCGGTGTGCACGTCCCATCGGGTGGGGAAGTATCCCAATGAGCCGGAGGTGGTCATCGCCGCCTGCGAGCGGCTCCAGGAGGAACTGCAGGGGCGGGGGATTCCGCTGGAACTTACGCCGTCGATGGAATACCGCCTCATCCCGGAAACCTGGCCCGAGACGCTCGAAAAGGGGTGGCTGCTGCCCTGGGAGGGCAACCATATCCTGATCGAACTGCCCATCCACAAGGCCAGCCGCATCGGCAACATCGTTCCCGAGGACGAGGTCAGGCGGCTGCTGGACCGGGGCTACCAGCCCGTGCTGGCCCATCCTGAACGCTATCTTTACCTGGACATGGACCGGTATCACAGCCTCAAGGAGGCGGGTGCGCTTTTCCAGCGGAACATCGGTTCGCTGGAGGGATTGTACGGCGAAGCCGTGAGCGTCCGGACGGAAACGCTCATCGCCCAGGGACTCTACGATACGCAGGGAACCGACCTCCATAACGGACAATACGCAGACTTCTTCGACAGTTTTGGATTTTCAGTGCGATAACCCCTCCGGAATTTAGAAGGATTTGTTATCTTTGTTGAATGGAGGAAGACAAGCCATGAAGATTGTCGCTGACGCTCATATTCCCTTCCTGGAAGGTGTTTTCGAACCTTATGCCGAGGTGGTCTATAAACCCGGCCCGGAAATCCGCCGGGAGGACTGCCTGGATGCCGACGTACTGATTACCCGTACCCGGACGCGCTGCAACGCGGAACTGCTGGAAGGCACGGCCGTGAAGATGATCTCGACCGCCACCATCGGAACGGACCATATCGACCTGCCCTGGTGCGGGGCGCACGGGATCGAAGTTTACAGCGCGGCAGGATGCAATGCCGGCGGCGTGATGGACTATGTGTTCTCCGCCTTGTACGGCGTAGCGGCGCGGAAGAAGATCCCGCTCCAGAACGCGAAACTGGGCATCATCGGCGTCGGCCATGTGGGCCGGAAGGTGGAGCGCGCCGGCCGGAAACTCGGTTTCGAGATCCTGCGCTGCGACCCGCCCCGGGCCGAAAGGGAAGGCCACGAAGGTTTCCATACCCTGGACGAGTTGCTTGCGGAGGCGCAGATCATCACCCTCCATGTCCCCCTGGACGACACCACGCGCGGGATGGCCGATGACGACTTCTTCTCGAAGGTCCAGCCGGGCGCCATCTTCATCAACGCGGCGCGGGGCGAGATCGTCGATGAGGCCGCCCTGCTCAGGGCCCGCCCCAAACTGGGTGCCCTGGTCATCGACACCTGGTGCAACGAACCGGACGTGAACCAGCGCCTCCTGGTGGAATGCGACATCGCCACGCCCCATATCGCGGGCTATTCCTACCAGGGCAAGCAGAACGGGACCGCGATGGCGGTCCGGGCCGTCGCCCGCCGCTACGGCATCCGGGAGTTGGAGGACTTCTATCCCGAGACCGAGGACCTGGACCTGCATCCGGTGCTGATCGACGCGGAAGGCAAGAGCCAGGGCGAAATCGCCTCCATCCTCCAGTACAACTATCCCATCTTCACGGACGATTTCATGTTCCGGACCGAACCGCAGGGGTTCGAGTCGCTCCGGAGCCAGTACCAGTACCGACGAGAGTTCTATATCGAATAACCACTTAAAACCAAACTGATAACCATGTTCAACCAGAAAGACACCAACCAGATCCGGGAGCGCGGCTCCAGCGTCCGCACCGTCGAGGAGCAGATCGAGCATTTCAAGAAGGGATTCCCCTGGATGAAGATCGTGGGCCCGGCCACACCGAACCGGGGTATCCGCGTCCTCTCCGAGGCCGAAGCCGATGATGCGATCCGCTATTACGAAGGCGCGGAAATCGCCGGCAAATGCAAGTTCGTGCCCGCCTCCGGCGCCGCTTCCCGCATGTTCAAGGACATCTTTGCGGGCCTTGCCACCCTCGAAAAAGGGGAAGACCTTCCGGCCGACTCCGCCGGCGCCAAACTCGCCGCCCAGATCGAAAAGTTCGCCTTCTATACCGATGAACTTTTTGGCGGAAAGGAAGATACCCCCGCTTACCGGAAGTCCGTCCTGAGCAAGGTCCTGACCGACGAAGGCCTCGGCTACGGCGCGAAGCCGAAGGGCGTGATCAAGTTCCACCGCTATGACGGCGGGGAAGTGCGCACCGCCATCGCCGAACATCTGGTGGAAGCCGCGACCTATATGCGCAATGCCGACGGCACCTGCAACCTGGTCGTCACCATCTCCCCGGAGCACCAGACCCTCTTCGAGGAGGCGCTCGCAGCGGTGAAAGACTGCTTCGAGGCCCGTTACGGCGTGAAGTACAACGTGACCTTCACCTATCAGGACAAGGCCACCGACACCATCGCCGTCGATGCGAAGAACAAGCCCTTCCGGACCGATGACGACGCCCTCCTGTTCCGTCCCGCCGGCCACGGCGCCCTCATCTACAACCTGGACAAGGTGGATGCCGAACTCGTCTCCATCAAGAACATCGACAATGTCGCCCACGAGAAACTCCTCGGCACGACCGCCCGCTACAAGAAGGTCCTGATGGGCGAGGCCCTGAAGGTGCGTGACCGCATCTTCGGCTACCTCCGCAAACTCGACGAGGCTCCGACCGTGCAACTGTGCAACGAGATCGAGAACTTCCTGGACAAGGAACTCTGCGTCCAACTGCCCCTGGCCCGCGGCGAGGCGGAGCGCGTGGAACTGCTCCGTGCGAAACTGAACCGGCCGGTCCGCGTATGCGGCATGGTCCGCAACGAGGGCGAGCCCGGCGGCGGTCCGTACATCATCGCCGGCAAGGACGGCGCCACCTCCCTCCAGATCCTGGAAAGCGTCCAGATCAACAAGGAAGACCAGGGCGCGATGACGGCGATGTCCCATGCGACGCACTTCAACCCGGTGGATCTCGTCTGCTGCCTGCGCGACTACAAGGGCGGCAAGTTCAACCTGCTCGAACACGTGGACCAGGACGCCGGCTTCATCAGTTCGAAGAGTTTCCAGGGCCGTGAACTCAAGGCGCTGGAACTCCCCGGCCTGTGGAACGGCGCGATGAGCGACTGGAACACCCTCTTCGTGGAGGTGCCGCTCGAAACCTTCAATCCCGTCAAGGTGGTCCTTGACCTGCTGAGACCTGCACATCAAGCTTAACTATTCAATACGCTATGGAAATCAAAAACGCTGTGGCCGGCACGCTGGAGTCCGGGGATATCCTGATCCAGATCGCTCCGGGTGACGGCCTGCAAGTGGAACTTCAAAGTTCTGTCGCCGCCCAGTTCGGCCGGCAGATCAAGGCGGTGATCACGGAGACCCTCTCGGGCCTGGGGATCGACAACGCCTATGTCAAAGCCACGGACAAGGGTGCCCTCGACTGCACCATCCGTGCACGTGTAACTGCGGCCGCCGTCCGCGCAACGGGGAAGGACGTATGGAAAGACTGAGAAGGACGATGATGTTCGTTCCCGGCAACAATCCGGGAATGATGGCCGACGCCCACATCTACGGCCCCGACTCCATCATGCTGGACCTCGAGGACTCCGTGACGATGGCCGAGAAGGACGCCGCCCGCCTGCTGGTGCACAACGCCCTGAAGTCCATCGACTTCGGCGGCACCGAGATGGTGGTCCGCATCAACCCGCTGAACACACCCTACGGCCGGAAGGACGTCGAAGCCGTCGTGAAGGCCGGTGTCGATGTGATCCGCATGCCCAAGACCGAGACGGCCGACGAAGTCCGCGAACTCGAGGCCGAGATCGTCAAGGTCGAGACCGAACTCGGCTGCGTGGGCCGGACGCTCATCATGGCCGCCATCGAGAGCGCCCTGGGCGTGGTGAACGCCTACGAGATCGCAACCGCTTCCAAGCGCATGATGGGCATCGCCCTCGGCGCCGAGGACTATTCCGCCAACCTCAAGACGCAGCGCACCCCGGGCGGGGCCGAACTCCTGCTCGCCCGCGAGACCATCGTCGTCGCGGCCCGCGCCGCCGGCATCGCCTGTTTCGACACGGTGTACTCGAACCTGGACGACATGGACACTTTCCGCAAGGAGGTCGAACTCATCAAGACCCTCGGTTTCGACGGCAAGTCCATCATCAACCCGCGCCAGATCGAGGTCGTGAACGAGGTGTTCGCCCCGTCGCAGAAGGACATCGACAAGGCCCTCCGCATCATCGCCGCCATCAAGGAGGCCCAGGCCAAGGGCTCCGGCGTCATCGCCGTGAACGGCAAGATGGTGGACCGCCCGGTCGTGATCCGTGCCGAGCGCACCGTCGCCCTTGCCATTGCATCGGGAATCTTAGCCAAGGAGGAAGCGTTATGAGATACACGAAAGTAGTTACCCTGGAAGAAGCCATCCGCAAGTCCGGCCTCAGGGACGGGATGACGGTTTCGTTCCACCACCATTTCCGCGGCGGCGACAAGGTCGTGAACCTCGTGGTCGCGAAACTCGCCGAAATGGGCTTCAAGGACCTCCATCTCGCCGCGTCCAGCCTTTCCGACGTGCATGCCCCGCTTATCGAACATATCAGGAACGGTGTCATCACGAAGATATCCACCTCCGGTCTCCGCGGGGAACTCGCGAACGAAATCTCGCATGGTCTCCTGAAGGAGCCGGTCGTGTTCCGTTCGCATGGCGGCCGCGGCAGCGCCATCGCCTCCGGCGAACTGCACATCGACGTTGCCTTCCTGGGCGCGTCTTCCTGCGACGAACTGGGCAATGCCTCCGGCTGCCCGCGCTCAGAGAATGCGAAATCCATCTGCGGCTCCCTCGGCTACGCCCTCCCGGACGCCCGCTATGCGGACCATGTGGTCATCCTGACCGACGACCTGGTTCCTTATCCGAACGTCCCCAAGTCCATCTCCGCCTGTGACGTGGAGTCCGTGGTGGTCGTGGATTCCGTGGGCGACAGTTCCAAGATCTCCTCCGGCGCCATCCGCGATTCCAAGAATCCGCGCGACATCCTGCTTGCGAAACAGGCTGCCAAGGTGATCATCAACAGCGGTTACTTCAAGGATGGCTTCAGCATCCAGACGGGTACCGGCGGCGCCTCCCTGGCGGCCGTCAAGTACATCCGCGAGAGCATGCTGGAGCAGGGGATCAAAGCGTCCTTCGCCCTGGGCGGCATCACCGCCCACATGGTGAAACTCCACCAGGAAGGCCTCATCGGCCGCCTCGTGGACGTCCAGTCCTTCGACAAGGTCGCGGCCGAGTCCATCGCCACCGACCAGATGCACCAGGAAGTGTCCGCCGTGGAGTACGCGAGCGCGGACCACGTCGGTTCCGCCGTCCACGCGCTGGACATCGTGATCCTGAGCGCCCTGGAAGTGGATGTGAACTTCAATGTCAATGTGCTTGTAGGTTCGGACGGTATCATCCGCGGCGCCATCGGCGGCCATCCCGACACGGCCGAGGACAGCGCCCTCTCGATCATCGTATGCCCGCTCCTGCGCGGCCGTATCCCGTGCGTCGTGCCCAAGGTGACCACCCTCATCACGCCCGGCAAGGGGGTCGATGTGGTCGTGACCGAATACGGTATCGCCGTGAACCCGACGCGTCCGGAAATCGCCGCACGCCTCGAGGCCGCCGGCCTCAAGGTCGTGGACATCCACGACCTGGCCGCCAAGGCCCGCAGCATCATCGGGGAGCCGGACGAACTGCCGTTCGGCGACCGCGTCGTGGGCATCGTGATGGACCGGCACGGCAAGGTGCTGGACGAAATCCACAACATCGTCGACTAAATGGAAATCACACTGGAACAACTGCTTGGCGCCCGGGATGCCCGGTATGCCAGGCAGTGTTCCTTGACGGAAGCGTGGCCCGACAGGACCCTGGTCTGCCTGACCGTGGTCCTGCCGGGTCCCGTCAAAAGGGACGCCCGGTCGCTGAAGGTGGCGAAAGCCGCCGTCGAAGCGGTCCGGGAAGTCCTGTCTCCTACCTATAAGGAACTGCGGGACCTGGAGACCGGCTACGAGGGATACTTCCTCGTGGATGGAGAACTCCTGGATGTCAAGAAGGCTTGCTGCGGAATCGAGAACGGACATCCGTACGGCCGGCTGATGGACCTGGACGTACTGGAGCGAGTAGGGGATACCGTGGTCCCCGTCAGCCGGGACAGGGTGGGAGAACCGCCCCGCCGCTGCCTGCTTTGCGACCGCCCGGCGAGGGAATGTATGCGCGCCCATGCGCATAGTTTTGGTGAAATCGTCCAAACTATTGATAAAATCCTCGGATTCGATGAAAATCCGTAACGAAACCTTGGGAAATCGGTAATAAATCCTTACCTTTGAGTTGTTGAATCAATCTGTGGTGGAACCGGGAGTATTGGAAAGCCAGCAGGATGATGGATACATACGAAAACGTCGAAATACAGGAACTGCCGCTGAGCGTTCCACTTTACCGCCGAAAGGTGGAAGACTTCCTCGGGAGAAACGGTCTCCGGCTCGAGGAGGTTGATTTGTATTTGGGCGTCCTGGACGCCGATGGCGGCATCCTCGCAGGCGCCGGCCTGTACCGCGACATCATCAAGTGCATCGCCGTTTCGGAGGCCGCCCGCTCCGAGGGCTATTCCATCCCGCTGATCTCCCGCCTCATCGCCCTGGCCGCCGAAAGGGGCCATACCAATGTGAAGGTGTTCACCAAGCCCGGGAATCGGACGGTGTTCGAAAGTCTGGGCTTCCGCCTCCTCGCATCGGCCCCGAAAGCCATTCTGATGGAGAACGGCAGGGGACTGGAGGCCTACTGCACCTATCTGCGCGCACATCGCGCCCCCGGCGTCATCGTGATGAACGCGAATCCCTTCACGCTGGGACATCAGTACCTGGTTGCGCAGGCGCGTTCTGCCCGGAGAGCGGAATCGGGCAATCTGGTCATCATTCCCGTCCAGGAAGACGCCTCCCTTTTCCCGTATCCCGAGCGCCTGGAAATGATCCGGCAAGGGAGCGGGGGACTGGCCGATGTGGTGGAAGGCTCCGATTATCAGATTTCCTCCGCCACCTTCCCGACCTATTTCCTGAAGGACCTGTCCGACGCCGCGGAAACCCAGATGCGCCTGGATATCGACCTTTTCGGCCGTCATATCGCTCCCGCCCTGGGTGCGACCGTCCGCTTCATCGGCTCCGAACCCGCCGATCCGCTGACGGCCCGTTACAACACCTTGATGAAGGAAATGCTTCCTTCGTATGGTGTCGAAGTGGTCGAAATCCCGCGCCTCGCCGCTCCCGTCCTTTTGGACGATCCTGTCATTTTGAGCGAAGCCGGAGGCGAAGTCGAAGAATCTATCACGGCCTCGCGTGTGCGCGCCTTCCTTGACGAGGGGCGCTTCCGGGCAGCATCGGCCTTGACCCCGTCATCGACCTGGCCCTACCTGCTGGCCTTCCTGGCGGAACGGGCCCTCCGGATGGAACTGGACGCCCCGCTGAAGCCCGGTTTGGTATGCCCTGACTCCAGCGGCGCGCACCGGGACATGGACTATAACCTCATGCGGAGGGGGATTGCGGCCATCCGCCCCTTCTTCCCGCGCATGGCCCAGGCCGCATCCCCGGAGGGACTCAGGCAACTCGGCATCGACGCGGAGCAGGCTATGCTGGCTGCCACCGGCGGTGTGAACACCCACCGCGGCGCCATCTTCGCCCTCGGCCTCGCGCTTTCCGCCGCCGCCCGTTGCGCTGCAGACCGTGATTTGGAAAGCGCTGATTATCAGCGTGCCATGCATGTCGCTTTGCGCGAAATTACGCAAAGCATCTTTGGCATTTCATTGACTGATCGCGAATTGCAGTCCACGCCCCAGTCGCATGGGGCCGCTGTTGTCGGGCAATATGGCGTGAAAGGTGCCCGAGAGATGGCTCTTGGAGGGTATGAGGACCTTTTCTGTTCCTGGCTGCCCTATTATTCCGCGGTCAAGATGCAACCATACGCCCTGCAGCGGACGCTACTGTTCCTGATTGCTTCTTTGGATGATACGTGCATGATCCATCGGGTCGGCTATGAGCGGGCCCGGGAGGTGAAGCGGGAAGTGGCCGCGCTGCTGGGAGAGATTCCCGGTCAAGCCGGGAATGACGGAGCGAGCCAGGCCGGGAATGACGCCGGCATGGCCGGATGGGCTGGCCGGCTCCAGACTATGTGCGAGCGGTTCGCGGCCGAGGGCGTTTCGCCCGGAGGCGCGGCGGACATGCTGGCTCTTACGATATTCGCAGATTCTCTACTAAACTAATACTTTAACTATTTAAACCCAATTGAACATTATGGTAGAACTGATTCCTCACGGTGTGTATCTGCTGGATGGACAGAAGATCGTTTCCGATCCTTCCGGCCTGCCGTCTCCGGACGAGTCCCGTGAAAACACCATCACCTACGGAATCCTCCGCGCCCACGACGTCGATGGCTCGAAGGGCAAGAAGATGCGCATCCGTTTCGATGCGATGGTTTCCCACGACATTACCTACGTGGGTATCATCCAGACGGCGCGCGCCAGCGGCCTCGAGAAGTTCCCGCTGCCCTATGCCATGACCAACTGCCACAACTCCCTGTGCGCGGTGGGCGGTACCATCAACGAGGACGACCACGTGTTCGGCCTCTCCGCCGCGAAAAAGTATGGTGGTATCTATGTGCCTGCCAACCAGGCCGTTATCCATCAGTATGCCCGCGAGGCCCTCACCGCCTGCGGCAACATGATCCTCGGTTCCGACTCCCACACCCGCTATGGTTCCCTGGGTAACATGGGCGTTGGCGAAGGCGGCGGTGAACTGGTGAAGCAACTCCTCCGCAACACCTGGGACATCAACGCTCCCGAGGTGGTGCTGGTCTGGCTGGAAGGCAAGCCGCGCCATGGCGTGGGCCCGCACGATGTCGCCATCTCCCTGGTGAAGGCCGTCTTCGAGAACGGTTTCGTGAAGAACAAGGTGCTCGAGTTCGCCGGCCCTGGCGTGAAGGAACTCCCCATCGACTTCCGCAACGGCATCGACGTGATGACCACCGAGACCACCTGCCTCTCCTCCATCTGGGTCACCGACGAGACCGTCAAGGAGTACTTCGAACTCCATGAGCGTCCCGAGGCCTACAAGAAGTTGGAGCCGGGCAAGGTCGCGTATTACGACAGCATGATCCGCATCGACCTGTCCACCCAGGAATGCATGATCGCCCTCCCGTTCCACCCGTCCCATGCCTACACCATCCACGAACTGCAGGCCGATCCCGTCACGATCCTCAAGGGTATCGAGGACGACGCCCGCAAGCGTTTCGGCGACAAGATCCAGATCGACCTCGTCTCCAAGGTCAAGGACGGCAAACTCGTCGCCGACCAGGCCCTCATCGCCGGCTGCTCCGGTGGTACCTACGACAACCTCTCCGAGGCCGCGACCATCCTCAAGGGCAAGTCCATCGGCAACGACTACTTCACGATGAGTTGCTACCCGCAGTCCACTCCGGTGTATCTTGCGACCACCCGCAACCACATCGCCGAGGAACTCCTCGAGGCCGGCGTGGTGATCAAGCCCGCCTTCTGCGGCCCGTGCTTCGGCGCCGGCGACGTGCCCGCGAACAACGGATTCTCCATCCGTCACACCACCCGCAACTTCCCGAACCGCGAAGGCTCCAAGCCCGGCCAGGGCCAGATTTCCCTCGTGTCCCTGATGGACGCCCGTTCCATCGCCGCGACGGCCGCGAACGGCGGCGTCATCACCGCCGCTACGGATATCGAGTATGAGGACACCCACAAGCCTTACACCTTCGACGGCCGCATCTACAAGAGCCGCATCTACAACGGCTACGGCAAGGCTGACCTTTCCGTCGAACTCCGCTACGGCCCGAACATCAAGGACTGGCCTACGATGTATCCGATGGAGGAGAACATGCTCGTGGAACTCGCCGCCGTCATCCATGACCCGGTGACCACCACCGACGAACTCATCCCTTCGGGCGAGACGTCCAGTTATCGTTCCAATCCGCTCAAACTCAGCGAGTTCGCCCTGAGCCGCCGTGTCCCTGAATATGTGGGCCTGTCCAAGCGGATCCAGTCCCAGGATCTCGAGCGCCGCGCCGGCAACGTTCCCGCGAATGTGGCGGAAGCGTTGAAGGCCGTGGGTGCATCGGCAGAAAACACCTCCTTCGGTTCCTGCGTCTTCGCCAACAAGCCCGGCGACGGCTCCGCGCGCGAGCAGGCCGCTTCCTGCCAGAAGGTGCTCGGCGGCGACGCCAACATCTGCTACGAGTACGCCACCAAGCGCTACCGCTCCAATTGCATCAACTGGGGTATCGTCCCGTTCACGATCGCTCCGGAGACCGCCTTCGACTATGAGCCGGGCGACTTCGTGTTCGTGCCGGGTATCCGCCAGGCCATCCTCTCCGGCGCCGAGGAAATCGACGCCCAGGTGATCACCAAGGCCGGTGTCAAGCCCATCCACCTTTACTTCCAGAACCTCACCGCCGACGAGCGCGACATCCTTGCCGACGGCTGCCTCATGAACTACTACAAAAACCGCAAATAACATTATGGAAAAGATCAAAATGATTACCCCGCTCGTCGAAATGGACGGCGACGAGATGACCCGCATCCTGTGGAAGATGATCAAGGACGAACTCATCCTCCCGTTTGTGGACCTGAAAACCGAGTACTATGACCTGGGCCTGCCCAACCGCGACAAGACCAACGACCAGGTGACCGTGGATTCCGCCAATGCGACCAAGCGCCTCGGCGTGGCCGTGAAGTGCGCCACCATCACCCCGAACGTGCAGCGGATGAGCGAGTACAACCTCCACGAGATGTGGAAGAGCCCGAACGGCACCATCCGCGCCATGCTGGACGGCACCGTGTTCCGTACACCCATCACCATCCCCTCCATCCACCCGGCCGTGAAGTTCTGGAAGAAGCCCATCACCATCGCCCGTCACGCCTATGGCGACGTGTATCGTGATGTCGAGATCCAGACCACCGAGCCCGGTGTCGCCAAACTCGTCTTCGAAGGCGTCTCCGGCAAGCGCGAGGAAATGGTCATCCACGAGTTCAAGGGCCCCGGCGTCATCGAAGGTATGCACAACACCGACGAGTCGATCCGCAGTTTTGCCCACTCCTGCTTCAAGTATGCGCTGGATGTGAAGCAGACCCTGTGGTTCGCCACCAAGGACACCATCTCCAAGAAGTATGACGGCCGCTTCAAGGCCATCTTCGAGGAAGTGTTCCAGGAGTACAAGGACCGCTTCGAGGCCGCCGGCATCGAGTACTTCTACACCCTGATCGACGATGCCGTCGCGCGCGTGATGCGTTCCGAGGGCGGTTTCATCTGGGCCTGCAAGAACTACGACGGTGACGTGATGTCCGACATGGTGTCCACCGCCTTCGGCTCCCTGGCCATGATGACCTCCGTCCTGGTGAGCCCGGACGGCAAGTACGAGTACGAGGCCGCCCACGGCACCGTGACCCGCCACTACTACAAGTACCTCAAGGGCGAGGAGACCTCCACGAACCCGATGGCGACGATCTTCGCCTGGAGCGGCGCTTTCCGCAAGCGCGGTGAGATGGACAATCTTCCCGACCTGGTGAACTATGCGAACCAACTCGAGGCCGCCTGCTTCGACACCCTGAACGAGGGCCTCACCTCCAAGGACCTGGTGAACCTGATGGAAGGCATCACCCCGAAGTCCCTGACCTCCCTCGAGTTCCTCCGTGCCATCCGCGAGCGCCTCGCCAAGCGCCTGGGTGCGTAGTCCGCTGTTTTTCTTAACTGGCTCTAAGCCAGTTGCTTATAAAAAGTGCTTTATGTGTTTTGACATAAAGCACTTTTTGTATCCTTTTGATTTGGAGGGGATTGCGAAAAAAGCGGTTACCAGCCTTTCCTGATGTTCTCCGCCATCTCGTGCGCGAGCCGTGCGCGTGCCTCGACGCTGTACCAGGCGATGTGGGGGGAGAGGAGGATGCGCTCGGGATGCTTCGCATGGAGGTAGGGATGGTCCAGGGCGATGGGCTCCTTCTGGTACACGTCGATGCCGATGCCGGCGATGCGTCCTTCGTCCACGGCGCGGACCAGGTCCGCTTCCACGGCGATGCCGCCGCGGCCGGTATTGACGAGGAAAGCCGTCGGTTTCATCTTGCAGAGGCCTTCATAGTCGATGAGCCCCGCCGTCCGTTCGTTGTAGGGGGCGTGGATGCTGATGACATCGGAGGTCGTGAGGAGTTCGTCCAGGGAGACGGACGGATAATCCTTGCAGTGTCCGGTGCCGGAGGTGGAGTAGTAGATGACCTTCATGCCGAAGGCCGTGCCGATGGCTGCGACTTTCTGGCCGATGGCGCCCATGCCCACGATGCCGAGCGTCTTGCCGTAGATTTCGGTGAAGGGATGGTCCGCATCGACATGGATGCTGCCGCTGCTGTAGCGCCCGTCCTTTGCGTAGGCGTTGTAGTGGAAGGCGAGGCCCGCGAGGTTCAGGATGTGCATCCAGGCGGTCTGGGCGACGGACTCCGTGGAGTAGCCGGCCACGTTCCGGACGATGACACCGCGCTCGTCGCAGAGTTTTGTGTCGATGTTGTTGATGCCCGTCCCGGCCTCGCAGATGAGCCGGACCTTCGGGCAGGCGTCCAGAAAGGCCTGGTTCACAATGACTTTGTTGAGCAGGACCACATCGGCATCGGCGGCCCGGGCGCGGGCCTCCTCGGCGGTGGAGGAAGAGTAGCAGACGAATTCGCCAAGCGCGGCGATCTCGGCCATCGAAGCGTCGCCCATCGTGGCGGCATCCAGGAATACAATCTTCATATCAGCGAGGGTTTCTGATACAAATATAGGATTTTTTTGTATCTTTGAACTATCTACCGCGACCTATGGACACGAAACAGGCATACCAATCCCTGATCGGGGAACTCAAGCGTCAACTCGACGCCGAAATGCCCCTTGCCAAGGAAGCCGACGACACCCTCGTCGCAAAAGGCCTGCTGTCCAATCCTGCCGAGGCCGCGCACCTCTTCACCGGCCCCATCGACGGTTACGTGGACCGTCTCGCCGCGGAAGCATCGGCCCCCGCCTACAACACGCACCGCTACACGGTCGCCCTCTACCAGAAGGACGACGAAACCGCCCTCTGCGATGCCATCGCGGACCTCGCCTTCGCCCAACTCCAGCGCAAGCCGGTCATCAAGAAAGCCAAGCCGGCAGGGGAGTACGAGAACGCCGTCGCCTTCGTCCTGGGGCTCTACACATGTTTTGCCATCCTTCACTTAGGCTTCACCGCCGCGGACTTCACGCGCCTCCACAAGCACGCCGTCTATAACTACTATCTCAACCACGGTTCCCGCCAGATCCGCCACATCTACGACACCGGCTGGCACGGAAAATACGCGCATCGGAATATTTTTTATCCTTTGGGGTGATTATTTAAAAATTATTGCTACCTTTGCAGTCCACTTTCGGGGTATTAGCTCAGTTGGTAGAGCGATAGGTTCGCAATCTATAGGTCAGGGGTTCGAATCCCCTATGCTCCACGAAAAAAGGCATCGCAGGCGCGATGCCTTTTTCCGTAGAGCATCTGACTTCGTCTTGACTGAAGGGGCTGCGCCCCCTCAGACACCCCCAAGTCGGCCTTCGGCCTCCAAAGTGAAGCACGCTTCTCTTACCCCCGCCGCTTCGCGGCAGCCCCCGAGGGGGCGACTGGAGGAAGACCTCCAGACCTCCTCCCAGTCGCGGTGCAAAACCGGCCCTTTGCGCCCCTACGTAGATCATTTCACCCAATCGCGGTGCAAAAACAGTCCTTAGCGCCCCTACGTTGGTCATTTCATTCAATCGCGGGGCAAAAACGGCCCTTTGCGCCCCTATGTTGGTTGAAACGGACCGGTTGGGCACTTTCGGGCCTATGACCATGCGCCCTCAGGAATGATCCATATCAATTATCCCCAGTATTCTCGTCATTCGGCGGGGTTTTCCGCTCGTAGGCGAGGAGGCGGGCGTCTTCGGCGGCGGCGCGGTCGGCGTCGTATTGGCGGTCCCATTCGCGGTAGTATTCCATCTTGGGGTCTTCGAAGAGGGACATCTGCTCGAAGGTTTCGTGCGTGAGTTTGGAGACGCCGAGGCCGACCTGGCGAAGGGGGGTGACACCGTCCCAGACTTCGGTGAGCATCCGGCGCGCCTCGTTGAGGATGATGGCCGTCACGTCCGTGGGCTGGGAGAGAGACGTTTGTTTCTGCGCGACGGAGAAGTCCATGTACTTGACGAACATGGAGACGGTCGATGCCCGGAAGTCGTCCCGGCGGATGCGGTGGGCGACGATGCAGGCGACGTTGAAGAGGGCTTTGTCGATGTCCTTCGGATCCGACAGGTCTTTCGCGAACGTGCGTTCCGCGCTGTAACTCTTGGCCTCCGGGACCTCTGTTTCGACGGGAGAATCGTCCCTTCCGTTCGCGTTCTCATGGAGTTGGAGGGCATATTTATGCCCCACGAGGCGGGAGAGTTGACCGACGCTGAGGGCGGCGATGTCGCCGATGGTGCGGATGCCGTAGGTGACGAGCCGCTCCTCGGTCTTCTTGCCGACCCAGAGCAGGTCCCGCACGCCGAGGGGCCACATCTTCTCCGGAACTTCGCTCTCCCAGAGGGTATGGACCTTGTCCGGCTTCTCGAAGTCCGACGCCATCTTCGCGAGGAGTTTGTTGGAGCCGACGCCGACATTGACCGTGAATCCCAGTTTCGTCCGAATCTCGTCCTTGAGTTGCGTGGCCACCTCCACCGGATCCTTCCCGCCGATCCGGCAGGTCATGTCGATGAAACACTCATCGATGGAAAACTGCTGCAGGACAGGGGAATAACTCCGGCAAACGGCGATGAATCCCTCCGAGCAGCGCTTATACCATTCCCAGTCGCCACGCACGATGGTGAGGGACGGAAAGATGCGGAGGGCCTTGGAAACGGGCATTGCCGCTCGGATGCCGATCTTCTTCGCCGGTATGGAAGCGGCCGCTATGATGCTCCGGCGGTCGTTCGGATCGCCGGAGACCACGGAGGGAACCAGGCGGATATCCGCGCCACCCTCCATGACAATCTTCACCGCCGTCCAGGAAAGGAATGCGGAATTGACATCGATATGGAAGATGACGCGGCGCACGGGTTTATCTCCGGCGGGGCTGCCAGACTTTCACCCAGTCAATCCGTAACTCCGTAGGAAGGTCCTCTTCCGCCACGGGCCCCACCCATTTCCCGCCTACCTGGTTGGACAGGATGAAATAGAAGGGAAGACCGGCATAGGGGAACTGGTCCAGGGCCGGGTCGATGTCGTTGACGATCCGGGGATAGGTCATCGTCTTCTCCCCGTTGACATAGAAGCAGACACTGTCGGGATGGACCTCGGCGGCATAGACATTCCAGGCGCCCGGGTCGATTCCGAACGTCGTGTAATGCGGCGGCGTCTCATCGTGCCCGTTCAGGCTGTAGGCGGAGTGGACGGTCTGATAGACGAGGGTGTCGGCATTCAGGTGCTCCATGATGTCGATCTCGGCGTAGTCGCCCCCGGCGGTCGTGCTGTCCCGCTGCGGCATCAGCCACAGCGCCGGCCAGAAGCCGCCCGCCGCGTTGAAACGGGCGCGGACTTCGAAACGGGCCAGGCGGAATGCGCGCTTGCCGGCCGTCGTGATACCCGCCGAAACGATGCGGGAGGGGTCCGAGAGGGTATCGGCATTCACCAGTCCCCGGAGGACGATCTGTCCGTCCTCGAAGCGGACCAGGTCCTCCCGCAGGGACATGGTGTTGTTCCAGTCGCTCGGGCCGCGCCGGGTCCGTGACCAGGCCGCCGTGTCCAGCGCCGGTCCGTCAAAATCGTCCATCCAGGCCAGTTCCCAGGCATCCTTTCCGCCCTGGCAGGCGGACAGGAACAACAGGCCCGCCAGCGAAGCGAGCCGGAAAGACAACCTTCTTTTCATCAGGCGGTTACTCGGTAAAAACCTTGCCGGCACCCCAGGCCTGACCGACAACGTCGCCGATGGACCGGTAGGTCATCGAGGCGGCGTCGAAGACGATGGGCTGGAGTTTCGCGAGATCGACCTTGCCGTCGGTGAGGATGCTTTCGTCGGCGCTCATGTTCACGACTTCTCCCACGAGGATGCCGTCTGCCCAACTCACCACCTTGCATTCCAGCGTGAGCGGATACTGGTCGATGATGGGCGCGTCCACGTTCGGGCTGGGCGTGAAGGTGAAACCCACCTTGGCGACCTTGTCAGGTACCTTGTTGCCGCTCACAAGGCCGAAATAGTCGGATTCGGCGACCGTACGGATGTCGGCGAAACTGACGGTGAAAGCACCGGTGCGTTCGAGGTTCTCGGTGGTCTTGTGCTTGGACATGCTGACGACGATCTGCTTATAGTCATACTGGCCTGCCCAGGCGGCCATCATCACGTCCGGCGTGTGGTCCTTGTCCCAGGTCGCGATCATCACGCAGGGCTGCGGCGTGGTAACGAGGGCGTGGTCCGGTCCGAAATTCTTCCGGCCGGCCACTTCGTTGTAACTTTCTTTGGCGTTCATAGTATTATCTTGCGTTTTTCGGTTCTCCGTGTGCTTGCAGCCTGCGAAACACAGCGTCGCTGCCAGGGTGAGGTAAAACAGTCTTTTCATTTTTCTATCATGAGCCATTCATTATTTGACCTTGACGATGATCCGCCGGTAGGCGGGAAGGCGGAAGGGGCCGTCGTCATGGATTTCGCAGACCAGATGATAGGCGCCGGGGGTGTCGGGGACAGTGACCCGCACCTTGACTGCCTGGGGTTGGTCGATGACGGGATAACGCGTTTGCCCGGGGAACTCCTGGAACCACCAGTCGAAGGAGAGGCCGTCTCCGTCCGGGTCGTAGGAGCGGGAGGCGTCGAATGTCAGGATCTCTCCCGGGCTTGCGTCGATTTCCAAAGGCTTGATGCCGTTGTCCCCGTCAAGGACCACCACGGGATTGAGGTCGCCGGCTCCGGTGTCGGCCCATTGCATGCGGGCGGCGAAGTCGTTGAATTCGTCGGGGTAGAACTTGTGTTCGTAGGCGTTGGAGATGTCCTTGAGGGGCTGCTGCCAGTTCGTCCAGGCCGATGTCTCGCCGTCGGGGGAGAGGCCGAACCGGTGGTATCCGCCCCAGCCGACCTGCTCGGGATCGTCCGGGTCATTGAGGCCGTTCGGAATCACATGGAGGAAACTCGGCGTGTCACCTTCGACACCCCAGAGGAACTTCGGATAGACCTTGCCCATTTCTCCCTTTCCCTGGATGAAACGCTCGTACTTGTCCCAGTTCGCCTTTCCCAGTTCGTTCTGGTTCAGCCAGGCGCTTTCGTCCCATACGAGCATCAGGTTGTCGGCGAAATCGCGCCGCAGCCACTGGTGGGAACTGTAGGCCCTGTCCATGCGCATGGCCCACACCATGTCCTGGTCAGTGATGGTGTACAGGCGGAACTTACGCAGGAACCGCTTGAGTTCTGCTTCGCTCCGTTCCTGCTGCACGCGCCAGACGGCCTGGGCGTAGGTATTGGCCCCGCCCCAGGAACACAGCCAGATGGGACGGTCGTCGTCCTCGTCGGCCAGGCGGATGAGCAGTTCGCTGCCGGGAGAGTCGTTGTCGGGACCGATGACGCCGATGCCGGCACGCTTGCTCCCCATTACGGCACGGCCGCGGAGATAATCGGCGCTGGGCCAGTAGCCCAGTTCCTGCCGCCCGTTTTCCTGTTCAGGGCTCCTGAATCCTTCCTGCCGGGAACGTTTCATCAGGTTTTTGACATCGACTTCGTAGGCGTCGATGACCCGTTCCAGGTAAACGGCCCATTCTTCCGGATACGGATCGCAGTTCCAGCCGATCGTGGTGATGATTCCCTCGATCTCGAACCGGTCGGCATACGCCATCAGGCGGACGGCGGATTCGTTGTCGTCGGGTTCGACTTCGGCGGGGCCGATGTCCGTCATCACGACGATGCGGGGCTTGAGGCTCTCCTGCACGGAACGGGAGCAGGAAACGAGTCCCAGCATGCCTAAGACGAGAAGGATGTACTGTCTTTTCATGGCTCGGGATCGCTAGTTCCTGACGAAGACGGGGATGGTGGTGAGATCGACGGCCGTTTCCACATATGTGCCGCCTTCATAGGTCTCACCGGTCCAGTAGTCGCGCCAGCCACCTTCCGTGGCAGGCAGGTACGTGCGCCAGGAGGTCACGCCGGCTTCCGTGACGGGATGGACCAGGTAGGAGGGGCCGAACATGAATTCGCTGTCCTGCCTGAGCGCCTCGGCGTCATCCGGGAAATCGAAGACGAGGGGACGCATCAGGGTGTAGCCCTCGGTGGAGACGCGGCGGGCGCAGTCCAGGATATAGGGCTGCAAACGCTTGCGAAGATCCATGCAGGAAGCGATGATTTCATACGTCTCAGGGAAATAGTTCCAGGGCTCGGTGTTGCTCATGTAACCGTGGACGCGCATGAACGGGAGGAAGACCGATGCCTGGACCCAGCGGACCAGCCGCTCCTGGTATTCGGCCGACGCGTACTGGTCGAAGGGACGGAAGAAGCCGCCGGCATCGAAGGTCCACCAGGGGAGGCCGGACGCCATCTGCCCCAGGCCGCCGGCGATCTGCCGCCGGAGCGTCCCGAAGTCGTTCCCCACGTCGCCGGACCAGGTGACCACGCCGTAGCGCTGCGCGCCCGGGAAGGCGCTCCGGGTGAGGATGACGGGGTTATGCCCCTCCGTCACGCCCGAAAGGGCCTGATACATCGTCCGGTTCACCATCAGGGGATACACGTTCCGGTACCATTCGCCCGGAACCTGGTCCTTACCCACGCGCCGGCCCGCGAGATCGTCATTCTCGGGCTCCGTCGCATCGAACCACCAGGCGTCGATGCCGTAGGGGACGGCCAGGCTGTCCACGAAGTTCCGGGCATAGAAGTCCGCCACGTCGGGATCGAAGAAGTCGATCCAGTCAGTCCCTTCGATGTAACTGCCGCGCTCTTCGAGCCGCTTCCCCAGGTTCGAGGCCTTGTCCACCTTGGACCAGACCGAAATCATGAAATGGGTGCCCATGTCGTGGAGGGAATCGGTCAATGCCTTCGGATCGGGGTAGTGTTCCCGGTCGAATTCCATGGAATTCCAGCCGGTGGACCCCCACCACTGCCAGTCCTGGACGATGACGTCCAATGGCAGGTTGCGGCGCTTGAACTCCGCCGCGTTTTCCAGGATCTCCGTCTGGGAGTGGTAGCGCTCGCGGCAGTGGATGTAGCCGAACATCCAGTCGGGCATCTGGGGAACAGGGCCCGTCAGGGTGCGGTACGCGCCGATGGCCTCGTCGGCCTTCCCGGCGAACACCGTGTAATCCAGCGCGGCCGCGACGGGGGAGTGGAAGGTGGTCGCGTCATCGACCTTCCGCCAATACAGGACGGGCGTGTCGCTCCGGACCCCTTCTACCAGGATGGAATGCGTTCCGGCGGTCAATTCCTCCACCGCCGATACGGTCGGCGGAAGCCAGGTGTTGGAGACATCCACGACTGCCGTCCCGTCGATGGCCAGGTAATGCCGCCGGGCCATCTTCTGACCCACGTCCAGCAGGAGGGCATACGTCCCGTCCTCGGGAATCTCGACGCTGCCGCAGAAGGTCCTGAACATCCGTCTTTCCCGGCGATTGCCGGAAGTGCCGGTGGCATTGACCGTCTCGGAGCGGCCCTCTTCCTCGACCGGATCCAGGATCACGGAATGGTCGGCCGGATTGAAGTCGGTGAGGCCGTAATTGTTCCAGAGGAGACCGTAGCCCTTGTTGGACAGGATGAACGGCAGGGCGATCTGGGTGTTCACCTGCGTGAGCCGGCGGGTGACGCCCCGCACGTTCAGGAAGCCGTCCTGGAACTGGCCCGTGCCGAAAAGGAACTCGTCTTCCGGGGAAAGGAACCGCTGGGTAACTTCGAAGGTGGGCTCACCCTGGACCTGCGCCGGTGTCAGGCTCCGCCCGCCGGGGGCCTCCTGCAGCAGCAGGTTCCCGGCGGCATCGAAGAAGGCCAGCGTACCGTCGGTCCCGTAGCGTACGGACATGGATGCGGTGCTTACTTCCACGGTCCCGTCCTTCCGCGTGGTGGTGAACTTGGGGGGGGCAACGCGTTCCGTATAAACCAGTTCCGGGAGCGGCTGGAAGCCTTCCGGCTCCAGGCGTACCCGGATCGCATTGTCCGTCAGGGGTTGCAGGACGAGGGTTCCGTCAGCGGTGGGAATCCGGACGTCCTGACGGGAACATCCGGCCAGAAGGATGACGGGGAGCGCCATCCAGGCAATGAATCGTTTCATAGCGTTCTCTATTTGTTTCCCGGAACGGGCTTGATATATACGTCTCGCTGCGGGAACGGTATCTCGATGCCGTTCTCGTAGAACGCGTTGTAGATGGCCTCCTTCGCGCGGGCAGGGAAAGTATAGTGCGTCTCCACCGTCGTGTAAAGGGCGACGACGAGGTTTACGGAACTATCGCCGTAACTGTCGAACCGGACATCGACCGGGAAACTCGGGTCCACGATGTCCCGTCCGACCTTGTCCTTGGTCATCAGGGGTTTCAAGGCCTCCAGGATGACATGGCGGGCCTTCTCGATGTCCGTTCCGTAGCGGACGGAGACAGGCATCTTGATGAACTCGTAGTTCCGTCCGGTATTCAGGTTGCGGAACTTCTTCGTGAACAGGTCCGTATTCGTGAAGGCGATGAGCGATCCGTCCTCGTCCTCCACCTGCGTCGTCTGGTAACTGACCCGCTTGACGATGCCGCGGACGCCGTCGCAGGAGATCTTGTCACCGATGCGGATGCGGCCGGCCATCAGTTGGATGCCATAGAAGAAATTGTTGATCAGGTCCTTCAGGGCGAAACCCACGCCGGCGGCGAGACCGGTCGTGATATACGTGAGGGCCTTCATCGGCAGATGCAGGATGGAGAAGGCGATAATCAGGTACATCAGCCAGCCCAGCAGGGAGAAGATGGTGTTGGGCAGGCTCAGGTTCACGTCGGACTCCTTGATCGGGACGGCGTCATCCCCCCTCTCGTCAATCATGTTGCGCAGTTTGAACACGCGGAACATGGCCTTCACCAGGTAGATCAGGTACCGGAAGAGGAAGAAGAGTGCCAGGACCAGCAGGATGTTGGACAGCGTGAAGGACTCGTAGCCTTCCCGGCGGAGGAGCGGGAGTTTCATCAGGTCCGCCCCGGTCAGGGAAAGTTGGTATGCCCGGGAAGTAAGCAGGACGCTCAGGGGGAAGGAGTAGATGGTGATGATCGGGACGACGACCATCCGCAGCAGGTCGTACAGCCAGGTGACCTCGATGAATGCATCCTTGTCATTCAGCGGAAGTTTCGGGTTTTCCTGGTGGTAGCGGGCCTTCTGGCGGATTACCCGGTCGTCATAGTACCGCATCATCAGGTAATAGAGCGTGGTAATCGTGTGGAGGAGGGCCAGCAGGAAGGTCCAGAAAGTGATCAGGAGTACGCCGATCATGGAATAGCCGGCCATGGACAGGGCGCCGGTGACGGACATCACGATGACGGACACCCACATGTAGCGGAGGTCCGTCCGGCTTACGTCGGGCCGGCAGCGGATGTTCATGATACTCTGCCAGACGATGAACAGCAGCAGAGCGGCCGGGAAGAAAAGCGGAACCGCGCTGGCGGGAAGGAAGATGGCCCGCATCAGGATGCAGGCGAACGCCAGCAGCAGGGTCGGGATGTAGATGCGGAGGGATGCCCGCGCCTGGTCGCCCCGGATGCGGATGAGCAGGGAGATGAGGATGGCGAGGGTGAGCCAGGCGAACTGGGTCAGGAGTTGGTAGGCCATCCGCCAGTAAGGGTTGCCCCGGTCCGCCTTGATGAGCAGCATCCCCAGGACGAAGAGGAAGGTACTCAGGATGGCCGTGATGATGGGCCTGAACTGGATCCATTTCTCACTCTTGATCCATCGATAGGCAATGGCTCCGATAAGGACGCCGAGCAGGATGGAAAGCAGCAGCATCACCAGGGCCAGCACGGCATAGGCGAGGACGTACCGGCCGCTGAATGTACGGGGAACGGTTCCATCCTCCGCCTGCTCCGCGGCGGTATCGCTGGAATACCTCATCCTGAGGTCGTTCCGCACGAGTTGGACGAAACCCTTCCATCCCGTGAGGATCTGGACGATGTTCACGTTGCCCCCGATGTAGCGGTTTTTCTGGGTGGCAGCGTAGTTGGCCTGGGCATAGTCGTAGGCCTGCCGGAGCCGGGCTTCGGTTTCCGCGCAGAGGATGCTGTCCTTCAGGGCGAGCGCGACGGATTCGCTGTACAGGGTTGTCAAGGCATTGGTATAATGCAGGCAACTGTCCAGAAGAGCGCCCTTCTCGGGGTCCTCCTCTTCCGGCGGGAAGGAAGGATTCGAGAGCGAATCGGGCACTGACAGGGAATCGGCAGACTGCCTGCTGAGCATGGCCAGGAGCGTTTCGTTGAGCAGTTCGTAGCGGCGCAGGCCGGAACGGGCGGCCACCCGGTACTGGTCGGACAGGAGAACCTGCTCGTGGAAGGTGCCGGAAATCCGCGAGACTGCCTCCAGGGCGAAAGCCATGTCGAAGGTGAATTCCGGACGCTGGGTGTAGAGCATGATGGTCACCTCGTCGGCGGACTTGAGCACCTCGGAGAACCGCTCCCGCTGCTCGCGGTTGTTCACCAGCAGGGTGTCGGATTCCAGGGCCGTGGCATAGGACTGCCTCAACTCCTGCAGCAGGCTGTTCAGCGTGGTCTGGAAATCCTTCTCGGGAACCACGGAGCGGGCTGGAAGCGCCACGAGCAGGGTGACGGCCAGCAGAAGGATGTTTCGGAAGAGGGTGCGGATGCGCATGGATTCAGTCTTTAGAAGTCAAAGCCGATGGAAGCGTAGATGGAGAATCCGACAACGTCACAATACTGGGCGGCGACGCGCAGGGGGCCGACGATCGACTGGCGGGAGTATTCTATGCCGGCAGCCCATAGTTGCTGGCCCATGAACATGAATTTGAAATCGGAGTCCCGCATGAAGAGACCGCCTCGGGCCGTCACGTAATTCTTGCGCAGGAAGCGGTACCGCAGATCCAACTGCGGCACGAGGGTGAACCGGGATGTGGACCGGAATCCGTTCGGGAAGCCGAAGAACGGGATCTGATGCTCGACGAACCGGTTCGCCATGAATCCGCCCACGACCACGCCATGCCGGAAGTTCATCTGTTCCCAGTCCGTCGAGTTGTAGCCGAAGTAGAGGATGGGTTGGATCGTGAAGTTCTGGCCGATGGTGAAAGCGGCCTCGGCACTGCCCATGATGCTGTAATAGGGCTTGACGGGATCTCTCCGCTTGATGAAATCACCGGCATCCTGATCGGGACCGGGGCCTTCGTTCCCGGAATCCGGGTCCACTTGGTCATCGGCCCTGGTCGGGAAGCGGAAGCCCACGACTGCGTTCTCATCGTTTCCGCCGGTACCGTCATCGATGTCATTCTCGGGCTGATAATAATTGTCCGGAAAATCGAATCCTTTGGGAGGCTTCCGCCCGTAGAAGACATAGCGGGCGTCGGCGTAGAGTCGGATTCCACGGGTGGGAAAATACCCGTCGTCGAAGGTGTCGTGCTTGAAGGTCCCGAAGCCGGAGAGCCAGAAACTCCGCCAGTCCCAACCCAGGTTGAGATCCGCATAGCCCAGTTTGTGCTCGTAGGGATTCATCTCGGCCGTCACGCCGACCCGGAGGGAACCCCTCCGGAGCCGGGAGTCTTCCAGGTAACCGTCCACGGCGGTATGGAACATCTGTTCGTGGGTGTCACCCGTCCAACCGACCGTCGCGTTCGTCAGACCCATCCGGGCGACGATTCCGTAGGAGGGGAGACCGATCCGGGACTTGGTGCCCCAGTCCACGGTCAGCGACGGATTCGAGCCCAGTTTGAGGTCTGCGGTCAGGCGCATGCCGGTGAGGCGGCGGGTGCCCAGGCCGTAGTGCAGGGCGACGGCCACGGTCTCGTCGGTATCTGCCCTGATGCCCACCGCGAGGTCGTTCGTCTGGCCCTTCTGGCAGTCGAATACCAGGGTATAGGGTTCCTCGTGTCCTTCCAGGTGGTAGGTGACGGACTCGAACGCGTTGCTGCCATAGATGCTGTTCAACATCCGTTCGATGATGGCCCTGTTATACAGGCCGTCGGCCGGGTACTCCTTGGCATGGAGGACGTGGCGCTTTTCTTTCTCGTTGATACCCAGGAACTTGACCTCTTTGACCCGGACCTTTGCCTGGGCCAGGTTGATGGCGGGTGAATGGCTGGAAACCGGGGGGACCGGCTTGCCGGCCACGGCTACCGCGATGGACTCGAACAACTCTTTCTGCTGCAGGGCGTTCTGGTAGCCCTGGTCGATGATGTCGTCCACGCTTGCGTCATCGAAGGAGAGCATGTTGTATCCTTTCAGTTCATGATGGACGCCGAGGTCCAGCAATTTGCGGGCGGGGCCGTTCGCCGAGGAGGCCAGGAGCGTGATGGTCTGCATCAGGAAGTCCACCGGGGAGTTGAGTTCGTTCAGTTCGCGGTGGATGGACATGTCCGAACCGATGATGATGTCCGCCCCCATCGCCTTGGCGATGTCAACCGGATAGTTGTTCCGCATGCCGCCGTCCAGGAGCACCTCTCCGTTCTGGCGGACGGCCCGGAAGTAGAACGGGATGGCCATCGTGGAACGCAGGGCGTCCGTGATGTTGCCGGAGGTCCAGTACTTGGGCGTCATTGCATAGAGGTCCGTGGCAACGCAGGCATAGGGGATCGGAAGGTCGGCGAAACTGATGCTGTCCTGATAACCGACGCTTACCGAACTGAGCATGTTCCGAACGTTCAGGCCATACAGGAAACCGTCCGGCATTCCGAAACCCATCCGGGCAATCGACTCGTTGAGCATGTCGGCCGAACTGTGCCCCGCTTCCTGCGCCATCTTGTCGGCGATCCGCTCGTTCTTCAGGCGGGCTTCCAGGTCCGCATCGTCATAATGGTGCGGGATGCGGATGACGTACTTGTCGCGGTATTTGCGGAGTTTATAGCCGATGTACTCGACCGGGACGTCATCGGACATCATGACGGGCCATTCGATGGCGCGGACGAGGGAGTCCAACTGGTCATGCCTGTATCCCAGGGCGTACAGGCCGCCCACGAGACCACCCATGCTGGTGCCCGTCACGACATCGACAGGGATGCCTAATTCTTCCATATACTTGATCACACCCAGGTGCGCGAGGCCGCGGGCGCCGCCGCCGGCAAGGACGAGACCCACCGTGGGACGGTACTGCCGGATGGAGTCCATGCGCGCGCGTACTTTTGCAAACGCGATGGAATCAGCGGCAGGATCGGCACTTTCGAGGATGGGCTTGGGGGTTCCCTGCGCCCAAGCGCTTCCGGCCAGCAGGCAGGCGAAGAACAGGGCGGCTATCAGTTTTTTCTTCATGTATGACTCTAGTGGCAGTTCAATCTACAAATATACAAAATTATTCCGAGGATATTTTTTTCACATTTTTTGTCAAAAAAATTTGCAGATATGATTTTTGTTTGTACCTTTGCGGTGTACTAATAAACTAATACACGCAAACGATATGATCGAAATCAACAATCTCGGATTCAGTTACGGCCCCAAAAAGGTGCTGCAGAACATCTCGATGAAGGTGTCCGAAGGTAACATCTACGGACTCCTCGGCGAGAACGGGGTGGGAAAGACCACCCTACTGACCCTCCTCTGCGGTCTCAAGAAGCCCCAGGAAGGTACCATCCTCGTGGACGGTCGCAATCCTTTCGACCGCCAGCCCTCTCTCCTTTCCGACCAGTTCTATCTGCCGGACGAGGTCTCTCCCGTTCACGCCAAGGCCATCGACTTCGCGAAGGAGCACGGCGTGTTCTGGCCGAACTTCCAACTGGACAAGTTCCTGAACATCCTCACCGAACTGGAGGTCGAGTCCGGCCAGCGCATGGACGCCATGTCCGCCGGCCAACTCAAGAAGACCTGGATCGCCTTCGCGCTCGCATGCAACGCGAAATACTACTATCTGGACGAGCCTACGAACGGCCTGGACATCCCGTCCAAGGCGCAGTTCCGCAAGGCCGTGACCAAGTACACGGCCGAAGACTCCACCCTCATCATCTCCACGCACCAGGTCCGCGACCTGGAGAACATCATCGACCCGATCATCATCCTGGACAACCACGCCGTGCTGGTGAATGCCTCGATGGAGGAGATCGCCTCGAAACTGTACTTCGACTACGGTACCGAGATCCAGCCCGGCGCCCTGTACCTCGAGCAGACCCCCGGCGGCTGCATCCAGGTATATCCCAACACCACGGGCGAGGAAAGCAAGGTCAATGTGGAGGCCTTCTTCAACACGGTCCATGCCCACAAGGACCTCGTGAAACCCATGTTCAACTCCGAAATCTAACAAGGCCATGAACGAAATCTTCGACTTCAACCGCTTCTGGACCTATTTCAAATACGACCTCAAGCAGATGTGGCGCAACCACTCCAAGGCCGCCGTCATGATCGGCGGCGCCAGCGCCATCTTCTATGTCATCTGGGTGATGATGAGCCTGGTGTTCACGCAGCATTGGTCCTCCCCGGTGATCTTTGCGCGGATGGGCGTGTTCATGCTCGCCTTCGCGATCCTGGAACTCTACATGGTCCGCTCGTACGGATATCTGACGGAGAAGAAAGCCGGATCGAACTGGCTGATGATCCCTGCCTCCAAGGCGGAGAAATTCGTGTCGATGCTGCTGATGGTGTGCATCGTCATCCCGGTCCTGTTCTTCGTGGTGTACTTCGTCATCGACGGTTTCCTCTCCCTGGTGGATCCCACCTATGGGCAGGCCCTGTTCACCGGTTTCACGGATACTTACGGCAAACTGATCGATGGCCTCGCTGCCATCGGCGCTGAATCCCCGATCGTATTCACGCCCTCCAGCCTGGTGTTCCCGACCATCGTCAGCGTTTGCTGCAACTTCCTGTACTTCCTCCTCTGCGGCATCTGCTTCAAGAAGAACAAACTCGTGGGCGCGATCGCCATCCTGTTCGGCCTCTCCCTGGTGCTTTCCATCCTGACCGGCCTCATCGTCCCGCATTTCGCCGCCAATCTCAATTACGACCTGGACGAGATGCAGATCGCGGCCTGGATGACCCGCCTCATGAACGCTGCGGTCATCATCAGTTGCCTCCTGACCATCGGCCTCGGCTGGGGTGTCTGGCGCCGCATCAAAACCATTCAGCATTAATACACTATGAACTTCAATACCGAAAAACCCATCTATCTCCAGATCGTGGACGTGATCTCCGACCGCATCCTCTCGGGAGAACTCAAGGGGGGAGACCGCATCCCTTCCGTGAGAGAGTATGGTGCCGACATCGGAGTCAATCCGAACACGATGATGCGTTCCTACGAGAAACTCACCGCCGACGGCATCATCTACAACAAGCGCGGCATCGGGTACTTTGTCGCCGACGACGCCCGGGAGACCGTGCTGAACGACCAGCGCAAGGACTTCATCGAGAAGGAGGTCCCCGCCATCAGGCAGCGCATGCAACTTCTCGGACTCGATTCATCCATCTTCAACGACTAGATACGACCATGAGAAAGATCCTTTATATCGCAGCGACGGCGCTCCTCTGCGCCTCCTGCTTCCACGTGAACGTGAACTACAAGGGCGGCAAGAACGCCATCAAGGGCGAAGGCCCCGTCGTCAGCAAGTCTTTCGACGACCTCCAGGGTTTCGACGCCATACAGATCAACGGCCACGCCGATGTCGACTTCACCCAGTCTTCCGTCTATGAAGTGACGGTCCGTACCCAGGAGAACATCCTCGAGTGGCTCGACTACAAGGTGGAGGGTACCACCCTCGTCATCGAGGCGAAGGACAAACGGGAAATCCGCGCCGAGAAGTACGACCTCGTCATCCAGGCTCCTGCCCTGAAGAAACTGGTCGTGAACGGCGCCACCGATTTCAGTGTCGGCAACCTCCGCTCGGAAGGCGACCTGGATATCGAGATCAACGGAGCCGGAGACCTGGACTTCGACCGCATCCTGTGCAATTCCCTGACCCTCCAGGTCAACGGCGCGGCCGATGCGAACCTGACCTCCATCTCGGTCCTCAAGGACCTGAAGGTCGAGGTGAACGGTGCCGGGGACGTGAATGTGACTGGCAAAGCCCAGAACGCTTCCTTCTCGGTGAACGGCGCAGGCGACATCGACGCCACCGGCCTCAAGGTGGCCGGCGAGGTGAAGCAGCACAAGGCCGGCATCGCTTCCATCAAACTGTAAACTTCAGTTAAACATAATCGTTTTCCGGGCCGGGCCGTCGTGAGACATCCCGGCCCGTTTCTCCTGTCATTCGAGCGGAGCCGGGAAATCTCCACGCAAAAAAAGGCCGAACCCAGTGGGTCCGGCCTTAAACCATTGAAGAAAAGGGGCTTACTTCTCCTTCGGGACCATCGCCTTCCAGACGCAGGCGCTCAGGGCACCGCCCACGAGCGGGGCGCAGATGAACACCCACAGGTCCTTGAGGGCATCGCCGCCGGCGAAGAGGGCCGGGCCGATGGAACGGGCCGGGTTCACGGAAGTGCCGGTGAGGTTGATGCACATCAGGTGGATGAGGATCAGGGAGAGACCGATCGCGAGACCGGCCGGCTTGCCGGCGCCGTACTTGGCGTCGGTGGTGCCGAGGACCACGAGGACGAAGAGGAAGGTGGCGATCACCTCCACGAGGAACGCGCCGCCCACGCCGCCGGCGTTCGCGACGCCGTTGGAGCCGAGGCCGCCCGTCAGGTCGGGAGCCGCAACCACTTTCGTGAGCAGCAGGAGGACGGCACCGGCGAGGATACCGCCGATGACCTGGCCCACCCAGTAGCCCACGGCGTCCTTCCAGCTCATGCGGCCGGAGAGGGCGACACCGAGGGTGATGGCCGGATTGATGTGGCAGCCGCTGATCTCACCGATGGTGTAAGCCATGGCGACGACCGCGAGACCGAAGGCAATGGCGGTTCCCACCACGCCAGCGGGAGTGCCGCAGCCGAGGAACATCGCCGTTCCGCAGCCCAGGAATGTGAGCACGAATGTGCCGACGCATTCAGCAAAGTACTTCTTCATAAACGAAAAGTGTTTTGGTTTAGTGACTCAAATATAGGAAATTTCGCAGACATTCAAAAGTTTTTGCTATTTTTGCCCTACGCGGATCCGGCCGCGGAAAATAGTGCATGGAGACTCTGGTGGGGCGCCTCAGGCGCATCTTTTCCCGTACGAAAAACAACGAATTGACGGTGGTTCGACAAGCTCACCAACCGTCAAGGCAAGCTCGTCTACCGTCGTCCTGGCGCATGGAGCGCCTGGAGAAGGCCTTGGAGGCCTGGCAGGCGCGGCAGGGCTGGCGGGAGCCGGTCCGCACCGTCGGCGAGGCCGCCGAGCGGCTGGGCACGGACACCGGCACGCTGTACGCGTACTTCCGCGACCGCATCGGCCTGGACTTCCGCACCTGGCGCACCCGGCTGCGGCTGGAGGACGCGAAGCGGATGCTCGCGGACAACCCGCTCCTGCCCCCGGCCGACGCCGCCCGCCTCTGCGGCTTCTCCAACCGCTCCAACTTCTCCCGCCAGTTCCTCGCCTACACGGGCCAGACGCCGGCGGAGTGGCAGAAACGGGCCGGGATGTCTCGCGACAGCCCGGCCCGGGAAAACGATTATGTGTAACCAAAAGTTAGTCTACAGCTTGATCTTGGCGAGACCGGCGGCGTGCTTGGACACCTTGCCGGCGACCTTGAGGCCGCTGGCGTCGATGTCGCCGGCGCCGTTCACGGAGAGGTCCGCATCGGCGGCTTCGCCTTCGACGATCACGTCACCGGCGCCGTTCACGTCCACCTTGAGCTTCTGCACGTTGATGTCGGTGAGGTCCACATCCGCGGCCCCGTTGGCCTGGATGGTGAGGTTGTTGCAGCGGACGGCGTCGAAGGTGAGGTCGCCGGCGCCATTGACCTCGATCCGGAGGTCATCGTCGCTCTTGAGGCCGGCCGGGATGTCGAAGTCCGCGGCCCCGTTGATCTCGAGGCCCTTCAGCGCGGGGGCCTTGAGGGTCACGTCGAAGTCCGTGGAGCGGACCGTGCGCTTGTCTTTCAGTTCGAGGATGAGGGTCGAGCCTTCCACCCGGTAATCGACATAGTCGAAGACGTTCTCCTGGGCGCGGAGGGTCACCTCGTAGGTATCGGACTGGGTGAAGGTGGCATCGGCCTGGCCGTTGATGACGATCCGGTCGAAGTCCTTGAGGTCGAAGGACTTGGTGATGACGGGGCCTTCGCCCTTGATGGCGTTCTTACTGCCGCCGGTCCAGTTGGTGTTCACGTGGAAGCAGGAGGAGCACAGGAGCGCCGTCGCTGCGATATAGAGGATGCTTTTCATTTGTATTACTCGTTGAAGATGGAAGAATCAAGGCCGAGAAGCTGCATGCGCTGCTTGATGGCGGGGACTTCCTTCTCGATGAAGTCCTTGCGCTGGGTGGCCAGCACGGTGTCCCGGGCGTCGTCGGAGACGAAATACCCGATCCCGCGCTTGTTGTAGATGATGCCGTCGGTGGT
>JAEEGH010003923.1_pt1 | contig 38596 bp, 38 predicted proteins | sample 9134181 | NCBI WGS metagenome assembly JAEEGH01 (sample SAMN16246544, study PRJNA631951) | gut metagenome | biome: gut microbiome; feature: rumen; material: DP-attached | host: Bos | place: Iran: Karaj | collected 2018-10 | reverse complement strand
CTATCCTGCTATCTACGCCATCATCTTCTGTCGTACTCGTATGGAAACGCAGGAGATCGCTGATAAGTTGATGCAGGATGGCTATAATGCCGATGCCCTTCATGGCGACCTTTCACAGGCTGCACGTGACTTGGTGATGCAAAAGTTCCGCAATCGTCACCTGCAACTCTTGGTGGCTACGGATGTGGCTGCACGCGGACTTGATGTAGACGACTTGACGCATGTCATCAATTATGGTCTTCCTGACGATATAGAATACTACACTCATCGTAGTGGTCGTACTGGTCGTGCTGGAAAGACGGGTACCAGTATTGCCATCATGAACCTGCGTGAGAAGACTAAACAGCGCAACATTGAGCGCGTTATAGGTCATGAATTCAAGCAGGGAGTGATGCCGACTGGCAAGCAGATCTGTGAGAAGCAGCTTATGAAAGTGATTGACCAACTGGAGAAAGTGCATGTGAACGAAGAAGACATCGCAGATTTCATGCCTGACGTATATCGTAAACTCGACTGGTTGGACAAGGAGGAACTCATCAAGCGCATGGTATCTTTGGAGTTCAATCGTTTCTTGGATTATTATCACGATCGTGAGGAAATAGAGGTTGTGAATGTCGAGAAACCAAAGCGTAAGGAGAAGAGCAAAGAGCCTAAAAAAGGCGGACGTTCACGTATTGCAGAACCTGGATATGCCCGCTTATTCATCAATATGGGTAAGACGGATGGTTTCAATCCGAAGGATCTTATGAACCTGCTCAACAAAAATGTACATGGTCATGTTGTGATGGGTAAGATAGATCTCATGCAAAACTTCTCTTTTTTCGAGGTGGAAGAAGAACGTGCGGAGGATGTGGCACGCTACATGACAGGTGCCAATTATCATGGTCGTAAGGTAACTGTGGAACTAACCAACGAAAGTGAGGAAGCTGCTTCCAAGAAAGGTAAGAGTCGCAAATCCAGTGCTTCTTATCCAGAGCGTAAACGTCAAGAACAAGACGGAGGTCGTCGTGGTCGTCAACGCAATCCTAAAAAACCTGCCAAAGAAAAGAAAGCCAAACCAAGTCGTGAAGAACGTGGCTACACTAAGGCTCGTGGACGCAAAGATGACTGGAGGCAATTCTTTATCCACGACGATGCAAGTGCTGATGTTTGGGAGAAGGACAAGAAAGGCAAGAAATAATCATTTTTCACAAGTCGATAGTCAACTCGTGGACACGCATGAAGCGACGCCAAGCTAGATGCAGCGCTACTTAAGGTGCTTGCGCAGTGTAAGTACATTCTTGCCACCCTTGAATCCAGAGGTATCACCAGCCTTACCCTTCACACGCTCGTAGTTTATAGAATCCATATACTGGCGAATCATGAAGATGCCAAGGCCGCCAATAGGACGATCTTCTGCAGACAGAGTGGTATCTGCTTTGGCATAGGTGGTAGGATCGAAAGGTGCACCATAGTCTGTAATGGTAAACTTTAAGCGCTCTTCATTGGCCTCAGCATCTATTTGCACTGTGCCCACAGTGCCTTCTGGATAGGCGTAGTTCATCACATTGACCACAGCTTCCTCTACAGCAAGATTCATCTCCATGGTCTGACCAGCATTAAACTCCAGTGCCTCACAGACTTCATCGATAAAGGTTGTCAATTGTGGAATGGTCTGCACATCGTTTGGCAAGGTGATGCTACGCAATAAACGGGCAGAGAGCTTTTTGCGGTTGTAGAGGATGGCAAGCATGGTGAGGTCATCACTCTGCTCTGCGCCTTTTACAAAGGCATTGACGGACGCTGACATATGCTCGATGATGCCCTTAGGAGTATCTGGAACGATAGCGTCCATCATACGTTTGTCTCCAAAGAGCGTACCATCTGCCTTCATGGCCTCGGTGAGTCCGTCGGTATAGAGGAAGAGAGTGGTGCCTGCCTCAAGAGTAGTTTCTTGGACAGTAAAATCCCAGCCTTTCATAATGCCAATGGGTAGATTACTGTCGCATTCCAACTCAGTGACCTTAGGCTCAGGACCATTACTGATAAGAATAGGCGCCTCATGACCAGCATTGCAGTAGCGCAGGATACCTGTAGGCAAGTCGAGCACACCTACGAAGAAGGTGACGAAGAGGCTGTTCTGTTCGTTCTCTGATCCAGTTTCGTTAATGGCACTGATGATGCGATGGGGCTTCGCCTCTCGGGCAGAGATGTTGCGGAAAAGCGTGCGTGTGACGGCCATCACAAGAGAGCCTGGCACGCCCTTACCTGCCACATCGCCGATACAGAAAAAGAGTTTCTCGTCACGGATATAGAAATCGTAAAGATCACCTCCCACTTCCTTTGCTGGCACCAATGTGGCAAAGATGTCTACATCAGTACGATCAGGGAAGGCGGGAAACTCCTTAGGCAACAGGCCCATCTGGATGGAACTAGCAATCTGCAGCTCGCTCTCGATGGCGCTCTTCTGCTTCTCGGTAGTTACCAAGCGACGGGAATTGCGAATAGAGAGCCAGAGGATGAAACCCATCAGGGCGAGACCTGCCAGCACCATGAGTACCAGCCTGACAGCCAAAGCGCGTAACTCACCGTAAATCTCGCTGTCGAGGCATACTATGGACATAGACCATCCAGCATCTTCGTCTAAAGGGGCATAGAATACATATTTCTTCACGCCACGGCTATCGATGATGGTGCCCTGACCGCTCTGGCCTGCCATCATCTCACGGTTAATGCGCTCTCTGATGGTATCGTTCGCCGAAGCGGTGAGCTCCTGAATAGTATGATTCATGATGTAACTCTCGTCAGGATAGACCATGAGCTTACCTGTGCGTGAAATCATTATGTTGTAACTGGAGGGGTAGATACTACGGGCATTGATGACATGAGAAAGCCAATCGAGGGACACATCGGCAGTGAGCACACCAATGCTCTTGCCTGTGTCATCATGAATGGGCACGGAGTAGGTGGACATGATAACCTCGCCTCCGCCTTCGTCAAAATAGGGTTCACTCCAACAACCACGCCCAGATGCCATGGGGGCGGTGTACCACTCCATGGAGTGATAGCGGTAAGTGTCGGTGCCCAACTGCTTATTCTCCAGCTTGCCGTTGTTCCTGAATGTGTAGGGTGAATATTGCTCGCCTTTCTCTGGGTAATAATAGGGTTCGAAAGCCACGGCACTGCCCATGATGATCTCATTATCAAACACTGTCTTCTCTGTCACCAGATACAAAGAGTCGGGTTGTGAAAGACGTTGTTCCACATCCCACACCATATTGGCCACAGCTACCTCTACTGCCGTCATCACATTCTGAATCTCCAGCTTCTTCATATCCAGTTCAGCCTCTGCACGGTACTGTACCTCGGTATGAATGCCCCTAGCGGCTGACTGATACTGAAAAGCGAAGGTCAATTCCATAAGAATAGCAGCTATGACAATTACAGCTATTCCTGGTAAAAAACGACTTTCTGTGCTATGCTCACGAAATAAATCTTTCCATTCTTTCATCTGTAATGTCATTTACTGATTAATTCATTTCACCATTACCATCAGATTGTCGTTTCCCGTACGGGCCTTAAGCCACTCGGTGAGTTTCTCCAACGTAGCGGTATCGAGGCGCTTGGAAGTGGTCACGATAGCGGTAGGAATGGTATCTGTGCGCAGTGAATCTATATTGTATTCGATGGCTTCTGAGAGAGAGAATGTGCGTATGGTAGGATAGAGCACCTTCAGTTCGGGAATGATGGAATTACCCAGTTCGTCGTAGATCTTAAACTGGCGCAACTTACGTTCCAGAGAGTCTATCTGCACGGCTTGCTGACGCAGACGTTCCTCACCGTTCTGGTAGAAATCTTCCAGCACCTTGGAGCGCAATGCGGTAATGTCGAGGTCGGTACCAGTGTTGCCACTGACGCCTTGGAGAATCACGAGGCGCGCATTCTCGAGGCTGTATTCTCCCATCCTACTGCGTGCCACGGCAATGGTGGAATCGGGCACTTCCTGACCTACCATCACGACGCGGATCTCGCTGTCCTTACCCTTGCGCGTGATGCGCTTATCGACTACCTGTGCATTGTCAAACGTGAGCTGCTCACGGATAAAGCGATTGGCGGCACTGTCGAAATAGGTATCGCGAACAATGCCCACCGTGAGGTAGATGGCAGGTATCATGGTGATGATCACCAAAGCCAGAATATATCTGCGCACTTGCTTCTCGCGTGCGGCATCAACCTGCTTCGTCTTATGGAATCCCAAGAAGCGCACACAGATCAGGGTAGCTGCACAGATGAACACGGAATTGATGAAATAGAGGTAGAACGCACCTAAGAAATAGACCAAATTGCCTGTAGCCAATCCGAAACCTGCCGTGCAGAGCGGAGGCATCAGGGCGGTGGCAATGGCAACACCTGGCAGCACATTGCCTTTGTTCCTGCTAGTAGTGGCTACGATGCCTGCGAGACCACCCATCAAGGCGATGAACACATCGTAGATAGTTGGTGATGTGCGCGCTAAGAGTTCCGACTGATTGCCCGTAACGGGGAAGATCAGGAAGAACAGGGTGGCGGTGATCACACTGAACAGCGTGGTGATGAGGTAGCTCTTCGCGGAGCGCTTCATCAGCTCTATGTCGTTGATGCCCACAGACAAACCTATACCCATGATAGGTCCCATAAGCGGTGAGATGAGCATGGCACCGATGATCACAGCGGTGGAGTTGACCGTGAGTCCCAAGCAGGCGACGAAGATGGCAAAAATCAACACCCAGAGGTTGGTTCCTCGGAACTCTATACCCTTCTGGATAGAATCAATGGTGTCGGCTTCATGCTCTTTTTCACGCCGCAAGTCAAGGTACTCCCTAAAGAACGCCCTGATAGCAAAGATATTTCTGTCTGGATGGGGGGTAGGCATAGTGCGTAGGTATTATTTAATGAAACGATTGACAATAGGAATGCTCTTCAGAGGGAGGTCCTTGCGCACAATGTAGGCCACAAAGACGAGCAGCAGCAAAGTGCGCCATGCCAGACGCAGCACCATGTTGTCGATAGGGAGGTAGAGACCTGCTACATAGAGCACAGCGGCGAGGAGCACATAGCATGCTATCGACTTCAACGGATAGTGGATGGGGTACTTCTTCTGCCCCACGAAGTAGGAGAGCAGCATGGCAGTGCCATAGCCTGCAAAGCCTGCCCACGCACAGGCATGGTAGCTGAAGCGAGGGATGAACACCACATTGACCAGAATGAGCACGGCACAACCTATCAATGAGAAGTAGGCACCCCACTTGGTCTCATCGATGAGCTTGTACCAGAAGGAGAGGTTGAAGTAGACGCCCATGAAGATTTCTGCCATCATGACGATAGGCACCACACTGAGACCTTCCCAATAGTCGCCACGACCAATGATGTAGCGCAAGATGTCGAGATAGAACATCACTGCCAAATAGGCCAGCAGCGTGAAGATGATGAAGAACTTCATGGCCTCTGCATAGATCTCCTTGCTGTCTTTATCCTGACTCTTTCCGAAGACAAAGGGCTCGTAAGCATAGCGGAAGGCCTGCGTAAGCATGGCCATGATCATGGCTATCTTGACAGAAGCGCCATAGATGCCGAGTTCGACGATGCCTTGAGCCTCATCGGGATATACCAGAGGGAAAATGATTTTATCAGCCACTTGATTGAGGATACCCGCAATGCCCAATACCAAGAGCGGCAGGCAATAGCGGAACAAACGACGGAAAAGCTCCCTATCGAATACATAGCTGAATCCACGGAACTGTGGTATCATGCAGAGCATGATGAAACCAGTACACAGCAGGTTGATGGCAAAGGCAGCTCCAGGATCGCTACCCTTCATGCCCTTGTAGTAGATCAAGTTGAGCGTGATGCTGATAAAGATGAAGAGCAACTTTAGCGTGGCAAAACGCCATGGTTTTTTCTGATAGCGCAAGCAGGCAAAGGGAACCGCCTGTATGGCATCCATCGTTACCACAATCATCATCATGCCCACATACCACGGATGCTCTGCATAGCCCATCCATCCTGCGATGGGTGCCAAGAAGAGCAAGCCTAAGAGCAGGAAGACGGAGGCACCCATGCTCACGAAAAGCAAGGAAGTGCTATAGACGCGCATAGGCTCATCCTTGCCATTGTTGGCAAAGCGGAAGAAGCCTGTCTCCATGCCACAAGTGAGGATAACCAATACTAACGCCACCCAGGCATAGACATTGGTTACCACGCCATAGCCGCCACTCTGCGCCGACATGGCCGATGTATGTATAGGCACCAAGAGGTAGTTAAGGAACCTACCTATGATGCTGCTGAGTCCGTATATGGCGGTGTCTTTCGCCAGTGATTTTAGTGATGCCATGTTCAATCAAATAAATCTCTTTCTGCTCCCACCTTAAAGCGTCCTAAGTGCTTGTAAGCCAATTCTGTTACCTCACGTCCCCGAGGAGTGCGCTTGATAAAGCCTTCCTTGATGAGGAAAGGTTCATACACATCCTCAATGGTGCCAGCATCCTCACCAAGTGCTGTGGCAATAGTAGTAATACCTACAGGACCGCCCTTAAACTTATCAATGATGGTAAGCAGTATTTTATTATCAATCTGGTCGAGACCATATTTATCAATATTAAGTGCACCAAGAGCATAACGAGCTATCTTGAGATCTATCTCCCCTGTTCCCTCTACTTGTGCAAAGTCGCGCACACGACGCAACAACGCATTGGCCACACGTGGGGTTCCACGACTACGAGAAGCTATCTCTGCAGCAGCCTCTTCCTTAATAGGTACACCTAAAATGCCAGCTGAACGCTTTACGATTTTCTTCAACACCACATTGTCGTAGTATTCTAAATGAAGGTTGATACCAAAGCGTGCACGTAACGGAGCTGTCAGCAAGCCGCTACGCGTAGTGGCTCCCACCAGCGTGAAAGGATTCAGGTCTATCTGAATGCTGCGCGCAGAAGGGCCCTTGTCTATCATGATATCGATGCGATAGTCTTCCATCGCAGAATAGAGATACTCCTCTACCACAGGTGAAAGACGGTGGATCTCATCGATAAACAACACATCATTGGGTTCAAGGCTTGTAAGGATACCTGCCAAATCACCAGGTTTATCCAATACTGGACCAGAAGATATCTTGAAGCCTACACCCAATTCATTGGCAATGATATTACTCAAAGTGGTCTTTCCCAATCCTGGAGGACCATGCAGCAAGGTATGATCCAGTGCTTCACCACGTAGTTTGGCTGCACGCACGAACACGCGCAGATTGTCCACCACCTGCTCCTGTCCGCTAAAGTCCTCAAAGCGCAAGGGTCGCAAGGCATTTTCAAAGTCCTTATCGCTCGCACTTTGCTGTTGTCTTATATCAAATTCGTCATTCATTCTTTTCTTATCTAATATGCATGCAAAGATAATACAAGCCAAATGCAAAACAAAATAAGCTTACTTCTTTTTTTACTGAAATACTGTTAATCTTCTCAAGTAACAGTTGTAAAGATATAAGGCTCGTGAAATAACAAATAATTAGGACTCATTCCGAGCCATCCATTCTATTTCATAGGTATTTTAGGGTGCTAAATAGAATAAACGCTCTACTCGACTATCATTTCTTAGTGTTTTTTCCCTTATTTCTTAAAACTCTTGGAATACATTTCCCTTATTCCTAACTTTGCATCAAGAATAATAAACAACTGAAGATTATGACAAAGATTGCAAAGCAACTGACAGAGCTCATTGGCAATACTCCCTTACTTGAGCTCAACAAATTTTCTGAAACAAAGGGCATCCAAACACCTGTGATTGCTAAAATAGAGTTCTTTAATCCTGGAGGAAGTGTAAAAGACCGTATTGCGCTCGCTATGATAGAAGATGCTGAGAAGAAAGGACTTCTAAAACCTGGTGCCACTATCATTGAACCTACCAGTGGAAACACAGGTGTAGGATTAGCATTGGTATCTGCTGTGAAAGGCTATAAACTTATCCTCACCATGCCAGATACGATGAGCGTAGAGCGCAGAAACTTGGTAAAGGCCTATGGTGCTGAAGTACGTCTCACAAGCGGAAAAGACGGAATGGCAGGGGCTATTCGCGCAGCTGAAGAATTGCGTGATTCCATTCCTGGTAGTATCATCTTACAACAGTTCGAAAATCCTGCCAATCCTGCCAAGCATTACGCCACAACGGGTGTAGAGATTTGGGAACAGACAGAAGGTAAGATTGACATCTTCGTTGCAGGTGTGGGTACTGGTGGAACTGTATCAGGTGTAGGTAAACGGCTTAAAGAACTGAATCCTCAAATCAAGATCATAGCAGTGGAGCCTAAATCGTCTGCCGTTCTTAATGGAGGACCTAGCGGACCACATAAAATTCAAGGCATTGGTGCTGGTTTTGTTCCAAAGACCTATGATGCAGACATCATCGATGAAGTGTTTGATGTAGAGAATGATGATGCCATTCGTACAGGACGAGAATTGGCCAAGACAGAAGGATTGCTTGTGGGAATCTCTGCTGGCGCTGCTGCCTTTGCTGCTTCAGAAATTGCCAAGCGTCCTGAGAATCAAGGTAAGCGCATCGTGGCACTGCTGCCAGATACTGGAGAACGTTATCTCTCCACCGTCCTCTACGCGTTTGATGAATATCCGCTGTAAAGCAGATCATAGTTTTATCTTACGCCACAGCCAACGAGGAATGAGTCGCCAGAAGAACGTAAGAATACGATAACGACAGTCGATCACGCGGACATGACGCCCTCGATAGATCGAACGAACAATGTCCTTTGCCACTTTTTCTGGCTTCATCAACATCGGATAGTGGAAACTGCCATTGAGCAATGCCGTATCTACGAAACCTGGACGTATGTCTGTAAAGCGAATGTTCAAACCCCTTTGATGGCCCTGCTGTTCCAATGCCTGTAAGTAATTGGACTGCAGGGCTTTTGTAGCAGAGTATGCAGGTGCTGGACCCAATCCCTTTGTTCCAGCAATGGAGGTGATGGCTGCAATATGGCCTTCCCCTCGCTCTGCAAAGTATCTGAATGCCGTTCCAATCATTCTGGTGAAACCAACGGCATTTGTTTCCATTGTCTGTAGTTCGATGTCTGGCTCCAAAGTACGGTTCTGTTTTCCAATGCCTGATGCGTGAAAGTACAGATCCATACCTCCAACTTTTTCAATAAGGCTCAATAACAACTCGCTGGCATCTGGCTTTGTCACATCGATTGCCATTACTTCTATACTATCTGGTGCCAAAGATTTCAATTCCTGCAGTTGTTGTTCACGACGAGCAGCTATGCCTAAGTGCCAACCATCCGCCAATAACAACTTTGCCACTTCCAGTCCTATACCAGAACTGGCGCCCATAATGATTGCTTTCTTATCCATAAACCAACTATATCTTTTTCGCTTGCTGCAAATGTAATATTTTCTTGCTAACTAGAAAAAAATATTTTCCTAACTAGAAAATAAGAATACGCACACAAATAATTGTTTTACACACATGCGCAAAATGTCCATAGGTGTGGACATAAATGTTCATAAGCGTGGACATTATCTTTGGTAGAATGCCAGAATATCTTTATATTCGCATCCAAAATCAAAACATTTCGATACATGGAACTGAACGAATTGATAAAAGACTGCTCGAAGAGGCAGAAAAAGGGATTGCACTTTATCATGGCTTCTGTAGTGATTTGGGGCTTGATACTAGTGGTTCACCTCACTGATATGGAGATAGAGCAGAAAAATCTATGGACTTTCTGTAGCGCTGCAGTGTTGTTCCCTTTGGCTTGGGGCATCTCCAAATGGCTGAAGATAGACTTTGAAGGGAAAGGCAATCCACTTACGAAAGCTGGTATTCTCTTTTCAGTGAATCAGATACTTTATATCCTGATAGCGATGTGGGTATTTGCAGCAGTACCTAGCAAGATGCTCATGGTCTATGCCATGATTTTCGGCGCACATCTCATGCCCTTCTCTTGGCTTTATCATTCGAAGAGCTACCTCTTGCTCTCCATCTTCATTCCGATCTTCGCTCTGATCATAGGGTTGATATACCCTCCACAAATTTTGGCAGGATTAATGGTCATCATCGAAATAGTGTTTGCCATCTGCCTGTTTTATGAATGTAAAAAACTGCAATGATTATGGCAAGTAATGCTGATTTTGTGCAATACATCGCTGACCAATGTGCGGATGCTGGCGAGATAGTGACGCGGAAGATGTTTGGCGACTATGGCATCTATTGCAACGGAAAGATCTTTGGCCTTATCTGCGATGATCGTTTCTATCTGAAACCTACAGAGGCAGGAAAGGCGCTATTAAGAAAAATAGAACTTCGTCCGCCTTATGAGGGTGCCAAGGACTATTTCTATATTGAGGAAGTGGACGATCATGAATACCTCTCTACCTTGGTGCGCGCCACTTGCAAGGCATTGCCAGAACCAAAGCCTAAAAAATGATGATCTCATCGCTCCTGATGTAGAGACAGAATCTCTTCTAGAGGATGCAGTAAATTGGATAATCATGAATTATTAAGGTATGAAAAGGACAATTATTTTAGGAACATTATTGCTGCTGTTGGTCATTGATGCTAAGGCGCAAACCAACCTTATTGGGCGTGTGTATGCCAATCCCAACATCATGGCAGGCATGATAGAAGAGAAACTGAAAGAAGTTGATCTAGATAAAGAAATAGACAAAGCCATCGCTGGTGCTGAAAAGGAGAAAGGCAGGAAATTGACTGACAAAGAAATGGTGGAGGTTCGTGAAAAGGCAGAAGAAGCCAAAAAGATGGCGGAAGCTATCGCCAAAGGTATGACCACTGCCATCTCTGTGGAATTCAAGAATGAGACGGATGCCATCTATCACCTAAAGATGAAGATAGACGATAACGCCATGAAAGCTGCAGGTATGAGTTGGCTGAAACGTCAGGCTCTGAAGGCATCCCTGGCATTGGCTCCCGAATCGGAAAAAGGCACTTATTCTGTGCAAGGTGATCTCGTCATCATGACATTGGATGGCGACCAAGACACTTTGCGTCTGAGTCCAGATCGCACGCAGATCTTTGGAAAAATGGATAAAGAAACCCCTTTCACACTGACATTAACGAAATAAGATAATGTATAAAGTACGCATCACAGCTATTCGCCAAACGGTTTATCCCGATTTAATGGCGAAATATGAGAATCCCATTGAGCATACCTGCGATGTGCTCGAAGGGCAGCAATGGATTTCTGAGAACGGGCAACGTCCTGAAGGGTTATGTCCTTCGGCTTGGGGATCTATGTGTGAGTTTGTGGAGGCTTTGGCACGTGGTGAAAGCAACTTCTTCGATGGTTGGATGCAAAATCCTAAGAGTGCGATGATCAGTTGCAACGATGGTTTCCGTCCGTTTAGTTTTTATCTGGAAGTGGTGGAGGATTAATAATGAACTTCGTTTTTGACAATGCCAATAAGAATGATATAGACGAACTTATTCGCCTAAGACTGGCTTTTATTACAGAAGATGCAGGTGCATTATCAAGTCGTCAAGAACAATGCATAGAAGAGCAACTGCGAGATTACTTCAATCGGAAACTCGGAAAAGAACTTATCGCTTTTGTAGCAAGAGATGAGAAACACATCATTGCTGTTGCCTACCTGCTTCTGATGGAAATGCCAGCAAATGCAAGGCTTCAGAATGGTTTGTTTGGTGAGGTTTTGAATGTATATACGCTGCCAGAATTTAGAGGAAGAGGCCTGTGCACCACGTTGATTCAACATCTTATAGAGTATGGCAAGAAGTGCGGATTAGGATGCATCGACCTCAGTGCCACGGAGAATGGATATCCCATCTATGCAAAACTGGGATTTAAGGAAAAGGTGCAGAATTATAAGGACATGCGGCTTGTTTTTCAATAAAACTACTATGGAAATCAAAGCATTCAACCCTGAAGATATCCCCACTCTTGCAAAAAGAGTATCTGAAATTTGGAAATTCGACGAATCTCCAGAGTTTACTCGCGTGTTCTGTGAATATCTGGTGCGCTGTAATTACTACACGCCTCAGCTTTCCTTGAAGATAGTGGATGAAGACGGGTTGCAAGCCATTGCATTCGGCTGTATACCAGAAGAAAAGAACGATGCTGAGGCTTGGTTGCAAGAGCAACTCAAAAGCGTTTCACCAGAAGTGGGGAAATACATCGTGCGCAGTACCAACTATGCCAAACGCACGGAAGCTAAATTGCAGACACTGATGGAATCTCAGCCTCATGCTGCCAAACTGTCGTTCTTCTTCAGTCGTAAGCCTGGCTATGGCGCACTGGTTTTGGAGCAACTGGTAGAGAAACTCAAACAAGAAAGTGTGAAGTGGCTATACTTATGGACAGATAGTTGGTGCAATTGGCAGTATTATCCCCTCCATGGTTATGAGCAGATAGGCAAAGGCATCCTACCAGAATTCAGTTCCGAAGATGAAAAGTATTATTATTATCTGTTTCGTAAGGAGATTGGATAATACCATATAATAGTTAAAAAACGAACTAAATACTTGTTATTAACCCAATTAATCGTAACTTTGCAGAATGCGGTCAACCATATGTTTATATAAAACTTTTATGAGTTTATGAACATTAGGAAGAAAATATACAATCTGATAGGACCTAATAGTTTCGATAACGATAACATTTGGTCCTCGATTTATCATTGGGTGATGTTCATCGCAATCCTGATAAGCATTATACCATTGATGTTTCGTAGTCAGCCGCATTATTTCTGGTATTTCGATGTCATTCCTGCCATTCTCTTCATAATTGACTATATTCTCAGATGGATGACTGCAGACTTAAGTCTGAAAATGGGATGGAAATCATTCTTGGTGTATCCATTTACACCAATGGCCATTATCGACTTACTGTCTATCTTGCCTTCTGCCCATTTGCTGAATCCAGCATTCAAGACTACTCGTATGGTACGACTGCTGCGCATCGTACGCGTTATCAAATTTGTACGCTACTTTGAGCCTTTGGATATCATCTCCACAGTGATTCGCAAGCAACGACGTATTCTTTGTACAGTAGCTTCACTTGCCGTATTCTATACTTTCATCACTGCACTGATCATGTTCAATGCCGAGGAGGAAATCAACCCCGAAACTGGCGAATACTTGTTCAGTTCCTTTTTTGATGCACTCTATTGGGCAGCATGCACACTGACAACAGTGGGTTATGGAGACCTCTATCCTATATCAGATTTAGGACGTCTTATCAGTATGATATCAGCCTTTGTGGGCATTGCTATTATTGCCTTGCCTTCTGGTGTCATCACTGCAGGTTATCTTGAAGAGTTGAAGATAAAGCGCGAACAGAAAGAGGCGAAAAAGAATAACAAACAACAGACTGACCAACAACTATGAAACTGCTAAACAAAATAAAGAAGTTTTTCCGTGAGAACTTGCATCTCATGTTCCATCGAGACCATATCATCGTGGTGTTGTTGGCATGGGCGATTGCGGGTTTTTGGGCAGCCTTTTTTGTTAATTTCTCTATCTTTGACCCTGTAAATCGTGCTTTAAGCGATTTCAAGATGACAGACATCTACTTTGCTATTCAACGCATGGGACGCCAAGTAAATTGGAGTAATGACATTGTTTTGATTGATATTACCGAACAATACGATCGTGGTGAAATCGCGCAAACCATAGAACAAGTGACAGCATGCGAACCTAAAACGGTGATGATGGATCTTATCTTTGAGAAAGAAGGAGAAGACTTTATAGCTAATGGGGAACTTATCAGTGCCATTGACCAAATTCCAGATGCCGTACTCTCATGCAAACTCATCGCCTCATCTGAAAAGCGTGGCGTGTTCGTCGATTGTATAAAATCATTCTTTGAAGATTTTGGCGACTATACATGGGCTTATAGCAATGTAACGAAAAAAGAGGCGAACTCTAATCTGCGCGATTACACGATGTATCAAAACTTAGATACAACCACTTATTATTCATTGGCGTATCTATCAGCTTGTCATTATTTAGGCAAACAACCAAAGAAAGAGAGCAACAACCAGCGTACTATCATATATTCGGACACAGAGTTCCCTGTAGTGCATTTTGATTCTATCATGCAGAATAAAGCACTTATCAAGAATCGACTTGCCATCATAGGAACAATGAATGAGGAAGCAGACATGCATTTCACTCCTATTGGGAAGATGCCAGGAATGAAAACGCAGGCCTATGCTGCACATACTTATATGTACCATCATAATATTTCGATCATGTCGAATGCTTTATCGTGGATTTTTACTGTCATAATCTGTCTTATTGCAGCTTATTTAGGAATGCTCGCTAAACTAAAATCGCCACGATTCTATATCTATTGGACAAAATTGATTTATCTGATTATTTGTACTATCATGGCATGGATAGGTTTCATTTGTTTCGTGAAATATGACTATGATATCTCATTATTGCTGCCATTATTAGGAGTAGCATTCATGGAACGTGGACGTATCCACTATATGTGGTTTATTGACTATTGTACCATCCATCCTCAATGGAAGCGGTTGTACAACTTTGCCTCTAAATCTGTTTATTTTAAACCCCCAAAATAAATCCTATAAGAAGTATGAAAAAGATTTGCTACATTCTTTTACTGTTGATGATAGGAATACACTCAACTTACGCTCAACAAACAGCAGACGAGTTGCTAAAGCAAGGCGATTCGTTTTATGAGCAAAAGAAATACAAAGAGGCTGTCGACTGCTATAAGCAAGCTGCTCAACAGGGAAATATTGAAGCTCAATTCAATTTGGGATATGCTTTGTACAATGGTGAAGGAGTGGATAAAGACTATGCCTCTGCAGCTATGTGGTTTAAACGTGCTGCCAGGCAGAACTTTGCCAAAGCCCAATACAATCTTGCATACTGCTATATGAATGGTCGTGGAGTTCCAACCGATTATGACAAGGCACTGAGGTACCTAACAGATGCTGCAAATAACGGAAACCAAAATGCTCAGCTTACCATGGCAGAATGCTATGAGAAAGGTGTGCTGACCATCCAAGACCAACGATTAAGCCAACTTTGGAAAGATAAGGCTGCAGGCAAGTATAGTGGGGTTATAGAATCTCCTGAATTGGAAGAGATTGCACAAGCAGATCCTACACCTATTGCCACCGAATCCAAGGAAGAAGACTTGAATCCAAATTCTGAGATTGTGATTGATCTTGGAGAACCAGAGGTTGCACAGAATACTCCTGCTAAACCTACAACTCCTGCACAACCAACTCAACAGGCATCACAAGCATCATCATCTACAAGAGTAGTTCGCGCCACACCTCCAGAGGTAAAGATTCTTTATCCTGAAGACCAGAGCTTCTTCCATACTGAAACAATCAAACTGAAATATCAGTTACTGGCACAGGGATTGGAAAACGAAACGAAGATAACCGTGATGGTAGATGGACAAAAACAACCTACAGATCGTGCTGTTCGCGCAGCTAATACGATTGACGTTGACCTGCCAAATCGCGACTGTACAGTAACTATTTATGCACAGAATGAGAATGGAAACAGTGAACCTACCTCTATCCGTCTCATTAGAGAAAGTATGCCAACACAACTGCCTAGGCTATTTGCCATTTGTTTAGGTGTAGGTGACTATAACGACCCCCAATTACCAAAACTTAAATACACGACCAAGGATACTCAAGATTTTGCAAATGCTCTTATGACCAAGAAAGGTTTGCCATATCAAGAGGTACAAGTTAAAGTACTTACAGATCAAGAGTGTACCCGTGATGACTTCTTTGAAGCCATGGAATGGTTGAAACAAGAAGCCTCGCCTAATGATATTTGTGTATTTTTCTATGCTGGACATGGTTTCCGGGATGAAAAAGACCGTTTTTATTTTATGAACTACGGTAGTAGCACAAGTAAACTATATAATTGTTTCAGCAGTAATGATTTTAGAACTGCCTGCGAAGACATCAACAGCAAGTTCATTGTACTTGTAGATGCCTGCTATTCTGGTGCATTAATAGGTGGAGATCGCTCTGCTGCAACTTCACACTTCGTTGAACAATTACGTCGTACAAAGAATGGCATGGTGATGTATGCCTCTAGTGCCAGCGATACTAAATCAAAAGAGAATGAAGAGTGGAAAAACGGAGCTTTCACCAAGGCACTTTGTGAGGCATTTAACGGTGCTGCACGTACGCCTGAAGATGAAGGTCTCTCTACACAGCAACTTGACCAATTTCTCTATAAAGAAGTACGAAAACTGACTGATTTTAAACAAACTCCAATATTTATGAACCCAAATGGAATGGAACCATTTTACATCTTTACATATGAAAAATAATAATATCAATTTGAAAAGATGGCTTATGGCCTTGATGTTGGCTTTACCTTTAAGTGTATTTGCTGACGATTATTTAGTATACTCAGTTGTTGGAAGTGCAAAACTCTCACAAGGAGGTAAGGAGGTTGGTTTGCAACCAAGCCAGAGCCTCACTTCCAGTTCAAGACTGATTATTGGTGACGAAAGTGCTGTAACGGTACTAGATGAAACAAACAGTAAGATGTACTCTTTCACAAAAGTAGGGAGCTCTACTGTTAGCGAACTTGTTGCTACTGCGAATGAACCAAAGAGTCTTTCGAAGCAGTATCTCAGTTACATGGTTAAACAGATCTTCTCTAAAGAAAGCAAGAATCTGTCACACCCAAATACTTATATGCAGTCAACAGCCACTTCATATCGTGCTACATCTACTGATTCATTATTACTAAACAAGATCAGCAACATGTTCCCAAGTGGTGTTCCTGTAGAAAGCAGTGTTATTCAACCACAACAACTTGTCAGTTCAGATCTTGACGTGCGATTTGAATTGATTAACGCGACAACAGGACTCCCTATTAATCGCGAGGTTGACGTTAATACCAGTTGCTACATCCGTGTTACAAATGACGCGCAAGAGCCTCTGTATGTTAATGTCTTAGACATTGATACTGCTGGTAATAAATATCTCGTGCTACCTGTGGATGAAGCAGCCATATGTGCGCACCTATTAGTGCCAGCACAGAGTACTGTGTCTTTTAAATCAGAGCCTTTTGAGTTTACTGAGCCGAAATCAAAGGAAACTTTCTTGCTTATTGCTACTGAAGAGCCTGTAGATTTTAGTATCCTGATGAGTCCGATTCAGGGCAATGGAGGTAAAGAACTGAAATCGGGCATTTATCGTTTATTCTACGAAACGAAATAAAGAACCGTCATGAATAAAAAGGTCTTCATACACTTTTGTGCAGTACTCATTCTGAGTACAGGTACTATCTTTGCACAAGAACGTGACAAGAAGGTTGCTGACGACCTGCTTTATGAACAGCTTTGCGCCAATAATACGACGGAAAATTATCATGCTCCTTTCACAGTATCTGCGCAGAGGTTGAAAAATACAAAAGAAAGAGGTATTTTCTTACTGCAAGGAGACACTTTCCAAATCCGTTCGCTCTCTACTGATTGCTATGTACGCAAACATAATAGCGAGTATGTTCCGATTTTTGATTCTAAATACCCTATGGAATCATTTATCTCTTTATTGCTGAATCATGTCAATAAAAATAATCTGATCATTAGCATTAATCAGCATCTTTATGGGGGGGCTAAAAAAGTGCCTCCAATGCCTATGCAGAACATATATGATATGCTATCACGTAACATGAATGCGTATTGCAGTGTAACTGAAGTGAATAAAGATTCTATGAAAGCATTACTTGTCTTTCATCACCCAAAAATAGACTTCATCCACATGTTTATTGTCACCGTACCTACCAATCAATTATTCAAAAATGGTGGTACGATTACTGCAGAACTGTATGGCAATATTCCACAAAAGAATGTAAAGTCACTCTTCTCTAATTATAAACAAGCAGATGCACAATATCCTGTTGAATACTAATTAAAATGTAAAGATAAAATGAAAACTTTTAGACTTAAACAATTGATAATAGCATGGCTTTTGGCAATCGTTAGCATGCCTGTCTTTGCTGATGGTCCTACCTTCAAAATAGCAGATGGGGCCGTTGATGCTGTCGTCAAGGAACATATGGAGACTAATGTCAATGCAATGATAGCATTATTCAAGCAAGCTGCAGACGATCAACAAGAAAAGATAAAATTGCCAAAAGAGAATTTTACCCAACAGGCTATTGATGATATCCAAGACATGTGGAAAGCCAGTGCTATGAGCTGCCCTCCAATGGATATTAGAAGCCGATGCTTGAGAACCTCTTCTGGCTATCAAGTTCGTGGAATACCTATTGATTTAGTGGAAGCAGATCCAGAAGAATCTCGCCAGGAGTTAACCATTGACTTCACTTCTGATGGTAAAATCAACGGTGTATCTATCTCAATAGATTTACATCGATATGAGGAAATCATGGCTGAGAAGTCTAGTGATCTGGATTATGAACGTCGCCAGATTATTGTTGACTTTGTTGAGAATTTCCGCACTGCATACAATCGTAAAGATTTACCACTGCTTACAAGTGTTTATTCTGATAAGGCTTTGATTATTACTGGTCGTGTCATTAAAGAGAAACCAAACAGCGAACTTGATCGCCTGACACTTAATAACAATAAGGTGGTATATACCAAACAAACAAAGCAGGAGTATCTCACTAATCTCGCACGTGTATTTAAGAATACTAAATATATCAACGTGAAGTTTGATGAGATTGAAGTAGTTCAGCATCCTAAATACGATGATATATATGGTGTGACATTGAAACAGGATTGGCATACTGATCGCTATAGTGATGAAGGTTATCTTTTCTTAATGATTGACTTCAGAGATGAAAATAATCCTTTAATTCAGGTTCGCACATGGCAACCATACAAGAGTTCTGATGGTCAAGTTGTTACTAAACGTGAAGATGTTTACCACTTAGGTTCTTTCAGAATTGTAAGATAAAGATAGTATTAAAATAGAAAAATGGGGATGGCTAACCATCCCCACTTCTTTTTTATAAATTAGACGAATGTTAGAAAGCAAAACCTATACCGAAGCTAACTACACTCTTACCCATGAAATCCTGCAATGCATTATTCAAAGCAAAGCGATAATGGTAGCTGGCTCTCACTGCGAAATAACTGTATTTAAAGGCCAAACCTACTTCTGGAGTGATGGCAATAGCAGCATTGAGCTTCTGGCCATCATCCTTCTGTATATCAAGAATGTCAGCCTCTGGAGTAGGATAACCATGCTTGTCAGGATGTGAGTTCTTGTCTATCTTTGCATAGTCACCATAATAACCCTTAACTGTTACACCAGGACCAAATGTCGCCCAAATTGGGAGTTTGCCAATACGTTTTGTCCATCCTATGCCAAAGTTGGCTTCTGGATGATCTGGTATAGCATTAGAGTTGTTGCTCTGCATAGCACTCAAAAGCTTTGAGTTGATATTCAAATGAATGAAAATACCACCCTTTGTGTTATTATAACGACCATAATGAATACCTATAGGAGCATCATCCATCCACTCATACATAATCACGCTAGCATGCTCTTCCTTGGCAGTAAGATAATTACCAATACTATTCAGTCGTTCTGTAGCTGTCTTTGCTTGTTCACAACCATTATCTACCACACGCTGATACAGTGTACGAGCCTTCTCATAAAGCTTGTTGTCAAAATAAGCCTCAGCTTGCTTGAATGCCACAGCGCATTCAGAAGTGAACTGTTCCTGGCATTCGCGTAGTTTTGAGGTGGCATAGGCATCATAGGAGTTGATACGCACTATATTAGAGAAGACCTCTGCTGCTGCGGAGTAGTCGAGCATACGATACAAAATATCAGCATCTTCGCGAAGCTTAATAAGCGAATCCACTCTAATAATGTTCATGTTATTCTCAAGCGTATCACAATCCGAACACTGTTTAGCCACATTGAATTGATTAAGTGCTTCTTGATAGTTAGCATTCTGTATTTCTCTCACACCCATGTTTCTATGCGTACGGTAGCACCCCTGATCCACCAAGGAGTTTGGATCAGAAATCTTGAATGTACGCAATTGTTTAGGCTCCAAATCCAAAGGCAATTCTACGGGATTATAACCAGGTGCGGAAATAGTGATGACACGACCACGATAGCGAGGACCAGCAGGAAACTCAATGAAGTAAATGGAGTCTGTACCTTGAATCTCAGTACTGAACAAGTCTACACTCTTATCCATAGTGGAAGAGAAACTCAGTGGGATGGTATGGTTACAACGAATCTCCACAGCTGCCTGGTCGCCCGAACTGGAATATACGGCATTGGCTTGCGAGAGGTCTTCCACCTCTAGCACCCCTTGTGCTCTTGCCATAAATGCAATGGCACCAAGAATCAGTGTTAGTAATATTTTCTTATACATATTTTTTATTATTTAATTCAAAGCTCTATTATATTTCATGTATATAGCATCTATGATAATCCCAAATTCATCTCATTCTGTGAAAGTAGTGTTCAGATCATCCAAAGAAGCTCTAATCATGGCTTCCTCTTGATCTACCCTGATAGACGGATGATACCAGCCTATACTTATACTTCTAGGTCTTGAGTACAAGCACAAAAGGGAAACAACGCCAAAATGACTACTGCTATGATAGTATTTTCTTTCATCAGTTCTAATATTAATTGTTAGGACTCCATGGCTTCACAGAATTATTAGCGTCACCATCAACAGTACCTAAATGTTACTCATTATTAACCGTAATCCTATATGTATAGGTACTACCTGATTGCAAATCTGCCTCTCCATCTGAAGGTACAAAATAGAACAACCCTAAATTAGTATGTGTATCTATGCAAATGAATCGAGTTCCACTATAATCTTTAGGTATCAACAAAGCAGAGAAAGTAGCACTTAATCCGTCTTCTGCAGTCGCATCATGAAACATTGTAACACCACCATTGGGATAATTACTAAAATTTTCCCATGTACCATAATTATCATTACCAGTAGGAGCACTAAATTCTCCAGTTAGAGGAACAATGTCAATAAGGTTCCCCTCTGCATCGTGATCATATCCTAAATATACAGAAACAACATTATTAGGTTCGACTGCTGTTTTGAATTCTAACTGCACAATGACCCTTGCCAGCTGATGATAGAAAGTAAGATGAGTATTCGATGGTGTCAATGTTCCCTTGGCATAAAGCAGATCATGCCTAGTATACCCAACATTCTCAGGACTTTGATCTTTAGGAATAGTAATTCCCGTCAAAGGCTCTGCCTCAGCGAATCCACCTAACGACCAAGCTGTTACTTCAACACTATCAAAATTGGGAGACCATCTGAAAGGATCACTACTACCAAAAGTGGTTAATTCCCCTGTTTCAGCATCTTTAATGTAATATATCTTTATCTCATCTCCTATTTTCACAGCAACCTCATCACCAACACTCCATTGGTTATCAACAGTAGAACGTGTCATAGGCATATCAGCATAGAGGACAAGGGGTTGTCCTCCTAAAGCTGACACGTCATCCTCACTACTGCATGCCAATAAAGTAACTGCTGCAAGTAGTAAAGAAATATGTATGAAAAATCTACTGTTCATATTGACTATTAATTAGTTGCATCTCCAGTAATTGTAGCACCTGTTACCCAGTCGTCAATAGAGGTGGTTGCCGTTATTTCATATCTATTAACCATAAGGTTATATGTATATACCTTCCCTGATTCAAATTCCATTACTTCCGTTTCAGGAAGTGAATAAGTCAACTCTGTATAACTAGGATCATTCCAATGTAAAACAACCTGAATAAACTCAGTACCGCCTTCAATAGGTTGTGGAATGATGATGGCACTATGACTCAAAGCATCTCCAGAAATGGCAGCGCTATTATCCGGCAAATTGCCTGCAATAATGTTTATTACATCTGATTGAGCTCCACCCTCTGGGTCACCAATAGCAGCACCTTGTACATTGAAAGTTGTAGAAGGCATAGTATTTAAAACAAGAACTGTTGCATTGACAAGTGAATCTGCATTGAGGCCTGCACCAATTGTTAAATTGATATTAATTTTAGAAAGCATGTGTTTAAATGTCACAGCAACTGCACCTGCTTGACGACTCACAGGATTAGCGGCAGCACCTAACATCAAATCACTGGCCTTATAATTGTCATCATCACTTTGGTCATATTGGACCTCAAAAGAATAAGGATCAGAAATGTTAAAGGCCTTGTTATTAGGATAAACACCAAAAATATTCACATCATTTCCAGAAGTGGGATATCGTGGTGTATCCATATATGTACTCAATCCTCCATTACCATCTGCAGTATATTCAATCGGTTGTGGATAATAATAACCTGAAGACGAAACATTTTCATTAATGAAAATATCCACTTCCTCACCTGCATCAAATTGAGTGGATTGCAATTCTTGAGTAGCACGAGTTTGCAACTGAGTCGTAGTACACAAACGAATCTCTCCGTTCCAATTATCTATCTCACCATCATTGCTGCATGCGACAAATAGTAGCGCAGAAACAGCTAAAATCATATATTTCTTCATGATAGTATGTATTTTAAAAATTATTACTCAGCATTAACATCCTCTCCACTGCCATTGCCAGCAGCCCAATCTTCAATCTGTGAAGTTACAATTATACTAGTCTTGCCAACGTTTACATTATAGATATACCTATTACCCATCTCGAAACTCTGTGAATTGGCAGAATTGCTTATTGCCCAAGAATAAGTGCCAACCTCAGGTAATTCAAACTGAAGAAGCATTCCTTCTGTTGTAGAGGCAGGCAGAACGATCGCTTCACTAGTAGTACCATCTGCAGAAGTTAAAAAGGAAAGTGTTGATACTTCTGTGCCTGTTACGTCTACATCTGCATCAGTTAAAACGTCACAAGTGGCAGTAGTATATTGGTTGGAAAGAGTAACATTCATATTAGCTAGTTGTTCTGCCGTAATGCCATCACCAGAACGGATATTCAGTTGAATCTTAACTAATTTATGTGAGAAAACAAATGCTACATTTGGCTGAGTCTTATTGACATTATTAACAGCTGGAGACACCATAAAATCAATTGCCTCTTGATCTGTCTGATCGCTCACATCTATGCTATACGTTCCATCACAACCAGTAACGTACGGATAATAAGCGAGTACACTACGAGAACTGCCATCACTTGGCAACCAAACGACATCATCTTCTGTAGCAGCCGTGAAATTACCATCACTATCACTCGTGATATATTGCATGTTGGCATATTCTGCAGCTGTTCCATTCATAGAGAAAACACCTATAGCATCGTTTGCTGTCCATGCACTATTGACCGCACGTGTCTGAATACCTGCAGATACATTAATCTTAACAGGAGGCCCATAATCGATGACAGCATCCTGTACTTCATCGTTCTCGCAAGCAGTCAAAAAAGTAGCTGCAGAGAACACAGTTGCTATGAATGCAAAAAACTTATTCATATTGCTTTGTTTTTATTATTATCAAATAACGTGGTTTCTATCTAATTATAATATAACCATTATCAACATCATGCCAATCGATAATAGAAGCTCCCATACCGCCTATTCCCTTCACAAAGAAATCAAACTCAGCAAGAGTAGTATCTGGTTTTAGGATAGACCTAAAAGTCTGAATAGAACCATCCGCATAAGTCACATTAATAGCCAATTGGCCATCTTCAACTTCTAGAAGATCAACAAAACGTACAACAGCTTGATATACGGGCGTCATCTTACCAATGAGTTCCTCATCCTGTCCATCATACTCCATATAAGTAAGTGTCATTGGCATCAAAATCTCACCCACTTCTGTTCCCTTTTCAAGTGTCAGCAGATTCACAGAATCTATTACACCACTCAATGTACCAGTAATGCTTGAAACAAGGTTTTCATCACCTGGCCACATATAGATATTTATTACCAACTCATGAATAAGCTGGTGCATTTTAAGATCTACCTGTGACGTACTATTTCTAAGAATCTTTACATTCTCCACCTGGGAAGAATAGAGGAAATCAGGCATTCTCAAATATGTTCCATCACTTTCCTTATCTACAGTGGCATTAAAGTTCTCGTCAATAGTCACCCCCTTAGGCATATTATAGGCGAAAACACTATAGTTGCCCGCTATGATTCTTCGCCAATTATAAGTAGCATTGTTCGTCTCATACTTCTTTCCATTCAAGTCGATCAGATACCCATTTTCTGGTGGAGCAATAATATCTGTTTCATTCCAAAGGGTGTTTACTGTCAATGCAGCTTGCTTCCAGGCATTGGGATCGTAAAAGTCTTCGTCTTCTTCTGGTAGTAAGTACAATTTATCCTTGACACACGATGTTGCCATCGTGAGAACTAATAAGGCTAATATAATATTATAAGTATACTGCTTCATGTTCTATCAAGGTTATAAAATATTCATGACCAGCGCTATAGAAAGGTGATTAATGCCCCAATAGTTCTTATCTCCTCTACCTGTAAGATATCGAGTCCCATTAAGAACTTTATAATTCTCATATGAAGCATGGGTACAACCCAATCCACCTGTGAAATCTACATAATACCTTTTATTACGTAGATGCAAACGATATCCAGCTGTGATACCACCACCAATAATATCACCTTGCTTAGCATGTGCAGAAGTAAAGCCATAGTTAAACTGACCTCCATAAACACGAAGGCCCACATACCAAGGAAGTTCAGTAGTCATATAGCCCATGTAGTGCCTAACTTCCCCAGCAAATTCTTTCAAAGCATATCGACGGGTATTATTTTTGAAACTCCATCTAGTCCATGTAGCAGATGCAAGTACGCTCCAATCTTTTTTCACCTGCCACTCAACTCCTATATCAGGCGTTATGGTTGCCCATCTCAAAAGATTGGCACGTAAAAAGACATGTTCATCCTCTTGAGCATGAAGACTGCACAAAGAAGGCACAATCATAGCGAGAATTAAAAGCACCCTAATTATTGTATGTTTGCAAACGTACTTCATACCATAGTTGATGATTAAAGATAGACAAATGTAACGATTTTTTAGCATCATTAAACAAATGCCTATGGCATTTAATATTTTTTAACAAGGGAATACCCTTTACTATCCCTACGCTCTCAAAAATACATATATAATGTTCTCAAACAAGAAGGTGTGAAGTGGCTTTATCTCTGGACAGACAGTTGGTGCAATTGGCAGTATTACCCCCACCATGATTTCGAGCAGATAGGCAAATGCATCCTACCAGAATTCAGCGATGATAACGAGAAGTATTATTATTATCTGTTTCGTAAGGAGATTGGATAATATTTCCTATTTTTGCGCAAAATTATTTAAACATGAAAAAATACCTTCTGATATTATTGCTACTGACCATCCATATAGTTCTGCAAGCTCAGCAACGAGAAATAAAAGAAACAGTAACTTGTGATCTTGTTCCTAAAAGCTCTAAAACCGTAGTGCCTGCAGCTATGGGAAGTACTCGCTTTGGGGTTCAATCCATGAAGAATGCCATCTATCGGGATTCCATTATCAGGCTTTTTGACAAGATAGAACCTTATCAACAGGACAAAGATACTGCCGTTTTTCAATATTATAGAGCGATATTCGGCAATGATACACTTTGCTATAAAGAACGCAAACCTGTCATCACCACCTCGTATAAGGATAAAACCACATTAGAAGTGGAAAGTCTGAAAGCACCTCATCAGCGGTTTTCGGTGGTCATCGACGGTCTGACAGAAACTGAGATTACTGCCTTAAAAGACTCTATGCAGCAGATGAAAACCTCAGACATGCTCTTGAACAACGAGCAGACTTGCATTTTCTATGCTTTGAACTGCTTACTAGATTCTCATGGCATTAATCCCGCTCCTATCATCACACGCAACACCACCTTTACTGATGGCTATCAGCTCAATGCGTTCTTTGACCATATCCTCACACTAAAAGGCAGATATCCGTGCAAAACTAAGGAATTGAGAAAAATGGATTTATCCGATGATTGTATTTTAGTATTCCAAAATGCTCATAAGGAGTTTATCCATGCGGTTTTTTATCGGAAAGACACTAAAGAATATTACACCAAAAATGGTTTTTGGTCGCCTGTCATCCTTACAGACATACGCCCTGTGACAGAACGCTATGGGCGATATGACACTAAAATGGAATTAAGCAAGGAAGGACTCGACATGCAGGCTGATACAGTGCTGGTTTATTGCCTAAATTAAATCTTTTCTTTATTTTTGCAGCATAAAACTAATAGTATGGTACTGAATTACATTTGGATAGCATTTTTTGCCATTGCCTTTATCGTGGCACTTTGCAAAACGATATTCCTTGGTGATACGGAGATATTTACCACATTGGTGAACTCTACGTTTGACACGTCAAAGTCGGCCTTTGAGATTTCGTTGGGATTGACGGGACTTCTGGCTTTCTGGTTGGGCATTATGAAGATAGGTGAGAAAAGTGGCATGATCGATGCACTCTCAAGGTTCCTGAGTCCTGTGCTTTGCAAATTGTTCCCAGATATCCCTAAAGGACATCCTGCCCTTGGTTCTATCTTCATGAACCTCAGTGCCAATATGCTTGGACTGGATAATGCTGCTACACCACTGGGACTCAAGGCGATGGATCAGTTGCAAGAACTGAACCCCAAGAAAGATACGGCTACCAATCCGATGATCATGTTCCTGGTCATCAATACCAGCGGATTGATTCTGATTCCTATCAGCATCATGATGTATCGCTCGCAGATGGGGGCAGCACAACCCACTGATATCTTTATCCCTACGCTGATAACTACTACTATCTCTACGATGGTGGGTATCACGGTAGTAAGTATCAGTCAGAAAATCAACCTATTCAACAAGGCGATACTTTCCTTAGTGGCAGGCATCTGTGTGTTTTTCAGCCTTCTTATGTGGCTTTTCGTCACAGTGAGTCGTGAAACCATGGGTACCTACTCTACCTTAGTGGCAAACATCATCCTCTTTGGCATCATCATCCTCTTCATTATCTGGGGTTTGTGGAAGAAAGCCAATGTGTATGACGCATTTATCGAGGGAGCGAAAGATGGTTTCAATACAGCAGTGCGTATCATTCCTTATTTGGTGGCATTCCTTGTAGGCATCGGTGTTTTCCGGGCCTCTGGGGCGATGGATTATTTAGTAAATGGCATTGGATGGTTGGTTGGATTGACGGGTGTTGACACTACTTTTGTGGGAGCTTTACCAACTGCCTTGATGAAGTCGCTTAGCGGAAGTGGCGCCAATGGCTTGATGATAGACACCATGCAACAATATGGAGCAGATTCATTGGTAGGTAGAATGAGTTGCGTGGTACGAGGAGCTTCTGATACCACCTTCTATATATTGGCTGTATATTTTGGCAGTGTAGGTATCACCAAGACGCGCAATGCTGTGACATGCGGATTACTGGCAGATTTCTCTGGCATCATCGCTGGTATTATCATCAGTTACTTATTCTTTGCATAAACTATGATTACCTTTCAGACAGAAGATATCGAAATGCCTGCCATTCAGCAAGAACAGGTAAGGGAATGGATCAAGGCAGTGGCTGCTACTTATGGCAAGCGCGTAGGACCCATCTCCTATTTCTTTTGCTCTGATAAGCGTATCTTGGAGGTAAATCTGGAATATCTGCAGCACGATTACTATACAGACATCATCACTTTTGATTATTGCGAAGGCAAAAAGTTGAGTGGCGATATCTTCATCAGCCTTGACACCGTGCATTCTAATGCGGAGATGCTTCACCAACCTTATGAACAAGAACTGCATCGCGTCATCATCCATGGCATCCTGCACCTCTGTGGCATTAACGATAAAGGTCCTGGTGAACGTGAAATCATGGAGGCTGCAGAAAACAAAGCACTGGAATTACTTAAAACTATCAATATATGAAGAAGATCTTATTTTGCATTCTTGTAGGATTATTAGCAGCCTGCTCCTCAAATAAAGCTGACAAGCATTCGGAAGCATATCTTTCAGAGCGTGTCACAGCCATCTATGACGACGTGTTCGGAGTGTATAACGAAAACAATACGGCCAATGGTTTAGCCGTTATTGGTCAACGCAACTTCGAGAAAGACTACTGCTCTAAGGACTTCAATGACGTTCTGAAACAAGTGGAGGAGTATGATAAAGAGCATGCTGAGGAAGACGATCTGGGTTACTATGAATCCGATTATTGGATTCAAGGACAAGATTGGGGCGATCTCTCCATGAAAATTGAATCTATCTCTGATCTTAAGGAGAACAGTGCCAAAGTACGCGTCATTATCACCAACTTTGGGGAGGATACACTCGTGGAACTCCCAATGGTTTTCGAGCGTGGAGATTGGTACATCGACAATTTCATTACTTTCGGAGAGTATGGCTATGATGAGAAATTAGGAATGAAAGAATATATTAGCTATTGATACTATGAAAAAGTCAGTTACCATTTTAGCTCTTTTTGCCTTTATTTGCTTGGGACTCCAAGCACAAAACAGGTATTTCACCAAGATCACCGTTGCCAGTTGGAACATCGGGCACTTTGCTCTTGGTAAATCTGGCGATACCAAACTCACACACGCAGTGCTTGATTTCTATAAGCAAACCTATCGCGCCTATTTCAACGATCTCAATGCTGACATCCTCGCCCTTGTGGAGTATAATCCGCTGATGGTCAATGCCACAGAATCACAAGCTGCTGTGGACGCCCATGAAGCCATCCTCTCCAATTATCGCGACGCTCAGATTGGTCCGAAGTATGATTACAATTGCAATGCCATCTTCAGCAATGGAATCGAGGTGCTGCGCACAGATACCGTGTTGTTCTCCAAGATGGTACAGAAGCGCTACTATCTGGTGACCACCATGCGTCTGGATGGTGATATCGTAAAGGTGGTTTCCACGCACCTGGATTGGAATCAAGGTGAAAATGGTGCACCTTACCGTGCCATCCAGATTCAAGAACTCATAGAGGCTTTCAAGAACGATAAGTACGTCATCATGTGTGCAGACTGGAACACAAGTAAAAGCGAGGAGTTTGATGCCTTTTTCGAAGCTGGTTATGATATGGCCAATCATGGCTATTTAGGAGATATCCTCACCTACCCTGCTGGAAGTGCTCCACGCAGCTGTTACGACAATATCATCACGAAAGGCTTTGCACACTCCAACGTGAAAGTTATAAACAATGTGATGCTTAGCGACCATTGTTTAATAAAATCCGACTTGACAAAACTTGTGGAATAAGTAGGCAAAGTTTACTAAATAACCACACATTCTTTAATCATCAGTGGTGATTGTGTAATCATCAGTGGTGATTACATGATTAACACTGTTGATTACATAGTTACCAGTGTTGATTCACTATTGTTTCACTTAAAACATGATTATAGTAGACCTAAACAGAAGTTTGTTACTAGAATTCTGAAGTTTATAAGAAGCAGCTTCGATTTTGACCTTCACCTTTCACAAAGAAGTAAAAAGTGCATAATGCAAATAAGGAAACTCTCGTGAAAGCTGAAAGGAAAAATGCTGATGAAGCAATATCAGAATAATGCTCTTTACTTTTCCACAGAAATAGTTTCACCCTTGGAGAGGATAAATACAGAATATTGCCCGTTTTGCTTGGCAAATCTGAGGGCTGGTATCAATGAATCTTCAGGAAATAAGTGATCACTGTCGAAATAGTACAGGCTATCATCACTATTGAACCATCCACCTACGATGCCATCATGCTTCAAAGCGTGGCGGACTACCTTTTTAAGTTGCTTGCGCGAATGGCAGTTCTGTGTTTCTGCATACCCCACGGATATGCCAGATGTGGGCTCTGTCATGGTGCTGATGTCAAGTGTGAAACCATCAGGATGACCTTGACTGAATTCCCATATCTGGTAAGCAAGTGCAGATATGCTTTGCCCTGCAGGATAGCGAATACTTGAACATGAAGACCATATCGCTACACTGCAGATAGTCAGAATGACGATAAATAACTTTGTTTGCTTCATATTGATTCGTCTTTTATTTGCCATCTGATGCCTTGGTACTTTTATATGACACGACTATTACTCACTGCATTGAACCTTTAGATCATCAGTAACAAGATAGGTTTAGAATGATATGCAAAGGGGCACGGCAAAACCATTGCCGTACCCTCAATGCTTTGTTACCTATTCTATTATCCGACCCTCAACACTAAAGTTGGGCAAATAACAATTAAGGATTACTCCACAGTTACCTTTTGTATCTTTCCTGCTTTTTTCAGCTTTTCGAACTCTTTCTTTGCCTTCTTCAACTGGGCATTAAATTCATCGTTAGCATGAAGACGAGCAACTACAGCTGCAGAAACCAATCGACCTGCATCCACATCGCTCTGGAAATGGAAACCACTAATCACACGACTTTGTCCCATTTCATACCCACGAATCAGAATGGCATCTTGATTCTCAACATTGATTTCAGCAAGAACAAGAGCTGTTGCCCATCCGATGGCTGTATGACCAGAAGGATAAGAGCCATTGGTGCTGAGTCCCCTTTGCGCACCAGGCACAGAGGTATCTTCACTGTAGAACATGTAAGGACGTGGACGCATGTAGTAATTCTTTGCCTCACGCGTAGAAAGATCACCTGCGTCCTCCCTCATTGTCGAGATAAGCTTGTAAATTTCGGGAGTATTTTCTTGACTTATTTCACAACCAAATGCAGAAGAAAAACTATCAGCACCAGGTGAAGCATCTCTTACCGCCTGCTCACCTCTAGCAGAAGAACGCATCATTTTGCCTTTCTTATACTGAGCATCATCCCAAAGGAACTGAATACTGGTAACTTCGGGAGGTGGTGGCAACAACTTCAAACTGCTTGCTACATCTTCATAATTCAGATAATACCTATCAGGATTGGTTCTATGGTCGCGCTCCGTTGAAACCTGCGCATATATACCACATGAAAAACCAGCTAAAAGAAGTAATGACAATACTAATTTCTTCATATTATAAACATATATAGTTAAATCCATTTGATTATTTCCAATTAATACGGACTTCCATCGTATTCATTTCATCGAAATAAAATGCCATACAAAGATATGTTTTTTTAATAACAGCTCTTGCATAAATGGTATTTATTTTCAGCGAACACTCCGATTTCTTCAACGAATCGGAAAAATGTTGTATCTTTACGGCGTAAAGCTGATATAAATGGAATTTACTTTTGATGTCATAGTGATAGGTGGTGGCCATGCAGGATGCGAAGCTGCCCATGCTGCTGCGCGACTTGGTTCCAAGACGTGTCTTATCACTATGGATATGAACAAGATAGCTCAAATGAGTTGCAATCCTGCCGTTGGCGGTATTGCTAAAGGACAGATAGTTCGTGAGATTGATGCAATGGGAGGAGCAATGGGTATCGTTACAGATAAGACCGCCATACAATTCCGCATCCTTAATCGTTCCAAAGGTCCTGCGATGTGGAGTCCTCGTGCTCAATGCGATCGCAATAAGTTTATTTGGACTTGGCGTGAAATATTGGAGAATACGCCCAATCTGAGCATTTGGCAAGATACGGTGGAAGAGATCATCGTGAAGGACGGTGAAATTCAAGGCGTAAAGACCATTTGGGGAGTAACCATGTGGGCCAAATGTGTGATACTTACAGCAGGAACTTTCCTCAATGGTTTAATGCACATCGGACGTAAGATGGTCGCAGGAGGACGCATTGCAGAACCAGCATCCTACAAGCTCACGGAGTCTATCGCTTCACATGGTATTGGATTTGCACGCATGAAAACTGGTACGCCTGTACGTATTGATGGACGAAGTGTACACTATGAAGACCTAGAGATTCAAGATGGGGAAGACGATTTTCACAAGTTCTCTTTTTTAGACACGCCACCAAAGCATCTGAAGCAACTCCCTTGTTGGACATGCTACACCAATGACGCTGTACATGAAGTGCTCCGTAAAGGACTACCAGATTCCCCTCTTTATAATGGACAGATTCATAGCATAGGACCACGTTATTGCCCAAGCATCGAGACCAAGATAGTCACTTTTCCAGATCGTGATCATCACCAACTATTTCTGGAACCCGAAGGAGAAACCACGCGAGAACTTTATTTAAATGGTTTTTCCTCCTCGCTTCCTATGGAGATTCAAATAGAAGCACTGAAGCAAATCCCTGCTTTTCGAGATTTGGTGGTCTATCGTCCTGGATATGCTATTGAATATGATTTCTTTGACCCTACTCAATTGTTGCACTCTTTAGAGTCTAAAGTCATCAAGCATCTGTTTTTTGCAGGACAAGTTAATGGAACAACTGGCTATGAGGAAGCAGCTGGACAAGGATTGATGGCTGGTATCAACGCTCATCGTTGCTGCAATGGATGTGAGCCATTAGTTTTGGCAAGGGATGAAGCATACATTGGTGTATTGATCGATGACTTGGTGACTAAAGGAGTGGATGAACCTTATCGTATGTTCACTTCCAGAGCAGAATATCGCATTCTCCTGCGAATGGATGATGCAGACATGCGTCTTACGGAAAAATCTTGGGAACTTGGTTTAGTCGATGCCCATCGACACGAATTGTTAGTGAAGAAGAAAGAAGCGATAACTCGTATCCTTGATTTTGCATCCAATTACTCCATTCATCCAAACGACATCAATGGATTGCTGGAAACTTGGGGAACCACCCCACTCCGTCATGGATGCAAACTCAAAGACCTTATTATCCGTCCGCAAATCACCCTTAAGCAAACAGCAGAAGTGATTCCTGAATTTCAACAACTTCTTGATTCTATTACAGAACGTAAAGAAGAAATAATCGAAGCTGCTGAAATACAGATAAAGTATGAAGGATATATAGGAAGAGAGAGACTGATGGCCAACAAACTTACGCGATTAGACTCCATAAAAATCAAAGGAAAATTTGATTACAACAGCATACAGTCTTTATCTACTGAAGCCCGTCAGAAACTTACGAAAATTGATCCAGAGAACGTCGGACAAGCAAGTAGAATTCCAGGAGTTTCACCTAGCGATATCAATGTATTGTTGGTATTGTCAGGCAGATAGCTATAATTTGTTTCACGTGGAACATTAATAATAACAACTATGACAAAAGAAGACTTAATCAAGAATTTAAGAACGGTTCCAGACTTCCCAATTAAGGGAATCTTATTCTATGATGTAACAACCTTGTTCAAACAACCAGATGTACTCAAGGGATTGGCCGACAATATGTATGAGCTTTATAAAAACAAAGGAATCACAAAGGTGGTAGGCATAGAGTCACGTGGTTTCATCATGGCTCCTATCCTTGCAACCAGATTGAATGCCGGATTTGTACCAATCCGCAAACCTGGCAAGTTGCCTGCTGAAACTATTGAAGCCAGCTATGAAAAGGAATATGGAAAAGACACTATTCAGATGCACAAGGATGCCATTTCTGAAGAGGATATCGTGCTAATACACGATGATCTTCTGGCAACGGGAGGTACTATGAAAGCGGCCTGTGAATTGGTGAAACAATTGCATCCAAGAAAAGTGTATGTAAACTTCATCATCGAGTTGAAAGACTTAAAGGGTCGTGAGATCTTCGATAAGGACATTGAAATTGACTCCATTCTTTCTCTTTAAGCACTATGGAAAAACGAGCCGGCGAAGAACGATTAAACTATCTCAAGACCATAGTTGACCGCCTCCCAGAAGAACCTGGAAGCTATCAATATTGGGATGAGACAGGGACTATCATCTACGTTGGTAAGGCAAAGAACTTGAAGAAAAGAGTAGCATCTTACTTCAATAAGAACCAAGAATCCATCAAGACGAGGATGCTTGTCAGCAAAATTCAAGACATTAGTTACACCACTGTACATACGGAAGAAGATGCACTAAATCTGGAAAATAAGCTTATCAAGAAATATAAGCCACGCTACAATGTGATGTTGAAGGATGATAAAACCTATCCTTCCATTGCCATTCCAGAGACACCATTTCCGATAATCTATAAAACACGCCAAACAGACAAGAAGCATGTGACATATTACGGACCATATACCTTTGTTGGTGCACTGAACAATGTGATGGGACTGATTAAACACCTCTACCCTCTTCGCACATGCAATTTGAATCTGACAAAAGAAAACATTGAAGCAGGCAAATTCAAGGTTTGTTTAGAATACCACATGGGTAATTGTAAAGGGCCATGCATAGGAAAGCAGAGCGAAGAAGATTACATGAAGAACGTTGAGGAAGTGCGAGAAATATTAAAAGGTAACACACGCAAACTAGAAAAATATTTTTTGCTAACTATGAAAAAAATGGCAGAGGAACTTCGTTTCGAAGAAGCAGAGGTTCTAAAGCAACGACTCCTCACACTTCAGAACTTCAATGCCAAATCGGAAGTGGTGAATTATCACATGGATAATATCGATGTATTCTCCATCGAAGAAGACGAAGAGCACAAATCTGCCTTCATCAATTTCATGCATGTTAAAAATGGATGCATTAACCAATCGTTTACATTCGAGTATAAAAGACGATTGGACGAGACCCCTGAAGAATTACTGACACTAGGTATTTCAGAAATGCGCGAACGCTTTGGAAGTAAGGCTAAAGAAATCATCGTACCATTCCACGTAGAAATGGAAATGAATAACGCCACTTTCACAGTACCTGTGAGAGGAGACAAAAAGAAATTGCTGGATCTTTCTATTCTCAATGTTAAAGAATACAAGAAAGATAGAATACAACAAGAAGAAAAATTAAATCCTGAACAACGTGCAGTCAGATTGCTTAAAGAACTGCAGGATTTACTGCATCTAGAGAAACTGCCTATCCGCATAGAATGTTTCGACAACTCCAATATACAAGGAGCAAATCCAGTAGCAGGATGTGTGGTTTTCATAAAAGGAAAACCCTCTAAAAACGATTACCGGAAATACGATATTAAAACGGTGATTGGTCCCGATGACTATGCTTCTATGCGTGAAGTTGTTTATCGGAAATATGCCAGAGCCATTGAAGAAGAAACTCCCCTACCCGATCTAATCATTACAGATGGCGGAAAGGGACAAATGGGTATTGTGAAGGAGGTATTGGATGAATTAAAGTTGGACATACCCATTGCAGGATTAGCAAAGGACGATAAACATCGAACCAACGAATTACTATTTGGTTTCCCTCCTCAAACCATAGGAATGAAGCAAGATTCTGCCCTTTTCCATCTGCTCACACGCATTCAAGACGAAGTGCATCGTTTTGCCATCACTTTCCATCGAGAAAAGCGCAGTAAGCATCAGATAAGTTCTGAATTGGATAATATCAAGGGAATCGGAACGAAAACGAAAGAAACCCTGCTTAAGCACTTCAAAAGTGTAAAGCGCATCAAAGAAGCAGATAAGGAAAGTATTGCAGAAGTCATTGGAAACGCAAAAGCAGGTATTATTAAAGCATATTTTGATAACAATATAGTAAGCAAACTATCATGAGAACAGTCATACAAAGAACCCAAAGGGCATCTGTCACCATAGATGGAGTATGTAAATCTAAAATTGGGAAAGGTTTATTGGTACTCATTGGCGTAGAGGAACAAGATAACGAAGAAGATATCGCTTGGCTTACCAAAAAGATCGTAAATTTGCGTATCTTTGACGATGAGAATGGAGTGATGAATAAATCTGTGAAAGATGTAGAAGGTGAGATTCTCGCCATCAGTCAGTTCACACTCTTCGCATCGACTAAGAAAGGTAATCGCCCTTCTTATCTGCGTGCCGGGAAGCATGAAATCACCGTTCCGCTTTACAACAAATTCTGCCAAACTTTGGAGCAAGAACTTGGGAAGCCCATTGGAACTGGTGAATTTGGCGCTTATATGGAAGTTGAACTTATCAATGACGGACCAGTTACCATCTGCATTGATACTAAAAATAAAGAATAATATGACCATAGAAGAGGCTCAGAAAACTGTTGACGAATGGATCAAGACCTATGGCGTACGCTATTTCAGCGAACTGACCAATATGGCTGTTCTCACAGAAGAAGTTGGCGAATTAGCACGTGTAATGGCACGGAAGTATGGCGACCAGTCTTTTAAAGTCGGCGAGAAAGACAACATGGAAGAAGAAATGGCCGATGTACTTTGGGTGCTTATTTGTTTAGCTAATCAAACAGGAGTAAATCTTACAGAAGCATTCCAGAAAACCATCGAGAAAAAGACTAAAAGAGATAAGGAAAGACATATAAATAACTCAAAACTGCAATAATATGGAAGCATTGAATATCCAAAGAGAACAAAGCAAATATGAGCAGGCATTAGCCAAATATCCTACGAAACTGGACGATGAGGAAATAAAGAAAGAAGTAGCTAACCTTCTTTCTGAAAAGGTGGAGGAAAACAACACATTGGAAGTGAAGAAACTCCTCTTCAATTGCATTGATCTCACAACGCTTAAAGAGACGGACAATGATGAGAGTGTCATGAAATTCACGCAGAAAGTGAATAGTTTTGATGAAGAGCATCCAGATATGAAGAATGTGGCTTCCATCTGTGTATATCCCTGTTTTGCAGAAATCGTGAAGGACACCTTGGAAGTAGAAGATGTACATATCACTTGCGTATCTGCAGGTTTTCCATCTTCACAAACATTTCCAGAAGTTAAGATGGTGGAAACAAGCCTTGCGCTTAAAGACGGAGCAGATGAGATAGATATCGTGTTGTCTGTTGGAAAATTCTCAGCAGGCGACTATGAAACTATGTGTGATGAGATTGAAGAAATCCGCGATGTATGTGGCGATAACCACACTTTGAAGGTAATCTTGGAAACTGGAGCATTGAAAACAGCTGAAAACATCAAAAAAGCTTCTATTCTAGCTATGTATTCAGGAGCAGATTTCATCAAGACATCTACAGGAAAGATTGGCATTTCAGCTACTCCAGAAGCGGCATATGTGATGTGCAAGGCTATCAAGGAATACCATGAACTTACAGGCAGAAAAGTTGGTTTTAAACCCGCAGGTGGCATTAGTAATGTAAACGATGCATTGGTTTATTATACTATCGTGAAAGAAGTATTAGGAGAAGAATGGCTGAATAACTCATATTTCCGTTTAGGAACCAGTCGTTTAGCCAATTATCTGTTGAGCGATATCTTTGGAGAGGAAGTGAAGATTTGGTAAGGGAATATTTACTTCTCTCTACCAATAACATAATCAAGAAACGCAAGCAAGGAAGTCTTAACATCTGAAGTTGGGACTTCCTTTATTAATTCTTGAGCTTTAAGACGATAATTGTCCATCACTTGCTCAGCATATTGGATACCCCCCTCTTCGATTGCAAATTGAATCAATCCATTTATTTCATCAGAAGTAGCAGTACCTTCTTTAACCTTAGCAGCAATTGAGTGTGCTTTTAAATCTTTGGATTTATTCAATGCATAAAGGACAGGAAGTGTAAGTTTTCCTTCACGCATATCATTTCCTGTAGGCTTTCCAAGTTGTTTACTATCAGCGGTATAGTCGAAAATGTCATCTTTAATTTGGAAACAAAGGCCTATGTATTCACCATATTGACGCATCATTTCTACTTCAGCAGCAGATGCTCCTGCAGAAATAGCCCCTATAGAGGCACAAGCCTCAAAAAGAACAGCCGTTTTCTTGCGAATCACATCGAAATATACCTCATATGAATGCTCTTCAGTGGCATTATTATGAAGTTGAAGAATCTCTCCATCTGCTAAATCACGTCCAATACTGAAGACAATCTCCATGATTCTCAGGTTTTTGGTTTTATGAACCTCCAACAAACCTGTTGCCAACATAAAATCTCCAGAAAGGACTGCCACTTTATTGGAAAAGGCAGCATTTACAGATGGTTTTCCGCGACGCTCATCACTCTCATCCACCACATCATCATGCACCAAACTGGCAGTATGCAGAAGTTCCAGACCCACAGCGGCGTTCTGAGTGACTTCTGACACTTCTCCGAAATTCTTTGCCATCAGCAAGGTAAGTATAGGGCGCATCCGTTTACCTCCACGCTGACGGATATGCTCCAAAGCATCGGAAAGGGTACCGTCGGTGTGTTGCAACGATTGGTTAAAAAGGCTAACAAACGCACTTAACTCGTTGATAATCGGTGACTTAATCGCTTTTAAAAAATCCATATCACGAAATTTGATACAAAAATAGACATTTTATCGTGATTTATTGCAAAAAAGTTTGTAATTTTACGCGAAAATTCAAAAAAACATGAAAAAGTTATTTCTTATCGACGCTTATGCGCTGATTTACCGCGCATATTTTGCCTTCATCAAAAGCCCGAGAATCAACTCTAAAGGCATCAATACATCTGCTATTATGGGCTTTTGCAACACGCTGTATGAAGTGCTCAACAAAGAAAAACCAGAGTGGATCGGAGTAGCTTTCGACCCACACGGACCCACGTTCCGAAGCGAAGCATATCCACCATATAAAGCGCAACGTGAAAAAACACCAGAGGATATTACAATTTCTATTCCCTATATCCAAAGCATATTAGAGGCTTTGAACATACCTATCTACATTGAACAAGGATTCGAAGCGGATGATATTATAGGT
>JAEEGH010003922.1_pt1 | contig 38598 bp, 39 predicted proteins | sample 9134181 | NCBI WGS metagenome assembly JAEEGH01 (sample SAMN16246544, study PRJNA631951) | gut metagenome | biome: gut microbiome; feature: rumen; material: DP-attached | host: Bos | place: Iran: Karaj | collected 2018-10 | reverse complement strand
GGGCTTCCGACATCACCCCGAGCGGCAAGGGCGCCTATGCCTTCACCGAAGGCCACAGCCTCTATTGCATTACGCCGCAGGGCGCCCGTCTGACGGTTGCCGAAAGCGTAAGCGACCAGATCACGTTCGGGCAAAGCGTCAGCCGCAACGAATTCGGCATAGGCGAAGGCATCTACTGGTCCCCTTCGGGACGCAGGATAGCCTTCTACCGCAAGGACGAATCCCGCGTGACCGATTTTCCCATACTGAACATAAAAACCCGTACGGGAGAGCTTGTCACCTTCAAATACCCGATGAACGGAATGGCTTCCGAGCACATCACTCTTGGAGTATATGACATAGAGAAAGGCACTACGGTGTACATGAAGGTCACGGATTTCGATGACGAGCGCTACCTGACAAACATCAGCTGGAGCCCGGACGACCGCTATGTTTTCATCCAGGTCCTCGACCGCCCGCAGCACCACATGCACCTCAACATGTACGATGCGAAGACCGGAGCGTTCGTCCGCAACCTGTTGAACGAGGAGAACGACGCCTGGGTGGAACCCTATGACCATCTTCATTTCCTTGAAGGCACATACCAGTTCCTCTACGGCACCGACAACCGCGACGGTTACAAGAATCTCTATCTCTGCGACACGTTAGGCAATGTCCGCAGGCTGGTCGCGACCGATGCCGAAGTCACATACGTCGCCAACGACGGCCGATACGTTTATTACAACTCCGCGGAAGTCTCCCCCGTCGAGAGTCATCTTTTCCGCGTGGAAGTACGCCAGAACCGCAGGCAGGAGCTGCCCAAGGTCCGTATAGGGGCCCCGCAGCGCCTGACTCCGGAGCGCGGCTGGCACAGCGTTTCCCTCTCGCCGGACTGCAAGCATTTCATCGACAGCTACAGCAGCTTCAATGTCCCGCGCGTGGTCGATCTGCGTTCATCTGACGGCAAACTAGTGCGCAATCTCTTCAAGGCCGACGACCCTCTGGAAGGCTATCGTACCGGAGAGGTCCGTCTCGGCACTGTCAAGAGCGCGGACGGTCTCTACGACAACTACTACCGTATGTTCCTCCCCGCGAATTTCGACCCGTCGAAGAAGTATCCTGTCATCCTATACGTCTATGGAGGTCCCCATTCACAGATGGTTACAGACACTTGGCTCGGTAGCGTCCGTATGTGGGAGATGCTGATGGCCGAGCGCGGATACATAGTCTATGTCCAGGACAACCGCGGCACGGAGCATCGCGGCGCTGCCTTCGAGAAGGCCATCAACCGCCAGTGCGGCCAGGCCGAGATGGCCGACCAGATGGTCGGCATCGACTGGCTCCGCACACTCCCCTACGTCGATGCGTCACGCATCGGCGTACACGGCTGGAGCTATGGAGGATTCATGACCATCACGCTGATTACCAACCATCCCGACGTTTTCAAGGTAGGTGTGGCCGGAGGCCCCGTCATCGACTGGAAATGGTATGAGGTGATGTACGGCGAGCGCTATATGGACAACCCCGAGACCAATCCCGAAGGGTTCGAGAAGACATCGCTGATCAACAAGGCGACGGACCTGAAGGGTAAGCTCCTCATCTGCCAGGGCGCCATCGACAACACCGTCGTCTGGGAGCATTCCCTGAGTTTCATCCAGGAATGCATCGAGAATAACGTCCAGGTGGACTATTTCCCTTATCCCGTATCCGAGCACAACGTCACCGGGCCCTGGAGGGAACATCTTATGCAGAAAGTAACCGATTATTTTGAAGACTACCTATGAAAAGGACTCTGACACTGGCGGCCTGCGTGCTGGTTTGCATCACCGCCACAGCACAGAAAAAAGTACTGGACCACACCGTCTATGACGGCTGGCAGAGCACTACCGCCCCGGTCCTCACGGACGACGGGCGCATCATGGCCTACCAGATAACCCCGCAGCAGGGCGACGCCGAGCTCGTAATAGTCGAGACGGCCACAGGCCGCGAGCTCAAGGTGGAGCGCGGCGGAGCCGCCACCCTGTCGCGCGACGGCCGCTGGGCCGTCTTCAGCATCAAGGCTCCCTACGCCGCCACGCGCCAGGCAAGGATTGACAAGAAGAAAGCCGATGACATGCCCAAGGACAGCCTCGGCATCGTGGACCTCAATACTTTTGAACTCAAGAAGATAGCCAACGTCAGCGCCTTCAAGAGCGCTCTTGAGAGGCGCAACGTCATCGCCTACCAGACCGAGTGGAAAAAGGCAGTGCCCGACACCGTCAAGCCGGCTCCCAAGGCAGAGAAGATCACCGTCGTGTTCTACCCCGGCACCGGCCAGTCCGACACCCTGAGGAATGTCGACAAATACGGTTTCGACCGTTTCGGCGACCGTCTTGCCGTCGTATTCAAAAAGGATAAGAAAGATTCCCTGTCAAAGGATGAGGTGGCTCTCTACAAACTGCCGGGCATGAGCCGCAAGACCCTCTCCGAGGGCAAGAAATTCTATTCCCTGCCCAACTTCAACGACCCCGGCGACAAGCTCGTATTCCTCGCCTCGGCCGATTCCAATGCCACGGGCAACAAGCACTGCTCCGTCATCCTCTATGAGGAGATCATTCAGGGAAAAGGCCGCAAGGCTCAGCTCGTAGAGAACGTTGAAGAGCTTATCCCGCAGGACTATACCGTCGATGGCAAGCTCTGTGTAACGGAGAACGGTTCTCCCTCCTTCTCCAAGAACTCCACGCGCGTTCTTCTCGGCATCGCCGAGTGCCTTCCTCCGAAAGATACGACGATAGTCGATTTCGAGACCGCGCAGCTCGACATCTGGGCATACGACATCTATATGACTCCGCCCATCCAGAAAGCCCGCGCCTCCCAGTTGAAGGCCGCCACATACGAGTCGGTCATCAACCTCGGCGGCGACAGGCACAGGATCATCCGCCTCAACCACGAGATTACTGCCAATACGAGCTACTTCAACGGAGCCGAAGGCCAGTGGGCGCTCGTCCGCGACAACAAACCTTACCAGATCAGCTCGACCTGGGACAGCAACAGCTTCCAGGACGTGTATCTCGTCGACATGAACACCGGCGCAAGCAAGTGCCTGTTCAAGCAGCTCAACGGCACCGCCAACGTTTCCCCGGCCGGCAAATATCTCTACTGGTTCAGCGACGACGACCTCGGCTGGCATACCTACCGCATGGCCGACGGCGTGAGCCTGAACGTCACTGCGGCAGCCGGAGTGCCCTTCTATGACGACGAGGACGACCATCCGGCTCCGCCGCCGGCCGTCGACCGTCCGCACTGGCTGGACGGCGACGAAGCGTTCCTGCTCTCCGACAAATACGACATCTGGAAGATCCAGCCCGACGGCAAATACGCCATCTGCCTTACTGAAGGCAAGGGCCGCAGCGGAAACCTCCAGCTCAGCTACGCCAACTACGAGCGCAGTGACATCCCCGCCGCACTCGCCCGTCTCGGAGTCACCAAGACCATCGGCAAAAAGGACGAGGTGTTCCTCACCGTCTTCGACCGTACCACCAAGGAGAACGGCATTGCAACGATAGGAGTCGACAAGCCCGGTCTTCGCAGTTGCTTTACCGACAAGTTCGCGTTCACCAACGTTGCAAAAGCCAAGGATGCAGAGGTAATCGCTTACAGGAAAGGAAGCTACAAGGAATCGCCGAATGTCTATACCACCCTCGACCGCTGGGGCTCCGAAAAGAAATGGTCGTCCATCAACCCCCAGCAGGCTGAATACAATTGGGCAGACAAGCGTCTGGTGCACTGGAAGGCCTACGACGGCACTCCTCTAGACGGTATCCTCCTTACTCCGGAGAATCTCGACCCCGCCAAAAAGTACCCGATGATCATCTACTTCTACGAGAAGAATTCCGAAACCCTCTACAACTATGTCGCCCCTGCTCCGAGCCGTTCCACAGTGAACCTCACGTTCTACGCCAGCCGCGGATATGTAGTGTTCGTTCCGGACATCGTATATAAGGACGGTCATCCCGGCGAGAGCGCATACAACTGCATCTGCTCCGGAGCCGAAGCCATGTGCGAACAATTCCCCTTCATCGACAAGGACAAGATGGCCATCCAGGGCCAGAGCTGGGGCGGTTACCAGACGGCTTATCTCGTGACGCGCACCAACATGTTCGCCGCAGCAGGCGCGGGAGCGCCCGTCGGCAACATGACCAGCGCGTACGGAGGTATCCGCTGGGAGTCCGGAATGGTCCGCGCGATGCAATATGAGCACGGCCAGAGCCGCATCGGCAAGTCCCTTTGGGACGAAGGCGGCCTCGACCTCTACATCGAGAACTCCCCCGTCTTCCATACTCAGAACGTCACCACTCCGGTGCTTATCATGCACAATGACAACGACGGAGCAGTGCCGTGGTACCAGGGCATCGAGTTCTTCATGAGCCTGCGCCGCCTGGGCAAGCCCGCCTGGCTGCTGGAGTACAACGACGAGGCGCACAACCTCTCGGAACGCCGCAACGCGAAAGACCTCTCGATCCGTCTCTCGCAGTTCTTCGACCACTACCTCCAGGGCGCCCCGGAGCCGGTGTGGATGAAAGAAGGCATCCCGTATGCCCGCAAGGGGAATTACTTTGCGACCGAGCCCGCAAAGTAATTCCCACCTTTTATTTTGTCAGCAGGGCTTTGACCAGGAACCAGAGCACCGGGACGAGCAGGGCGGGGATGTAGTTGAGGGTCTTGCAGTCCTTGAGTTTCAGCAGCGACAGGCCCGAGGAGATGATCAGCAGGCCGCCCACGATGGCCATTTCGTTCACCATCGTGCCCTGGAGCAGCGGGGAGTTGGCCGCGAACTTGCCGGCCAGGAAGAAGAGTCCCTGCCAGCAGAAGAGGACGGGCGCCGCGAAGATGATGCCGATGCCGTAGGTGGTTGCGAAGACCGTCGAGGTCACGAGGTCGAGCGTGGCGTTGGTGTAGAGGAAGGTGTTGTCGCCGGTGGTCGCGCTGAGGATGGGGCCGACGATGCTGAAGGTCCCCACGCAGAAAAGCAGGCAGGCGGTGATGAGCCCGTTGGCGAGCCCCTCGCCGCCCCGCTTTGCGATCAGGCGTTTGGTACGGCCGTCGAGGTCGAGCGCCGTGCCGGCGATGCCGCCCAGCGCGATGCTGATGATGAAGAGCACCGGGAATTCGCTCTTGGGCATATTCTGCACGAAGGTGTTGGCGCCGAGCGCCAGCGAAGCGAGTCCCATCGCATTGTAGAGGACATTCTGGTATTTCTCCCCGAGACCTTTCTTGAGGAGGCTCCCCACCACGGAGCCGACGATAATACACCCGGTGTTGACGATCGTTCCTAACATAACACCCGCAAATATAGTAAAAAAAACCAGGAGCGATTGCCGTGGTGGGATAGCCGTCCTGTCTACTTGAGTTCCCGCAGGCGGTCGGCGATGCCGCCGATGAGGCCGGTCCAGGCCACGACGACCAGGAGTTTCTCGATGAAGGTTCTTTCGTTATTCATTTTCTTGTTGGATTGGGGTTTCTTCCTTAGGAGCGGGTTTGACGGTGGGACGGAGGTCCCGGGTGAAGTACATGATGCCGACGAGGAGGATGAAGAGTATCAGGGTGCCGGCGACGAGGGCGTAGGTCTCCATCTGCAGCAGGATGTAACAGACGACGTAGGCGATGGCGATCAGGGCGCCGAGCAGCCAGGCTTTCTTGTCTTTGAGGATGCCGCGGAAGTAGAGCGTGAGGGCGGCGGTGGTCATCCCGGCGGCAAGCAAGTAAGCCAGCCAGAAGGCCATCAACTCCGAGAAGGAGAGCAGCAGGGCATAGAACAGCACCAGCGAGAGGCCGATGACCGCGTACTGGATGATGTGGATGCTCTTTTTGCCGACGAGTTCGACGGCAAGTCCGGCCACGAAGACGAGCAGGATGATCAGGATGCCGTATTTGGCCGAGCGGGTGGTCTGCTGGTATTGGGATACGCCCTGCAGCAGTTTGACGCCGAACTTGGTCTCCTGGGGTTTCCCGCGGTTGATGGCGGACACCACCCAGCGGGCCGAAGAGCCGTCCTCGCCGATTTCCCGTTCGGCGGGCAGGAAGTCCCCTTCGAACGAGGGATTGCCGCAGTCGGTGCGCAGCGTGACCTCGGTGACCTGGCCGAAGGGCTGGAAATAAATGGCTTCCGAGCCGCGGGCGCGGAAACGGATTTCAAAGGGAATCTCCCGGCCGGAACCGAAGCTGGCCGGATCCAGCTTGATCTCCGTCCGGATGGCCTGGATCCCGCCCTCCGTCACAGAATAGTCGCGCCCGCCGATGGACAGGTTGACAGCGCCTTCTATGCCCCGCAGGTCATACAGCCCGAGGGAGAATTCCGTCTTCAGCTGGAAATCCCGGCAGTTCTCCGGCAGCAGGAACGTCCCGCTGGCGACGATGTCGGCGGTATAGACTTTCACTTCATAGATGGCGCGGTGCAGATCCTGCGTCGCGGCGTCCACTTCGTATGAGAGCTTCTCGGGGTAGATGGACAGGGTCTCGTGCAGGGTCTTTTTCTCGTCTTTTTTCTCTTGTTCGGTGCGTTCCCGGTAAAAGATGAGTTCCGGACCGGACAGGGTTTGCTGCAGGGCCCAGCTGCGGGCCACTTCGGCCCGGCTGCTGTCCGCGTTGTCCTGCCGTTCGCGGATCAGGGATTTAATCATTCCGAGGGGAATCAGGAGGAGGAGGGTGATCAGGACCATCAGCGCAAGCTTCCAGATCAGGTTGTCGAGGTTTACTTTTGCCATAATGTTGTGTGTAAATTTTACGCAAAGAAAAGCAGAATAATCGACTCCTCCAAACATTTTGCGTAAAAATCACACAAAAAATGAAAAGAATAGGACTTTCGCCCAAAGATGCGTATCTTTGTAATGACTATGGCCCAGGTATTCATCAGTTATTCCAGGCAGGACTGGTTCGCCCCCGACGGGACGCCGGTCCCCGGCAATCCCGTCGACCGCATCCTGGCGGCCCTGGACGCCGCCGGCATCAGCTATTGGATCGACCGCGAGGGCCTGGGGGGCGGGGATACTTTCGCGGAACGCATCGCCGGCGCCATCCGTTCCTGCGATGATTTCCTGTTCCTCTCTTCGGCCGCGGCCAACGCTTCCGAATGGACGCTGCGCGAGATCAGCACGGCCATCCAGGACGGCAAACGCATCATTCCGCTGCGCCTGGACAGGTCGGACTACAACCCGGCCGTTGCCTTCTACCTGTCCTCCGTGCAGTATATCGACTGGGTGGAACTCGGGCCGGAGGAGGCCCTGCGGCGGGTGGTCGGCGCCATCGCCCGCCCGGCTGCGGATGCCGGGGGGATCGAGTACGGGAAGCTTCCGGGGCTCACGCGCGCCGTGCTGGTGGCGGCCCTGGTCGTGCTCACGGGCCTGTATGGCCTGCTGACCTACCTCTTCCTCTGGGCCACGACCATCCAGTCCAGCGAGGTCATCGCCGGACTGGCGGGCTATGTCGGGGAATTCGCCCTGCTGACGTCCATCTATTATGTGATCCGCCTGCTGCGCAAGCGCAAGTGCCGTTTCCTGGTCCCGCTCGCCGCCATCGGCGTGCTGCTCTGCGCCGGATTCCTGGGGCGGCGGGTGGATTTCTTCGTATGTGCGGCCCTGCTGATCCTGGGCTGGCTGGGCATCTATCTGATCTGCCTCTTCCACACGGAGCGCCGGCCCTCACTCTTCCGCCAGATGAGCAAGGAGGACGTCCTGCTGCGCATCAACGATCCCGAGAACCTGATCCTGGTCTATCTGGCCGTCAAGGCCCTCATCGTCGTGGTGGGGCATTTCTTCGACGGCCTGACGGATCTGTCGCAACTGTTCCGCTATTTCAACTAGGCGTCAGTCGTTGTTCAGCTCCCGGACGTCCACTTCGCCGCGCTTGCTCTCGCCGAGCAGCCACTCGGAGAAGTAGTCGGCCAGGCGCCAGAAGAAGTATTCGTTCATGTCGCCGAAACTGTGGCGCTGGCCCGGCAGGATGAGCATGTCGAAACGCTTGTTGGCCCGGATCAGGGCGTTCACCACCCGGATCGTATTGGCCGGGTTGACGTTGTTGTCCACGTCGCCGTGCACCAGCATCAGGTGGCCCTTGAGGTTGGCGGCGAGCTGCGGATTGGTCTCGATGTGATAGACGAAGGTGGTATCGCCCTGTGCCACTTTTTCCGTGACGCCGTGGTGCGTCTCGCTCCACCAGCGGTTGTAGATACTGTTGTCGTGGTTGCCGGCGCAGGAGACGGCCGCCTTGAAGAAGTCGGGGTACTTGAGGATGGCCGCCGTGGACATGAATCCGCCGCCGGAGTGGCCGTGGATGCCCACGCGGTCCACATCGATGAAGTCATAGCGTCCGGCGATCTGCTGGATGGCGTACTTCTGGTCTTCCAGACCGTAGTCGCGCAGGTTGCCGTAGCCATAGTTGTGGTACCACTTGGAGCGATTGGGATGGCCGCCGCGGTTGCCCACCGTGATCACGATGAAGCCCACCTGGGCGAGACGGTCGACGCGGGTCATGTTCTTGGACCAGGCGATGTTGTTGGCTTCGACCTGCGGGCCGGGATAGACGTAGTCGATGATGGGATAGAACTTGGTGGAGTCGAAGTCGAAGGGCTTGTACATCGCGCCGTAGAGGTCCGTCACCCCGTCGGCGGCCTTGACCTTGAAACGCTCCGGCATCTTGTAGCCGGCAGCGTAGAGCAGGCTGAGGTCGGCGTCCTCGAGTTTGGTGCGTTTGCCGTCCCGGCCGATCAGCCAGGCCTCGGGGGCGTAGTCCACGCGGGAGCAGTTGCCCACCATCCAGCGGCCGTCGTCGCTCGCGCGGGCCTCGACGTTCATATCGTCCATATCCAGCTGCTTGATGGGGCCGCCGGACAGGCTGACGCGCCAGGTGTGCATCTGGTAGGGGTTCTCGTCCGGATTCACGCCGCAGGCGGAGAAGAGCACATAGCCTTCTTTCTCATTGACCGCGAGCACGTCCTCGACGTGGTAGGCCCCCTCGGTGAGGTTGCGGACCAGGGTGCCGTCGGCGTTGTAGAGGTACAGGTTGGCCCAGCCGTTGCGCTCAGACCACTGGAGGATCTGCTTGCCTCCGTTCAGCAGATGCAGCTGGCGGTCCTCGATGTAGGTATTCATCCGCTCGGTGAGGATGGTGCGGGTGGAGTCGGCGTCGAGGTCCACGCGGCAGACGTCCATCCGGTGCAGGTCGCGCGAGCCGCGGGTCAGGTAGAAGCCGTCGTTGTCGCCCAGCCACACGCGTGAGCGGTATTTGTCATAGGTCTCGGTATTCTTGCGCGGGCGCGTGGCCACGTCGGTGGTCTGCTCCTTGAACGCATAGATCTTGATGCGTTTGCGGGCGCCGTCGGGCATCGAGAACACGAAGAGTTCATCGGTGGAACCGGGTTCGCCGGGCATCTGGTATTTGTAAGTCTCCAGGGTCGGACGCGGCTGGCTCAGGGCGTTGATCACCCAGAGATCCTTGATCATCCGCGTGTCGGTCTTGACCGCCACGAAATGCTTGCCGTCCGGCGACCAGACTACGCCGCGCGCCATCGAGCGGCGGGTCGTGTCGGCGTCGGCCCCGGCCGGGCTGTCGCCGCCGTAACCCCACTGGCGGATGCCGTCCGAGGTGAGGCGATGCTCCACGATGGTGGAGTCCTTCTCGTCCTCGACGGCCTTTTTCATATTCTCCTTGTCCATCCAGAAGAGGTTGGAATTGCGGGCGAAGACGCCCACCTCTCCGTCGGGGGAGACGCTGGCCCAGGCCGGGTATTCCCGCTTCTCGGGCTTGTACTCCTCGAGTTTGCCGGTGGCGATCTCATACTGGAAGTGGAAGACCTTCTTGGTCATGCGCGGGGTCTGGGGCCCCCGGGGGGAGTCGCCGCCCTGCCGGTTCTGTCCCTGCACGCCGCCCTGTCCCTGGCGCGCGGCGCGCCGCGCCGCCGTGGTGTCGGGGACCTCCTGCGTGCCCTGGATATCGAACTGGAAGTATTTGTCATCCTTGAGTTTCAGGCCCTGGATGGGCAGGTGCCGGGCGTCGAAGGGGTCGCGGGTGATTTCCGTGATCTGCATCGCGAGTTTCGCCATGTCGAAGGCCGGGGTCTTGCGCCCCGTCTCGGGATCCACGATCCAATACTGGGTGCCCTCGGAGGTCTTCCACTCATACCAGAACTTGTCCGAATCCCGGAACCAGTTGGGGGTCAGGCTGGTGGAGAAGACCATCTGGTTGATGCGCTTGGCCGAGAACTGCGAGGCAAGGTCGTAGTTGGGCTTGGGCGAGGCGGCCTGGCCCGCGGCGGGCGTGGTGACGGAGCAGGCGAGGAGCACTGCAAGGAGGATGAAGAATCGTTTCATATCTTGATTGAATGTTTTTGACGGATATTCAAAATGTAAAGATAAGAAAAAAACCTATCTTTGAACCGCAAATCACCCTGCTATGAAAAGAACCATCCTGCTGATCGCCGCCCTGCTGCTGTGTACGCTGCTTCCCGCCCAGGAGAAAGTCCGGAACCAGAAAGACAGGACCCAATACAACACCGTCTTCGACCTGCTGCGCAATGAGCCCGGCGTCATCGTCTATCCGGCCAATACCGGCTCTATGCCGCGGGTGGTCATCCGCGGGATCGGCACCAATTCCGACCAGACCCAGCCCCTGTTCGTGGTGGACGGCATCATCCGGGAGAACGTGACCTATCTCCGCCCGGAGGACATCTATTCCGTGGAAGTGCTCAAGGACGGCACCTCCTCCATTTACGGGATGGAGGGGCAGAACGGGGTAATCCTGTTCAAGACGAAGTCCGCCGCCCAGGCGGAGAAGGACGCCGCCGAGGCCCGCAAGGCGGAACGCAAGGACGCCCGCGAGGCGAAGCGCAAGAAATAGCAGGTCCAGGTCTTTGGGCAAAGACAAGTATTTTTGGGCGAAAAAACGTATCTTTGCATTTATGAAATCGATCCGTCTTCTTCTGTTGCTGGCGGCGCTTTGTATGGCGGGCGCCCTTTCCGCCACCGTCGTGCCCGACCTCGATATTTCGGTCCGTCTCAGCCGGGACGGGTCGGCGCGGGTCCGTGAGATCTGGGCCGTGGACGTGGATGAGGGCACCGAATGGTACCTGCCCCGCAAGAACCTCGGAGACATCGAGATCTCCGACCTGCGTGTCCGCAACGAAGAGGGAGTCCAGTATGTATTCGAAGGGAGATGGGATACCGACCGCTCGATCCGCGAGAAAGCCGGCCGCTGCGGTTTCGTGTATACCGGGGACGGGGTTGAGATCTGCTGGGGCCTGGGCTCGCACGGCGAGCACACTTATATCGTGGAATACGTGATGAGCAACGTCATCAAGTCTCTGGATGACTACGACGTCCTGCACCTGCAGCTGGTTGCGCCCGGACTCAACTCACCGCCCCGCCACGTGAAAGTGGCCATCCGCACGGACGAGGCGCTGGGTGTCCAGCTGGACACGACCGCCACCCGGATCTGGGGCTTCGGCTACGACGGCGTGTGCGGTTTCGAGGACGGCACGGCCGTGTTCGAGTCTACGGAGCCTTTCCGCTACCGGAGTTCGGTGATCGCCCTGCTTCGCTTCGACAAGGGGACCTTCGAGTCCTCCAGCGTACAGGACCGTTCTTTCCAGGATGTGCTCGAACTGGCGATGGACGGAGCGGATTTCGGCGGGGATGAGGGCGACGACGAAGATGATATTCTCGGGATGCTGTTCGGTTTCTTCACCACCTGCATGCTGTTCTTCTCCTTCCTCGCACGGATGTTCCGCAACCCCAACCGCGTGTCCGCCTCGGATAAGAAGCGCATCCTCGGAGTTCGGCCCGCGCAGGTGGACTGGAACCGCGACATCCCCTTCGGCGGAGACCTGTTCGCATCGGACGTGACCCTCAGCCGGCTCGGCGAGGACCGCAAGAACAACGCCCTGGCCTCCGCCCTGATCCTGCGTATGGTCTATGAGGGCTACCTGGACGTCCGCAAGGACGATAAGGACCAGGTGGAACTCTCCTTCGGCCCCAAGGATCCCGGTTCGCTGGAGCCGGTCTCGCTCGGCCTCTACAAGATGATGCGGGAGGCGAGCGGGAGCGACCTGATCCTGCAGGACAAGGAATTCTCCAAATGGTCTTCCCGCAACAAGAAGCGCCTGATCGACTGGACCTCCAAGATCAAATCCACTGGCACCAAGGTCCTCAAGGACGAGGGCTGGTATGCCAGTTCCCGCTACACGTCCTCCGGTCAGGAGCAGGCCCGGAAGCTGATGGGCCTCAAGAAGTTCCTCTCGGACTTCACCCTCACCGGCGAGCGCGAGACCATCGAGGTCAAGCTCTGGCAGGAGTACCTGGTGTTCGGTGCCCTGTTCGGGATCGCGGGCAAGGTGGCCAAGCAGCTCAAGGACATCGATCCGGTCCTGTTCGAGCGGATGGTCGTCTATGACTACAATACCTTCGACACCATCCTGATGATGACCAACAACATGGCCCGCGCCATCACCAACGCCAGCTATGTCCGTCCTTCCTCCTCGTCCGGCGGCTGGAGCAGCCATTCAAGCGGCAGCTGGGGCGGCTTCGGCGGTGGTTCTTCCTTCGGCGGCGGCGGTGGTTTCAGCGGCGGCGGCTTCGGCGGCGGTGCCCGCTAGCGGGCGGGGTTGAAGGCGCGGGCGCGCGCTTCCGACTCGGCGTCGGACAGGTGTCCGCCGTTCTTGATGATAATCTTGTATTTGAATGTGATGGACGCTCCGGGCGCCAGGGAGAAGCCTGCGGAGCCCGTATAACCGCGCTCCATGTCCCGGCCGCCGAGGTTGTTGACGGCGAACAGGCCGTAGCCGCGGGCGTGGGACCAGGCAGGGAAATTGCGGTTGTCCTGCGAATCGATGATCAGGATCGAGATATCGTCCCCGTTCTTGGTACCGTCGAGCCGGGTCCATTCGGCCCGCTTGGACCAGGCTTCGTCGCCGGCGTATCCCAGACTGTTGGTATAGCGGCCCGTAACTCCCTCCCGGTTGACCGTGGGGCCGGCGGTGTCCTTCCCTTCGGCGTCCAGGTAGCGCACCGGCTGGTCCGAAGGCTGTTGGAGGGCGCGGTCCACGCGCAGGCCCAGCATCCCTTCCTTGTCCTCTCCGAAAACGACGGTATCCACGGCGGTGAGGGTGGCCTCGCGCAAGATGGAGCGTTCGTCCCGGCCGCCGGCGAAGTGATAATCCGTCCGCTCGGTCAACAGCACGCGGCCCTCCGGGTCCACCCAGTCCGAGAGGGTCTGCAGGCGGCCGTCTCCCAGGACTTCGTAACTGCGGAGCCGTACCTTGCCGTAGGTGGCCTGACGCTCCGGCGGGGCGGCGTGGTAGCTGTTCCAGAAGTCGAGGCCGTTCACGTTGCCGTGGTTGAACCACAGGCCGGAGTGGTGCGGGTGGTCGACGCTCTCGAAAGCGCGGGGCGCACGGGGGTAACCCCGGGTGATATCGATCCCGGAGGCCGTCAGGATGGGCCAGAGGATGGGTTTGGCCTCGTCTTCGGGGTAGTACAGGGAAGTGAAGTATTCCCCGTCGATGCGCACGTCCACCTTGGGCTCGTCCGGGTCGGGGACGAAGCGCACGAGGCCGTCGCCGTTCCGGCAGGCGCCCAGCAGGGCGAGGGTCGGCAGCAGGAGCAAGATTCGTTTAATCATGCTCAAAGATAAGCGGAATTTTTCCTATTTTTGTGTTCGCGAATCCTTTTTTAAACCTATACAAATGAAAATCAGATCTTTTTTGCTTCTTTTCCTGGCCGGAGCGCTGCTTGTCGCGTGCAAGACCGGCACTCCCGAACCGGCCGAGCCGGTCAAGATCGAACCCGGCGAACAGGCTCCACTGGCGGATCCCGGACAGAATAATTTCGGCGGCATGGCCGCCGCCGCTCCCCGCGACACCACCGGCATGGCGGCGAGGATGCGTGCCCGGATGGCGGAAATGAACCGCATCCGCACCGTCCATTTCAACGATTTGTCGATGAGCGATCCCTTCATCTATCCCGATCCGGAGACGAAGACCTATTACCTGACCAGTTCCGGCGGACGCCAGTACCGCAGCAAGGACCTCGTGCAGTGGGAGGGTCCCTATAATGTGATCGATCTGAGCGGCACCTGGTGCGAGAAGGCGGGCTTCGCCGCCGCGGCCGAGATCCACAAGATCGGCGATTACTATTACTACGCCGGCACCTGGAGCGACCACAGCGATCTCATCCAGCAGGTTCCCCGCCGCTACAATGTGCCCCACAACCAGACCTATCTGCTGCGGGCGGAGAGCCCCGAGGGCCCCTTCGTGCCCTTCTCCGTGACGCCGGGTTATGATTACCAGCCGCACGAGTGGGATTGCATCGACGGCACGCTCTATGAGGAGGACGGCCATATCTATATGATTTTCGTGCATGAGTGGACCCAGCTGATCGACGGGACGATGGATTACATCGAACTCGCGCCGGATCTGACGCATACCATCTCCGACTGGCCGGTGACAATGTTCCGCGCGAGCGAGCTGCCGTGCTGCGGGGAGATGAATTCGCTGGGCGAGGCGACCTTCGGGCTCAAGATGCCGGGCTGGGTGACGGACGGGCCGCAGATGTTCCGGACGCAGACCGGGCGGCTGGGCATGCTTTGGTCGACCTGGGGCAAGGAGCGTTATCTGCAGGCGGTTTGCTATTCGGAGTCCGGGACGATCGCGGGTCCGTGGGTGCAGGAGAGCGAGCCTTTCCTGGCGGACAATTCGGGTCACGGGATGCTGTTCCGCACTTTCGAGGGTGAGCTCCGCTATGTGGTGCATCATTCCGAGGGGAACGGGCCGCGCAAACCGCAGTACTGGACCGTCGACGACTCCGGCGACAAACTCGTCCTCGGCCACCAGATCATCGTCAAGTAAAACGATCCGGACCCCACAAACGCCGAACGACAGCCACCTGGCTGTCGTTCATCGTTTTGGAGCGGAAAACGGGGCTCGGACCCGCGACCTCAACCTTGGCAAGGTTGCGCTCTACCAACTGAGCTATTTCCGCAAAACCTTATTGCTTAGCGTTGGGACCACAAAGATAGAGACATTTTTTGAAACACCAAAAATTTTTTTCGTTTTTTGTGCCCCGCCGCCGGCAGGCCTCAGAAAAGCTGAACGCAGACGGGATGGTTCACGCGGATCGTCCGTTCCGGGTGCAGGGTCAGGCTCCCGGTGGCCGCATCGCGCGAATAGACCTCGATGGCATTGTCGTCGCGGCAGGCGCAGAGCAGCCATTTCCCGTCCGGGGAGAGGGTGAAGTTGCGCGGATGGTTCCCGGTGCGCTGGAAACCGGCGGGGCTGACCGTCCCGCGCTGGGAATCCACCGCGAAAATGGCGATGCCCTCGCCGCGCAGGCGGTGGCTCGTGTAGAGGAAGCGCCCGTCCGGGCTGAGGTGGATGTCGGCGCTGCCCTTGCCGCGTCCGTTGTAGGCCTTGATCTCCTGCACGGGCGTGAGGGTGCCGTCCTCATAGCGCAGCACCGTCAGCGTATCGCCCAACTCGCCCAGCAGGTAGCAGAAACGCCCGTCCGCGCTGAATACGAAATGGCGCGGACCGCTGCCCGGGGTGGTCTGGTAGGCAATATCCGGCTCGCCGACCGGGAGCGTCCCGCCCGCGACCACGGGGAAGCGGCGGATGGCGTCGCAGCCCAGGTCGGAAGCGAAGAGCCAGCGCCCGTCGGGCGACAGGCGGCAGCAATGCATCCGGGACTTCTCCCCGAAGTAAAAGGATTTGCGCAGGGGCTCCAGCCTGCCGTCGGCGGCGACCGGGAAGATGGACACCGTCCCGCCGAAATAATCGGCCGTCAGGATGAACCCGTTGAGATACAGAATGTTGCAGGGATTTCCGCCGCCACTGCCCGTGGGGCAGTTGACTTCGGTGTTGACCAGTTCGAGGCTCTGGGGTGTGAGGATGTAGGAGCAGGCGCCCTGCTGCCCGTCGTTGGACTCGCTGACGGACCAGGCCCGCGTGCGGTCCGCGGAGGGGATGATGAAAGCCGGATTGCGCGCCGCGGCGAAATCAAGCTCCCGGCTAACCCCGGTGGCGCCGTCGAAACGGAACAGCCAGGCCCCGGAGGCGGTGCCGTCGTTGGTGTAGGTGCCGACGAGCAGACGCAGGTTCTGCGCGTGCAGGGAGGTGGCGGCCGCCAGGTACAAGGCGGTCAGCAGGAGGAGTTTGCGCATGGTATTATTTGCTGAGTTGGAACGGATAAGCCGGCAGGCCGGCGTCGTTGAACAGGTTGGGCTGGGCCGTTTCCCGCCAGGCGAAACGCACGGAGACGGGGGCGAGGACCTCCGGATGGCTCACCGCCACTTCTTCCGGAGAAATGATGTCCGCGAGAGCCTGGTGCCAGACGCCGTCGGCGCCCGCGATCTCGAACCACTTCAGCCGGGCGATGCTGCGCGGCTCCACGGAGTTGCTGCGGCCCGTCAGGCCTGCGCCGCAATGGCTGAAATGCACCACGAGCCGCTGTCCGGCACCGTCCGGGTCGGGCTCGGCGCGCACCGACTCCGCCCGCGGTCCGGACCACTCGCCGAGATCGGTCTTGCCGTAGTGGCGCACGAGCGCGAGGCGCGCGAGCCGTCCGCCCACGATCCATTTATACGAAGGATGGATATCCTCGAGGTTGTCCACCAGGTCGGAGATGTAGATCGCCGCGCTGTTCGGGACCGTCCGCTCGCTGCGGAGCTGGATCTGCCAGAAGAGGGGCAGGGCCTCGGCGGTGACCTTGGACTGGTGGTGCATCCGGTCGGAGAAGGTATGCGGGGCGAGCATCACCGAGTAGGCCGGGGCGTCCGGGGAGGCGAAGCCCTCCCGCCAGAAGGCAATCAGCTGCTGGTAATCTTCCAGATAGTGCGGGTTGCGCTGCGCGAGATCGGTCTCGCCCTGGTACCACAGGATGCCCGCGATGGGGAAGGGCATCAGCGGCTCGAGCATCCGGGAGCCGAGGTTCCCGCCGGGGAGCCACTGGGCGATCGCGGAGCCGCCCGAGGAGGCGGAGATGAGGCCCACGGGCACGCCGAGGGCGGCCTGGACATCCTTGGCGAAGAAATAGCCCGCCGCGGAAACGGGCGCGAGCGACTCGCCGTCGGCGATCTTCCACTGATCGCGGGCCGGTTCGCCCCAGCGCGCCGGACGGCTGCCGCTCAGGTAGACGCGGATCTCCGGGTTGGGGGCCTGCTCCAGTTCGGCGCTGGCCAGGTCATCGCCTTTGCGGGGCGGCGCCTGCCAGCTGCGGCGCATCTCATAGGCCATGTTGGACTGTCCGGAAGCGAGCCAGACTTCGCCGAAGACCACGTCGGTGAAACGGAGGGTCTCCTGTTTGCCCTTGACCTGCAGGACATAGTGCTTGCCGTCGGCCTTGGCGGCCGGCAGTTCGGCACGCCAGGCGCCATCTTTGCCGGCGCGGACCTTGAGGGTGGCCACGGCCGGACCGCCTTCTTCGGGAAGGAGCGTGACGACGATTTGTTCTTTGGGAGCGGCTTCGCCCCACACGGGCACGGAGCGGCCCTGTTGCAGGACCATATGGTCGGAGAAGATCTGCGGCATCACCACCGCGAGGATCTGAAAGATAAACAAAGGACTCATAGGACAAAGATAGTAAAAATCAGCGATTGCGCAGCACCGTGCGGCCGTCCACGCAGTCCACCTCGATCGCGGAATCCTTGTGGATCTTGCCTTCGAGGATTTCCCGGGCCAGCCGGTTGACCAGTTCGCGCTGGATCAGCCGCTTCACCGGGCGGGCGCCGTAGACGGGGTCATAGCCGTTCTCGACCATGTCGTCCTCGAAGGCGCGGGTGAAGCTCAGCGAGACATTCTCGCCCTCGAGTTTGCTGCGCAAGATCTCCATCTGGATGCGCACGATCTGGCGGATGTCGTCCGGGGTCAGGGGGTCGAAGACCACGATCTCGTCGATACGGTTGAGGAATTCGGGCCGCAGGCGCAGCCGGAGCTCCTCCTCCCGGAGGTTGGAGGTCATGATGAGGATGGTGTTCTTGAAGTCCACCGTCCGGCCCTTGTTGTCGGTCAGCCGGCCGTCGTCGAGCACCTGCAGCAGGGTGTTGAACACATCCGGATGCGCTTTCTCGATCTCGTCCAGCAGGACCACGGAGTAGGGCTTGCGCCGCACGGCCTCGGTCAGCTGGCCGCCTTCGTCGTAGCCGACATAGCCCGGAGGCGCGCCGATCAGGCGGCTGACGGTATGGCTCTCCTGGTATTCGCTCATATCGATGCGGGTCATCATCGTCTCGTCGTTGAAGAGGAACTCCGCGAGGGCCTTGGCGAGCTCGGTCTTGCCCACGCCCGTGGAGCCCAGGAAGAGGAAGGAGCCGATGGGCCGGTGCTCGTTGGACAGGCCGGCGCGGCTGCGGCGGACGGCGTCGGAGACGGCCGTGATGGCCTTGTCCTGGCCGACCACGCGCTTGTGCAGGGCCTCTTCCATCCGCAGGAGTTTCTCTTTCTCGCTCTCGAGCATGCGGTTCACGGGGATGCCCGTCCAGCGGGCCACGACCTCGGCGATGTCCTCGGGGGTGACGGCCTCCGTGATGATCGGATCCTGGATGGCGGCCTGCTTGGCGGAGAGCTCCTCGATGCGCTTCTGCGCGGCGGCGAGCTTGCCGTAGCGGATCTCCGCCACCTTGCCGTAGTCGCCCGCGCGCTCGGCGATCGCGGCCTCGCGCTTGTAGTCTTCGATCTGCTGGCGGGTGTTGTTGAGTTCGGTCACGATACCCTTCTCCTCGCGCCAGCGGGCGGCGAGAGCCTCGCGTTCGGCCTTGGCCTGCTTGAGGTCTTCTTCGATCTTCTCGCGCTTGAGGCTCACGCCTTCGCGGCCGACGGCTTCCTTCTCGATCTCGAGCTGGCGGATCTTGCTGTCCAGGATGTCGATGGGCTCCGGTACGGAGTTCATCTCCAGACGCAGTTTGGAGGCCGCTTCGTCCACGAGGTCGATGGCCTTGTCGGGCAGGAAGCGGTTGTTGATGTAGCGGTGGCTGAGGTTCACCGCCGCGATGAGCGCGTCGTCGAGGATGCTGACGCGGTGGTGGGTCTCATATTTCTCCTTCAGGCCGCGCAGGATGGCGATGGACTCGGCCGGAGTCGGTTCGTCCACCATCACCTTCTGGAAGCGGCGCTCCAGGGCCTTGTCCTGCTCGAAATACTTCTGGTATTCGTCCAGGGTGGTGGAGCCGATGGTGCGGAGTTCGCCGCGCGCGAGCGCGGGCTTGAGGATATTGGATGCATCCATCGCGCCGGAGCTGCGGCCTGCGCCCACGAGCGTGTGGATCTCGTCGATGAAGAGGATGATCTCGCCGTCGCTGTCCACGACTTCCTTGACCACGCCCTTCAGACGCTCTTCGAATTCACCCTGGTACTTGGCGCCCGCGATGAGCGCGCCCATATCCAGGGAGTAAACCTTGCGGCTTTTGAGGTTCTCGGGCACTTGCCCGTTGACGATCTTGGTGGCGATGCCTTCCGAGATGGCGGTCTTGCCGACACCGGGTTCGCCGACCAGGATCGGGTTGTTCTTGGTGCGTCGGCTCAGGATCTGCAGCACACGACGGATTTCCTCGTCGCGGCCGATGACCGGGTCGAGCTTGCCCTTGGCTGCGGCCTCATTGAGGTCCACAGCATACTTGCTTAAGAATTCGTACTTGCTGGTTTCCATAATCATAATCGCCGGCCCATCAGTGGGTCGGCGATCATGCGCTCAAATGTTGAGCCAGTGACAAAATGTCAGTTACTCGGTCGGAGCGGTGTTCGGTGCGGTGGTCGGGGCTTCCTGCTGGATCGGCGTGGACGGGAAGGCGGGCTGCTCGTCGCCGGAGACATTTTCGATCTGGTTGGTCACGTCGATCGCGGCGCCGTTGGTGCCGGTGGTGAAGGAGGAGATGATCGAAACCACGAGGATGAAGGCCACGAGGCCCCAGGTGATCTTCTCGAGGATGTCGGCGGTCTGGCGGACGCCGAAGGTCTGGTTGCCGGCCACGAAGTTGCTGGCGAGTCCCTCGCCCTTGCCGTTCTGGAGCAGCACCACGATGATGAGCAGAATCGCGGCGAGGACGATGAGCACGGTCAAAATCACGAACAGAGTATTCATATTCAGTTGTCTTTTTTATTTATTTCGTCAATAAGGGCTGCAAAGTAAACACTTTTTTCCGGATATCGCAAACTTAGGCGTGAATAAATGTCCAAAGCCTCTTGCCGATAGCCCTGTTCGAGATAGATCCCGGCCAGGGTTTCGGTGCAGAAGCCGGTATCCGCCGGCGCGGCTTCGTCCGTGCGCGGCGCCGCCTCGGCGGATACGGTGCCCAGGCGGGAGAGGAGGCCGTCGCCGCTCTGCCGCGCGCCTTCGTACTGGTCCTGCGAGAAGAAGTCGCCCCCGACCACATAGATCCGCCGGAGCGGCTCCACCGCGGGGCGGGGCTGGGGGATGAAGGTGTCTGCGAGGTGCCGGGCGTCGCGGTCCGAGCAGTCTGCGCTCCGGCCCGCTCCGAGCAGGTTGGCCAGCCGGCGCCGCGTGCCGAGGTGGAGGGCCGTCTCGGCGATCTGGCTCTCGGACAGGGCACCCACTTCGGACATCCGGCGGCAGAGTTCCATCCGGGCGCCCCCGTACCAGGGGTACAGGGCGATCACGCCGGAGAGTTCCTCGAGGGTGAGCTTGTGGATGTCGATCGTGTTTACCATTGGGCGACGGTGGCGTTGAAAATGTCTTCGATGATCTTGTCGATGATCTCGGCGCAGAGGGTGGACTCCACGGAGTCGAGGGTGTTGGTGGAGTCGTAGTCGGAGTAGCCGGAGAAGTTCTGGTTCTCGAAATCGTCCTCGGGATGCTTGCGGTTGGTGAAAGCCACGCGGACCGTCACGGTGAGGCGGTTGCGGGCGGCCACTTCGTCCGCCGTCACCGCAGCCGGAGACACCGTGTAGCCCGTCACTTCGCCGGTGATCTCGAGGTCGCCGTCCACTTCCACCTGCTCGAGGCGGGTGGTGCGGCGGAAACGGGTGCGCAGCGCCTCGGTGAGGTCGTTGCTCAGGGAAGGGTTCACCTTCTCGGCCTTGTACTCGAAGTAGTTGATCGTGATGGTGTTGACGTCATTCTGGATGGAGGTCCCGGTGAAGGAATAGATCCCGCACGCGGCGAGCAGGCCCGCAGCGGAGAGCAGCAACAGCAGTCGGAGGATGGATCGTCTCATCGCAGGCCTTTTTCTTTCCATTCGGCGAGTTTGCGGTAGATGGTGCGCTCGGAGATGCCCAGTTCGGCGGCGGCCGGCTTGACCTTGCCGCCGTGCTTGGCGAGGGCGCGTTCGATGAGCTCGTCGCCGGCTTTGCGGATGGACAGGCCTTCCGGGACGGCCGGGGCATCGGGCTCGATGAGCTGCTCCTCGGGCTCGTCCAGCGGGGCTTGGGGGACATAGTGCGGCAGGACCGCACCCGCAGCCGGGGCCGGGGCGCCGCTTTCCACGACGGCCTTGAGCCGGTCCACTTCCTGCTTGAGGTCGAGCAGGGCCTTGATGATCATCTGCTTGTCGCTGTCGGAGATCGAGCCGCCGGAGGTGCCGGGGGCGGTCGTCGCCGGCAGCATCGAGTCTTTCTCGTCGGGCAGGTAGCGCATCAGGGCCGCGGGGCCGATCTCCACGCGCTCGGCGGTCGGCGAGACGGGGCGCGATTCCAGGGCGGTGACTGTCTCGGCGACGTTCTTGAGCTGGCGGATGTTGCCCGGCCAGCGATAGGCGGTCAGCAGCGAGATGGCATCGTGGTTGAGGCTGACCTTGCATAGATTGTATTTCTCCGAAAAGTCGGAGGTGAACTTGCGGAAGAGCAGGTAGACGTCGTCGCGGTTGCGCTCGCGCAGAGCGGGCATCCGGATCTGGATGCCGGTGAGGCGGTAGTACAGATCCTCGCGGAACCTGCCCGTGGACACGGCGTAGGCGAGGTTGATATTGGTGGCCGCAATCACGCGGACGTCGGTCTTCTCCACCTTGGAGGAGCCCACTTTCATGTATTCGCCGTTCTGAAGGACGCGCAGCAGCAGGGCCTGCGTCTCCTTGGGGAGTTCGCCGATTTCGTCCAGGAAAAGGGTGCCTCCGTCGGCTTCCTCGAAGTAGCCCTTGCGCTCGCCGATCGCGCCGGTGAAAGCGCCTTTTTCGTGGCCGAAGAGTTCGGCGTTGATGGTGCCCTCCGGGATGGCGCCGCAGTTGACTGCCAGGTACTTGCCCGTCCTGCGGCGGCTGTACTGGTGGATGATCTGCGGGATGTTCTCTTTGCCGACGCCGCTTTCGCCCGTGATCAGGACGGTCAGGTCCGTGGGGGCCACGGCCACGGCCGTCTCCAGGGCGCGGTTCAGGGCCGAGTCGTTGCCGATAATATCAAATTTATTTTTGAGTCGTTGGAGTTCTTGCATTTCCATAGCGAGCAAAGTTAAGGATTTTTTTTATATTTGTATTTCGAACACTTGTTTCAAGAACAAACCGTATTCAGAATGAAAAATATCTTCAAACTCCTTGCGCTTTGCGCCGCGGTCGCCCTGGCTGCCTCCTGTTCCAAGTCCCGCGCCGAGCAGATGAAGCTCGCCGAGAATCTCATGATTGATTGCACGCCCGAAGTGCTCGCCCTGATCGGCGACCAGATCCCCGTGGACCTGGCCGTCACCTATCCCGACGGCTACTTCCATCCCAAGGCCACCCTCGAGGTGACTCCGGTGCTGGTGTACCAGGGCGACGAGCAGGTCGGCCCGACCTTCACTTATCAGGGCGAGAAGGTCTTGGACAACTACAAAGTCGTCCCCAACAGCGGCGGCACCGTCCGTGAGCACTTCAACTTCGCCTATGACGAGGGTGTCGAGAAGGCCTACCTCGAGCTGCGCAGCGTCGCTTACTACAAGGGCCGTCCGATCGCCATCCCGAACATCAAGGTGGCCGACGGTACGATCCTCACCCAGCAACTCGCCAAGGCAAGCGGCACCTACACCCCCAAAAAGGATAACTATCAGGCCGTCCTCCACGAGCAGGCCGAGGGCCAGGTGATGTATGATTACAATTCCTCCGTAATCAAGAACAACGAACTCCGCTCCACCTCCGTCAAGGAGCTGCAGGCCGCGCTCGAGGCCATCGCCGCTGATCCGCGCTACAGCGTCGCGGGCACCAAGGTCGTGGCCTATGCTTCTCCGGAAGGCGGCCAGGCCTACAACGCCAAACTCTCCGACCAGCGTGCTTCCTCCGCCCAGAAGGCCTGGAGCCAGGTCACCGGCGAGAAAGCCCCGGACAACCTGGAGATCCGCAGCGTCGGACAGGACTGGGAGGGCTTCAAGGAGGCCATCGAGAAGTCCAACCTCGAGGATAAGGACCTGATCCTGCGCGTCCTGTCGATGTATTCCGACCCGGCCGTGCGTGAGAGCGAGATCCGTAACATGTCCCAGGTCTATACCGAGATCAACAAGAACGTCTTCCCGGAGCTGCGCCGCGCCCGTTTCATCACCGAGCTGGACTACCAAAACTACAGTGAAGAGGAGCTTGTGGCGCTCGCCAACAATGCCATCGACGTCCTGGACGAGGAGGGGCTGCTCCGCGTGGCCTCCATCGCTGAGACGCCCGCCCGCAAGACCCAGCTGTATGAGCGTGCCGTCAGCCGCTTCGATTCCGATCGCGCCCGCTTCAACCTCGCCGCCCTCGCCCTGGATAATTCCCGTCCGGACGCCGCGGCCCGCTACCTTTCCCAGATTAAGAAACCGGACGCCGATGTGACCAACGCCCAGGGTGTCGTGGCGCTGCAGCGCGGCGACCGCAAGGCCGCTGCGGACCTGTTCCGCCGCGCCGGCACGCCGGACGCCAAGGCCAACCTCGGCCTGGTCGAGCTGCTGGACGGCAACTATGACGCCGCCGCCCGCGACCTCAAGGAGTCCGGCGGAATGAACGCCGCCATCGCCAACATCCTTGCCGGCGATCTCGACGCCGCAGACGCCGCCCTCACCTGCAAGTGCGCCAAGTCCGAGTACATCCGGGCGATCATCGCCGCCCGCCGCGGCCGCGCTTCGGAAGTCAAGGCCCACCTGGACAATGTGGAGAAGGCCGATGCGACCCTCTTCCAGCGTTCGAAGACCGACGTGGAATTCGCAAATTACAGATAGTTATCGCGTTGAGATTTTGTGATTTGCGGATTTTTCCGTATATTTGCAGCCCCCGAAAACCGGGGGCTTTTTATAACTTATTTACTAACAATAATTTATGCCAACAATTCAACAATTGGTTCGCAAAGGACGCGAGGTCATCGAAGTGAAATCGAAATCTCGTGCGCTGGATGCTTGCCCTCAGAAGCGTGGCGTATGCCTGAGAGTCTATACCACGACTCCCAAGAAGCCGAACTCCGCTATGCGTAAGGTCGCGCGTGTACGCCTGACGAATTCTAAAGAGGTCAATGCCTACATCCCGGGTGAGGGACACAACCTCCAGGAGCACTCCATCGTGCTCGTGCGTGGCGGTCGTGTCAAGGATCTCCCTGGTGTACGTTACCACATCCTCCGCGGTGCTTTGGATACTGCCGGCGTGGAAGGACGGACGCAGTCCCGTTCTCTCTACGGCGCCAAGAGGCCGAAGTAATTGCAGCTGGATGGTTGTCATTATTAATTCTTTACAACAATGAGAAAAGCAAAGCCTAAGAAGAGGATTCTACTTCCTGATCCTAAGTTTCACGACACGCAGGTCACCCGCTTCGTGAACAACCTTATGTTGCAGGGGAAGAAGAGTATCGCGTATTCTATTTTTTACGATGCCATTGATTTGGTAGGCGAGAAGATGAAAGATTCTGACAAGGCTCCTCTGGATATTTGGAGGAAGGCGCTCGAGAACGTGACCCCGCAGATCGAGGTCAAGTCCCGCCGTATCGGCGGCGCCAACTTCCAGGTGCCCACCGAGTTGCGCCCGGAGCGGAAGATTTCGCTTTCTATGAAGAATATGATATCCTTCGCCCGCAAACGCTCCGGCCGCTCGATGGCTGAAAAACTGTGTGCCGAGATCATCGCAGCTTACAACAATGAAGGTGGTGCATATAAGCGCAAAGAGGATATGCACAGAATGGCCGAGGCCAACAAGGCCTTCGCCCATTTCCGCTTTTAATTGATTTTGGTCAGTTAGTCAGATGGCGAACAGAGATCTCAGATACACCAGAAACATCGGCATCATGGCCCACATCGATGCCGGCAAGACCACCACGTCCGAGCGTATTCTTTTCTACACCGGAAAGACGCACAAGATCGGGGAGGTCCACGAAGGTGCCGCCACGATGGACTGGATGGTGCAGGAGCAGGAGCGTGGTATTACCATCACGTCTGCTGCGACCACCGCATTCTGGCAGTACAACGGGGATACCTATCAGATCAACCTGATCGATACCCCGGGCCACGTGGACTTCACGGTGGAGGTCGAGCGTTCCCTGCGTGTTCTGGACGGTACGATCGCTACTTTCTGCGCCGTCGGGCGCGTGCAGCCTCAGTCCGAGACTGTTTGGCGCCAGGCGGATAAGTACCGCGTACCGAAGATCGCCTATGTCAACAAGATGGACCGCGTCGGTGCCGATTTCCTCGCTTGTGTCGAGGATATCCACAACAAACTCGGCGCCCGGGCGGTTCCCATCTGCCTGCCCATCGGGGCAGAAGAGAATTTCGAGGGTCTGGTTGACCTGATCTCCCAGAAAGCGATTCTGTACAAAGCAGATGAAGAGCTGGTGAACTACCACTACGCGGAGATTCCTGCCGACATGCAGGAGGCCGTGGCTTTCTGGCGGGACAAATTGATCGAGACCGCCGCCGAGTGCGACGACGCTCTGATGGACAAATACTTCGAGGATCCCGAATCCATCACGGAGGAGGAACTCGTCGCGGCCCTGCGCAAGGGCACCATCAGCATGCAGATCGTGCCGGCCTGCTGCGGTTCCTCGTTCAAGAACAAGGGTGTCCAGTTCTTGCTGGATGCCGTGATGCGCTACCTGCCGTCTCCGCTGGATATCGGCGGGACCAAGGCGAAGAACCTGGCGAATGACCAGGATGTGCTGCTTAAGCCCGATGCCGGCCAGCCCTTCTGCGGTCTGGTCTTCAAGATCGCGACCGACCCGTTCATGGGCCGTCTGGCATACATCCGCGTCTATTCCGGTCATCTTGATTCCGGCTCCTACGTGCTCAATTCCCGTTCCGGGAAGAAAGAGCGCGTCTCCCGCCTCTACCAGATGCACTCCAACCACCAGAACCCGATCGAGTTCGTGGAGGCCGGGGACATCTGTGCGGCCGTCGGTTTCAAGGATCTCCGCACGGGCGATACCGTCTGTTCGGACGACCACCGCTATTCGCTGGAGTCGATGGACTTCCCGGATCCCGTGATCGGGATCGCCGTGGAGCCCAAGACGCAGAAGGATCTCGACAAACTGGGTGTCGCGCTCGGCAAACTGGCCGAGGAGGACCCGACCTTCTCCGTCAAGTCCGACACGGAGACGGGCCAGACCGTCATCAGCGGAATGGGCGAGCTCCATCTCGACATCATCGTCGACCGCCTGCGCCGCGAATTCGGCGTGGAGATCAACCAGGGCGCCCCGCACGTCAACTACAAAGAGGCCGTCACCGCCACTGTCCAGTATCACGAAGTGTTCCGGAAACAGACGGGCGGCCGCGGCAAATTTGCAGATATCCTCGTCGAGATCGGTCCCGCGGATGAAGGTGTGCAGGGCCTCCAGTTCGACAATCAGGTCAAGGGCGGCAATGTGCCCAAGGAATTCGTGCCCAGCATCCAGAAGGGTTTCGAATCCGCGATGCTCAATGGCGTCCTGGCCGGTTACGAGGTGCCTTCGCTGAAGGTCACCCTCCTGGATGGTTCCTTCCACCCCGTGGATTCCGATCAACTCTCTTTCGAAATCGCTGCCCGTATGGCGTTCCGTGCGGCCTGTCCGAAGTGCAAGCCTGTCCTTTTGGAGCCCATCATGGACCTCGAGGTGGTCACACCCGAGGAGTATATGGGCGACATCGTCGGCGACCTGAACCGCCGCCGCGGACAGATTGTCGCAATGGACTCGGAGACCACCGGAGCCCGTATCATCAAGGCTTTCGTTCCGCTCGCCGAGCAGTTCGGCTACGTCACCGTGCTGCGCACGCTCTCTTCGGGCCGCGCCACCAGCACGATGTCGTTCCACCACTACGCCGAGGTCCCGACCGCCATGGCCCGGGACATCGTGGAGAAGAGCGGTTACAGGATGCCATCTGACGACGAATAGTTTTTGAATTGTAAAAAAGTATTTTGATATGAGTCAAAAAATTAGAATCAAACTCAAGTCTTTCGACCACATGCTCGTGGACAAGTCCGCGTCCAAGATCGTCGAGACCGTGAAGTCTACCGGTGCGAAGGTGAATGGTCCCATTCCTCTTCCCACCAACAAGAAGATCTTCACCGTCAACCGCTCGACCTTCGTCAACAAGAAGGCCCGCGAGCAGTTCGAGCTCGACTCCTACCGCAGACTGCTCGACATCGAGGACTCCAACGCCAAGACGGTGGACGCCCTGATGAAACTTGAGCTCCCCTCGGGCGTCGAGGTCGAGATCAAAGTCTGACGCTGATCGCGCAACACACAAGGAACGTGCAGGATCGCCCGCGGGTGGTCCTGCGCTTTCGGTCCCTTAGCTCAGTTGGTCAGAGCAGCTGACTCATAATCAGCGGGTCACAGGTTCAAGCCCTGTAGGGACCACGAATGATAATCAAGCACTTACGGAAACGTAGGTGCTATTATTATATAAATGGGGCGTGAAAAAGGTGTGATTTCAGCGTGTTTTAACTCCCATTTAACCCCATTCAAAGCAACTCGACCAGGGTATATAACCGGAGTGAAAGAACTGTTAAAGTTCCTTGATGTTCTTGAAGTGCATCCATCCTTCAGCAGCCTTGTATTTCTCCACAGAACCGCTTGGCACGTATACCACGCATTTCGACAAGTTGACGCCCCAGAAATCCCACGTCATATCATCATCTCCATCCCGAGGAAACAGCTCTGGACAACAAAAAAGGACGTCTCCCTATGCGGGTGGCGTCCTTTATCAATAGGAGATGTTTTTACCGTTACTGGACGGCAATCTGCTTGACTGTATCGGGCTGCTGGGCCTTCTCCTTCTTAGGGATATGGACGTTCAGCACTCCATGTTCCACCTTGGCTTCGATCTTCTCGGTCTCGGCATCCTCCGGCAGCAGGAGCGTCTGCTGGAACTTCTCGTAGGAGAATTCACGGCGGAGGTACTTGCCGTGTTTCTTGCCCTCCTTGTTCTCGGACTTCTTCTCCATCTCGATGAGCAGGTTATTGTCGGCGTCGATGTGGACCTTGAAGTCCTCTTTGGTGAGTCCCGGTGCGGCGAGTTCCACATCGTACTCTTTTTCGTTCTCAATCACATTGATGGCTGGAGCCGTGTAGGTCGTCCGTTCCATCCAGCTGTTGTCGAAAAAGTCGTTGAAAATGTCCGGCAACCAGCTATCATGCGTTCTTCTTGCAGGTAACATAGTTCAAAAACTTTAAACGTCCCGGTTTGGAGGCCCTCCTGCGGACCCTTATTCCCGGAGTTCCTTATCGGAACCGCATAAGGGAATTGCAAACCTGGGACCAATGCCGGAAAAGTGGACAAAACGGCACGGGAGATGACAGAAAGTCCATTTTTGAGACAAAATGGCTAGCGCGTTTCTTCTACAACAGTCCCTGGATTCAACCTTATAGCACCTGCCTGGTTCCCACGAGTTTGCCGACTCCCTGATAAGACTTCTAGAAACACATACTTTTCCTCATGAGCCATTATATGGGGTATTGCGGATTACGGGTGTGGTTATATGAAAAAGGTCGGCCCTATAATGGAACCGACCTGATTCATCGTTAGAATAGCGTATACAACGGATATCGGCAGAATCCGGAAGCTGCGAAGACTCCCATCCTCATACCGAGATGGTTGTCCTCGATCCACTTCCCGATACCGGGCAGGTTGTTCTCGTCGAGGAAAGCCATGCTATCCGACTGCAGAGGATGGCAGAGATTCACCGTTGCAACGGCATAGAGCTCGCTGTCGGTCTTGTTCAGCATCAGGGCGACAGTACCGTTGCGGTACGTCCCTTTCTCCAGGGATACCTCGGTCCCGTGATAGTCGTACGTTCTCATATCTTTTCAAGCAGGTTGGCGATGATATCGATCTGGGTGCGCTCGATTCCCGCGCTGTCGACATACTTGCGGTTGCGGAGACGTCCTATTACATGGACCTTGTTTTGTGTTTAAGTATTACGATATGGAGGTGTTTCAGAAAAGCATTCTTTTCCAAATCTGCTGGAGATAAAAGCTCCGGAAAAGTGTTTCCCCGTTGACCTATCGGGAGGGGGGCTAAATACTGGGAATCCTGGCGGAAGAGACTTAGAAAGAAAAAGCGCTGACCGACCACTGGGACAAGGAAGCCCTTGGGGTCGGGTACGCCTATCTCCGGAACTACGGCATCAGCGAAGAAAAGCCCTTCCAGAATGCTAAATGCGTGATTCGCAGAGGAATACTTGTCACCTCGAAACAACAGTATTAGTTTTGATGCAGTAAAACACATTTCTTTGCGTTTATAGTATAGATTTGTTTGAAATCAATTTGTTATTTGGATATGAAACCGCTCAAAATCATGCTGTTATTCGCCGGTCTGATTCTTCTGGTCGGTTGCGAAAAAGCATCCCCTGACAGTTTGCAAGGCAAGTGGGAACCCATATATGCCTCCGGTGTTCATGAAGATGCTGTTTACTCATACTCTTTTGATGGACCTGTCGATGAGCACGGACAGATTCTAGCGACGATGGTGGGCAAAATAAACCCTGATATAGAGTATGAGCCGAGTACCATGCTAATTACGGGAATCCGCTTTTTCCGGAATCATGGGGAAGATGTTTTCACTACTTTCTTCAAGGACTCTCCCCATAACGAGATTGGAAAACCACTCAAGTACAGAGTCGAAAGCGGGAAACTCTACCGTGAATTGCCTATGGGTGCATTCATCAACTGTTCTCCCGATGTTCTCGAAGAAGGTTCTGGGAAATTTGACGAAGGTACTCCCATTTCATTCCTGGGTAATGGGCAGGTAAAGATAGGCGATTTCACCTACAGCAAGAAGTGATTGACGCATTTACATGCGTAGTCAGTTTATATTAAACTCTTAAGGTGATACATTCGGCAACGGTGTATCACCTTGTTTTATAACCCCAAACACACTGTAACGACCTATATTATTAACCTCGTAACACTGTTTTCTGCTCATTTTAAATGCTCGCAACACTGTTTTTGGGTTAATTTAAGACCCGGAAACACTGTTTTCACCATCAAAAATGTACTTGAAACTCTGTTCTCAGGTTCTTTTTTGTACTCGTTTACATGTTTTTTTGTTCTTTAAAGAACCCGTTTACTGTGTTTCTAAGCACAAAAAAGCCCCGAAGCACAGGCTCCGAGGCTGTTCTAAATGCGTATTTCCCTAAAACACGTAGCCGACACCGACCTTGAGGTTGGAGCGGTGGGTAATGGTAGCGTTTTCACCTTTGTACAGGTTCACCATTCCATAGTCATAACCCAAGGTTATCTGGAAAGCGGACATCTGGAATCCGACACCACCGCCAAGATATGCGTTGAACCGGTTGTAGTTCTGGTTGTCGTAGTTGTTGTATGTTCTATCTGCGCTGCTCGAGCCGACACCGCCGCTTAGTTTTGTGGTGGATGCGAGACCGAACTGAAGCGTCGGGCCGCCATAGACGAAGACCTTGCTGTCACCGGCAAGGTCGATGCCGCAGTTCAGATACAAGGGGGCGTTGAGCGCGTGCTCCGTAAAGGTAGAAGACGCGGACACTGTAGTGCCCAAAACAGTACCGGATCCTCCGCTCTTGTTGGTGATCAAGGAATAGTACACACCGGGAGCGAAACATAAAGCGCCGGCGACCGGAATGTTGAAGGAGACTCCGGCATAGGCGCCGTTGGAGGTGATGGATTTCGTGCTGGCATCCTTGAAACTCTGGGCCGAGTTCAAATAACCCGCATTAACTGACATTTGGGCGAAAGCATGAGTGCCGAACAGCATCAGGGATGCAGCCAAAAGGGTTGAAATAAACTTTTTCATATGACTATCCTTTATGAATTGATTATCAGTTCACAACAAAGATAAGAAATAACCCATAGAAATCCAAATGCGTCACATTCCGGAGTACTGAATACCCTCTTCGATATATGCGGCAATCTCATCCTTAGGGTGGATGTTCTCCAACAGTCGGAGGAAGGATTCGATGCAGTCTCCTACCGCAGGGATTCCGTCTTCTCCAACAAGTGGTTCTTTAGCCCAGTCTACCTGGTAGCTGAAATGGCCATCTTTAAGGATGTTCTTCATGACTTTTTTCCGGCAGGTTATGAATGATTCGCTTTTCTCTGGGGGTATGGTTGGGGGTACAGAGTAAAAATATACGATTCTTATAGGTCTGGTACCTTTTGACGAAAAGTGGCAAAGCCCTTTCGTAGCTTTGCCACCATGGTCACCTACTATTTCAGAGACCCCGAAGAAGCCCTCAAACGCGCCAAAGCCGCCGGCCGGCAACCCGGCTGCTGGTGGGGCGGCATTACCCTGCCCAGCGGCAAACGCGGCTGGGCCATCTACCGCGACGGCAAAATCGTGGAACAATACGCCATAATGGGAAAACCGCGCTGATCATCCCGAAAAATGCTATCTTTGTCTTCGCACAGATGAAGCATTGATGAGCAGGACCCGTCATTCAAAGAAGAAATTCAAGCAAAAAGTCGATCACATCCGCGAAGCCAGGCAGCAGCTTGCCGACGCAACGGATGTCACGGTATTATCCACCTTGAAAGAAGCACTTATCAAAGAGAAGAAAGCCGCCACGGACCTTACCAGGCATCCCAAAGGAACGAAGGCTTCCGGGGGAGCCTCCTCCATTCCCTCCGCATCTGTCGTGCTTGATGCAAAAACTCATCTGATGGGCAAGAACTCGATCCGTTTATTCACCCCTTCCATCTCGGAACTGTAGTTCCTCGCTCCGCGACAAAAAAGAGATGGCCTCAAAGTCCCCGGACTTTGAGGCCATCCTTTTAATTCCATCCTATTCCTTATTCCACTTGCTCAAGGCGGGCAGGATAATAGCATCACCTTGTTTCAGGGTCTTTGTGGGATTTACAAAAAGATTATAACGATCATCATCCCGCCAGAACATAACCATATTGACGTCAAGAGTATTGTCGATCAGCCCCCAGAAAGCGGCACCTCCCGCCAAAGCATGTCCTCTCGGACTAACTGCACCAAAGGCGTCAATGAAATGATCATCAGCGAACAACGGGGCGCCGTAACCATGCATAGAACCATAATTAACATCCATAACGGTTTCTCTCGTCCAGGTCACGTCCGGGACATAGAACTGCACAAGTCGTTTGTCCGCTTTCATCACGAGAGCGGCGGATAATACGCCATTCGAGACCGTGTAATTAGCTTGCTCACAGAGCAGATATAATGTTGAAGGAGAGTTCTGGAAAGCGAAAACCGGACCATCGTAGCTCGATGATCCATAAATAAATTTAACCGGTGCTCCCAACGGTTCCATTCCGAAAAGAGCAGAAATTTTCCCGGAAGACGTCGCGGCAATCTTCTCCTTCAGACCTTCCGTCCAGGCTTCCTGCCAGGTTTCCCCGTTGTAAGTCAGGGTCAAATAGGCTACCTCCTCATAATCCGTGACTTTGCCGAAGAAGACATAAATAACGTCGCCGCTTGTCCAGCCCTCCTTGACGGCTTTGGTGCCGGGAGAGCCATAGGAGACAGTCAGATCCAGTTTGAGATCCGTCGCGGCCGGTACAGTTTCCACCTTATTGCAGGCAGCCAGGGTCAGAAGGGCCGCACCCAATGCTATGATCAATTTTTTCATCTTGCAATCATTTTTAGTGTTTACCAGCGCTGCTCCTCATTGAAAGGATTGTTATAGACCGGACTGATCTGGAGAACCTCCTCAGTCTCTGTTTCGACCACCTCGCACTGGGGCGAAAGATAGCGTTCTTTGAATACTGTTTGAATCATAATGCTATAAGGTTTTGAGTTCAGACAACCGCAACAGAAACAAAAATAACTATTATTCACGAAACAACCAAAATAATTGTCACCCGCCCCCAGTTTCCCTGCCCGGCGGCAAACGCGGCTGGGCCATCTACCGCAACCGGACATTCGCTGAGCAAAACCCTCGGTTGGCTGAACAGATTCTCCGGGAAACCCGTATGGCACAGGAATTGATTTCAAAAAAGACCGTTAAAATACTCAATCATATATAATCAATTAAACAACCGTATTGTTATGAAGAATGTCGTGAAATTGCTTGTTGCGGGTGCTATGCTCGTAGCGGGCACGTTTGTCTCGATGGCCCAGCCCGGTGGCGGCCGTCCCGGCGGACAAGGTCGCCCCGGCGGCCAGTATGATCCGGCCCAGATGGCCCAGCGCCGTGCGGACCAGATGAAGGAAACCCTCAAACTGACGGACGACCAGTATGCCAAGGTGCTCGCCCTGTACAAGGAAGAGAATGAGGCCAGGCAGAAGGCGATGCAGGCCGGCCAGGGTCAGCGGATGGATCGCGAAGCGATGCAGAAGCAGCGCGAAGAGCAGAACAAGAAGCTCGAGGCCATTCTCACCCCGGAGCAGTACAAGACCTGGACGGAGCAGCAGCAGAATATGATGCGCCGTGGTCCCGGCGGTCCTGGCGGCCCCGGCGGCGGACGTCCTCCCCGTCAGTAAGCTTTCGCAAAAAGGCTTTGGAGCGAATCCAAAGCCTTTTTTTGCACCTTCCCGGGCAGGGGAACTAGATGGTCATGGTGAAGCTGTAGATCTTACCTTTCTCGAGCGTTCTCTTTTCCGTCACGGACGCGTGCTGCTGGCAACCGCCGCCGAAGGTCTCGACATTCTCCCACGAGGCGCCCCATCCCTCCTTGGAGCGTCCGCCATACAGGAAGTTCACCGTGTAACCGACCTCCAGGTCTCCGTCGAAGAAGATGGGGGCGTAGAACACCTGCGTGGGCGTTTGCCCATTACTGGTGGTCAGGTCGCTGTTGTAGAAGTCGTTGAGCACATATTTCACCGTGCCGTAAGCGGTAGGGACGAACGATCCGGTATAGGTATCCTCCGTGACCGCAAGCGCGCCGGCAGTCGCGACGACGACCGGCGTGCCGCCGTTGTCCACGGAGATCTTGACGGTGCTGACCCGCTCGTAATAATCTTCGTACCAGGCGGTGGTCGCACAGGTCACTGTGAGCCGGAACACGCAGATCTGGCGGACCAGGTTCACGTGAGCCGAGCTCTCGGAGATCACGACGTCGCCCACCATCACGTCGGCGTCCGCCAGGCTGGACGGGGTTTCCTTGACAATCTTCCCGACAGAGCTCGTCAGGGAGTTCAGCGAGATGGAGGCGTCTCCCTCGGAGACGGTGCCGAACAGCTTGCTTCCCGCCGACGTGGAGAGGGCCGGATAGAGGCAGATCACCCGGTCGCCGGGATTCCCGGTCCAGGTGCCGCTGAACTCCGCCTTGTCGCGGCCCTCCTCGCCGGTAGAAGTGAAATTGTCGATGGCCGTGATGCCGCTATTATCGAACGAGATGACGGAAATGGCCTCCTCCTCTCTCCAGGTGACGTCCATCACCCTGGATTCTTGATCATATTCATACAAGGTCTTGGTCTGCGTGCCGACGGTGGCGCTGATTGTCAACGGGATTCCGGCCGGCTTGTCCGGGAGCTGCTCCTTGTTGCAAGCGCTGAAAGCTAGGATGGTACTGGCCGTTAAAACGAGGGAAAGTATGGTATTTTTCATGGTTCTATCCTCCATTCATTTGTTAAAAATTCCACTCCCAGCCGGGAGTCATGTTCGGTACTTCGCCGGAAGCGGCAATGATGCCCTCGGGTCTGATTTCCAGCACCTCGCACTCCGGCGAGATGTACTGTTCCTTATGCTTTGGAACCATATATCGTGGATTTGAATTTACAGCACTCATCTTGCCACAAAATTACGGAATGTTCTCCAACGAGTTCTTCATATGCGTCAACAAAAATTCTTTCTGCGTCAAAAGTTTGTTCATCTGCGTTAACAAATGCCATTATACGGCCATTTAAAACAAAAGACTGCCTCCAGCCAGTCTTTCCGAGACGATGCGGCTTCGAGCTATAGTCTTGAATTTTTTAGAAGGCCCCTGCGGGGATTAAGGAGCAAGGGCTCCATATCAGGGCGACCCCTGTGTCTCCCCACCACAATCCACTAGAAAGCCGCCACCTCTTCGCTGTGATATGAACCCCAAAAGTTTTTTGTCTAACTTTTGGGGTTCATATCATTTCCGGGTGGAGGCAAAATATTCTACAAAATAGGCCATTTTTTATCGTTTTTTGACGCATATGGATTTTTTGTAAACGCAGAAACACAAAGGTCCGGAAAATGGTGGGTAAATTTGCAGGTGTAAAACTCCTTCCATGGACTGGCAAAACATCCTTATCATCGTGATCGTCGTGTTGCTGCTTGGCGTGTGGCTGCCGGCGCTGATCATCTCAGTCCGTAGGGCGTTACGAAATACCAGAAAACAAAACAAAGATAATATTGGTGATGAAAACTAGGCGCAAACTAGACTACATGACCCCGTCTTCGAAGGCGATGGAACTTAATTATGAAGGCGTCCTCTGCCAGAGTGGCGGCAGCGATCCCCTGATTCCTGTAGACATTTAAACCCCGCGAAAATGAGACATTACGCAATAGCCTTCCTCGCGGCCGCCTCCATGCTTCTGTCAGCATGCGCGAAAGAGGAATTGATCAACGAAATCATTCAAAAGAGCATCACCGCCACCGTCGACGGCGGCAGCCTCACGCGCGCCGCGGTGCGTGACGTCAACATCGTCTGGACCGACGGCGACGCCATCAAGGTCTTTAACGCCGACGGCTCTGGGAGCGAAGTCTGGAATATCCGGCCCGCTGACAGCGGCAAGGAAAGCGCCTGTTTCGAGTATGCTGGGGAGCCCGTGTTGGCGCCCGGCGAGGAGGCGTACACCGCCTTCCCCGCCGCCAACGTTACGGGACTGGCCGACAAAAAACTCACGATGACCCTTCCGGAGACCATCGAATTCGATACCCAGGACGTTGACGGGGATAAACTGGTCAAGACTGTCATCCCAATGTGGGCCACCTGGGGCTCTTCCCTGACCTTCCACCACCTGGCGGCCGTGATTAGTGTCAACTTCAACAACCTCCCCGTCGGGACCTCGGAGCTCATTCTGTCCTCTTCGGCCCAGCACCTGTCCGGCACCTTTATCTCTGGCACTCTCTCGGAGACATCCCTCCCCGGGCTTTCCTATTCCGATGGCGGTAGCCAGTCCGTCCGCGTCACCTTCCCCGCTACCACGGTCGCGGAAGACCGCACCGTGTTCATCCCTATCCCCGCGGGCACCTACGACCTCAAGCTGCAGGCACGCGTCGGCAGCAACATCCGGAACATCAAGACCTGGACCACGCGTGAGTTCGCGCGTGGCAAGCTTTACCGCGCCGGCGTCAACTACGTCGAAATGTCGGCCTCCTCGACCTCCGATATCAGCGACGGGCTCAGCAGCATCGCCGCCGGCGAAAAAGTCGAGATCAACATTGCAGGTAACATCTCCACCGATGATGCGGCCACTATCGCCATCCCCGTCGTCGGCGGCAACGCTTCCATCGGCCTCACTTTCGCGGAGCCTGTCGTCACCCCCGATGGACATCCACTTGTGATCACGGATGGTAGCGCGGCTGAGTCTTCCGCAGCCCAGAACAGCCTGACCATTACGCTGCCGGACGCTACCGATGTGAACATGGACCTTAGCCTGCCCAAGACCACCGTGACCCTGGCGTCATCCGGCACGGCCACCGTCTATAAGTCCATTTCCGCCACTACCGCCACCAACACGCTGGTGATCGGCCACGGCGTCCATATTGAGACCCTGACCATCAACGGCGGCAACGTCGTGATGGACGGCGGCCGGGTGGACCTCCTGATCAACAACGCCGAAGCCGGCACCACCATCACGGCCACCTCCTCCGACCAGATGATCGACATGATCACCTCCACGCACGACCTCACCCTAGGCAGCGTGGAGGCCGATGCCGAAATGCTGACTGTCGGCGATATGGAAGTCACGGCTGGTGCGCTCAACTTCGTCAAGTGCAGGGTAACCGGCACGTTAAGTCACACTTCCAGCAGCATGCTCAAGATGACCTACAGCGGCAGCAACTACATCGAGAGGCTCAACCTCGACTACGGCAGCGCCGGCGTGGAGGTCTACGGCACGGTCAACAAACTCTACGTCTACGCCGACGGCGCCACCGTGGACTGCAAATACGGCTCCTCCGGCTGCGGCATCAACTTCATCCAAACCATGGGTCAGATCAAGACGCTCATCTGGCGCACCCTGGACGCGGGCATCCTGAGCACGGTCAACTACAGGGTCTATATCTTCCGGATCGAGACCAGCAGCTCCAACGCCCAGGTGTTCACGCTCTCCGACGGCGGCAGAGTCCAGGTCTTCGAGCTGATGAAGGACATCAACGTCTTCCTGACGGCCGAAGGACGCCAGAGCTGGGGGAACCCCATCCTCGCCGGCGACTACGACAGCATCTACTACGTCCAGCCCGAACACTCCCTCCCGAGGTGGGATACCGTCGTCCTGACCCTTGACGGCGAGGACGGCCTCTACTACGGATTCGCCGACATCAAGGCCGCCTACGAGTACGCCTACTGGGTCAAGAAGAACACCGTGATGAACATCAAGCTCAACTTCGACCTCTACAGCAAGGACTACTTCACCTTCGGCTCCGGCTACGACGTCACCATCGACCTGAACGGGCGCGACCTCAAGTTCGCGGGCCGCTACAACTTCGGCACCGAGGACGCGCCGTTGTACAGCAACATTCACCTCTCGGACGGCGCCAGACTGACCTTCACCGGCTCCGGCAAGGTGACCTCCGATGTCGAGACTGACGCACTTTGCTACGTGGAGACCTCCAGCTCCGCCAACACCACCCTGACCTTCAACGGCGACGCCGAATTCGTCGCCCCCACCCGTGTGGTCTGGACCGAGCGCGGAAGTCATTCCGGCAGCTTATACGACGGAATACCCACCTGCGTGGTCAACGCCGGCCGCTTCAGCCAGTCTAGCGAGGGCGAGCTCTTCTACATCTACTCGGGCGAGCTCTATGTCCGTGGCGGCGAATTCAATGCCGGTGGCAATGGATTCACGCTCAAATGCTACGACGCCAACTGCACAAGCCCGGATACCAACCAGAACACCGGCCCCGCCCGTATTGCCGTGACCGGCGGCCGCTTCTACCTGTTCGACCCGGCCGATAACCTCGCCGTAGGAGCCGGCACCAACTACGTCCTCACCGGCTACACCTCTTCCCCTGACGGCGACTGGTTCGTAGTCAGCGAAGTATTGCCCGAGTAATCATTCATCTCAAATAACGACAGCGGCCCGCAGTAATAGAACTTTTGAGCATTGAAAAGCAATATCATATAATCCATGAGTCACCAAACAAAACGACCATATGAGTCCCCGTCCTCTAAGACGGTGGAGCTCAACC
>JAEEGH010003918.1_pt1 | contig 38617 bp, 30 predicted proteins | sample 9134181 | NCBI WGS metagenome assembly JAEEGH01 (sample SAMN16246544, study PRJNA631951) | gut metagenome | biome: gut microbiome; feature: rumen; material: DP-attached | host: Bos | place: Iran: Karaj | collected 2018-10 | reverse complement strand
CAATAACGCAATAGATATCGTTGCCCCGTTTTCTGCATTCTGTTTGGCTTCTTTTCGATACTTCTCATAATCAGACCATTCTTGTTCCGACATCGTTATCGCTTGAGGGATAACTACTTTTTCAGGCAAATCATTGGCCACATCCTTAACCAATCGACGTATCATAACAGGGGAGAGAATTGGTTCCAATTTCTTTGCTCCTTGAATGTCATCAGATATACTGTTTTCAAAAGAGTTCAAAGCACCTAATAGCCCTGGAATAGAAAAATCTACCAGTGACCAAATATCTGTTATGTGGTTTTCAAAAGGTGTGCCTGTCACGGCGATACCAGCATTTCTTGGTATGACCTTTGAAGCTTTAGCCCTAGCACTGTATGGATTTTTAATGTTCTGTGCTTCATCAAGAACGACACACTCCCATTTAATCATTTTCAAAAGTGACATATCGCTAACGGCGGTGCTATATGAAATAACTACCACATCCGCGCCTAATAATACATTTGCCAACCCAGTTCTATGTGCGCCATGATGAACAAGAACATGAAGACCAGGAGCAAATTTCGCACATTCTCTCTTCCAGTTTTCCAACAAGGAAACTGGGGCAATTACGAGAAACGGTTTTTTACCTTGATTTGACAAAGATTGAAACAGGGCGATTATTTGAAGCGTCTTTCCAAGACCCATCTCATCACCTAAAATACATCCATGACAAATTGATATCATCGATTTCATCCACAAGTATCCGGTTTTCTGATAGTCATATAAAGATGCATTTAATCCGATAGGAGCATCTCCGCTAATCTCTAACATTTGAGCTATAGTTTTAGAATCGACATTATTTTCAATTTCTTTATGCGGCGAAGCAAATTCTTGCTTCATTAACGAAATGTACTGTCCAATATCCAATTTCCCGCTCTTGCTTATTCCTGCAGTCTTTATCATCTCCTGAAGGTTCTCAACGTCACTATTAACATAGAACCACTCATTATCAGCTAATCCGTGATCAATAATACTTCCATTTACAATATCAATCGGCCATCTTTTGTTATTTCGAATAGCGTAAATACTAAACACAACATCACCATTCGCAGAATTGATTTCGCACTTGATCGGTGATCCGAATTTTGAAAAGTGAATACTTCTCAATTGGCTTTCGGGATTCAGGGAATCATTCTGATCCGGGTCAGTTTGCAAATAGTCATAAATCTCAGCAGCTCTAGGATGCCGAAGGACATCTCCAGAGTCTAACGCAATATGATTATCACTTATTACCCAAGTTGCTATACTCACAAAACTAACCCTTGTATTTTATTTCTTTCACTGAGGTACTGCCTGAAATCTTAATCCTGACACGTTCCGGCTTGGGAATAGTTTCGCCACTATCGTCACGTGAGCGCGAAGTTTTTTCATCAGTTATCTTTGTATCCTGAAGCATTGCTTCTCGCGTTGAACCATCGTCCCCATGTTCCAAGTTAACTGTAAACTGATATGGAGAAACGGTTAACTGTCTTAGTTTGCTGTCACTTGCGTATGAGCTGACTATTTCAGCAACATAGCCTTGACTTGCGTTTACAAGATTCAACATATTCAAAACAACAGAATAATAAAAATCACCTCTATCAATTGTCTTCTGGCCAGACCACCAAGCATAATCACTTACAAACCGCCAAAGGCGAGCCGATGATTCCTCAACAATTTCTTTCTCTGAAGATAATGAAGAAAAAAGTTCATTTGCGGCTTGCAAAAACTCATCCTTATCCTTTACAGAAGGTGAATCCCTGAGTACACGCGCGTATGATTCCGGTTGTTTGCCTAATTTGTCAGATACTTTTCTAAAATAGTCTTTGTATCGGTGCAATTCCTCAAAAACCAAAACAGAATATGAGGCTATTACAAACCATTGGTTGGGAACATAGATACTTTTAGCAGATGAAGATGTGATAACAGCTGTGAATCCTAAAAACTCAATATCGCATCCATTGTTTTTTAAATACTGGGAGTAGGCATCTTTGAATTCTGAAGTCAGTTCTACATCCTGCCACACAAACTCATTCATATATGTCATAGCAGCATTTCTAATTAAGCTATGAAGATTTTTCAAAATGTGATTGCTAGACATCTAATCCCTCCATTCAACTCCCTTTTATACATTATATTACAAAAATCAATTGCTCATACGAATGTTTAGGCACATTTACAAAAAAATAATAATCTCCCGTCTATTACGTTATTCTCGGAACTATAACTCCAGAAACATCAAATCAAAAAACACCCCCCTTGAAGCTGTTTTCAGCAACAAAGGGGGTATGGTAGAGCTTCACACCGCTATTTCAGTCGTTTGAGCCTCACATCTCCATGTCGAGACCGGATGCCTGCTGCGGAACGACGCAGGCGAGTTTGAGGCTTTGGGACTGGGGATCGTACTCATAGACATTGTCAGAGAGGCGATCCTCGGGCCTTACGGCCTCGATGTTGACCTGCTGGACCATGCGGGCAAGATCCTGAAGATCCATCTCATGGTCGGCAACCGCGGACTTCGGCATGATCAGTACCTCATCCACGGAGGAGGGGAGAACGTAGACCTCACCGAACTTAGCAGTAATCTGGTCCATGAACTTGGAGCAGAGCGCCATGACGGCTCCCTTGGTCTTCTGCTTGTTGGTCAGCATGTACAGGGGCAGGGGACTGTCCGTTTCGAAGGAATCAAGGTCGAAAGTCGGTTCTTCTCCACTCGGATACTGACCGAACATGGCATCCTCAAGGCCAACGAAGATCGGATCGTGGGCTTCTATATTGCTCATGGCCGCCTTGTGGAGCTGCTCGAGATCGACGCCCCACATCTTTACGAGATCGTAATCGATCACAGCCTCGGCGAAGCCGGTGCTGTTCTCGTTGATACGGATCGCATAGACCATGGAAAGATCCTCCACCTCAGTGTGAGGGCGGGTATCCAGATACTCCTTGCTGGTCTCGGAGTTCACAAGCCTCGGGTAGATCTTGCCACGGACCTTCTCGAAATCCAGAAACATGTCCTTCTCGACCCCTTCCGGAATCGGCGCATTCATGCGGACATCTGCCAGGTCTTCACAGATCTGTTCGATAGAATGACCGCTTTCCAGCTTCTTATAGGCTTCAGTGAGGTTAAGTGCAGGAATCACGCTGAACCTCTCCTCACCAGCCTTGCGGATCATGAGTGCATCATAGCTCTCGCCACCGCTCTTCTTTACCTCCGAGAAGGACATATCCGCGTCCTTGTAGTCCTCAGTAAGGTAATCTCCGATCTTGTTCTTGATAGTGTTTTTGAAATCATTGAAATTCATCATAGTCTTTACCTCCAAAAATTAGCGCAAATCGCGCGGTTTCTAGTTACTTTGCTTGTGGGGCTTTGATGATTACCTCCCGGAAGCCCGCGAGAAACTTTTTCTCTTTCGGCTTGCACTCTTCTGTTTCGAGTCCGACGGCAACAAGATCAGCCGCTCTAGGGTTCTCTTCATTCGGCGGTGTCTCATAAACAGGGTGTGGGACGAATGGAGTCTTTCCCGGTTCTTTGGGCACAGACTTTTCCGCCGCATCAGGGAAGGCCGTGATAATTGCGGCTTTGATTCCATCTTTGCTGGCGTACTTGACCTTTCTGGCTCCGTGTTCCGGAACAAAGTAGGGATTCTCATCGTCAAATTCGATTCCCCACTTGAAAAAGAGCTTCATGCGGGTCTTCATGGGGTGGTAACCGGTCTTCATGACCACAAACATGCCTTTCGGCAGATTTCGAAGCTCATCGGGCGTCATAAGCGGTCTTTCCGTCATCTGCAGGGACTGTGAGGGCTGATCTTTCGATCGGCTTACAGATCCGGTCATGACCGTTCGGGTGCCGAGAGCTTTGGAGATGACTTCTGCCGAGTTGCTGTTCGGGGCGAAGCCACCTGAGATGGTGAGCTGCGTGTTGTCGATAATGATCTCCGCTCCTTCCTTGCCGTAGTTCTTTTCGAGCTGGGCAAAAGACTGGATAATCGGGACGATCTGAAGTCGTCTGGATCTCGAGGCGGAGAACATCATTTCAGCGGAGTCGATCTTGGGCAGGGTACCGAACTCATCACAGAAAAACACGCAGCGGTTCTTAAGCTTCCCGTTATTCTCGTCGGCCACAGACAAGATTTCACGGTACATTTGCTGAATGATCAGCGAGATCAGGAAGAAGGTGTTGGGGTTCTCTTCCGGCATGATGATGAAAATGGCACTCTTCTCGTTACAGAACCTCTCAGCATCCAACTCCGTGTCGAAGCACAGAAGCTGTTCCAGTTCCGAGTCGAGAAAGGTGTTCAGCCTTGAAAGCGCGGTACTCATGACCGAGTTCATGGACTGTTCCGGTGAATTGAGGGCTGCGCCTGCAAACCATCGGGCTTTGTGCTCGTCCGGGAGCAGGTCGATCAGGATCTGGAACTGGTTCTTCCCACGAATAGGGGATGGTGCCAGAAGTTCCTGAATGATCTTGAATACGGACACGATATGGCGTTCTTCAGGCTTCCCGAACTCGGCCACCAGCAATATGGTCGCGGTCAGGAGTCCCTCGGCGGCATCGTAGAAGTAAGCGTTCTGTCCAAACGAAGTCGCATCCATCCCGGAAAGGATGATCGTCTTGGAGATAATCTTGGCGTATTTCTCCGCTTTTGCCCGGTAAGTTACGTCATCCTTATGGGAACGTGCGAGATCTATGTACTTGTTCACAAGGTGAAGAAGATTATTCCCGTTGGATCTCGTCGGGTTACGAAGATCGATCACCGAGACGTTGTATCCATAGGTCTTGCAGATGTTTCCATAGTTTCGCATGATGTCGCCCTTGGTATCCGTGGAAAGAAAGCTCATCCCGGATGCCAGAGCGTACTCGATGCACGGATAGAGCCAGAAGGCGGTCTTACCAACACCGGCAGCTCCGAGCATGAGAGCATGGACATCGCCGGTATCCACGATGGCCATGTTCTTCTTGCTGCAACCAACCACCAGTCCCTGCGGTACCGGTTTCTCAGGAATGATGATTGGTGGTCTGCCTTTTTTTCGCCGGTAAAAGTTACGGAGCCTCAGAAATACTGAGACTCCGTGTTCTACCGTTGGCTTCTTTCCTCTGGCGGCCTGATCTCGCCACTTTTTTGGTGTGAAGGGGATAAAGCGATAAGTACGCTTCAACTCCGTCTTTGTGGCCCACCTTGAAGTTCCATGCTGGCCGTCGCCGACTGTCTTACTTTTGATGCCGTTCAGGTTGTAGATGTGACTGACCATAGTGATGATTCCTAGGAAGGACATCATCACAGCCATCACGATGATAAGGATGGGGATCCCGTTTGGCATAGGACTTCACCTTCTTTCTGCCTGAAACTAAGAAGATCCTCATTCCAGTCTTTCAACTTGGGAACAAGGATCTGTACATTGTATCCAGATTTGGTAAGTTTCTGTGAGAGACTTTCGGCAGCCCGTTGTCCCGGGCCATCGTTGTCAAAACAGATGTAAACGGTGTTCAAATTGGGTTTGTCCTGAAGCATCTGCAAAAGCGCTGTTTCCGAGACTGAGCAGGCGGCGATATAGGTATCTTCGTACCACTGATCGGTGTACAAATTGATGTACGACATCATGTCAATCGGAGCCTCGAAAAGGAACACCTGATTTGACTTGCCTCGCCAGTTAAAACTGTACCGACCATCAGATCCAGCCTGATTGGCTCGCCAGCCACAATTCTGTCCGCTGCTTCTCTTGTGTGCATGTCGGGGAGTGCCATATTTGTCGTATCCTACAAACACGACGTTGTGGTAGTCTGCAGCCTCGTAGATCAGGTTGTTCTTCGCAAAGATATCTACGATGTCCGAGCTGAGGCCTCTGGTCTTTTCCAGATATGCCTTCACACGGTTCATGTTCGAGTTCTTTGGCGGAAGATGAAACTCCTTCTCTGTCTTCTTGGGCAGGGAAGTGGTCGCAACGCTTGTAACTCTGGCAATATTGCTCACGGGTCTTCTCTCAAACGTTTGCCCAGCCGTCTCGCCGAGAATCATGAGCATAGCTTCCGGATACTTCAACCCGAAGTACTTCTCGACGAAGCTCACGGTCTTACCACCAGTTTGATCATAGTGATCGAACCAGAGGTTATCGAGGATCGACACTGTCTTTCCTTCGCCTTTCCACATGTACTCCGAGCCAGTCTTCTTCACCTCGTACCCGGATCTTTCAAGTATCTCCACGATACTGGCCTCGTTGGCCTGCCTTTTCTGATCTTCTGTAAACTGAATAAACATCTTTCGTTCCTCTCTTTCTTTTTGGTTGGCGCCCGAATTCGGGCATAAAAAAACCAACCGATTTCTCGATTGGTCATGTGACTCACGGTCTGTTTCGCAAATCGGTCTATCACAAAAAACTTCCTCAATTTATTATATTCTGAAGTTTACAACTATCGAATTCCGAAGTTGTGCAGCTTGTCTGCATCTTTAGAATTTATCCGACTATACTTTTTTCACCGCAGTCCACATTTTATGAGCCACTTCAAGCGTACTCATCACATTTTATGAGCCACTTTAAGTGAGTTCATCACATTTTATGTCTGGAACATCAACAGGAGAAATCAGACTTATCGTATATTTTTCTTTGAAAGGCCATATATATATCCCTCCGTCCAGCCCAGTTCTACCACTGCAATTCAGAGTGCGCAATATAAGTCTTCCATAATCTTTGGCGTACGCGCAGTTTGTATAAGACGTCGCTTTTGATTTATACGCAGTTTCAGTTAGCTCAGAATGTCATGACGGACTACTAAAAAGCGCATCTTTTTAGGAAAAAGTCTTTCAGTAGTATATTCGATACACCTGACAGAACTATCTGGTATGAAACGAAGGGGTTTTGCATATCTCATACAGTATCCTTCATCGGGTGACCGAAATGAGATCTCGACATTTTTTTGTTCCATGCTCTGGCATGATAGAACATTACACAAAAAACTGTCAGAATTCAAATTTAACGTTACACTTCCAAATATGTTCCAAAGAAACAAAGTTCCAAAGCACCACGATCGTGCTTTGGAACCGGTTATCAATGGTCTTCACTCTATCAAAGTTAACTCTCAGGATTTCATAAGAGGATAGAGCAGAAAATTCAGGATATTCCTTTCTATCACAGATCCTTTATTATCAATTCATATCGATTCATTACATAATCCACAACGAGATCTCTTTTGATCTTCATATTTGTCTGGTTAAACGCCTCTATTGCCATCTCGCGGGTAAGCACGGGGATATACTTCTTACATCCCGGGTGCGACTCGATCAATTCCCTGAATAAGCGTATGAGCAAATCACTCCTCACTTCGCCTTCAGGGTATCCTTTTGATATCAAGGCCATATTATGGTCAAAACAGGGGGCCAAAGATATATATTCACCTGTTTCTTGATTTCTTAATAGGCCAAAATTTGCTGTATGTCTGTCCGGATTAAGTACAAGTGCATCCAGGAATACCATCTTGATAAAGTCCGGCAATGCAGCGGGACACAGTTTTTCGAGCTCTGCAAAGATATCCTCGTAGTCCTCATTATCCCCCATAAAAGAAAGAGCCGGTTCAAAGTTGGTCTTTCCTTCGGTAAAATCAAGCGTTCTGACATATCCTTTTCCATCCCATTTATACACAGCACACGGGATATCCAGGATCTTACACAGATTTGAAATATACACCTCGGAAAAGGCTTCATGTTGTGTCGCTTTCTTATAAAGCCACCACTGTCCGTCTGTTATCTTCCAACACTTTTCAAAGCTACCGATATTGGTTAGTTCAGCAGCCAAGGCCTTGGGGTTGTCTGCTACATAATTAAACGATCGTGAGCTTCCTGTCAATGCCAATTTCGCAATGGATTTGGATGCCTTCTTTCTGTAATATTCCTCACCAAAGCAAACCTTATCATACTCCAGGTCACTACCTACAGGCCTTATCCAGTAATTATCCGTGATAGTTGCACCATTAGCACGCACAACGGTAGCGACATCATCACGTTCTTGCATCCTGAGAGCTTTTTTTAGCACACGTGAATTGGGACGATGTGAATCCACTGCTCTGGTCTCGAGCCACATATCGGCATTGCCCACTCTCCTCAGAAACTGAGGGAGCAATCCAGGGTCGAGGACACGTAACTCCTTGTTACTCCAAACGGCAACGAGTGTATCTCCGCTCAATATCTCATAATCCTGCAAACACATAATAATCCACCAACATTTCTTTAGTGCTGTTTTCTGTTTATTTAATCGACTAGTTACGGATATATTATAGCAGAGGTATTGATTCATTTGTCATCAGAATACGTTGTGTTCATCATCATACAATGAATGACCCTATTGCACAAAAATTCAGAATTCTACGTTTTTGTGCAATAGAAATCATCCCATCTTCATTCCGTGGGCCTCTTCTTTCTCTCGGATCTTCTGCCAGATCTTTCTGTCCACCTTCGGCTTGTGCTCCGGATAGTCAGTGAACTGATCCCGAAAGATTCGACCAATATTGTTGAGAAGCCTTGTCACAGTCAGCGTTACATTTCCAGTCTCACATCTGACTCGTGACTTGGTTCTGTTCATTGTTTCTTGGTCTGGGGTCGGGGAGTAGTGCTGCCTCTCTGTTCCTCCAATGTCGATAACCTCTTCTTCACTGTAATCTTCTGTCTCTGCCACATCAATTTCATCCGCTGCACTGATCACAGCATTTCGGATCGTCTTGAATGCGGGGTTCGCAGATAGAGGAAGTCTTGGTGGCATCTCCGTCTTGTAGATGGTCGAAAGTTCCTCCTGTTTCTCGTACCATAGGTCATACAGTTCTTTTATCGCTGGGATCTTAGCAATCTCGTCGACAATGCTGTCCACCAGCTTTCTGTCCTTAGGTTTCAGGTAGGAATACTTCTTCTTTCCCTTGTGTTGCCTGAGTCTGCGGGATAAGTCCAGGATCAAAGCCTGAAGCATGACATTTTCATTTGACCCATCCTTGATCCTTTCAATTATTCTCTCGATCTCATCTCGTCCTCGGGTACGAAGAACATCTCGCCGGTCTGACTTTTCCTTCTCCAAGGCAAACATCTCGTCCTGAAATATAGAATGAGCAAACATGCTCTTGATGTTCTCCACACCATCTTTGGTCAGATACCCCTTGTTCTCCTTGTCATATATGATCAGGTGAACATGGGGGTGATAGGATTCATCGTGAAAAGCACCGTACCACTGAAATGAGCTCGGCTTGATCTTGAATTGTTTTGCTAGTTCGTTTCGATTCGCCCGAAGGATATTCCTCCATCGAGCGCCAGTATCGAAGCCCAGCTTCTCTGCGTCATCTCTCTTAATAGAGATAATGGCCGTCCACATGGTACCCTCGAACGCATTGAGTTCTCTGGAAACCTCTTCCAGATTGACCTCTCTCCCTTCATCAGTGAAGAGACCATGTTTTCCGATCCGTTCAGCACGGGGACGGGTAGCGATGTAATCGGCATAAGTCTTATGGCTATCGTCGATCAGTGCCACGCCTTCACGAGTGCCGATGTACTTTGCATAGCCGCCTCTCTTCGCGCCTTGTTTCATGTACTTGATCTTAACAACCAGTCTCGCCATAACCTCACTTCCTTTAACTAATCATCGTCTGTCATCTTTCTCTGCCACCTAAGAGCATCATTCATTCCGAACTCTCCATTAACTCTTCGAACCTCACGCTCGCACTCTCTTCGAAGATTTGCGTAACGTTCCGGATTAAACTCAATCGATGCAGCAATCAGATTGTTCATGACGGCTACTTCCACCGCCAGTTTGAAAAGCATCCTCGACAAGCGAGATGTATTTTCATTCGAGACGGCTTTCATTGAGGACACGATAGTCGGGGAGAGGTAATCGGTGTTCTTCTCAGCATTCAGATATCCGATGTAATAGAGAATCGCTTTCTCGATAAACTCACTTCTCGAGTTACAGTTATCTTCCCGATAGAGCGATTCCACTTGCTCGGCTGTGCTTCTCTGGTAGTAGATTGAATTTCTGATTCTTTCACTTGCCATGTTTATTGGGCAGAAAATTGATGCACAAAACAAGCCCTGTTTTCAGTGCATTGAAGGTTTTTGATGCCCCTTTTCAAAGAATTCTTTGAAATTGATGCCGTGTAACATTGTTACACAGATGTTGTCAAACGCCCTAATGACGGGCACTGCCCGTCATTGTAAAAGAGCGGATCATAGAAAATGATGCCGCTCCTTTATCCTGCTTAAAATCATCACACTTTCAGGGCAGTTTTCACCCTCATCCAGGGCTTGCCTTGTGCTTCTCTGCCTTAACCTTCCTTTCTCTTCGTATGACTTTCTTCTTTCTCACGGATGAATTCTCTTACAAGAGCCGGTACAACCTTGCCGTAAAGAGAGTCCATCGTCTTCTGAAGTTCGATCTCGATCGTGGTGCTTTTATGACCGAGATAGATCTCAAGAGCATCCACTTTCTCTTTGTCGAACGGTAATTGAACGATAGTATTCGTCATATTGAGGCCTCCTTTCATCTTAGGATTCACTTGGAACAGTGGGTTCAGAAGTTGATTCGTTCGGTTCAGATGAGGTTTCTTCCGATTCGGAGGTCTCCGTCGGCTCCACCTGCACATCTTCATCGAGATAAATCAGCCCTGGAATTTCGAACCAGTGGGTGAACTTTGTCTCCGAGAGAAGCTGCTTCTCCACGCCTCGGTGCGTACCGTTGGCATGGATCACATAGCCGTTTCCAACGTAAACACCAACGTGACCGTCGTGCCAGACACCTAGTCCCGGGGTTTCCGGAATAGTATCGAGTGTTCCTTTTTCTGTGGCTTCCTCATAAAGTTCGTTGGCTCGTTTGTCCTCATAACCGGCCAGTTCATAGACGATCTCACCTGTGGAATGGTCGTACCAGAAGTACGCCTTGATGAGACCGGCGCAGTCTGCGGTACGATGTCCGCACCAGTTCTGTTTGATGAAGGTTTTCTCCTGTCCGACCTCGTCTGGAAACTGCTCCGCCAGCTCATCGAGCTTAACTGCGGAAAGCATTTTTCCATAGGTCGCCCACACGTAACCCCACTGGTCATCGCAGGCTTCCTGGCAAAAAGCAACCAGGTCAACGTTGTTCAGAGACAGCGGATCCGTAAAAATGTGAGGGTTGATCGTTGCTTTTCGAAGCTCCACGATAACCTTCAGATAGTCCTCCAAAGAGATCTGAGTACCGAATACACTGTTCACCATGGCGACCAGTTCTGCATCAGTTTGTCCCGGCGAAAAGCACCCGACCAATTTGACCACAAAGTTCTCATCATACATGTGGTCAACCAATCCCATGACAAAAAGTGTCTGGGCTTCGTCCACTCGATCAGGAAACCCGGCTTCCTGCATCCGCTCGTTCAGTTCACCATACGTTGCATTCAGCTTCGCATAGTATTCTTTCTGCTCATCTGTCAGAGCATTTTCGATATCCTCTTCGTTGATCTCGATGTTTCCTCCAGCAAAAATGCCGATGACTGCAGCCATCGGCATCAGGAGTCCCACCAATACGGAGAGGAAAAAGATCGCTACTTTCTTTATTGTTTTCCTATCACATAGCAGTGCTACTGCGATTTTCTTCAGCGCTGCGCCTACTGTTGCACTCATTCAAAATCACTTCCTTTCATCGCAATTCGGCAATTCTGAAATCTGCCGAATTTCATTCAAATCCCAATTCCTTATCGACCTCCTGCTGTTCCGAAGAGTTCTGCCTTGTATGCCGGTGCTTTTACCTGAAGAAGATATCTTTCGTTACCACACCGGAAGAAACAAGTACCACGCTCCGGGTATTTGATCAGTTCATATTCCGCTGGTTCGATCTGCAGCGCATCCATATATTCTTTGGGGTTAATCTGGCCCGGATGGAACATAAACTGATGCGTCGGGATCGAAAAAAGCGGTTTTGTCATTTCTTTGATGCCCGGAATCAGGAAGTCTTCAATGTTCTGGGAAGCCAGAATCATGCTGGAATCCTTCTTGCGGACACGCTTCATTGCATTTCGGATATACTCGATTGCTGTCTTGTTAGTAAGAAACAGATAGAGTTCATCAATTGATGCGACCGTTCGGCCTTCGCCCAGGAGCTTATTGCTCATGTACGAAAGGATATTGAAAAGCATCACGTCCTTGAGTTTCTTGTTCGTGTCCATCAGGCCTTTTACACCGAAACAAAGGAACTTGTCATCGGAAATGTTACTGTGCCCGTTGAAGTATTTGCTCTCTGCACCGATACACATGGACCGGATCCCGAGCGTAATCTCACGCACAATATCTCTCGTATAAGGAAGATTTTGCTTTGGATCGTAGGTGTTGAGTTCCTCTTCACAGATCTCATAGAAGTCCTGAAGGGTTGGGTAGTCATCCGGATAGAGTTTGCTGAAATCCGTGTTGTCCGAGATATTGAACCGGGAATAGAGCTTTTTAAGCAGGATCTCGATCGTCGCCAGATGTCTTTGCTGGAAATCTTCGTTATATGTATGGAAGAAGTCCTTGAGAAAAGCGATGTGCTGCGAGAGCCTCGTGACTCTGCGAAAAGCATCGGGACTTTCTTTGTCTACTTCTCTTTCTCCTTCCGACCAAGCCTTCGGCTCAAGTGGGTTAATGATGTATTCTCCACTCATGAAATCTATGTAGCAACCACCAAGATTCCTACACAAATCCTCATACTCATGCTCTGGATCCAGGACGATCACACTCTTTCCGGACTCGCGGATATTCACGAGAATGAGTTTCATGAGATAGGACTTACCCTGACCAGAGTTGCCCAAGATCAGGATATTGCTGTTAGTCTTGTCCTCCGCGCGGCGATCAAAGTCTACGATAATGTTGGTTCCGTACTTATCTTTCCCAAGATAGTTTCCGTTGGGATCTGTCTTTCCGCTGAAGTTAAACGGGAAAAGATTCGCCACCGAACTAGCCGGAAGAACTCGTTCATACTGCTCTCCGAACTGATTTGAGCCTGTCGGAATAACCGAAAGAAAACCTTCTTGCTGCCGCAAAAGCAGTTTGTCAACTTCCAAATGGGATCTCTGGAGTTCCATATCCACTTCGGACTGGATTTCTTTCAGATCCTCGATACTGTTTCCTTTAAGCTCGATGAAGACCGAGGTATGCAGAAGCGGCTCCTTGTTTTTACGGAGATTACTGAGCATCTCTACTACATCCTGCAGGTTCTCATTGGCCGTGATCGTCTCGTTGACGTCATTGCTGGTGGACTGCATCGTGTTCTTTCGGGCTGCATCCTGGATGATCTTTCTCTGTTCCATCGGCTCCACAAGTCTATGAAAAGACCGGAGAGTAACCCCGGCCTTGTCTGAGAGTTGTGAAAGAAGAGCCTGTGCATCCGTCGACGGCGGATACCCCTTTACCACCCAAACACCTTTATACGAATTACCGCAAATGTAGTAATCCGACATAAACTTAATGACTCCCGGAAAGATACAATCAAAGAAATCCTTAGTTCGGATTCTTTCTTGCTCCATCGGAGTCAACTCTTTACGTTTTGCCATTTCTATCACTTCCTTTCCTTGTTTTTGGCAAAAGAAAAGACCTCGATTGTTCAAGGTCTTAGGCTATTTCTTATCTCATTCTTGGTCGATTGTATTGCGATATAACTCACCATCAACATAAATTTATTTAGGTGCTTCAAGACCATTTTCTTGAAGGTATTGCTCAAAACCTTCTTTAGTATTTAAACTAAAGGCACGAGAATCACCAACTAAATCAATAGGGTCTATTCCATAAGCGTCAATAAATTCTTTCCTTGATTCAGGATTATCTAAATTTATATTTTCACAACCTTTTAGTGAATGAATGTCTTCTAGTAATTGTTGCTTTTGTTTTTCGTTTGGCTTTAAAGTATTCTTACCTGTTTCACTATCTAACTCAAGCCTAATATTGTTCTCTATACCATATGGGCTATTATATACATATCCATCAAGACAAGAATTGTAAGTTAGACAGGCTGAATAGATGAAAAAATCCATCCAAAAATCATCATCAACATTGATTGGGTCGTTCATTTCTAGAAATCTATTGCCATCATCAACATTAAATGAACCATCCTTCAAAATTTTAAACGTGTTACCAAAATAAAAATCACTGTATATAAATGCTGGGAATCTTTGTTGAAAATATGATGCAGGTATTTCATCAATTCCAAAACGCAGCCCTTCGATTGAAAGAACAGCTCTTACTAACTCTGTGTAAAACGAATGATTTAATCTATCTGCGTATTTACCACCATAATAAGTATCCTTTAAATCTCCAACGTCTTGAAAATAGTTAACATCACTTAATCTAAGTGTATCATCATATACTCCAGTATGACTGTAAACTATATCTCGTAATCGAGATAATATAATGCTATTATCAAAACCATAATTTGTATATATATTACCATCAAACAGAATAGTATGTGCATAGTTACAATATGTATCATAATCAATCCCTAATTCTAATAGTGGATTGGTTTTTTGTTTAGGTTCAGATGCAGTGGTAGTTGTAGTATCACTACTAACTTTACTTGTTGACTCTGTAGACTCGCTTGTTGGTGTTTGTGTTTCATCAGTCATTATATCAGTATAAGAATCACTTATATCTTCAGTACGTGAAACCCCTGAAGAGCTTGACTTTCCTTGCGGTTTCATACAAGAGCAAAGATAAGATACAAATATAATACTTGCACCAATTATTTCGAATTTTCTTCTTTTTCTAATATTCAAGCAGGTGAGTGTCGTCATCATGTGTTATGTTGTCTCTTAACAGTTATCTTTCCCATACGCAAAAAGAATGATTTATAATCCATTTCTTTCAGTCAAATCAAAAAGGACCTTGAAAAAACAGGATTCTTTTTCTTATGAGTTGCATTAATCGTTCATATATATTCGGTTATCAATTCTTCCAAATCATCATGGATGCTGAACTCACACTCATCAAAGAGGTTGTACAAACACCATTTTTGATCACGGATTCGATAGACGACATAATCGTTGTCCATGCAGTCGGCAACGGGGACTAGTCCCTTATCCACGAACGCTTTATCTGCATCCAGCATCTCAGACGAGTAGAGCAGACGAATATTCTCGCTTATAAAGTTGTCCTCTAGTTTGCACGATAAAATTTTATAGATGATATCAGGAAGCGTCGTTCCATACATTTTTGATAATAATTCGGACTTTTCAGTACTTACAAGTGTATTATTCAGTTTTTCCATTATTTCGTTAACCATCATATATTGCACCTCACTATCGAATCAGTTTTTGAAGAGAACTGCATGCGCTAGAACTATTGTGAATTAACTCATGAGCATTCTTAGCAAGCGGCGTTATGTTCTCAACTACATTTGTACCGCCCAAACTAAGTGGTTTTTTATGATGTGCGTCATAAAGATCACCCTTCTTTCGGATAATCTCACCGTTTTTGTTTAGAACATCTTCTTTATACGTAGGCCATTCTCTGCCATTTACTTTTTCCCATTCAGCTATCAGATTTTTCCTGTTAGCCTTGTATTCTCGCCTCATCTCAGCCAGCTTTTCACCAGTAACTTTTTTCATGTCAGATACTTTCAGATCTTTGAGATTTAGCGTATCCCGGCATTCCGAATACTTCTTTAGTTCCTGTTTGTATTCGCTCAACTTTTTCTCAATTACACGATTGATGTCGATTCGTCTGTCTGGATCAAAACGCTTTTCCTTTCCGCTATCGAGGGTCCGCTTATTCTTTTCCATCCGTTTATCAGGATCAAAGCCTTTGCCCTTAGTTTCGCGTAAGCCTGATTTTTTTACATCCATGCGCTTATCAACATCAAGGCCTTTTCCTTTTGCAGAAGCCTTAATATCAGTTGCTGATTTTGTAGTCTCAGAAACTGTTTCCATTGCCTTTTTCATGACTTCTGCTAACACTTCTTTTATAGCCATTTAGCTTAACCCTCCATTCTCTTGCCAATCAGCAAGCGTTTCAATTCTGTTTAATTCGCTTAGAAGATAATAGGTCATAATAGCCTGAATAATATCTCGTCTGGTTTGATCATCCATTTCTTTACCATAAGATGTTTCTAATGTATCAACTGCAACCTTCGTCCACTCAGACTCTTCATTTGTCTCCTGGTATACTTTTTCGACATTCTCCTTTATTTTGGGGAACAAAGCATTCATTACCGGAGCCAATCTAGTCATTCTGGGTTCTTTGGGAGGATTCTCTAAAAGCTGCATAATAGAAACTTGAATTGACGATTCTATCTCTGCCATTCTGAGAATTGGTCGAATATCTGTTAGTATGGTTTCTTTGGCTAGGCGTGTGCCACGACTCAACAACTCTGCGATCCTAATTCGGTCACTGCAATTGATACTTTTTTTGTCTCGGTTTGTACACTGATAAACATATGGTTCATCTATTGAATCATACTTATCAACCTTACAAAGAACCGGCTGAACCCATTCGTTCTGATATATTGCTGCTACTCCACAAGGCAACTTCGCAAGCTCTATGATCTGATTGTCGTCTAAACTTGCAGATTTTCCTACAAGTTCACGATCCATGGCGTCAGGTAATCTCATAATAATCTTGGTATTGGTATTTCTAATAGCCGAAAGATCGAGTAGGCCAGGTGCTTGGTCAGCAATGATAAAGCCCTCACCATATGTTCGCATCTCTGCAATAGCGTTTGCAATCATCTCAACGCTTTTGCCGAGCAAATTGGCACTATCTGTAGACTGTTCAGTCGAAGTGCGTTTAAGAAGATTATGTGCTTCTTCAATCACAGTTATATGACGAAGAGGTGAATTCATTGGTATATCGCTACTCATGCGATACTCTTGTAACTTAAGAACAAGTATTCCCATTATAAGTGACTTAGTCTCACTTGATCCTACTCTGCTTAAGTCAACAATGGTATTTTGATCGAACAGAGTTGACATTTCAATTTCATCATTTACAAAAAGCATACCGTTTATTCCATTTGAAAGTGATTTCAGTCGTGTCAACAGGGACCCTTTGTAAGCACCCTTATTCTCTGCGTCGTACTCACTGGAATCAATGATCTGTTTAACATTTCTAGCCACGTCAGGGAAAGATGGTACCACATCATTTCCGTAAGGATTATAAGACTCTAGCAAATCCCACCCACAGTCTTCGTATGATTTTTCAACAGCAGATTTGAGAACAGCGGGCATTGCTGCATACATGGGCCAACATACATTAAAGATTTCTATTAGTCGATCCATATGCTCAAACACGTGTATATTATCAGGGAAACTGAATGGATTGATTCTGAGCATGGGAGTCAACTTTGGATTTGTTCCTAGTACATTTACTCCTTTAGAGCCGAAAACATTTTTATATTCGCCTTTGGCTGGCTCAATAACTAGAAAACGTATATCCTGTTTTTGCGATCCTTCTAATAATTTATATACTGTGTTACTCTTACCAGATCCAGTACTTCCTGTTACAAAAACATGCGACGCTATTGAATCAAGAGAAAGATTAATAGGTACCTCTTCAGTATGATTCATGTGAAAAACTTTACCAATGCAGAGATTGCGTGTTGATCGATTTGAGTCGTAAGACACGATATTTCTTCCAAATTCAGCACATTTTAATATAGGCAAACCCGAAATCGGATGCGTGGGAAAATTCAGTGAAAAAGCGAGTTCTTTTCCAGACAAGCCCGTAGTCGCAGTCACAATTGCAGGGAAATAATTGATTTCGGAATCAAGGGTAACAATATCCGGATTTAGTGCAAATACAGGATGCCTTAGGTTTCGCATGTATTCACATATTTCACTTGAAGCTAACTTTTCTTCTGGAACATCTCCACGCCAAGTATTGATTGCTGCACAAGATAGATGTGATTCTTCGCCTTGAGTAAGTGCTAAATACGAATGCGCAACACTGTTTGCAGTATTAGTATCTTCAGACATAACGTATGCTGCAAAATCCCACATTCCCAAAGCAGTACTTTTTTCATAACGCTTCATCTGTCCTTCAAGTTCAGTCAGAGCATGTTTGATTGTATAGTTCGTAAATGACTGAGTAATTCCTTCATTCTTTCCAACACTTATTGTTACGTTTGACGACCTTGCAAAGTTTGCTCCGAAATTACCACCAAAATTGACGCTTTTCGTGATTCCACTAGTAGTTGCTGCAGCTTTTGAAACAGCTTTCCCTAGAGTCTGAGCCACTGATTTTCCTACACTATTGGCAGTGCTTGATGATGTAGAGTTTGCAATTGATTTGGTGACAGATTTCGTAACACTCCTTACCACGCCCTTTGCAATAGATCTTGTTTTAGATTCAGATTGAGAATCTCCTGTTGTTGAGGAATCAGAGTGCGATGTAGTATCTGTTTCGTTTGTTCCCCATGATTCAGTCTCGCTTGATGAGGATCCACCAGAATTATTGTACACTCCTACACCAGCCGATTGAGAAGAGTTCTCACCCTCTGTTTCAGAATAAGACTCACTTGATCCTTCAGAATGAGAAGAAGAATCACTATGTGAAGAACTTTCGGAATGAGTATCTGTATGCCCACTCGAATCTGTCGAGGTTGTTGAATCAGAAGTACCATCTGTACTTCCTTCAGAGTCAGTTTCTGTTCTTCCTGTGCCGCTTGTCTGAGTCTGTCCCACGCTGTCAGTATTAGTATTATTCTGCGAATCAGTCACGGTATCAGTATTTGTAACAGCCTGATTTCTCGCATTCTGAACTCCAGCGCTTACACCAGCATTTACACCAAATATCGCCATAGAAGAAGTTGCATTGTTTTCTGTGAAAGTAAAATTCGTTTGCCAAGATGAATACGGAGACAAGCCAGAGTAAAACTCAGACAATAATAACTTTCGTTCTTCTAAATCTTGTACCGGCGAAGCAAGCAAAATGATAGTATATTCTTTCTTTTTCGACTCTGGAACAACTCCATCGAGAACTTTTTCTATTGTCTGACTGATGAATTTTTCGGATTTTTCAGCTGGAATATTCGAAACACTCGCTACTGAGTATGTTTGAGAATTATCTAGGCAAGGAATAGTTCCACGTCCAACATTCGCTTCCCATTCAGAGCCAGGAAAGTTGCCACGTAAAGAGTTTTCTAGTCGTCCAATTAAATCATTGACTTTGGTATTGTCAGTTTCAATGTTTTTACTGGAAACCGCCAAATAAACATTTGTAGTCTCACAAGTTCGGTTAAAAATCAAAGCAATGTTGCATGCTTCATCTGACAGAACATTGTACACATTGACTAACTTCTCTAAGCTATTCTCTTTCTTGTCTGTAACCCATTTGTTCAGGCAAATATATCTAACATTGTAAATTCGATTGAGTCCTTTTTCTTGTTCAACCGGTAGATAGAGATCTTTAATCCGAGGTAAATATGCATTGAAGATTTCGATACCACTGGCAGCCAACAACTTTTCTGTCAGTTCATGGGCAGTTTCATCATCCGGATGCGGCATTTCACTCAAATACGCATCTCGGTTTTCCGCAATTTTAGCAACCTGTTCAGGACTTAATGTCGAAAGCTTAGCGATTCGGTCTGCGGCTTTTGCACCAGTCTTAGCTATATAATTCGTAACAACGCCCATCTCTTCACCTCCAAGAAACAGATGAATGCATTAGCTATCACGCCACAGCATCATTTTGTGAATTTGATTTACATACTGTTCAAGTTTTCTCTGTCGCAACTCTAATTCTTGTATTTTTTCAGTTTCCTCTTTGATTATTTCAGCCTGTGCAGACAAAACCGGGTTTATCTCTATAATGTTGTTCAAGAGTATTTCTGTGAGATTTTGAACCCATCCAGTAAATTTCTCCACATGACTTACGTATATATTCCTGAGATTTCCTTCTTTAGCATTTGCGATTTCAGAATTGTACGATTTTGCAAGTTTATACCTATTGATATTTAGAGGGTCAATTGCAAATAAAGAGAAGAGTTTCATTTCGAATTTATCTTTTTCCAACTTGTCAAAGCTTTCGTCCTCAAATTTGATTGCTTCATACTGGAGAATTAAGTTCTCAAGCTCTTTCTTCCGTGAATCTGTCAAAGCCGACGATCCAGATACCAGAACAACTAAAGCGTCTCTAACATTTTGAGTTTTTAGTTCCCAATAACTCTGTGATTTCTCGGCCAATATACCATGAATCTCATCATTGCTTTTTTTGTATTGTTCCCTAAGATCTCCAAAAAGTTCATCAACCGCTTTCTGTCGAGCAGCTTTTTCTGCATCAGACTGCCGTGCCAGTTTAGCTCTCCATTCAGAATAGTTTCGCGCTATTGATTTGAATGAGGGTTTATTATTTTTCTTTAGCATCATGCTATCAAACAACGCTGCAGTCGATTCTTTTGTTTCTGCTTCGAAGTCATCAACATCAAAGAGTTCATCGAACCGCTGTTTCAGCATCAGTTCTTTAGATTTCAATGTTTCTGAACTTACTGAATAATCAAGTCCTTGGTAAACAAGCCTCATATGTTGGCCATAATCATTTATATACTGTTGCTTCAAGTTTTCCGCGGTTGATTCTAGTGATTCAACAAGTGTTTTTTTATCTTTATCGAGCATCTGGCTTCTATATTGACGACTATTCTCGCGTTCTTTCTTTGCTTCTTCAATCTCCTCTCTAGCAACATTGAATACTTTGCTTAAAAAGAGTTCTGATTGTATACATTTATTGTATGCAGAATAGATTGCAGCAAATGCATTGATCTCTTGTTCAACACAATAGATACCACTATTCGCAAGAATTAAGTCATCACACTCTTCCGACTCCTCAATTGCCTCTTTTTTTAGCTGATCAGGCATTATGTTGTACTTATATAAGCTCTTGTACCTTTTATGAGAAGGATCTGAAAACCTTGGAATTGTATCTTCAAAGATTTCTTCGTAAAACTCATTATCAAATACTCCCTTAGTCTTAGCACCAAGGCCTATAACCGAAGAAACAAAGTAAATGCCACCCGAGTAAAGATTTTTGGGGATGGCCATACTGAGAATTCGTTCTTCAAAAGATTTCGTAAACCCTTCTTGAGGCAGATTAGCTTTGTCAGACTTGTTCACAACAACCATTGTAAATCTGTTATCCAGTTCTTCTAACGAAGCAATATCTTTATACAACTTATCATTGTCCATGCTGTCAAGAGAATTGAGTTCGGACACAAAGATAGGCAATCCATTAGACATGTTTTCCATTGCCTGCTTGAGAACCTTTACATGTTTACTATTTGAGGCACTGTTTGAACCGGGAGTATCAAAGATAACAAAGTCCTGTTTACCTCTTCCATACATTGAAGAATTGAATGGAACCTCTATTTCTATTAAATCCGAAACATTATCATCCAACATTTCCTCTCCAAAATTATTAATCGTCTGCAAAGTTCTGTTGATTGACCGCACAAGATCAACTTCATCAAGAGGTGCAATGACTTCTTCAATACGCTTAATGAGAGGATGGTCAATTAGATCCGAATCAACGCCTTGATTGTTGCCTCGGAATTTAACAGTAACCTCCGTTCCATCATATGTAAATCTAATTCGGCCACGATCAGAATAGTGAGAAGGAGAGATTTTATAGATCCTTGCAGTAACTGGCTCATCGCCACTTGGCAAAATTTCATGTCCGATTAACGCATTGATAAATGAAGACTTGCCAGCACTATAATTGCCAACCACGCAAATCGGAATGTTCTCATTTGTAGCTTCGGAAAACTTAGCAAGTTCCGTTTCAATCTTTCTCTTGTCCCGGACACTTTGAGATATCAATGGATTGATATCTTTGAACAGATCAACTATGTCCGGGAGAATGTCTCTTGCATTCTCTAATGTTTCCGAGTCTCTACACACAGAAACAAAGGAACTATACTTTTCATCTTCGGATATGGATTTTAGAATGATAAACTCATCCTCAGTCCCAGCGAAAAAGATTTCTAACGAACCATCATTAAACTCGTCTATCAATGTATCAAGAATCTCATTTGCTTTAAACGGGAAAAAACTGACCGTTAAATCATCACTGATAAGTTTGCTGTTAGGGTTATTAGCATAATCAATTAGTTTCCATGTAGCCTCACCATTTACAACATCATCATTCCAGTAATGATATTGAATTTGCTTAATATATGGATTACTAGTTATCTTGATCTTAGCCATAATACAATCCTCATCCTTAAATATTTACAAATACTATTATACTATTGGCTCGTTTTTCTGGCATAACAAGAACTGCGATTTAATAAATGTTTACAGAATGCACACATATGAAACCAAATTTATGACAGTACCACTATTGATGACTAACTTATATTTCATCAATGACTTGACAGTTCCTTCTTTGACAATTCAGATTTCATATCCTTCAAAGAATTGCGCTCCATCCACATCTGGCATTCTCTCTCCTGTGTACGAAGCATCGAAGTAAATGGCCAGGAATCGCTTGATGTCTTCTTTGGCCATTCTTTTGACTTCGAAGCCTTGATCCGAGATGACCTTTTCCACTCGATTCGCCAAGCTAAAGACCTGTTCCGGCTTCATGCCTTTGCATCTCACGATAAAGGCAAACTGTCGGGAAGTAGCCATCTCAATCTGAATGCTATCGAGAAATTCCTTATCCTTCTTAAGAAGAGACCGGATCATCGGATTCGATTCTTCTTCGATTCTTTCTGTCAAATAGATTTGGTTGTTGTCGAAGCATTCAGATGAGTCTGTACACGTGATCTCGATGTTCGGAATCGTCGACAGAATGTGCATCAGGTTCCGGATCTTCGTCTCAATCGATGTTTTCGAGAGAACAGAGATGTTGATCGGGTTCACCTGATAGAAAAGGAGTTCGCCACGACTCGTGGCAAGCCCGTACTTAGTAAAAGATTCAATTCCCAGAAGTTCTTGAATAGATTTTCGGGATCTTCTAAAAAGCAGTTTAAGCAGGTTCATTCTGTTACCTCCATTCATATTCTTGCTGCGTCGTAAGGAAATACCTTACCGCATATTTCAAAAAATCCAGGATGGTCGTTTCATCCACGCTAATGGTCAAAAACCCATACACCAGCACTACCACGCAAGGCGCAATCTTGTGCAGGTGGATCAGGCACACTACCGCGATGAGAGCGAGCACAGCCAGGATCACAAAGTTCTTCAGAGACCAGAACCACATCATGGGTCGGGCCTTCAGGTTATCCGGGTAAATGTAATTCATGATTTCGTACCTCCTACCATTCTAGCCAGATTAACAGTCGTGCAAGCCGTATGTACCATACTGGTCACATTCACATGCACAGAGGAATCAAGGCCAAACTGCTGCGCAATCTTTGGCACTTCATTGGCTGCCAGCATGATACCAGTTCCCAGAGCCAAACTGTCTGTCATAGTAAGAAGGCCAAGGAACATGAGCGTTGTCTGCATAAACGCAGTAAAACAAAGTGCAATGACCTGCTTGCACCACTGATTAAATCCGTCAGTGTAGCCTCGAGGAACCGAGAACATGTAGAGGGATCCAATCGCAATCTGGATCAGTAGGATGCCGCCTCGTTTAATGTTCGCAAAAAACAATTTCACGGTGCAGTACCCGAAAGCAATCAGGTACAGGAGCATCAGGAGTCCCTCAATACCAGTACCGATAAAGAACACGGTTTTCAATGTATCCAGTATCAGAGTGCTGTAATCCTTCGAGGCTTGCCCATCGATAAAGGCATTGATCAAGTCTTTTGAAAACGTGTTCTGTAGTGTAATTGAGAATTTATATAGCGCTATAGGCACAGTTCCCAGCATGCTGCAGGCGAAAAAGCCCTTCAGGATGTTCAGGCAACAGGACCGGATATTTGCTCTTCCGTGCTGATATTCAATGGCAACATCGAAAACAGCAACGGCAGTGCCGGTTATAAATAGTGCCCATCCGAAAAGCACAAACAGTCTCACGGCTGCCTGGATCCAACCAAGGTCGAACATCTCAGCGCCATAGTTGTTGATAGATGTGAAGAAATCAGCGATTGCGCCATAGATGGTCTCATAGACCCATCTGAGCATCGTGTCCCAGATAATCTTGGAAACGACCTCGCCGATACCTTCGTATATGTCTGAGAGAAGATCTCCCAGTGCTTCAATAATGTCTTCTAGCCAACCAAACATTGGTCAATCTACCTCCAATCTTTCTTGAATTGAGAAAGGCGGCTTGCGCCATTGCAAACCGCCCATTCTCAGGTCGTTACGCCTCTCTGTCATCCGATGATATTCCAGATGTAGAGAGGAGCAGTCAGAGTAAAGATCAGACAAGCAAACAGGATGCAGGGAGCTGCGAACTCAAACTGTCCGTGCTTCCTATAGTCAAAGTAAGCCGTACCGATCTTCACAAAAAAGAGGATCGCAAGGATCATATCGAGCACAGGGAAGATTACGTTGTTCGTGATCGTCTTCACCTGTCCCTTGGCGGAGTTCCAGGTCGCTTCCACGGCTCCGGCAACATCGCCGTTACCATCCGCGAGGCAAGGAACTGCCATAAGTCCTACGACCAGCACGATCATGAGGATCGTGCAGAGAATTCTGCGGGTATTACCCGACTTAAGGACCTTCATCATAAGTTTCACCTTCCTTCTTTTTATTCGTTGTCCTTTTTCTTCTTGATCACTATGAAAGCGATCACACCACCGAGACAGATGGCGATGAGTCCGGCAAGAACGCTGCCAGTTGAATCACCGGTCTCACCAGTGGACGGGATCCACGGCTTTACCGATACGGTCTGACCTTCGTCGTTCAAATCCGCGTGGGAAACGATCTTGGTCAGTTTCTCAGCTGGCTGTCCATCTTCTCCGGTTGCGACTTCTACCAGATACAGATCCTCGAAAACAACGAGTTTCTCGTACTGCTTCAGTTCGCGTCCGAAGAATGTAAATGTCACTTCAACGGTTCCGTTCGCGGTAGTCGGGAGAAATCTCGCAACACCTACAACAGCCTGAGCCTGCGGTGCGAAAGGTTCGCCCGAAGACCACATGAGCTGACCACGAAGCTCATAGACTTTTCCGGGAATCAGGTTCTCGTAAGACACTGTGTCTGTCAGAGTAATGGAATCACCGGGGAAGAATTCCTTCTTTCCGCCAACTGTCGCCGTGGTACCGATCTTCGGGAAAAGAACCGTCTGTCCTTCATCCTCGATGTCGGCATGAATCGCAATCTCGACATCCTTGTACAGGATCGTCTCGAAAGCAACCACGGTCTTGCCCTGGAGCAGGCTGGAATCAACTGTGAACTCGATTTCAACAAATCCATCAGTCTTTTCAGCTGTGAACTCAGCAGATGCTGTGATCGGCTTACCATCGGCCCCGGCAAGTGCTTTTCCAGTCTCCTTATCCATCAGGGTACCTGTGACAGTGTAGGTCTTGCCAATTGCGAGTCCCTTGTAGGAAACCTTATCGGTCAGAACAGTGTTTTCGCCGATTCTACTAAGATGATCGCCAGTTTCCTTGTCGGTAAGGGTAGTGCCGATTTCCGGAACACGTACCGTCTGGTTCACGTCCTTGATATCGGCATGTACAACGATGGCCACATTGTTGTACTCGAGTGTCTCGAAAGCTACGAGATGTTTTCCAGCCAGATCTGTTGTGTCTACAGTGAACTCAACCTCAATCGTTCCGCTTTTCTCTTCGGGAACGAATGTCGCACTGGCTGTTACCGGATTTCCATCCTTGTCCAGCAGCACTTCACCTGTCTCTTTGATCATGAGGGTTCCATATACGGTGTACTCAAGATTCGGCGTGATGTTCTCGTAGAAGACTGTATCCACGAGGGTAACTGTGCTATTGCCACGAGTCATGTCTCTCATCTCCGGATCCTCAGCCAGATCCTTGTCATAAAGAGTGGTTCGGATATCCGGGATGTTCACGGTCTGATCCACATCATTGATATCGTTGTGGGTAGCTACTGTGATACCGTCATACTTGAGTTCTTCGAAAGCTACCAGTGTTGTGTTCTGGAGCAAGCTGGAATCAAAGGTGAATGTCACATCGACCTGGCCGCTGCTTGTTTCAGGTGTGAACTCTACTGTAGCAGAGATCACGTTACCGTCTGCATCCTTCAGGAAGTCCTCTGTCTTCTTGTTTACGAGCGTTCCTGTCAGCGTGTACTTTTTACCGGGGAGCAGGTTCTCATAAGCGACTGTATCCACCAGCGTGATCTGCTCGCTCTTCGGAGCAACATGTGCTTTCGTATCCTGACCGAGAAGTGTTGTACGGATTCTCGGGAGATATACGGTCTGGTCCACATCGTCGATGTCGTTATGCTCGACTACGAGGACTTCTCCATAATACAGGCTTTCGAAAGCAACCAGCACTGTGTTGTCCGCCAGTTTTCTGTCGAATCTGAAGGTAACGGATACGGTTCCGTTCTTCTCGCTCGGGGTGAACGTCTCACTAGCTGTGATGATCTCACCATTGTCATTCTTCAGCGGTTCGTTGGTGTTCTTATCCATGAGATAGCCGGAAACGGTGTACTCGAGTCCCGGTACAAGGTTCTCATAGGTGATGACATCTGTAAGTTCCACTTCCGGGTAAGCCACAACGTGATCGTTGGTGCTGTTGTCGGTGAGGGTAGTGTGGATGTCCGGAATCTGTACGGTCTGGTCTTCATCTTCGAGATCGAAATGAATACCAACCCACTTCTCACTCTCTTCGTGTCTGACCTTTTCCGCTGCTACGAAAGTCTTCTTTCTTGCAACTTCCGTATTGATCGTGAATTCGACTTCTACAGTTCCTTTCACAGATTCAGGAACGAAAGTAACGGAAGAAGTGATTTCGTTTCCGTTTTCGTCCTTAACAACTTCGCCGGTCTCCTTATCGTAGAGAGTACCGGTCATGACGTAGGGTTCACCGACATGCAGACCGTTATAGGAAACGGTATCCACGAGGGTGATTGTCTCACGAACGATGGTCACATGTTCCTTGGTTTCCGCATCCTTGAGGGATGTGCCGATGATCGGGTTATGGTTCAGGAACTCGCCCTTCACACCCTCGACTACTTTCCACTGAACGTTATCCACGGTGACGTTTCTTGTCTTCGGGGTAAGCTCGAAAGCGTAGTAGTTAGGATCTGTCTCATAGAATTCAGGAGCATCGGTCTCTTTGACCAGATACTTCTTGTCCAGAGGCATCTTCTCGAGAAGATAAATACCATCTCCGTCATCATCTGTCAGCGCTTCGCAGTAAACGGTGTCCTTACTGTCGAACTTGCCGTTCCCATTGACGTCGTTATAGACGCAGAATGTAGCACCGGTAAGTCTTTCGCCAGTTACATCATCGTACTTCTCGATCTTCATGGATCCAGTAGAGGTGATCGGGTTGACCACAGGGTTGTTACTGAAGTCCGCGTGCACGGTTGAAGTGAACGTTGATTCATTGTAAGATCCCTGCACTGTCTGCACATTCTTGCCATCAACTTCCATTGTCGCTTCGATTGCACCATTGGAAGGTGTCCAGGTGATTGTCACTTTACGGACCTTGGAGTCCGCTTTGCAACCGATCTTGATCCACTCTCCATTGAAGAGGATCTCTGTTGCGGGCTTGGTCTCCTTGATGTAGAAGACTTTGGTCTGAGCAGCACTCGATGTTCGCAGTGCCTTGTCGAAAGAGATACCGGAATAGATATAATTTCCGTTGTTGTTCGGGTCCGTCATAGTTCCGATCGCGTTCTTGCATTCCTTATCGGAGTAGACAGTGAACTCTGCACCTCGGGCACTTCTTCCAAGGTTATCAACCTTGAGCTCTGTGATGTCAGCATTCGCATAGACATACGGTGTGTTCTTCCAGGGCTTTCCTGTGAAGTCCGCAGACACATAAGATGTGGTTCCGTCAAAAGAACCGTTCTTTGTCAGTTCCGGTGTAGCACCGGTAAAATCCGTCACTGCGCTGCCATAAAGGTAAGCTGTGATATCTCCATTTGCCGGATTCCAGACAACACGGATCGTTCTGACTGTGCTGTCGAGTGCACAAGTCGCTTTCTGCCAAGTTCCACCAACCTTTACTTCCGTTGCCGGGGTCAGTTCCTTGATGTAGAAAACTGCCGGAGAAGCGGAATCCGATCTTTTTCTGTTCGGCCAAGAGAATCCGGATGCTTCATAGATACCGTCATTGTTCGCATCGGAGAGTGTAACCGAGGCTTTCTGTGTGCAGGCAGCATCGGTATATACTCCAAAAGTTGCGCCTCTTGCAGCATTGCCTTTCTCATCCGTCTTCTGGATCGAGAAGGTTCCGTTTGCGTTGACCTGCTGATAGTTCACGGTCTTGCCGTCCTGATCGGCGGTACCAAAAGAGATGGTGCCGGATGTATTTGAACCAGATCTATTCGCAGATCCACCATTTGTACCAGTTGCCGTCCAAGTCATCTTGCCAGAGGAGCGGTCGATAGATATATTGATGGAGTAGGTTGTACTGTTTGATGCAAAAGAGGCTTTTCTCCACGATCCATCCACATAGACTTCTGTAGCTGGAGATGTCTCTTTGATAGTGTAACTTCTGCTGATCGGTGTTGTGACAATGTTGCCATTTCCGTCTTTATCGTAGTAGAACTTGCCTTCATCTCCGAACTCGGACGAAGAAAGTGAGATGGAATAATGGCCATCATTCTTTGCATCTGTCATAGTTCCAAATTCAGATCCATCCGCTTTATACACTTTAAAAGTTGCACCTCTTGAAGGATAACCAGCATCATCAATCTTTGTAGTTGAAAGAGTCGCATCTGCAGTATACATAGCGCGATCAACATGGAAATTGAACGATGCATACACTTTCGAAGAACTTGCCGTTGCTGAGATCGTAAGCTGATTTCCATTTCCTGGTGTCCAGAGAACTACACCCCAGAGATTATCCGCGTTGTTCTCATCGAGAGTGTAGATAATATCACCACTCTGGCCAACTTCAGCCGAGTTGCCATATACACGTGTCCACTCGAATGTAACAGGCTCGTCCTGGACGGATACAGTAAAATCTGAAGCAGTGGCATTCAAAATCGGTCCGCTGACACTTGTTCGATTCGTGGGAGTGTAATAATCGTACCCATATGCAAAATGTCCTGCTCCGCTTTCAATGCTTGTCTCTCTATAGCGGTGAGTTTGTGCATCTGAAGCAGACTTAAAAACACTGATTCTACCAGTTGTGTTGGCTGCTCTTGATTCTCGATTCTGGTAATTACGGATACGAGAACGAAGTGTGTCGATACATCCCTGAACTGAAGCGTTTCGGGAATAGTACGTATTACCAGTGATCACTTCCCAGATGAGAGCCTGAGTTGCAACATACTTGTGGTAGTTGCTGTTGGCCATGAGCGTTGCGTCGTCTGCATCGTGATCGAAGATCGCTGCCTGAACAGTTCCCCAGCCGTTATTGCCGTTATAGCCGCAAACATAGATCATGCCAACGGCATCACGAACTGACATGTTGTATGTCGAGTTCCAGGTGCTGTTCGAATACATCGTAGCGGTAACGTAGTCCGTGTCGTTAAGATACTTGCCCTTCTCCACACAGTAGACGGGGATCCAGTTTCCATCTTTAACCACAGCCTTGGCATTACAGTTCGAAGTACCTTCCGGGTTTCCGCTGTGATACAGTTCCGCACATTTTGAGTTATGCGTCATGTGAATCGTGCCATCACTAATCGGTGTTCCCCAAGCACTGACTTTTGCATGAGTAACAATAGGTGATATGGCAATTACCGTTGCAATAACGGCGGCCATTGTTCGAATAAAGTTTTTCTTCTTTGTCTTCATGTTATTGTCCTTTCCTTGAAAATGGGCATAAGAAAAGCACTTCCATTCTTGGAAGTGCTCGTCTTTGCCTGCTTATATAGAGAATTGTTTTAGAAGTCCATAAATACTACGGTCGCTCCGCCATAGCCAACCCATTTGCCAGATTCCTGATCATATTGCATCCGTTTGAATCCGACACAATAGATTGAGAAGACCCGTGTGTCTTCCCACCATGCTCGGTGAGCATCTGAATTAAATAATCCGTTGTAGCATGTATCTACATTTACTCCGCCGGATATATTCACTTCTGTTCCCAGATGACCATTCGGCCGCCAGTGATCAAACTTTACAGTTGCCTCTGCCGCTCTTGTTTTCATCTCATCAACGTGATTCGAATCGGTGGGCAATCTCGAAAGCCCAATGCTCTCGCGGTAGTCATTGATTCGTGAAGATAACTCAGACATATCTACGTAGTACCCATAGATTCTCTCCGTCTTTCCACCACCCATATCAATGTCGATGATCTCGTAACCATTCTCTTTGGCCGATTTATCGATGTCGAATGGTGTAGGTTCTGGCGTTGGAGTAGGTGTCGAAGTTGGAGTTGCCGTAGGTTCCGGCGTTGCTGTTGGAACCGAGGTCTCTGTCGGAACTGGCGTCGCAGTTGCTTTTGGAGCTTCTGTCGGAGCCGGATCATTGGCAGGAGCCTTCGTTGGGTTCGTTTCTGTTGGTTTAATCTGTTCTGTTTCCGAAACAGATGGTTCTGTCAAATCAGGCACAACAGTATCACTCGCCGAGGTTGCAACGCTTGACGTCGTTTCCGATGTTGTAGTGGATTCTTCTTTGTTTTCGGTTGTTTCTTCTTGTGTCTCTACTGAATTAGTAGTAGTGATCTCGTTATCGTCTTTCCTAATTTCTGTAACACTCTGATTCTTGCAACCAACGATTCCGAGGACCACAGCTACGATCAGAACAGTAGAGATGAACTTTCTGTTCCTCATACTGTGACCTCCTATAAGACTTCCTAAGAAGTGTTCTTACTTGCAATATAACTGGTTTTTGCGAGGATGTCCATAGGATTTCACAGCAGAGTGATCAGAATCACATCATGAGTCCCATTATTGGGCCAGTGTCCTCAGCCGGGATGTTTTCTTCAGCAGAGAAGGGAAGTCCTTCCTGCTCATCACCTGTAATAGGAACATCTGGCGCTTTTGTCTGCGTCTCCAAAGCCTGTTCTTCCTTCTGCCGCTCTGCAACGCTATCCCTGTACTGCTGAGCAATTGCCAGCGACTGGGTGTATGCATCAAACACGGCATCTTGAATTGCCTGCCTCATTTCAGCAGTTACCGGGTGAGCAACCTCGTAATAGACCTTTTCACCCTTTCTCTCTGCTTCTCTCTGCGGCATCGAAATGAACAGACCGTTTGCGCCTTCAACAATGCTGACACCACGTACCATAAATGATCCTGCGATAGTGATATTGGCAGCAGCTTTCTTTGCTGCACCTTCTTCACTATTCATCCATGTGATTCTTGCTGTTACTCTTGGTGTTTCCACCGGATTATTCTTGTTATTCATTTTTCTTCACCTCTCAATCCAAGAATGTGCTCTGCGATAAACAGAGCTTTCCGAAGCTCTTCGGGATCTCCGCTGGGGACAAATCCCGTAATCATCACATCATGCCGAGGAATCTGAATGTTCACGCGCGGACAGATATGAGCTTTCGAAATCACGAGAGTCTTTCCATCCTGCGAGAGTTCAAAGGCGATAAAATCGCCATCCTTGATTCCCATTGCATCTCTGAACTGCTGGGGGATCGTTGTCCTTCCTTCAAATCCAATCTGTTTAATGTACTGTTTCATAGTTAGTTATCCTTTCATGTTGTGTATTCAGCCTCTAGGCCGTGTGTTCTTGAATGAAATCTCGAATCTCATCCGGGAGATAATCGAGAATGTCTTTGTGGTAAGTAATCTGAGCAAGTGTTATCAACGAGTCATACCTGCCTTGTTGATAGAGCTCAATCAGGTAATCACGTGTTCCCTTAAGATCAGCCATTTCATTTCCAAAGATGATCTTGTCCCTTAGATCATCTTTGTGGTTTCGTTCAGCAATCTCAGCAGCCATGGCTGTCACATTGGAAACGTGTCTGTCCAGAATGTAGTTTCTGGCCTTCAACGGAGTATCAATACCGGAAGACCTCCATCGATCAAGTGTGCGTTGCACATACTTAAGATCAAACATATCCTTCCGAAAAAGGTTGTCCTCTACAGCCAGATGGATCATTTCCATATCCACCTGGTGTTTCACCCAGTTTGTACAGAGGCGTATTTCGCTAAACCATAATGATCGACCGATGCGTTCCTCAATGAATTGTTTCAGCTCATCGACCAGTAGCTCTTCGTCTCGCGCACGCGAAGTAAGTACGAGAGTATCATTTTGTTCTTTAGTAATTTGTCTATAAGTACTTTGTTTATTAGTATTTATTTGTGACTCATTATCCGCATGCGGATTATCCGTTTGTGGATTATCCGTTTGCGGATTTTGAACAAACGGTTCAGATCCCGTATTTTCAGTCATTTCCTGAGGTTCTTCATAAATGGTATAGATAATTGACCCCAGTCTGCCTTTGTCATCGCGTTCCTGGTGGCGAACAATGTATCCTCTTCTTTCCAATTCCTGAATTGCTCTGTTTATTGCCCCAGTCGCTTCTTGGCAGATTCTCTCTAATCCTGCCAGAGAATAGTCCCAGTCATCCGGTAGGGAAAGCATCAGAGAAAGAAGCCCTTTGGCCTTTAAGGACAAGTTCTTGTCCTGTAGGTGATGATTAGACATCACCGTGAAGTTCTTGTTCTTTTCAACTCTGAATACTGACATCTTGTCTAGCTCCTTTCCCTAGGCTCGAGGTTACTGATACTGACGAACAGCAATCTCAGGGAACCCGGAATCGAAGCCAAATCTCAGGTACATCAGAGCATAAGCAATGGCTCGAAGCGACTTGTCAGGAACAATACTCGGATCAGACAGATCACAAAGCAGAATCGCGTCGCTGCAGTTGTAGATATCATAAGCAGCGTTATAGAGCGCCTGCTCGTTCAAATCACGCGGTCGAAAGCCGACTTTCTCAAACCTGATCTCATCTTCATCTACAGCCTCTCTGAAAGCGTCCCAGAGTCTCTTCTTGGATGTCAGCAGATAGCAAGCTGCCAGTGCTACATCATATCCAGTATCAATAAGGCTACATGCCTCGTAAAATCTCTTTTCATGTTTCTTGCTAAGAAAAAGCATATATGTTTCCTCCATAATTCTTGAAATTTGATATATAAACAAAAAGAGCGCCTGAAGATTTATGTGTAACCTTCAGACGCTCAATCTTGTTTGCTAGGTAGTTGTGGATGCCCAAACCGACATCCAAACCGACATTATGTCGGATTGGGATTGTTCTTTTATCCCGAATGGATAATCACCATTTTTGTGCCACAAATTCGAAAAAAATCAAGATTTGTGGCACAAAATATCATTTCTTATAACAATGGTTGATCTGCCACAATTGACTAAAAGGATTATGTGTTTTCTCATAACGATCATGTCTTTTCCATTGCATTTACTGATCTGAAAAATCCGTAAAAGAAAAGCTCCAGAATTTTCTGAAGCTTTACGTCAGTTTATTGAAATTGTCTTAGTCGGGGTAATAGCATGATCCCCCCTCAAATTGCTCGAATTGCTTAATCCTTCAAACAAGATATCGGAACTACAAACACGCCGTCTTCACGCTTATAGGCAAAAGGTGCAATTCCACACAAAACCATCATAAACGCTGGCTTGTGCATCTTATCTGTATCTATCTTCTCTGATAAAGTGATAAGATTATGAGCGCCTTCGTTTATCAGAACATCTCCTCCAAGTTTTATTTCGATCAAACCATATTCACCATTTCTGAGATGAACAACAGCATCGCACTCAAGTCCCGTTTTATCTCTGTAATGATATACATCCCCATCAAGGGCATCGGCATATATGCGGAGATCTCTGATGCAAAGATTCTCGAAAATCAATCCCATCAGTTTCAGATCGTTTACCAGATCCTTCGGCCCTATGCCGAGAGAGGCCGTAGCAATAGAGGGATCAACAAAATACCTTGTATCCGTGGTCCTTATAGCGGTCTTTGACCTAAGATTTGGATTCCATGCTAAAGAATCCTCGATTACAAATAGTTTTTTCAGTGCATTCAAATATGAATATACGGTTTCTTTATCGAAGGTATCTGTATCATTAAGTATAAGATCATCTCGAATCGTTTCAAGGGAGGCCTGTGTTGAGACATTCCGTGCATACGATCTCATCAGTCGCTTAGTTCTCTCAGGATCTCTTTTTACTCCGTCAACACGTGATATATCATCGTTCACTACTGCATCAAAATAATCACGCGCTTGCTTCAAAGATACTTTTTCTGATTTTCCGATAGCCTTTGGCCATCCGCCTCGGCATATGTAGAAAGAAATATCATTAATGTCGTGGTCATCGGATCCGGAAATATCGCTTCCTTCGAACATTGCTCCAAGAGAAACCTGTCCGTTTGAATCTCTGGATTCATATAGTGACATAGGGCGCATTTTCATCCTGACTATTCTTCCGGTTCCCGTATGCGTACTTTTATCAAGTTCCGGGGGAACAGATGAACCCGTAAGAATAAATTGGCCGAAGTCATCTCTTTGATCTACTTCATAACGAACAGCGTTCCACAATGTTGGTGCCAATTGCCATTCGTCAATCAAATGAGGCACATCACCTTCGAGAAGAGCAGATGGCCTAAGTCTGGCCATTTCCTGATATTGTAAGGTCTTATCTGGGCGATCCATTTCAATAACACTCTTGGCAATATGTTTTGCAGATGTGGTCTTTCCACACCATTTTGCGCCTTCAACAAGAACCGCACCTTTTGATTCAAGATGATCTAACAATACTTTATCTGAAACTCTTGTCATGTATTCTTTCATAGAAAACCTCCATATCATTGAAGATATTATATCGTTTTTATGCGGATTGTTCAACGGCAGTCGAGTATTTGGACTATTTTTAACCGAGTATTTGGACGCGTTTTGATCGAGTATTCGGACGAATTTTGCCCTGCTATTTGTACTAGTCAATATAAGTGGACACGAAAAATGTTTTTCTTTAATTCTTTTTTCTGCCGGTAGACACCGGCGATGTTTTTTGTGCTAATTCTTTTCTGAAAGTAGACACTTAAGTCTTTTTTCTCTCTCTTTCTTTTTCAGAAGTGGACACCACCTCTGAAATGCCGTGTTTATCGGTCTTTGAACGTTTCTTCTTAACAAACTTCGGTTCAGGACTTAAGCCTCTCTTCGAAAATGTATCTTTGCGTTCCAATTCGCCGTGAATATATCTCTTGTAGTAGTTATCAGGAGTATCGTAGCCGATGGCATAGGACGGTCTCTCGCTGTTGTAGTACGTAACATACTTGGATATCCGTTCTCGCACATTTTCAAACCGAATCGCCTTTCCCATATTGAAATCGATATACAGTTCTTCCTTGATCCAGCCATTTAAGGACTCATTCACCGGATTGTCAGTCGGCGTACCGGCTCTGGACATAGATCGGATTATATTCGTGTCCTTTATCAGCTCGTTATAGGCTACTGACGCATACACAGAGCCCTGGTCCGTATGCAGGATGGTCGGTTCTTCGCTGCCTCTCAACAGCTTAACGATATCTTCCAATCCTTCTATGTACTGATTCCGAAGTCCTCTCTTGTTTGTCATTTTCCAGGTCAGGATCTGTTTGGTAAATACATCAAAATAGAATGTTACCTCAACATATATCCAACCGTTTCTAATGACTGTCATATCAGATACAATAACTTGTCTAGGACGATCCACAGTCTCCCATGTGCTGAATATCAGATTCGGATATTTGTCCTTTATCTTTCTGGGGTGAGGTCGCTGCTTATGCTTGGTTTCTGACTTTATCCCAAGATATCTGAACGCCTTATAGACATAGTTCTCACTACATGTCACACCATGGTTGTTCCTGATGTATGCACGAACCCATCTGTAGCCATGTGATGGATGTGCTTTGTGGACTTCAGCAACCAGCTTAATAACCAGTTGTTTCTTATCTTCAGCCTTCGGCTTTCCGCGATTCTTCCACTTATAGTATCCGGATCGGCTGACACCCATCATGTCGCACAGAAGAACTACATCATATTCACGGGAAAGTACATCTACTATCCCGTATTCTTCGGCTTTAAAGGAATGTAGACTGTTTCCCCAGTCTCCGTCTTCTCTACGGCATAACTTTTTTTTAGCCGTTCATTCTCTATTCGAAGTTTCAGGATCTCTCGTTTATAGTTCTCTTCCGTTCTATCTATGCCGTCAGGCAGCACATCTGCCGTTGTTGCATCGGCTCTGGCCAGGCCCTCAAGACCGCCTTCTTCATATTGCTTTAACCATTTCTTAAATGCGCCGACAGATATGTGATTTGCATCGCAGAAATCGGTTATCTTGATATCGGGATTACCTCGGAATGTTCTTATCAGAAACTCCTTCTGAAGGGGATCAAGATGCTTACCCATGTGGACTCTCCTTTCCGGCAGATATCCTATCAGCAGATGTTCTCTGCGGCCGCTGAAGTTGATTCTCGTTTCGGGCTACGCCCTTCACTCGAATCAACTTCTTTTAGAATACATCATTGCTGTTATTTTTTCTGCCTTTCGTGTCCACTTTTAGAGTAGCATCAATTTTGTAGCAGTCAATATTAATAGACCAATACTTTATTCATATACTAATTTCCGATCTGATCACTACACCGTCCATATCATCTAATTCGTGGTCAATTAAACTGCTGATTTTCTATACCAAGGGTTACCCCTGATCCGAGTTCATTATAGCATTACTCAGCTAATAGAAAATCGCTCCTATTATCTGAACAAAATTCGGTAGAAGCGATTTCATCGTGCACTATCATGCGCATATTTCACATAACCGTGCATAACTTTTTATAGTGGTGTGATGTCCTTCACCCATTTTTAGTAAAACGGGGTAACGAACTTTCGTTCTGTTTAGAACGCCCTGATATCAGGGGTTAGCGGTCGATACTCTTCATCGTCGGGAAAACGAGCCATGTTCGACGAAAGCCTACAAATCTCGTTATATCAGCGATTTTTCTTTGCGACCATGTCACGTTTTTTCCTGTGAGTCTTCATAAATCTTCGCAGTTGGTCGCAAATCTGTCGCAAAGTGGTCGCAAGTCGCAAAGTCGCAATCTCATCCGGCTAGTTGCGCAGTTCTCAAACGATTGAAGAAATCAGCAAAATTGTCGAGTTCCGATTTCTTGAAGTCCTTGGTCGCATCTGTGTAGATATCCAAGGTTACTTCGATGTCATTGTGTCCGAGGATCTCCTGGATCACCTTGATGTTCACACCGGCCTCACACAATCTGGTAGCAAATGTATGTCTCAGATTATGATTGCTGAAGGGGGGAAGTGTCACCGGATCCTTCTTGCCTTTGTGATCGAGAACTTCGAAATTACAGTCTCTTATGATCCTGCGCAATGCCTTGTTCAGTGTTCCTTGATGCTGCACATCACCGAAGCGGTTGATAAATATGAAATCTGTGAACCCATCTATAACGGCCTTACAGCTGAGTTCTGCCTCTTTCTGATACTCCCGTTCCATCAGGAAGGCTTCCTTTACTTCGGGAAGCATCGGAATGATACGCTCGCCAGCCTTTGTCTTCGGTGTGTTGACTACGAAGTTGCACTGTTCTGTGGATCCTCTTTGCTTGTAGTAAACAAGCGTGTGATTCACGCTGATCGTCTCTCCTTCGAGGTCAATGTCGCACCATCTGAGTCCGCAGATCTCTCCGACCCGCATGCCGGTCCACATCATAACAATAAAGACCGGGTACCATCTGTGGTACTTGCTGTTCTTCGCAAGGAACTCCTGAAACAGTTCCTGTTGCGGAATCGTCAGCGCCTTTCGCTTCTCCGTCTCGAAGTTACGCGCCTTTTTGAGTTCTTTCAACGCATTGTCTGCGGGATTGTACCTGATGTACTCATCATCTACACCAATCTGGAGAACCTGATGCAGTATCGAATGGATACTGTCGAGGGTGCTGACCTTGATGCTCCGCTCTTCCGCAAGGTAATTGTAGAAGGCTCGCACGTCTGATCTCTTCAGATTCGAGATCCTGCTCTTACCGAAGTCAGGCTGCACGAAGTGTGTGTACATGTAGATGTAGTTGGATCTGGTGTTGTCCTTCAGGCCTCTTTTCAGCTGATACCAAAGATCGTACAGATCATTGATGGTCATTGATTTCACTTCAGAGGTCTTAATTCCATCGAGCGCATCCCGGAGCACTTCGTCTTCCATCTGTCGCAATTCCTCAAGGGTCTTCGCACTGATAGAGTGCCGGTTGCCTCGCTTATCGCGCCACTTGTACTCATACGTTCCGCTAGATCGCTGATATTCACCTTCTTTCAATATACGGTTCTTGTCATCTTTTCTTCTTCTTGTCATACACATTCTCCTTTTCCAATAATGAAAAAAGAGAACACGCTTTAGCTGATTATAGCCTCAACGTGTTCTCATTGTCCATCATTTAATTACGTCTCCAATGGTAGATAATCTATAACATCTCATTTCTACCCATCAGATCGAATACATTTTGGAAAGATAGTCATCGAGTTTCTCACGCTTGATCAGGCGCTTGTTACCAACCCAGAGGACAAACGAGCAGTTATCAGAATCGGAAAGTTCACGCAGTTTGTTGATCCCGATATTGAAATATGCCGCTGCCTCTTCAAGTGTAAGGTTGGATTTTTCCCAGATAGGTATCTCTTTTGGCATAATGCTCGCCT
>JAEEGH010003916.1_pt1 | contig 38623 bp, 34 predicted proteins | sample 9134181 | NCBI WGS metagenome assembly JAEEGH01 (sample SAMN16246544, study PRJNA631951) | gut metagenome | biome: gut microbiome; feature: rumen; material: DP-attached | host: Bos | place: Iran: Karaj | collected 2018-10 | reverse complement strand
CCACCTCTTCCCATTCCGAACAGAGAAGTTAAGCCCGCCTGCGCCGATGGTACTGCAATGCAATGCGGGAGAGTAGGAGGCCGCCTTCTTTATAATCAAGTGTGAAGCCCTGAGTCAGCAATGACCCGGGGCTTTCTTGTTTTTGGTAAATCTGATGCGTTGATTGATAAAACTGTGGTAATAATTTGGCCTTTTCAAATAATTGCATTAACTTTGCGGCAATAAATGTATAAATGTGAACATATAAGTGTCAGTGAAGGTTGATAACAAAGATGAACTGTTCCCAATAGTAGATGAGGAAGGACAGGTGATAGACAAGGCTACGCGTGGTGAGTGTCATGGTGGGTCACGGCTCCTGCATCCCGTTGTACATCTGCATGTATTCAATCATACGGGAGAAATATTTCTGCAGAAGCGTCCTGAATGGAAAGATATTCAGCCTGGGAAGTGGGACACGGCAGTCGGTGGGCATATCGATTATGGCGAGACCCCTGAGGATGCTCTAGTAAGAGAGGTGCGTGAGGAACTGGGTATCACCACATTTACGCCTCAGTGGCTTGGTATGTATGTTTTTGAGAGCCAGCGTGAACGCGAACTTGTGTATGTCTACCAAACGGTCTATGATGGTGAGATCCGTCCATCTGAAGCAGAACTCGATGGTGGTCGTTTTTGGACTATAGACGAGATTCGCAGCGCCATCGGACAAGGGGTATTGACCCCAAACTTTGAGAGTGAGTTCCTGCGGTTTGATGAAGAACTTAATAGATAAGACATGGTAAGAAAACAGATAAGACTGTTGCTGGTTTGTATGATAGCGTTGTACTCCTGTAGTGGAATGTCGAAGGGTGATGGAACATCGCAGGGCGAGATGGAGGAGATTGAGTTCATCAAACCTGTGGAAGAACCACCGTCAGATGTGGTAGATACCATCGGTTTCCCAGAGGAGTCACAGGGGACTCCTATAAAAGGATATCAGGGGTATCCTGAAGACGATTTGGTCAAAGAGTCGACAGATGATGACATTGTAAACTTTGCAGGTGGAGGTGATATTGACTACCTCAATGGTGGAAGCGACTATTCCGACGGCTATTAAGTAATGGCTATCGGCGCTTGAACTCAAGAGTTTTGGGAAGTTTCTGCCATTTGCCGTTCTTTGGCACTTTGAGAGTACTGCCATCTTCCTGACGTAAAACGTAGATGGAGTCATCTTTTATAGTGAGGCTGGCGGTGAGGTCTTCGCTTCCGTAGTCGTTTATCATAGCGAGATGCGCAGTCGGTCCCTCAATTTTTACTGATGTGACGAGCCAACAGAAGGAATTCTTATTCTTGGACAGATAGCCAGGCAGTTCTCCATATAAGTCTTGTCCGGGAACTGTGATGTTTTGCTTATAGAAGTCTATTTTGAGAAACACATCATATTCATTATTAATAAGGTACGCGCGAAAGGGCTCGCTCGTATTCTGTGCGTTGAGAACGATGCTTGTTAGGCAAACGAATGACAATATCAATAACTTCTTCATACTCAATGCTATTTCTTAATTGCATACAAAGTTACTAATCTAAATCAGTAAATAGGGTTGTTTGAAAAAATATTAAGCAAAACGTTGTGGAAATTAGAATAATTTAAGTATCTTTGCACCCAATTATAAGTAAAATGATGGCAAATAAGTGTTTGATGCCAGACTACATCTTCGAGTCGAGTTGGGAAGTCTGCAACAAAGTAGGGGGAATCTATACAGTCCTTTCGACACGTGCCAAGACCCTACAAGAGGCACTTCAGGATAAGATTATCTTTATCGGTCCTGATTTCTGGAAAGAGCAAGAGAGTCCTTATTTCAAGGAGGATAAATCCCTCTTTGCCGATTGGCAGTGGGAGGCAAAAGAACAGGAGCTTAAGGTCAGGGTTGGTCGCTGGACGATACCTGGCGAGCCAATAGCAATCTTAGTGGATTTTAATCCGTTCTTTGATCAGAAGAACGAAATATATGGTTGGCTGTGGGAGAACTACGGCGTGGACAGTTTGCATGCCTATGGCGACTATGACGAAGCTTCGATGTTCTCGTATGCAGCTGCTCTCGTGGTGGAAAGCTACTATAATCATTATCTTGACTCGCAGAAAAAAGTAATTTATCATGCCAATGAATGGATGTGTGGCTTGGGAGCTCTCTATCTGAACAACAAGCTGCCTCAGATAGGAACTGTCTTCACGACGCATGCCACAAGCATTGGACGCTCAATTGCCGGAAATATGAAACCCCTCTACGACTATCTTTTCGCATATAATGGTGATCAGATGGCTGGAGAGCTCAATATGCAGTCAAAGCATTCTATTGAGAAGCAGACAGCCATGTATGTAGACTGCTTTACGACGGTGAGTGATATAACTGCCAAGGAATGTGTGGAACTGCTCGACAAACCTGTTGACGTGGTATTGCCAAATGGCTTCGATGATAGTTTTGTACCGAAGGCCAGTGTATTTACCAAGAAGCGTAAACTTGCACGACGTAAGATGTTGGATATTGCCAATGCCTTGCTTGGTGAGGATCTTGAAGATGACACGCTGCTGATATCGACATCAGGTCGCTATGAGTTCCGCAATAAAGGAATCGATGTTTTCGTGGAGGCAATGAACCGTCTGTTACGTGATCGTGACCTTAAGAAGAAGGTGGTTGCTTTTATTGAGGTACCAGGGTGGGTAGGTGAGCCCCGCAAGGATCTGCAAGAGCGTCTGATGAGCGGAAAGAAATACGATACACCGTTAGATGTTCCTCAGGTTACGCATTGGTTACACAACATGAGCCACGACAATGTGCTAGGTATGATGAAATATTACGATATGCATAACCGTAAGGACGAGAAGGTAAAGGTGATATTCTTGCCTTGCTATCTTGATGGTAATGATGGTATCGTTAATATGACTTACTATGATGTGATTCTTGGCAATGACCTGTGTATCTATCCATCATATTACGAGCCGTGGGGCTATACACCATTGGAGGCTGTGGCTTTCAAGGTGCCTTGCATCACGACTGATCTGGCAGGTTTCGGCCTTTGGGCAAATAAGGTGTTTGGTCATAATGGCACACTCGCTGATGGCGTGAAGGTCATCCACCGTACGGATTATAACTATTCGGAGGTAGCTGATATCATCAAGGATACTGTGGCCGAGTTCTCGTGCATGACGAAGAAGGAGGTTGACGTGTGTCGTAAGAATGCCGGCGAATTGTCGAAGAAAGCCCTTTGGAATGAGTTTATCAAGTACTATTATGAGGCCTACGACATCGCCCTTCGCAAGGCAGAAAAGAGAAAGATAACAAAGTAAAGAATTCAAATAATTAATTTGAGACATTATGAAAATTAAAGCAGATTATGCAAATGCTCCTCAGTGGAAGGAACTGATTGTTAAGTCAAGTCTTCCAGAGGAACTGAAGTGCTTGGATGAGATTGCCCATAATATGTGGTGGGTATGGAATTATGAGGCCCGTGACCTGTTCCGAGACCTTGACCCTGAACTTTATCATGACGTTAAGCACAACCCCGTGATGCTTTTAGAGCGTCTAAGTTTTGCTCGCAAGGAAGAGATTTTAAAGGATAAGGCGCTGATGAAGCGCATCAAGGGCGTTTATGACTTGTTCCGCAAGTACATGGACGTAAAACCCGACTCAAAGCGCCCGTCAGTTGCCTATTTCTGTATGGAGTATGGTATCCACTCTGCCCTGAAGATTTACTCTGGCGGTTTGGGTATGCTGGCTGGTGACTATGTGAAGGAAGCTTCCGATTCGAACGTTGATATGTGTGCAGTCGGATTCCTGTATCGTTTCGGCTATTTCACACAGAGCTTGTCTATGGACGGTCAGCAGATCGCCAACTACGAGACGCAGAACTTCGGCTCACTGCCCATCGAGCGTCAGCTCGACAAGGACGGCAATCCGATGGTTATAGATGTGCCTTACACCAACTATCAGGTTCACGCATATGTTTGGCGTGTCAACGTTGGTCGTGTGAAGCTGTATCTGCTGGATACTGACAACGAGATGAACTCCGACTTCGACAAGCCTATTACCCACGCCCTCTATGGCGGCGACTGGGAGAACCGTCTGAAGCAGGAGATTCTGCTTGGTATTGGTGGTATACTGCTGTTGAAGAAGCTTGGCATCAAGAAGGATATCTATCATTGCAACGAAGGTCATGCCGCTCTCTGCAACCTGCAGCGTCTGTGTGACTATATAGATGAGGATGGCCTGACATTCAACCAGGCTCTGGAGCTTGTGCGCGCCTCTTCGCTCTACACTGTTCATACCCCAGTGCCCGCCGGACACGACTACTTCGACGAGGGTCTGTTTGGAAAGTATATGGGTGGCTATCCCCAGAAGCTCGGTATCTCTTGGGATGAGTTCATAGGCATGGGACGTACCAATCCCGATGACCACGGTGAGAAGTTCTGTATGTCGACCTTCGCCTGCAACACCTGTCAGGAGGTCAATGGCGTATCAATGCTTCACGGCTGGGTTTCTCAGAAGATGTTCGCTCCCATTTGGAACGGCTACTATCCTGAGGAGAACCACGTGGGCTATGTGACTAACGGTGTACACTTCCCCACTTGGTGTGCTACGGAGTGGCGCAATGTTTATGCAAAGTACTTCGATGAGAAGCACTTGAGCGACCAGTCGAACGAGGAAATCTGGCACGGTATTTATAACTGTCCCGATGAAGAAATATGGACAACCCGTCAGGAATTGAAGAACAAACTTTTCGATTATATTAAGGTGCAGTTCCGCGAGACATGGTTGAAGAATCAGGGTGATCCCTCACGTGTGGTCAACCTTCTTGGACGTTTCAACTCCAATGCACTCGTCATCGGTTTCTGCCGTCGTTTTGCTACCTATAAGCGTGCTCACCTGCTGTTTACTGACTTGGAGCGTCTCAGTAAGATTGTGAATGATCCTGAGCATCCTGTCATCTTCCTCTTTGCAGGTAAGGCTCACCCCGCAGATGGTGCAGGTCAGGGTCTGATTAAGAAAATCTTTGAGATTTCGCAGCGTCCGGAGTTCCTGGGAAAGGTTATCTTCCTTGAGGACTATGACTTCCTGCTGGCTCGTCGTCTGGTATCTGGTGTTGATATCTGGATGAACACGCCGACTCGTCCTCTCGAGGCTTCTGGTACCTCTGGTGAGAAGGCCGAGATGAACGGTGTGGTGAACCTCTCCGTGAAGGATGGCTGGTGGCTTGAGGGCTATCGCGAGGGTGCCGGATGGGCTCTTACCGAGAAGCGTACCTATCAGAACCAGGGCTATCAGGATCAGCTTGATGCCGCAACTATCTATGGTCTGTTAGAGAATGAGATTGTTCCGCTGTATTATAATAAGGACAAGAAGGGTATCTCGAAGGGCTGGATCAAGGTCATCAAGAACTCTATTGCCCAGATTGCTCCTCACTATACGATGAAGCGCCAGTTGGACGACTACTATGAGAAGTTCTACAACAAGGAGGCCAAGCGCTTTAAGGAGATTGCCAAGGACGACTACCGTCTGGCTAAGGAAATCGCCCAGTGGAAGGAAACTGTTGCCGAGCGTTGGGATGCCATTAACGTGGTTAGCGCTGAATGGGACTTCCCCTCTACAGGTGCTGAGGCAGGTCAGAAGTATTCTTTGAAGTACGTGATCAATGAGCAGGGACTTGACGATGCAGTCGGTTTGGAGAAGGTGAATATCTTCATCAACAAGGACGGCGAGGAACGTGTGTTCAACATCGAGCCGCTGAAGATGACAGGTCACGATGGCAATAACTATACTTTCGAGGCTACACTTGCTCCGCAGCAGTTCGGTCAGTATAAGAGTGCTGTGCGTATGTATCCGAAGAACAAGAACCTGCCTCACCGTCAGGACTTCTGCTACGTGAAGTGGCTGGAGTTGCCTGGCTATAACTTCTAAAGTCAGGAAGGCTGTTGTAAATATGAAAGGCGTCTGGGTTCAACGGAACTCAGGCGCCTTATAGTTTTGGCGGATATATCGTCCCAGGACATTGTCGCTGTTACGACGGGCTGTGTTAAGTATGCAGTCTGACATGCGGCGATGAAGACTGTCGATGGTCTTCACCCGTAGCTGATGGGCCGTGCTGTCACTTGCCATCAGCATAACGGTATTGACGGTCTCTTTTCCAAGTAGGCAGATAGAGTCGTTCAGTTGCTGCCATTGGTTGTTAATACGTGTTCCCGATACACGGTTGCCTTCAGGCGAAGATGATAGTTCAACAGTTATCTTGTCAGGCTGAAGGAAAAAGCTGACGTTCTGGTCTGGTGCTTTCTTTGGAAATATCCGGCATAAGAGGGTGTCTTCTGTCTCGCCGGTAAAAGAGAATTTGCCGTTTTCCACCAGCGTGATGGTCACAACCCCTTTCTGCATCGGTTCCTCTGCCATACAGATGGTGTCGCCATCGTTGCAGTGGCGTGCAAAGCCGTCTATCTGATAAGAGTTGGACTGACAGGAGAGGCAGAGCGTGCCCACAACTGTCAGTCCAAGAAAGGTCTTGATGCTCATGCGAGGTCAGATGATATAGAGGTCGCTGATGCTCTGGTTGTTGATGACGCGGCGGATAGCCTCTGCGAAGGTGTCGGCCACAGAGAGCTGCTTCACCTTGGCACAGCGCTGGGTATAAGGGATGGAGTCTGTGAAGACCATCTCCTCCAGTGCTGACTCCTGTACACGGTCGCTGGCAGGACCGCTCATCACACAATGGGAGGCACAGGCACGTACAGTCTTCGCACCGTTCTCCTTCATCAGGTCGGCAGCCTTTGTGATGGTGCCTGCCGTATCGACCATATCATCGATGATGACGACGTTCTTTCCTTTCACCTCACCGATAATCTGCATGGTGGCAACGACATTGGCTCGGGCACGGGTTTTGTTGCAGAGCACCAGTGGGCAGCCGAAGTACTTGGCATAGGTGTTGGCACGCTTTGAACCGCCTACGTCGGGTGAGGCGATGACCAAATCTTCGAGGTTCAGGCTCTGCAGGTAGGGGATGATGACGCCCGAGGCATAGAGATGGTCCACGGGAACATCGAAGAATCCCTGAATCTGGTCTGCGTGGAGGTCCATCGTGATGACACGGTTCACGCCAGCCACACTCAGCAGGTCGGCCACGAGCTTGGCTCCGATGCTGACACGGGGTTTGTCCTTGCGGTCCTGACGTGCCCAGCCAAAATAGGGGACGACGGCATTGATGGTACGTGCCGATGCACGCTTGGCAGCGTCAATCATCAGCAGCAGTTCCATCAGGTTGTCGCTGTTGGGGAAGGTACTCTGTACGAGAAAGACATCACGTCCACGGATACTTTCCTCATACGAGACCGCAAATTCCCCATCGGAGAATTTCGTGATTTGCAGTTGTCCTAACGGGCAACCCAGACTTTGGCAGATCCTTTCTGCCAGGTATCTCGTGGCAGTACCCGAGAAGACCATGTAAGAGTTGTTCTGACTCATTGTTCTATTATTGTTTTTGTTCCTTATACCTAATCAATGGCCTTGCGCAGCCGTTCAAAGCGGTTGAGCAGTTCCTTGTAATCAATCTCGTTGTGGATGTTGAAGCGATTCCACAGGTCACCGCAGATGACCACACCCCCAAAGCCCAGGTCCTTGGCCTCCTTCACGTTGTCGAGGTTCATGCCGCCGATGGCATACACCTTTTTGTCGATCAGTCCCTGGCGAGAGGCCTCCTTCAGTTCGTCGTATGTGAACGATGACTTCTCTTCCGGATGGGTCTGACTGTCGTGGATGCAATGCAGGAATACATAGTTGCAGTGCTTCTTCGCCTCTTTCAGTTCACTGATGGCGTGGCAGGTGCGCGAGAGGTTTCCCTTATAGCCTGCCGGTGGCTCCGTGAAGGCATCGTCGATATGTATGCCGCGCAGCCGGTATTCCTCCTTCAGATAGAAGTGGCTATGGACGGTGATCTTACTGTGATAGTCCTCGCCCAACAATGTCAGCAGTCGCTCTGAATACATCGGCGAAGCTCCTGGCTTGTCAAGGTGCAGATTGTCCAGTCCCTCCTCGAAGAGGTCGGCTAAAATCTTGTCTTCTTCCACGAAAAACGTGGGTTTAGTGATGACTATGAGTTTCATATTAACGCAATCACTCTCTTTCTGAAGTGCAAACTTACACAAAATTTTCGATATTCGCACGTCTTTTGCTAAAAAATTGACCGTGATAGTGCTTTTTTCAGATTTTTATCGTAATTTTGCAGCCCGAAAAGAGCGAATTTTAGTTTATAGTTTAAAGTTTATAGTTTAAAGAAAATGAAAGCATTTGTTTTTCCCGGACAGGGAGCACAGTTTGTTGGTATGGGTAAGGATCTTTATGAGAACAATCCGCTCGCCAAGGAACTTTTTGAGAAAGCCAACGACATTCTTGGATATCGCATCACGGACATCATGTTCGAGGGCACTGACGAGGAGTTGAAGCAGACGAAGGTCACTCAGCCTGCCGTCTTCCTCCACAGCGTTATCTCTGCCCTCTGCATGGGTGAGGCCTTCGATCCGAAGATGACGGCTGGTCATTCGCTGGGTGAGTTCTCTGCTCTGACGGCAGCAGGTGCCCTGAGTTTCGAGGATGGTCTGAAACTGGTTTATGCCCGTGCTATGGCGATGCAGAAGGCCTGTGAGGCTCAGCCTTCTACGATGGCAGCCATCATCGCTCTGCCTGACGAGAAGGTCGAGGAGGTCTGCGCTGAGGTCAGCAAGCTGGGCAAGGGTGTAGTGGTTCCTGCCAACTATAACTGTCCTGGACAGCTGGTCATCTCTGGTAATGTTGAAGCTATCGAGGAGGCTTGCGAGCAGCTGAAGGCTGCTGGTGCCAAGCGTGCGCTGGTGCTGAAGGTGGGTGGTGCTTTCCACTCTCCGCTGATGCAGCCCGCAAAGGACGAGCTTCAGGCCGCTATCGAGCAGACTGAGATCAAGACGCCCAAATGTCCTGTATATCAGAATGTTGACGCTAAGCCTCATACTGATCCTGCTGAGATCAAGGCTAACTTGATTGCTCAGCTTACAAGCTCTGTACGCTGGACACAGAGTGTTCAGAATATGATTGCCGATGGAGCCGACGACTTCACCGAGTGTGGTCCTGGCAAGGCTCTGCAGGGCATGATCGTTAAGATCAATAAAGAGGTTTCTGCCCATGGCATCGAGTAAGATCATTATCTATCAGATTTTCACCCGTCTTTATGGCAATCGCAACACCACCCGCAAGGAGAACGGTTCGATAGCAGAGAACGGCTGTGGAAAGATGAACGACTTCACGCCCACGACCCTGAAGAAAATCAGGGAAATGGGCGTGAGCCATATTTGGTACACAGGTGTTATCCGCCACGCCACCCAGACTGACTACTCTGCCTACGGCATCCCCCGTCAGCATCCTGCCATCGTCAAGGGCAAGGCAGGTTCGCCTTATGCGATTACTGATTATTACGACATCGACCCGGATCTGGCTGTCGACGTCAATCAGCGTATGCAGGAGTTCAGACAGCTCGTAGAGCGGACTCATAAGGCCGGCATGAAGGTGATTATCGACTTCGTTCCCAACCATGTGGCCCGTCAGTATCACTCCGTCTGCAAGCCGGAGGGCGTGAAAGATCTTGGCGAGGATGACGACCCCTCGAAAGGCTTCGACCCTCAGAACAATTTCTACTATTGTCCTGGTGAGAGCTTTACTCCTTACTTCGACCTGTATCATGGTGAGGCAGAGCCGTATTACGAATCCCCCGCCAAGGCAACGGGCAATGACTGTTTCCACAATGCCCCAGGCATGAACGACTGGTATGAGACGGTGAAGCTGAACTATGGTGTCGACTACTATGCAGGTAGGGTAGGCCACTTCAGTCCTATCCCTGACACGTGGAGCAAGATGACCGACATACTGCTCTTCTGGGCAAGGCAGGGCATCGACGGCTTCCGTTGCGATATGGCTGAGATGGTGCCTGCTGAATTCTGGCACTGGGCTACCGACAAGGTGAAGTTCATTCATCCTGACATCATCTTCATTGGTGAAGTCTATAATCCTGCTGAGTATCGCAACTATCTGGGTGCTGGCTTCGACTACCTCTACGACAAGGTGGGCATGTACGATACTGTGCGTGAGGTGATTCGTGGCAACCAGTCTGTACAGGCCATCACATCGGCTTGGCAGCAGACTGACGACATTCGTGACCACATGCTTTACTTCCTTGAGAATCACGACGAGCAGCGCATAGCCAGCAGTTTCTTTGCAGGCGACGCTCGTAAGGGTGTGCCAGGTTTAGTGGTCTCAGCTCTGCTGCAGCAAAACCCGATGATGATCTACGCAGGTCAGGAGTATGGCGAGCGTGGTATGGACAAAGAGGGCTTCAGCGGCCACGATGGACGGACCACCATCTTCGACTATTGGAACATCGACACCCTCTCTCGTGCTGCCAGTCGCAGACTGACGAAGGACGAGAAGGCGCTTGCCGATATATATAATAAGGTGTTGAACATTGCACGTACGGAGAAGGCCATCGCCAATGGTGTATCCTTCGACCTGATGTATGTGAATGGTGGTTATCATCGCCAGTACGCCTTCCTCCGTAAGGCAGGCAGCGAGGTGCTGCTTGTAGTCGTTAACTTCGACGATCTGCCCTCCACGATGGATGTCACCATCCCTGCCCACGCCTTCGACTACCTGAAACTCAAGGAGCGCAAGACCGTCACAGCCGTCGACCTGCTGACAGGTAAGGAGATCAAGCGTCAGTTGTATCGCGACTGCTATGTCTCTGTCGATCTCGAGCCTCTGGGCGCCGTAGTCCTGAAGTTCAAGGCATGAAGAGAATTGCTGCAATCGATATCATGAGGGCTCTGACGATGTTGTGGATGCTCTTTGTGAACGACATCCCTGCATTGCAAGGAGTACCTCATTGGTTGTTTCATGCTGAGGCTACGGAGGATATGCTTGGTTTCTCAGACCTGGTGTTTCCTGCGTTTCTGTTCTGTGTGGGCATGTCAATACCTTTTGCCATCGACAGTCGTCTGAAGCGTGGAGCTTTGATGGGTGCCACGATAGGTCATGTGCTGCTGAGGTCGCTGGCATTGATAGTGATGGGACTGTTCCTGCTGAACCGTCATAAAGGGGAGGAGGGCATTGACTCGAACTATATGTTGATGATGTCGGTTGCGGGCTTCTTCCTGATATGGACGGATTATCCGTCAAAGCACCAGCGGCTTTTCCGACTGATGCGATATGTAGGTATTGCGCTGTTGGCAGGACTGTTGCTGTACTGCGATACGACAGGGCATCCGTTTGAGACAGGGTGGTGGGGCATTCTGGGACTGATTGGCTGGACTTATCTTGTCTGCACGCTGGCTTACCTGATGGTGCGTAGTTGGAAGGTAAAGACCTGGATGATGTGGCTGCTGTTTGTGATGCTCTGTGTGTTGAACCACTCTTCGTTGATTCCAGAGGATTATTTCAGTCGGGTGGTGATATTGCCCTTTGTGCCTGGTGGCTGGACGCATCATGCCATCGGCTTCTCGGGTGTGGTGGCTTCGTTGCTCTTGAGACGACTGACTGCCAACGACCGCCATTGGCAACTGGTGGGCGTGTATGGGCTCTTGGGACTGGTTGCCCTAGGATTGGGTATCGTTTCACACCACTGGTGGATTATTTCCAAGATTCAGGCTACACCTACCTGGCTGTTCTTCTCACTGACCGTCAATTTCTGGCTGTTGGCTGTGGTGTTCTGTCTTTCAGACATTTTTGGCAAGAAACGGTGGTTTGAGCTGATTGCCCCAGCAGGCTATGCCACGCTGACGTGTTATCTGATACCTTATATCTGGTATCCCTTGCGCGAGATATTCGGCATCAGCATTCCAGGCTGGAATGGGTTGACGGGTGTTCTCATCTCACTCGTCTATGCGCTCCTTGTCATCCAGATAACTCGTCTGTTAGTATCTTTAGGTGTGAAAGTGAAGTTATGAATCTGCGCACAAAAAAAAGCCTGATTATTTGTGTGTTTGGTTACTTATTCGTATCTTTGCACGCAAATTCAAAACAATATGGCCGATTATCTCTTAAATGAGCACAATAAAGAAGAGTTCCCGCCTGCACATACGGCGGAGCATCTTCTGAACCAGACGATGATACGCATCTTCGGCTGCGAGCGCTCATTTAATGCCCATATTGAGCGGAAGAAGAGCAAAATGAGTTTCCGTCTCGACCATAAGCCCACCAGACAGGAAGAGAAGGAGATTGAGCGCAGGATGTGTGAACTGATCGATGAAGACCTGCCCGTAGCGTTTGAGTTTGTTACCTATGACGAGCTTGAGGAAAGACTACAGGATGGTGGACTTGAGGCAGATAGTGGCATCTCCCTCGACCGTCTGCCAGATGATGTCTCAGATACCATCCGTCTTGTGCGTATCGGCGACTACGATGTTTGCCCTTGTATTGGCAAGCATGTCAGAAGCACCTCTCAAATAGGCCGTTTTGAGATGCTCGGCACCAATTGGGACGAGCATGAGCGTTCATTCAGAGTACGCTTCAAGATTGTTTAGATGAGGCTTTTCGCTATTCTGTCGTGGCGATGCGCATGAAGACGGGATAGTGGTCGGAATAACTCAAGTCTTTCTTGTAATAAGACAATCCCTTGAGATTCTTGTCGTGGAAGATGTAGTCGATGCGTACCTTCTTCTTCCCTCCTCGGTAGGTGTACATGAATCCGCTGCCGCACTCCTTGAAACCATCGATCTTGTCGCCAAGCATCGTGTTGTAGACATAGGAATAGGGCACATCGTTGAAGTCACCGCATACGATGTTGGGTACTTCCGACTGCATCATGTCCATCGCGAGTATATTTGCCTGGCCGGAGCGGGCAATCATTCCAACCGTGTAGTTGCCATAGATAGCGTCCATCAGTCCGTTACTATTTACCTCTACGCCATTCTTCGCCATCTTTGCAGCCTGGTGGAGCGCACTATTGATACCAGTCGTCTCCATGTGAACATTATAGACACGATAGACGTTATCATTGACTTTCACCTCAGCCCACATGGCACTGTTGTTCGTCTGCTCGAAGTTCAGGTTCTTCATCTCAACGATGGGATAACGGCTGTAGATCACCATGTCGTGCTCTCCTGTAGCGGAGTAGGGATAAGTGTCCTTGTAGGAATCGGAATTCTTCTTGTCGCCGCTGAAGTCGTTATACTCTTGGAAACAAATGATGTCGACTTTCTGTCGCTTCATCTCTGAGAGGATGTCCTGCGCAATGAATCCTGTGGTCTCTCCAGAGAATCGTGCCACGTTGTAGGTGGCAATCTTGATGCCAGCCTTTGCGTCAGCCTTATCGTCAGCAGAACCAATCTGGAGGATTGTGCCGATGTAGGGAATACAGCAGAGGAGGGTGATGAGCGGCATGAGCGCCCAGTGGAAACGCAGCCTGACAAGCCAGTAGATGAGAAATACGATGTTGGCAGCAATCAGCAATGGAAGAGCGTAGACGAGCATGGCACGTGCCGTATTTCCCGCTGGTGGCACCTCTCCTCCGTACAACCCTACGAACGTGAAGATCATCAGCAGAAAGGAGATGATGAGCATCATGAAAGAAAAGTATTTCTGTACTGCAAGTTTTCCCATATGGCTTTATGACGTTTTTGGTGATTGATCAGTCGTCTTCTCCCAAGTATTTCTTTACGACCTCAATGAGGTTTTCCACCTTGAATGGCTTTGCCATGAATTCATCGCAGCCGGCCTCCAAAGCATTACGGATATTCTCTTCATAAGCATAGGCGCTCAGGGCGATGACGGGCGTTTGGGATACCTCTTTGATGATGCGTGTGGCATCAAGACCGTTCATACCTGGCATACGGATATCCATCAGGACAAGGTCAGGCTTTTCGTCCTCGTTGATGTTGACGGCCTCTATGCCGTTGTGTGCCCGAAGCAGCTTATAGCGCTTCTGGAGCACTATCTTAACCAGCTCGTAATTGCTGTCTTCGTCCTCGGCCACGAGGATGGTTTTGGCGTTGCTGTCATCGGAACGGCCACTGATGCGGATCGTGCGCACACTTGTCGTCGACGTCTTGTTCTGGTCCACACCACCGATACTTCCCTCAAATGGCAACGTGAAGGTGAATGTGGATCCCTTTCCTGGTTCAGACTCCACGCTGATGCTGCCGCCAAGCTTCTCAACGATAATCTTACAAAGGGGCAGGCCAAGACCATAACCGTTCTTATTCGTCTCGGCATCCCGGGAGACATAAGTTTCAAAGATATGCTCCAGATCTTCCTTTTCGATACCGCTTCCGGTGTCGCTGACGAACATCTCAATCGTCTGTCCCTCATCGATAAGCTTATATCCGTATTCAATCTTACCTTTGATGGTATGTTTCAGGGCGTTGCTGATCAGGTTGGAGAATACCTGTATGAGGCGGTTGGCGTCGGTATTCATCGTTACAGTCATGGTCGGCTCGTCCCATTCCAGTTTCACCGATTCAGGACAGCGGAACTTAAATATGTTCTTGATGCTTATGCAGAGTTCGTGGAGGTCGGTGGGATTCTTCTTCATGACAATCTCGCCAGACTCGACGCGTGACAGATCGAGAATCTCGTTGACCAGATTCAGCAGACGGTTGTTGTTACTCTCAATAATCTCAAAGTATTTCATGCGTTCTTCCTGGGAGTCGGTCTCAACAATGACTCTCGAGAATCCTTCAATAGCATTGAGTGGCGTGCGTATTTCATGGCTCATGTTAGCAAGGAAAAGGGATTTCATCTTGCTGGCATTTTCAGCTTTCTGAGCCTTCTCCTCGTATTCCTTGAGTTTCTTGTTTGCTATCGCGAGCTGCTCATTGGCTAATAGAAGCTTTCTGTTCGCGTCGGCAAATTTCTGCAACAGTATTTCTCTCTCGTCTCTATCCATTTCTCCTCAAAACTACCGTTGATTCGGCAAAGGTACGAAATAATTCTGAAACAACAAGGAAAAAAGTAGAAAAATTTCAACTCCTTTTCGCTTTTTCCCACGCTCCGCTCTTCCCATGACTCTTTAAATAGGCCATTCCGCGGAATACGTTAAAATTCATAAACACGAAATAATAGGCCGTGTAAAGCAATTTGTTTTTGTATCCGTAGCGGTTTAAGAGCCATCCTAATATGGCTGCCAGATAGAAAAGTGCCTGACCGATGAGCATCACTGTGTAGAAGCTACCTGCCCCTATGGCGACAAGGGCGATGTTGACGAGCAGTAACAATACCATTGCAATGGGCGTGATGCTCCATCGCAGCACTCGGTGACTGACATATTGGAATGTGACCAGCGGCTGTCGGAGTGGGTTGAGCATGGAGCGCAGCCACCAGATACTTTGCAGACCTCCGGCAGCGATGCGCCGTTTGCGCTTTGATTCTTCGTAGATGTTGGCCGAACCGTATTCCATAGCGTAGGCATCGGCAGTATAGGCGATACGTTTCCCAGCCTGTACCACATACATCGACATCATGAAATCGTCCAGCAATGCCTCATCAGGCACTTCGCGGCAAAGTTTGGGGTCGATAGCATAGAGTTCACCTGCTGCTCCCATGGCAGAGTACAGTTCGCTGTCCCAGCGCTTCAATGTGCTTTCATATTTCCAGTACAACCCTTCACCTTCGGCAGCCATCTCGCCAGCTTTCCTCGCAGCCACACGTTTCTCGCCTGAGACGCAGCCAACGGTGGGGTCACGGAACAATCGTGCAATCTCTCGGAGTGCGTCTGTATTGATCATGGTGTTGGCATCCGTGAATGCTACATAGCGTGTCTGCAGTTCCCTGAGACCATGTTTCAAGGCTGCAGTCTTGCCTCTGCGTTCAGGACTGAACACGATGTCGACCTCAGGATAGGCAGACAGCAACTCGTTAGTATGGTCGTTGCTGCCATCGGTTACCCACATGATTCGCAGTTTGTCTTTCGGATAGTCAATAGCCAAAGTGTTCTCCATCTTCTCGGCTACCACGTCTTCTTCGTTGTATGCACAGATCATCAGCGTCATTGTGGGCAACTCGTCATCCTGCGGCATGACGGCCTTCTGGGGTTTCCCCTTGAAGAGCCGTCTGAGCCGGATGATGATGTATAGTAGTATTCCGTAACCGAGATACGTGTAGAATACGATGAGCAAGCATGCCCAGAAAAGGATTTTCAATGTCAGCATGGGCTTCAGAGTTACAGGTTATTTCGTTTCGATCTCTTCCTGCATGTCGATGAATTGCTTGTCGTTGTCGTAGAATTCGTATTGCAGGAATGCTAACTTCTGTGAGGGTATCACACGGACACCGAGTCCGTATTTCATCTGCCATTGACGTTTCATGCTGAAAACGCCCTTGTTGATGTAGGCTGCCACGTATGGATGTACGTGGAGATAGAACTTGCGGATTCCAATCTTATTGACCAGATTGTCAATTTTATTCTCCAAGGTATCCGTAAAGAGGATACTTGACTTGATGGTTCCTTTACCGTAACAGGTGGGACAGGTTTCCTCGACGTTCACGCTCATGGCAGGTCGTACCCGCTGTCGGGTGATCTGCATCAGTCCGAACTTCGAAAGCGGCAGGATGTTGTGCTTGGCGCGATCCTTCTGCATGTTCTTGCACATCCGCTCATAGAGCAGCTGACGGTCCTCGGGCAGTTTCATGTCGATAAAGTCGACGATGATGATGCCACCCATGTCACGGAGTCGTAACTGACGTGCCAGTTCGTCGGCAGCACCAAGGTTCGTCTCCAGGGCGTTGGCCTCCTGATCGTTATCTTTCTTGATGCGTGTGCCGCTGTTTACGTCTACGACGTGCATGGCTTCGGTGTGCTCAATGATCAGGTATGCTCCGTGCTTGTAGTTGACTGTCTTTCCGAATCCAGATTTCAGTTGTTTGGTGACGTTGAAATTGTCAAAGATGGGAACGGTTCCCTTGTAAAGTTTGACAATGTCCTTTTTCTCTGGGGCAATAATCTCCAGATAGTTCTTAATCTCATCGAAAATCTGGGCGTCGTTGATGTGAATGCCGTCATAGGTGGGATTGAAAAGATCGCGGAGCAATGCCACCGCTCTGCTTTCCTCCTCAAAGCAGAGTTTCGGACGCTCTGTTGTCTTCTGTACTTTCGTGATGGTGTCTTCCCAACGTTTCAGAAGCACTTTCAGCTCACCGTCGAGTTCTGCTGCGCGCTTTCCTTCTGCCACCGTGCGGACAATGACGCCGAAATTCTTCGGCTTGATACTCTGAATCAACTGCTTCAGTCGGCTACGTTCCTCTCCGCGCTTGATCTTCGTAGAGACGGATACACTGTCGTCGAAGGGTATTAATACCAGATAACGTCCGGCGAAACTGAGTTCACATGTCAGTCGCGGGCCTTTCGTATTAATAGGTTCCTTCACAATCTGGACAAGGATTTCCTGTCCGACTTTCAGTGTGTTTGCAATGCTTCCGTCTTTCTTCAGCTCAGGCTGGATGTGAGCCTTCTGGATAGGGTAGAGCTTCTTCCGGTCGCTTACTACCTGTTTCAGGTATTTTTCATAAGAGTAAAATTGACTTCCCAGGTCAAGATAGTGCAGGAAAGCAACGCGTTCTGCGCCGACATCAACGAAGCAGGCATTCAGGCCGGGCATCAGTTTCTTAACCTTTGCCACATAGATGTTTCCCACCGAGAACGACTCCGTGCGCTGCTCCTGCTGGTATTCCACCAGCTGTTTGTCTTCAAGCAGCGCAATCGAGATGTCTTTCGGCTGGACATCAATAATTACTTCACTTGTCATTACCGTAAACTGTAAACTATAATACTGGGTTGTCTTAAAAAATCAAAAGGGTGCGTTGCTATCCCAAGGGATTAGCATACACACTCCTTTCATTTCCTTTGCAGTCACAGCAAGCGATTACTTGCTCTTGTGACGATTCTTGCGCAGTCTCTTCTTACGCTTGTGAGTAGCCATCTTGTGGCCCTTCTTCTTTTTTCCGTTTGGCATAATTGTTTATTTTTAAATGAATCCTAATTGTGATTTTCTCGCGATTACAGCATCTTCTCCATGAAGTTCTTGGCCGGCTTGAACGAGGGGATGTCACGCGCCTCGAGCATCATGGTTGTGTTCTTGGAAATGTTACGGGCGGTCTTCTTGGCACGGTGCTTGATGCCGAAGGTGCCAAAGCCGCGCAGGTAGACGGCCTCCTTGTTCTCTGCAAGACTGATGCGGATAGTCTCCATGAAAGCCTCGACGGTGGTGGCCACATCCTTCTTGGCGACACCCGTCTGCTCGGCGATCTGATTGATGATTTCTGCCTTTGTCATCTTGTTGTTCTTTCTATATATTAATAATGTGTAACTGTTGAAATTTTCAATTTCGGACTGCAAAGTTACTGTTTTTCAGCGAGATACCGAAATATTATTGGATTTTTTTTTCATTTTTTGCATTTTTCCTTCCCTTTGGCCCGCTTTCCTCTCTCATTTTCATCAGAAATTGCGCAAATGGTTCTCAGAATGCAGCATTTTTGTGTTGTCGTAGCTTGAGTCTTCAAGGTGGTAAATGTGATCAAGATGCCTTTTAGAGTTGAAAAAGTGAAAAAGATTTTACATTTTGAGAATGGTTGGATTAAACTTGGAGAAACTGCCGTAGAAAGTCGGACTTTATAGGCATTAAACCTGGACTTTATAGGCATGAAAGTCCGAGTTTATAGGGATGGAAATCTGGGTATTCGTAATGCTTTGAAAATCAAACAGATACAAATTGTTTAAAATCGGAATAAGTAAAATTGAAAAAATCTTACATCTTTGAATCTTTGTATGCTAAGATCGTGTCTTTTTCCAAACTTCTGCTCAACGGGGTGACAATAAGAATTCTTCCAGAATATTTGGAGTTATCGGGGATTTGTCGTAACTTTGTTGCCAAATTACAGAGATGAATATAACGAAGATTCCTTTTGTGACGAATGCGCAGGATTTATCATAAGTTATACCTAACCATCCGATTCTTTACAGAAAAGCGGGTGATGACACAGGCGTCGGCATTGACTTACTCCACGCTGCTGGCCATTGTGCCTATGCTCGCTGTGGTGTTTGCCATCGCAAGGGGCTTCGGCTATAACAAATATATAGAGATGTGGTTCCGCGAGTTGCTTGCTTCCCAGCCGCAGGTGGCTGATGCAATCGTCAGTTTCGTCAACAGCTATCTGATACATACCAAGAGCGGCATCTTCCTCGGCGTGGGACTGATCTTTATGCTCTATACCGTCCTGATGCTGGTCAACAATGTCGAGGAGACGTTTAACCAGATCTGGCAGGTGAACAATTCGCGCCCCATTCTCCGCTCGTTTGCCAACTATCTGGCTATGTTCTTCCTGTTTCCCATCATCATTGTCATTTCCACAGGTCTTTCCATCTTTATGGAGACGGTGGCCGACAAGATGGATGATTTCGTCATCCTGGAGCCAATCGTCCATAAACTGTTCAGCTTTTTCCCGTTTATGCTGATGTCGCTGCTCTTCATCTTCCTATATGTTTATATGCCCAATACAAAGGTCCGCTTCTCGTGTGCCATCATACCAGGTATACTTGCGGGTATTGCGATGCACTTGCTGCAGATTGCTTATATCCACTCGCAGATATGGGTGACGGGCTACAACGCCATCTACGGTTCGTTTGCGGCCTTGCCGTTGTTTATGCTATGGGTGCAGATTTCTTGGGCCATCTGTCTCTTTGGCGCGCAACTCACTTACACCAATCAAAATCTGAACCGCATCGGCTTCAATCTTGAAGATATCGAGGTCCATCCGAAGGTAGATATGACGGATGATGAACGAGGCGAAGAGGCCAGAGAACTATATAGTGATCGATTGGATTCCTTATAATTAGCAACGGACTACACGACTTAAGGACTTAATGAAATCGGAAAAGTCCTGTAGTCGTGTAGTCCGTTGCAAAAAAGATTACTGATTCATCAGATATTGCTTGAAGTCTGCAAAGTCCTTAGTCATGGGAACGCTCTGCTTCTGACCCTGCATAAAGGCTCGGAGGCGGGCTGGGATGTCGACATCGATGCCGAGGATATCGTCAACTTTCTCCTTGAACTTAGCGGGATGGGCCGTCTCGCAGAACACACCGACTTCGCCAGGCTTTAAGCCATCGGCAAGGGCCTGATAGCCACAGGCTCCGTGAGGATCGAGGATATAGCCAGTCTCTTCGTAGCATTGGCGCATAGTCTGACGGATTTGCTCATCGCTATAGGTGGCACCTCCGATGAGGCTGCTGATACGTTCGTGGCTCTTTCCGTAGAGGTCGTAGATACGGGCGAAGTTTGAAGGATCGCCCACATCCATCGCATTGGCAAGCGTCTGCTTGGAAGGCTTCGGCTCATAACGGCCAGTCTGCAGGTAGTTGTAGAAGATGTCGTTGGCGTTGTTGGCGGCAATGAAGCGTACGATGGGGAGTCCCATCTCATGACCGAAGAGGGCTGCGCAGATATTGCCGAAGTTGCCAGAGGGCACACACATCACGAGATTGTCAGCCTTGCCCAATGCCTTCATCCTTGCATAGGCATTGAAATAGTAGAAGGCCTGTGGCAGGAAACGGGCGACATTGATGGAGTTGGCGGAAGTAAGCTTCATGTGCTGGTTGAGCTCGGCATCCATAAAGGCATTCTTTACAAGTGCCTGACAGTCATCGAAGACACCATCCACCTCGATAGCGGTGATATTCTTGCCGAGGGTTGTAAACTGACACTCCTGAATGGGGCTCACTTTTCCTTTCGGATACAGCACATAGACGTGGATGCCGTCTACGCCAAGGAATCCGTTGGCTACGGCGGAACCAGTATCGCCAGAGGTGGCCACAAGGACGTTTACCTGCCCCTTCCCGTTTTCCTGACGGATGAAATATTGCAGGAGACGCGCCATAAAACGGGCACCCACATCCTTGAAGGCGAGGGTAGGGCCGTGAAAGAGTTCCAGCGTGTAGATATCGTCCTTGACTTTCACGACAGGACAGTCGAAGGAGAGCGTGTCGTAGACAATCTTTTTCAGGGCATCAGCCTCGACATCCTCGCCGAAGAAAGCATCGGCGACGGTATAGGCAATTTCCTGAAAGGACATCTTGTCGATGTTGTCGAAGAAATCCTTCGGCAGTTGTTTGATCTTCTCTGGCATATAGAGACCGCGATCTTCTGCCAGTCCCTTGACGACGGCTTTATGAAGGTCGGCGATGGGAGCATTTCCGTTGGTACTGTAATATCTCATTTAATTTTATGATTTACTATTGAATATTCATAAGAGTGTGCATAAACTCGTCGAGCTTCAGAAGACCGTAAGCGCCTGATACACAACTCACTTCATCGTATCGCTGAATCTCGTCTGCAGGGATGCCGCGATACCAGATAAGGAACGGTACAGGTTGTCCGACGTGGATGCGCTGCTCTACAGGTGTGAGGTGATCTGGGAGTACGGCGATGCATACAGGCTCATCCCACGTCTCCACCTCTTTATATATAGGGGCGATGAGGCGTTGGTCGAGATACTCGATGGTCTTGAGTTTCAGGTCCAAATCTCCGTCGTGACCTGCTTCGTCGCTTGCCTCCACATGAACGAATACGAAATCATCATGCTTCAATGCCTCGATGGCTGCCTGAGCCTTTCCTTCGTAGTTGGTGTTGGCCAGTCCTGTGGCACCTGGGACCTCAACAATCTTCAGTCCTGCATAGTGGCCGATACCGCGAATAAGGTCTACGGCTGAGATGACTGTGCCGCTCTTAACCTGCGGATACTGCTGCATCAGCGTTTCCATCGAAGGACGGTAGCCTCCGCTCCAAGGCCAGATGCTGTTTGCCTGGCGCTCGCCTTTCTGGGCTCTTGCGAGGTTGAAGGGGTGCTTGGTCAGCAAGTCCTGCGACTTCAGAATCATCTCGTTGATGAGGTCTGCAGTCTGCTGAGCCGACAAGCGGCCTGCTTCTATTGGTGCTTTGTCTTCTGCCTTTACCAATAATTCGCGCCATTCTTCATTTGGATGATCGTGGGGTGGGGCACAGACAATATGTTTGTTGCCGCCTTTGATGACCAGCAGATGACGGTATTGGATGCCTGTGATGAACTTCACTCGCTCACAACCCTCTCGTTCGTTGATGGGTTTAGCCAGCATTTCGTTCAGATAGTCAATCAACACACGGGCATCTTCCGTTTCCAGATTGCCACCGTTATGAGTGATGATCTTGCCGTCAGCGAGTGTAATGATGTTACATCGGATGGCAAAGTCGTCATCAGCCATCTCATAACCGATGCTGGCAGCTTCCAAAGGACCACGACCCTCATAAACCTTATTCAGGTCATAGCCGAGGATGGCTGTATTGGCCACTTCTGATCCTGGAGGAAACCCCTCTGGCACAGTGATAAGCCTGCCACAGCGGCCCTCTCGGGCCAACTGGTCCATCATGGGTTTATGGGCATATTGCAATAAGGTCTTCCCACCGAGTCGCTCGACGGGAAGATCTGCCATGCCATCACCAAGTATGATGATATGCTTCATAAACTATATGTTTGCTATAGACATGATGTTTGCGAAGACACCAGCGGCGGTAACGGCTGCACCAGCACCGTAGCCCTGAATCAGCATGGGGTACTCCTTATAGCGCTCAGTGGTGAGCAGCACGATGTTGTTGGAGCCTTCCAGACCATAGAAGGGATGGCCGTAGGGCACTTCCTTGAGAGCAACGTTGGTCTTGCCGTTCTCCATTGTAGCCACGAAGCGCCAGCGTTTGTTCTCGGCCTCCAGTTTCTGACGGCGAGCCTCGAAGTCGGCATCCAATTCGGGCAGACGTTTCCAGAAGTCATCAAGACTTCCTTCGAAGTAATCGTTGGGCACGAACAGATGCTTCTCAACGTCGTCCTGTTCCACCTTATAGCCTGCCTCACGGGTGAGGATGACGAGTTTGCGAATCACATCCGTACCACTGAGGTCGATACGCGGGTCAGGCTCTGAGTAGCGCTGTTCCTTAGCACGACGGACAGTCTCGGAGAAAGGAACGTCGGCAGCAATCTCGTTGAAGATGAAGTTCAGCGTACCACTCAGGATAGCCTCAATCTTCAGAATCTTATCACCCGAGTTGCACAGGTCGTTGATGGTGCCGATGATAGGCAGACCTGCACCTACGTTGGTCTCATAACGGAACCAGACACCACGGTCGCGAGCCGTCTGCTTCAGCTTCAGATAGCTGTCGTAATCGCTCGAAGCGGCAATCTTATTGGCAGCTACTACTGATATGTTGTGCTCCAGGAAGGTCTGATAGAGCTGTGCAATCTGGCGGCTGGCTGTACAGTCAACAAATACAGAGTTGAAGATATTCATCTTCACAATCTCCTCCTTCATGTGCTCTGTGTTGGCAGGGAATCCGGCACGCAGGACCTTCTCGTAGTTGTCGAGGTCGATACCGTCGCGATCCAGCACGAAGTTGTCAACATCCGAGATACCTACCACGTTCAGTTTCAGACGTCTCGACTGCATCAGGAACTGCTGCTGGGTGCGGATCTGCTCAAGGAGCATGCCGCCTACGGTGCCGATACCACAAATGAAGAGGTTGAGCACCTTGTATTCTGAGAGGAAGAACGAGTCGTGGAGTACGTTGAGAGACTTGCGTAGGAACTTGCCGTCGACCACGAATGATATATTTGTCTCTGAAGCACCCTGGGCACAGGCAATCACACTGATACCTGAGCGCCCCAGCGTACCAAACAGCTTACCTGCGATGCCTGGTGTCTGTTTCATGTTCTCACCCACGATGGCGATAGTGGCCAAGCCACTCTCCACCTGCATGGGGTACATGGCGCCCGTCTCAATCTCCTTGGCAAACTCAGCGTTCAAGACCTCTGCTGCAGCTTCGGCATCCTCGTCACGCACACCGATGGAAGTAGAGTTCTCTGATGAGGCCTGAGACACCATAAATACAGAGATTCCCTTGTTGGCCAGTGTGGTGAAGATACGACGGTTGACGCCAATCACACCCACCATCGAGAGTCCCGTCACGGTAATCAGTGTGGTACCCTTGATGCTGGAGATACCTTTAATAGGCTTATTGTCGTCATCAATGGTTTCCTTGATAAGTGTTCCCGGATGTTCGGGATTAAAAGTATTCTTGACCTTGATAGGTATATTTTTGACGCATACGGGATAGATGGTCGGTGGGTAAATAACCTTCGCACCGAAGTTGCAAAGTTCCATTGCCTCTACGTACGAGAGCTCATTAATGGTATAGGCACTCTTGATCACCTTGGGGTCGGCTGTCATGAATCCGTCCACATCGGTCCAGATTTCCAACACCTCTGCGTTGAGCACAGCAGCCAGGATGGAAGCAGTGTAGTCAGATCCGCCACGCCCCAGGTTGGTGGTCTCGTGAGTGTCTCGGTCTCTGGCGATGAATCCAGGTACTACATAGATAGTCTTTTCGTTCAGATCCTTGAAGGTTTCCTTCACCAACTGAGTGGTTAGATCGGCATCAATCACGTGCTTGCCCAACTTCTTCTCCGTGCGAATGAAGTCTCGGCTGTTCATGCGGACTCCATTCTTCACCATGGCAGCCACAATGTGGGAACTCAGGCGCTCGCCGTAGGATACAATGGTGTCCTCAGTCTTCTTCGAGAGGTCGTGAATCAGGTACACACCGTAGAAGATACTCTTCAACTGGTCGAAGAGCTGGTCTACATTATTAAATAGTTCAACGCGCTTTTTGTCGTCAGTGATGATCGTGTCAATCATCTGGTGGTGGCGTTTTACCATCGCGTCGAATTCCTCGCGATAGTGCTCGTCGCCCTGTTTTGCCATCTGCGACGTGGCAATCAGTTTGTCTGTGATGCCGTCGAGTGCGCTTACTACTACAATGACAGGTTGCGTCCGAGCCTCTGCCTCCACAATTTTTTTCAAGCTAAGAATGCTTTTTACGGAACCTACGGACGTTCCGCCGAATTTCATTACCTTCATATTCCTATGCAATTTGTCTTGTCGCCGGTACCCCTTCACAATGGGGGACTTCTCCAACGGCGGTGCAAAGGTAATGGAATTAGGGCAAATAACAAAAGAAAATGCTTATTTTTTCACCATTGTCCTTAAAAAGTTAATTATTTCGCCGTTTTCCTAAAAAAAAGATATAATTTTAGTTGGAGTTTGATAAAAAAAGCGTAATTTTGCACCCAAATTAAAAAAATGAGGTAAGGAATGCTTCAATATAAGGAATTAAAGAAGATTTTAAAACAGGATAACTTAGGGCTTACTACTATTAAAGTGGCTCTTGTTGGGGATACGGCTACACAGTTCCTGGCTACGGCTATCCAAGGGACGGGTGTGGAACGAGGATATCATATCGACTTGTTTGAGGCTGAGTATAATCAGGTAGAGCGTCAGTTTATGGATCCATCAAGTGAGTTGTACGAATTCGATGCAGATATCATCGTCGTATTCCAATCAACGCATAAACTGGGTGAGTACCACAGTGGACTTCCTGTAGAGCGTCAGGTCTCACTTGCCGATGAACGCTTGTCGTTTGTGGCATCCATCTGTGAAAACCCGTCTTTATCCAATAAGAAGATCATTTACTTCAACTATTCGGAGATTGAGGATACGGTCTTTGGCAGTTATGCCAATAAGGTGACGTCATCACTGTCGTATCAGGTACGGAAATTGAACTATGAGTTGATGAACCTGTCACAGCAGTATCCGAACCTCTTCATCTGTGATCTGGCTGGTCTTCAGAATAAGTTCGGACGTGACTTCATGTTTGCCCCTAATGTCTATGTCAGTACAGAGATGATCCTGAGTGTTGATGCCCTACCATACGTGGCTTCAAGGGTCATGGATATCGTCTGTGCCATCAAGGGACAGTTCAAGAAGTGCCTGATTCTCGACCTGGACAACACTGTCTGGGGTGGTGTCATCGGCGATGACGGTTTGGAGGGTATCCAACTTGGTCATGGCCTTGGCATAGGAAAGGCTTTCACGGAGTTCCAAATGTGGGTGAAGAAACTGAAGCAGCGCGGCATCATCATCTGTGTGGCCTCAAAGAACAATGAGGAAACGGCGAAGGAACCGTTCGAGAAACATCCTGATATGGTGCTGAAACTGGACGATATTGCCGTATTCCAGGCCAACTGGGAGACAAAGGTCGATAATATCCGTACCATCCAGAGCATTCTGAACATCGGTTTCGACTCCATGGTGTTCCTCGATGATAATCCCTTTGAGCGGAACATCGTCCGTGAGAACATCAAGGGCATCACCGTTCCGGAACTGCCGGAAGACCCGGGCGAATATCTGGAATACCTCTATTCATTAAATCTCTTTGAGACGGCCAGCTACAGCAATGCCGACAAGGACCGTACCAAGCAGTATCAGGTGGAGGCCAAGCGCGTGTCACTGTCGAAGACCTTTACCAACGAGGCTGATTTCCTTAAATCCCTGAATATGGTGTCGACCGTCAGCGGCTTTACCAAGTTCAATACGCCTCGTGTGGCCCAACTCTCCCAGCGTAGTAACCAGTTTAACCTGAGGACTATTCGCTATACCGAGGCAGACATTACGGCTTTGGCTGAGGATCCGAATGTGATAGACCTTAGTTTTACGCTTGAGGACAAGTTTGGCGATAATGGCCTGATTGCGGTGATTATCATGAAACGACAGGATGCGGAGACACTTTTTGTGGACACTTGGTTCATGAGTTGCCGTGTGTTGAAGCGTGGTATGGAGAACTTCACGCTCAACACGATGGTGGAACGTGCCAAGGCGGACGGCTATAAGAAGATTATCGGTGAGTATCTGCCTACTCCTAAGAACAAGATGGTGGAGAACCATTATACGGGGTTGGGATTCACGAAGATAGAGAATTCGGAGACGGCCCGTTTTGAATTGGACGTTGAGGCTTATCAGCCAAGAGAATGTTATATCGACACAAAGATAGTATGAGCTACACAACAGATCATGTAGGCTATCTGACTGGGGATATCAGTTCCACAGCCAAGGAGTTCGAAATGCTGGGGTATGTTGCCGGTGAGATTGTCAATGATGACACACAACGGACTAAAATCTGTTTTCTGACCAAGCCTGGTGAGGTCCGTATCGAACTGGTTCAGCCTTATGAGGATAATAAAACCATGCAGAAGATGCTGACCAAGCGGGGTGTCACTCCCTATCATATGTGCTATGAGGTCGACGATGTGGATCAGGAGTATGACAAACTGATTCAGGAAGACTGGACGGCATTGTTCAAGCCCGTGGAAGCACCAGCCTTCGACAACAGGAAGATCTGCTATTTCTGGAACTCGGAGATAGGTTTTATAGAGTTAGTGAATCATGAAAAGTAAAATTATTATAAGTTATGGAAAGACAAGAGATTTTTGAGAAACTGAATGAGATTTTTACCGATGTGCTTGATCTGGATGAGTGCAACTTGACCGACGAGACAAGTGCCAACGATATCGAGGAGTGGGACTCCTTGAGCCATATTCAACTGATTGTTGCTATCGAAAAGGCATTCAAGATCAAGTTCACTTCGCTTGAAATCATGAAGTGGAACAATGTCGGTGAGATGGTTGATTCAATGATGGATAAACTGTAGGATGGTAGTCAACTCTGTCAGGTTCCTCTTCTTTTTCATAGTAGTATTTACTGTCTACTATCTGCCGTTTACTAAGAAGATTCCTCGCCGTCAAAACATCTGGCTGCTGCTGGCGAGTTATTTCTTCTACGGCGTCGTTGACTGGAAGATGGTGGTAATACTGCTTGTTGCGACCGCAGTGTTTTATGCCCTTGGCCTATGGCTGAGGGCTGTGATGTTGAAGGGCCGCACGAAGCTGGCTTCGTACCTGACAACCCTCGGTGTAGCTTTGGGAATCTGCTTGTTGCTCTACTTTAAATACCTGAATTTCTTTGGTGAGTCGATAGCAGATTTGCTCAGTGTTGTAGGTCTGAAGGCTACGTGGACAACCCTGAACATCATCGTGCCTGTAGGTGTAAGCTTCTTTACGTTCAAACTGATCAGTTATCTGATAGAGATTCATCGCGAACACATCGAACCGTGTAAGGACATGGTGGAGTTCGCCACTTATATTGCGTTTTTCCCGACACTGCTCTCGGGGCCTATTGATCGTCCGAATACCTTTATTCCACAGCTTCGCAAATCGCATTCGCTGGATTATGCACAAGCTGTCGATGGTTGCAGACAGATTCTCTGGGGCATGTTTACCAAGATTTGTATTGCCGACCGCCTGGCTTTGGTGACAGACTATGTGTGGGCTGACTATTCCCATCAAGCGGGATCAACGCTGTTGATCTGGACACTGCTCTATACCATGCAGATCTATACCGATTTTGATGGTTATTCGAATATGGCCATCGGTGTGGGAAAGATTCTGGGCTTCAATATTACCCGTAACTTCAACCATCCGTTGCTGGCCCGTAACATCGCAGAGTTCTGGCGTAACTGGCATATCTCATTGACTTCGTGGATAACCGACTATGTGTTCATGCCATTGAATATTGCCTTCCGCAATATGGCCAACTGGGGTGTAATGCTTGCCGTGACCATCAATATTGTTCTCATTGGACTTTGGCATGGATCGAACTGGACGTTTGGCCTGTTTGGACTCTATCATGCCATGCTCTATGTGCCGTTGGTGCTTTCTGGAGCATTCGGTAAGAACAAAAAGTTGCGTCCCAACGACCATGGCCTGCCCAAACTAAAGGATTTCTCGAAGATGGTACTGAATTATGTACTGGTATCGCTGGGTTTCATTGTCTTTTATGCCAGCAGTGTTGCTGATGCCTTCCGCTTCTTCAGCGGCATCATCTCGACATCACTGTTCTCCATGCCAAGTCTGCCCGTTAAGAAGGCGACCATGGTGTTCATGCTGATTGTGCTGATTATGGAATGGACGACGAGGAAAAAGGAGCACCCTCTGCAACTCCCGGCCGACGGTATCTTCCGTCATACCATCGTCCGTTATACTATATATGCAGGCATTGGCCTGATGCTGTTCTTCTTCGCCGGTGAGGTCGAGACGTTTATCTATTTTAAGTTCTGACAGCTATGAAGAAGTTCCTCATAAAACTCTCCTATACGGTACTGCCGGTGTTCCTGCTGCTTTTCGGGCTGACGGCTTACCTCAATCTGTATATCAGACCACGGTCCACAGGCGACTTGGGGCGTCTTGCTTTTGTGATTATCGGTCAGGAATACGATCAGCGTATTGAGCGGGATGAGTTGAAAGATACATTATTTAATAAGGTACGCGAGACGGAAGATCTGAGAAACATCCACGTGAACGTGCTGACCATAGGTGATTCCTTCTCCCAGCAGGAACATGCTGGCTATCAGAATTACATGGCTCAAGAAGGTTTGACTGTGGCCAACACGCGGCGTGATCTTTATGACAATCCTATCCAGTATGCCTGGAACTTGTTGGATGAGGGTATCGTCGATTCCACCAACATTGATGTGATGGTCGTAGAGGTTGGTGAGCGTGATTTTGCGCTTCGTATCGAAGACTTCAGAACCGACAAGGTAGAAGTTGGTGAACCAGATATTCCTGGCGAGTACGTGGAAGAGAACGTTTGGGATGTCAGACAATGGTCTTTGTTGAGGACGCGTGATTTCCTGATGTACCGCTATGCAGGTCGTAATCCTGTCTATGATGTTCAACTGGATCGTGACTTCTTCAGTAGCAATGAGCCACGCAAACTTTATTTCTACTATGCTGACATCTTGAATGGATTAACAATAGACGAGACCATTAGTTCGAAGGTCAAAGAAGTGTTCGACCTGTTGACAACAAAAGCCCATGAACGAGGTTTTGCCCTTGTTCTGATGTTGCCTGTCGACAAATATGACCTCTATCAGGACTATATCGTCGACAATCCTTATGGACATAAACGGGTGAATGAGGAAGTACGCGAGTTGCTGGGCGACCGCCCGGAAGTGATGCTCTGCAAATACGCCCTGCTACCTTTGCTGGCATCTGGTGAGAAGGATGTGTTCCTTTTTGATAACAGTCACTGGAGTTGGAAAGGTTCCCAAGCCGTAGGCAAGGAGCTCGCCAGGAGAGTGAAAGAATTGAAGGCGCTGGAATCTGCGGACTGAGAATGAAGACAATTAAAATAAGATAATAATTCATATTAATTTAAATTTATCAACAATGAAAAGAATTCGTTTTTTAATTATGCTGGCGACAATGCTAATAAGCAGCGGACTCGCCTATGGACAGATCGCTGTCGATGTTAACAAAGACGGGAAGGTGGATGCTACCGACTTGAAAGCCATTGCCGACGCTGATCTGGCCAACGAACAGGGTGGATTAGCCGATGTCAACAAAGACGGTAAGGTGAATGCCACCGACATCGTTACTGAGGTCAATCTGATCAACAACGGTAAAACCTACTTTGTTCTTGCCACGATGAAAGTGACTTATTCGAACTTAGTGGATTACCTCAAGAATAGCAAATATTACAACAGTACAGCATTTGCTTCGCTTGCAGATGTTTTAAGGACAAAACCGTCCATTTCCATCACTGCAAAGACCTATGATCAACGCTATGGCGTCATTCTTTTCCCGAAAGACTGGGATGTATCAAATGTGGTCATCATGAATAAGGATAGTAAGATATACTTTAAACTGAAGGACGCTGTTACTGACATTGTAGGTTATAAGTGTTACCAAACTGTTGATAAGTTCACTACGGCAGGCAGCATTGCTGTGATGTCTCTGGACGATGCCAAGGCAGCCGGTGGAAAAGATGGTACAGACAGCAGTAGCTCTAGTGGTGATAACTCTGGAGGCAATACTGGTGACAATACAGGTGGTAATACTGGTGGCAACACCGGAGGTAATACAGGTGGCAACACAGGTGGTAATACAGGTGGTAATACTGGTGGCAACACCGGAGGTAATACAGGTGGCAATACAGGTGATAATACTGGTGGCAATGAACAACCAGTATTTGACAAGAATTATTTCTGGTTTGGTACGTCCTATCCAAAAGCTGACACTTTCAAACCCACTGCAAGCGATGTAACTACCTGTTCTTCACTTGACGAAGCTTTGAGAACCAAGAGTACGGTAACTACAAGTGCTTATGCCGTATTTATTTGTCCAGCGGCTTGGAATGTTAAAGCTAGTGATTACATATTCCAAGATGCTGCTGGAAAAACCTACAATTTGGTGCAAAAAACGCTGGCTTTCCTCCCTACTCACAGCTATTTTGAGACGACAGAAAAAGTTGCCTCATCCCGTAAATTAACACTGAAGAAGAACACCGACACTGGTGGTAGTTCCGGTGGTAGTTCTGGTGGAAGTTCCGGTGGCAGTTCCGGTGGTAGTTCTGGTGGTAGTTCTGGTGGAAGTTCCGGTGGTAGTTCTGGTGGAAGTTCCGGTGGTAGTTCTGGTGGTAGTTCTGGTGGAAGTTCCGGTGGTAGTTCTGGTGGAAGTTCCGGTGGTAGTTCTGGTGGTAGTTCTGGTGGAAGCACTTCCTCAGGTATATCCTTTAGGGATGCGGTCAGTTACAAAACTTCAGGAACTGCGGGTAAGGTAACATTCAAGCTTATCAACAAGACCAACCAAACTGTCTATCACTCTGGCAAGTTCAAGGTGTATATCAAACAAACTAACAGTCTGAATGGTTGGGATAGCAGTGGAAAGCCTGTTAGCGGAAGTGTTGAACTGGGATGTCATTTCAACGGTCCTACCGTCATTGATAATGAAGGATGGACTCACTGGTGGTCGAATCCCCACAAAATTGCGCCGGGAGCATCCCAGGAGTTTGCCATGACGTCCTTCTATGGTACATCATTGAGTAAGTATTGTAACGGCAAATGGTATTTCTTCTCGTCCAGCAATTCTGGCTGTATTAGTTCCCATGGCACTGGTGGCATTGGAGCCATCAAACTGGGTACCGCCGTTGTGGACAAAGGTGAGAAAACGAACTATTCTGGTTTGTTCTGTGTCAGTCCTATGAAGCCCAGCGATGCCTTGCTGGAGATAGGCAAGACGTACAACATGGTCATCTTCCACGCAAATACCGACAGTAAGTATTGGGGAACTATCGTCAAATAGTCTCCATATACTGACACCATTGACAAGCAGGAGCCTCACTGAAAATGCGGCTCCTGCTTTTTTGGTGTTCGTCCAGTGCTCAATTCTCTTTCGATAATCTTGTCCATGACTTCTTTCCTGACATGAGGTCCGTCATAGAAGTCAGATTCGTTAAGTCCCTCATCAAGTGGGTTAAAACTGCTAATGAGCTGAATGTTGTTTTCCTTGGCGTAACGGTCAACAAAATCAAAAGCATCGGTTGCTCCTTTCAGCTTTAATAGCTTCTTGTAAAAAATAGGATGAAAGGGGCTACGGACGAGGTATATTTTTATTCCGTCGGCCTTCATTCTTTCCAGAAGTTTTGTGAACAAGGCAACGCGTTTCTCAGAAATGTCATAGAAATCTTTGTATAAATGAAAATGCGTAGTATGTGCTTTTTCTTCAATAACTGATTGGGGGGCCTCACGGACGGGCCTTTCCCATGTAAAGGAACCGTCAGTCCGGAAAGTCGCACCGTCATTGGTGGCTGTTTTGACATACTTCAATTCTTGGTTTCCGGCCAAGCATGAACGAAGTGCTGTCTTAAAGTAGGATACAGAGAAAAGATTCCATACGATATCCCAATCTAGTTTTGAACCTGTGACATCTTCTCCCATGAACTCATTGACATAATCCCCCAGACACTTCCATCTGTCATCGATATAGTGTCCGTTGAAAAGTGAAGGGTCGGCCGGAATCAGCACATTGGAGTAATGTATGTTGAAATCTTTGCATATCTGATAAAAAGCGACGATCTCCTCAATTTGGCAACTTGAAATACTGAGATTTAGGAAAGACCTGCCATGCATGACGTCTTTGGAAACAGTCATGATGCGACTGGATCCCATAGCGAGATAGTCAAAAGTTTCTCCTTGATGCAATTCGGCAAATCTAAGTTTATAAAGGCGCTCGTCAATATCACTTATTCCTTCAACATGGTATCCTTCCCTGATTCCAGCAATGACTTTGTTGATGTACTCTTGTCCATGATAGACATGTCCAGGATCAAGTGTATAGTTGACCGTTACGATACCTCCAAAGACGATGACGGCCAGCGTCATCATATAGCATACAAAGCGTTTCATCTTGTTCAGAATTGGAAATAAATAAACTGACTGCCTTCAAAGTTCCCGTAGAATATAATGGCAGCAATGATGATAAAGTCTAAAACGTAGGGCAGCCACTTCTTGTTTGCAAGAAACGCGGGCTTCATTTGCAGGGGATATTCTTTGTCGCGCTGATACCATTCCAAAACCAACAGTACAAGTATGATAGCCCAGGTGGATATACCTATGGGATAGACAGGTGCTGAAAACAATGAAAAGGTAAACAAGTGGTCTGTATATGTCACGGCATCGGCCACCGTGTCGGCTCGGAACAGAATTAGTCCGAAAGCTACAAGGATGAATGTTATAGCCATTTTGGAAAAATCGGACAACTTGGGCAGTCCGTGTTGATTTGGCCTGAGTTTCTTTTTCTTGCCGAAAGAGCCGGAGAATATCAAAGGGAGGTACAGCAGACCATGATACAGGCCGAAAAGCCCAAATGACCAGCTTGCTCCGTGCCAGAAGCCTATAAGTACGAAATTGATGACAATTGCCAGTGCAATACCGTAGTTCTGATAATTGCGGAAGGCAATGTTCAGAGGAGAAAACACATAGTCAGTCAGCCAACTGGTCAGTGAGATATGCCAGTTCCGCCAATACTCAGCAATATTCCTTGCCAAAAACGGATGATTGAAGTTCCTGGAGATTTGGAATCCTAATATCTTGCCTGTTCCTATAGCCATATTGGAATAACCGTCAAAATCGGCATACATCTGAATAGGGTACAATAAGGTTGCCAAAAGAATTGCAGAGCCGTTTTGTGCCTCCAAATTGTTCCATACCATATCTATTCCTGCCGACAAAATGTCGGCAATACACATTTTAGTGAACATGCCCCAGAGTATCTGCCTGAACCCGTCCATTGCCAAGTCGTAGCTGAATGTCCTGCTTCTGACTAATTGGGGGATGAAAGTGCCGGGACGGTCAATAGGGCCGCTGAGAATCGTGGGGAAGAATGCGATGTAGGCAGCGAAATCTATGAAATTCCTGCAAGGCTCAATCCTTTCCCGATGTATTTCGATGATATAGCTGATGAACTTGAATGTGAAGAAACTGACGCCGATGGGGAGAAGAATGTGAAGTGCCGACCAGGAGACATGAAATCCTACAGCATTCAAGAGTTCTTTGACAGATTCTGCAAAGAAGTTGAAATATTTAAAATACAGAAGCACACCAACGCCCAGGCACACACCGAAAGTCGTAATGCGTGAAGCCAGTTTGTGGTTGTCCTTGTCCATGGCATTTTTCAGCCATTTCCCAATCAGATAGAACACAGTGGTCGCTATTATTAATATCGGCAGTGTCTTTATGTCGGTATAACCGTAAAAAAAGTAGCTGGTCAGTAGAACCCAAGAGTTCTGGTATCTTACATTCTTAGCAACGGGGGGAGCGTAGTAAACTACAAATACAACAACGAAAAACAGCAAGAAGCTAATAGAGTTGACTACCATGCTATTATTGAATTATTAATATTAATTAATGTATGCGTACAAACATTGTCACATTTCGAAAAGATTGCTGCAAAGGTAGTGCTTTTCCCTGAAACAGCCAAATCTTTTGCGAGATTTTTGCATGAAAGGTTTTTTGATGCATAACAATCGGCCCCAATTACTAAAGTTTTTAGATGAAAACATTGTTATTTGAAAAAAATAGATTAATTTTGCACCCGAAAATGAATTATATAGAAGAACGAAAATAGCTATGTATTTACATATGTGTGACAGAAAGCTTATTTCAACTTTGATGGCGTTGTTTTTACTGCAAGTTTCCGTTGCTGCTAAAGGAAATGAGGCTGGAAGACAGTACTGCTCCGGTACGCTGCCCATCATGTTCATTAATTCGGATGAGCCCATCACAAGTAAAGAGTATTATGTCAATGCGACGTGCTATATAGATGCTCTTGGACAAGAAGGATATGAGTCGTTAGGCACTGCCGAAACTCCGATACCTTTGCAGATAAAGGGCCGTGGCAACATGACATGGAATAGATTGAATAAGAAACCCTATCGTCTGAAGTTTCAGGATAAAGTGAGTCCTTTGGGGATGAAAGAAAATCGTCATTTTACGCTGTTGGCCCATGCCGATGACGATTTGGTGTTCCTTCGTAATACGGTGGGCTTTGAATTGAGTCGGCTGATCGGTATGACATATACGCCGGAGCAGGAACCTGTAGAAGTGGTTCTCAACGGCGACTATATAGGACTCTATATGCTTACAGATAAAATCCGTGTAGGTAAGAATCGGGTGGAGATAACAAAGCAGGACGATTTGTCTACAGACCCGGAGGAAATTACGGGTGGCTGGTTGCTCGAGATTGACAACTATGAGTATGATGGACAAATATATGTACCAAACGGAGAAGACGATCGGAACAGTGTGAATATCACTATTCATGATCCGGAAGTGCTGTCGAATGAACAAAGAAGTTATATCACGACATTCATTGAAGATACTGATAAAGCCATCCGTTCACAAAATAGGGCGAGTGTCGTTTGGGAAAAGTATATCGATATGGATACGCTGGCGCGCTATTATATTGTCAGAGAGATTGTTGATGATGCAGAATCATTTCGTGGCAGCTGTTTTATACATAAGGATCGGGGAGACGACACAAAGTTGATTTTCGGACCGGTGTGGGACTTTGGGAATGCTTTCCGTCGAGGACATAATAAGTTCATCTGGCAAGACCCGCCTTACGGATCCGTCTGGATAAGTAAAATATACATGTTTCACAGATTCAAGGACTGTGTTATAGATATTTGGAAACCTTTCCTTGGCATGCAATATCCTAAGCTGGATAAGGCCATTGATGACTTCATTGAGCGTATCCGCTATGCGGTAGACAGTAACGTTGCCCGTTGGCCGGAAGCATATACTGGCCCTATAGATAGCCGAAAGCAGCTTATGAAACAATGTCTCGCCGAGAAGGTGGCATTCCTCACAAAAGAATGGGGCGAAGGTGTTATCAATGGTATTGCATCCCCAGTAATGACGCAGGATAACGATTCCTATTGGTATACACTGGAAGGACGGCGACTCAGCGAGAAACCGTTGAATCCCGGATTGTATCTGCATGGACGTAGAAAAGTGGTGATACGTTGACAAACGAATATCAGATACGAGTGCTGCCTGAAGTGGCTGCGCAAGAAGACAGGCTGAGGCGGTGGATAGCCGATGAAAAGGGTATCGACCAACGGACGCTGTATGGGGTAAGAATTCTGAAACGAAGCATTGATGCGCGGCAGCGGCAGGTATGGGTGAACCTGACGGTGAGGGTTTACGTGAATGAACAGCCTCATGATGATGGGTTTGTCAGGACGGAATACCAGAATGTTGAGGGATGTCCACAGGTGATTGTCGTTGGAGCTGGTCCTGGTGGATTGTTTGCTGCTTTGCGTCTGATAGAACTCGGATTGCTCCCCATCGTCCTTGAACGGGGAAAGAATGTTCATGACAGGAAAAAAGATTTAGCCAATATCACAAAGACTCAGAAGGTGGATGCCGAGAGCAACTATTGTTTTGGTGAGGGTGGGGCAGGTGCCTACTCTGACGGCAAACTCTATACCCGCAGCAAGAAGCGAGGCAATACAGATAAGATCCTGAATGTCTTTTGTCAGCATGGTGCATCAACGGCTATCTTGGCTGACGCCCATCCGCATATAGGAACGGACAGACTCCCCAAAGTCATTGAGGCCATGCGTAATACGATTATCCAATGTGGGGGAGAAGTGCATTTTCAAACGAAGATGACGGGTTTGATTATCAATGGCGATAAGGTCGTTGGATGTATCGCGGATAAAGAATACTTCGGCCCCGTGATACTTGCTACAGGACATTCTGCCAGAGACGTTTATCGTTATTTGACTGAAGCAAAAGTGGAAATTGAGGCGAAAGGTATTGCCGTTGGTGTGAGATTGGAACATCCGTCTCAGTTGATAGACCAGATACAATATCACTCGAAGCAGGGCAGAGGACGATGGTTGCCTGCTGCAGAGTACTCTATGGTGACACAAGTGGATGGCCGTGGCGTGTATTCGTTCTGTATGTGTCCTGGTGGTTTCGTGATTCCTGCTGCCACAGACAAGGAGCAGATTGTTGTGAATGGGATGAGCCCTGCCAGTCGCGGTACCCAATGGAGCAACAGCGGCATGGTCGTAGAGTTCCGGCCGGAAGATGTCAATGGAAACGATGTGCTGAAAGTCATGAAGTTTCAGGAAGATTTGGAACGTATGTGCTGGCAGCAGGGAAATATGAAGCAGACGGCTCCTGCTCAGCGAATGGCAGACTTTGTCAATAATAAACTGAGTTATGACTTGCCAAAATCATCCTATGCTCCTGGACTGATTTCGAGTCCTTTGCATTTCTGGTTGCCAAAAATGATTTCCAAACGTTTGCAGGAGGGCTTTAAGATTTTTGGCCGACAGGCACATGGTTTCCTGACGAATGAAGCGACATTGATTGCTGTTGAGACCAGAACGAGTAGTCCTGTGCGTATTGTCAGGGATCAAGATACGTTGCAACATATTCGTATTCAGGGTCTTTTCCCATGTGGGGAAGGAGCCGGATATGCCGGCGGAATCGTCTCAGCAGGTGTCGACGGGGAACGATGTGCAGAAGCTGCAGCACAATACATTCAACAATAAACAAAAAAATTTCCGAAAAGGTTTGGTAGTTTCAAATCTTTTTCGTAACTTTGCCAACAAGAAAATAGTTTAACTAAAAGATTGCGCTCTATGAACAGGGAGGAAAAATTTGTTATTACGATCAGCCGCCAGTTCGGAACCGGCGGACATGAGATTGGAGCAGAGTTGGCTCGCAGGCTTAATGTGAAGCTGTTGGATAAGCAGATCCTGAATGAGGTGGCTAAGCGGAACCGGGTAGTGGAGGAAGCTATGGAGAAGATCGAAACCCGTAATCCACTATGGCGTGACGACTTCACAAACTTCTATCAGAACTACATGAGTAAGGCTGAGTATGACGGAGCAGAACATGACCAGACGTCGCATGATCTTTTTGATGCACAGGCAGAGACCATTCGGAAAATTGCTGCCAGGGAGTCTTGTGTCATCGTTGGTCGTTGTGGATTCCACATCTTTGCAGAACATCCGAATGCACTGAAGATTTTCATCCATTCGACAGAGGATTGCCGGAAGCGCAGGATAGCTGAGAAGTATGGTCTGGACATGCGGGATGCAGCAGCAATGGTGGTCGACAACGACTATAGCCGTGAGCTTTACACTAAAACTTTCACTGGTAAAGACTGGACTGATGCCCGCAATTATGACATCTCAATAGATGTCCGTAAATTCGGCATAAACGGTGCTGTAGATTTCTTAATGAACTGTATTGAATAGTTTTCTTGAGAAAAATTTGTGTATATACCGATTTTTTAGTACCTTTGCACGCTGAAATTTCACAAGT
>JAEEGH010003914.1_pt1 | contig 38629 bp, 30 predicted proteins | sample 9134181 | NCBI WGS metagenome assembly JAEEGH01 (sample SAMN16246544, study PRJNA631951) | gut metagenome | biome: gut microbiome; feature: rumen; material: DP-attached | host: Bos | place: Iran: Karaj | collected 2018-10 | reverse complement strand
GCCTCCAGAAGCGCCTCCACGAAGGCAGGACCTTGAATTCCAGGTACTTCAAAACGATATTGACCGCCGTCGCCGAAACGTTTTTCGGAAGTCGGCAGTTCGTATGCGTCGCCGCCCGGAAGGCCGATGGATTTCAGAAACGCGCGTGTCTTCTCCATGCTGTTCATTGGCATGTCTCCTTTTATGATATTTTTACTGTAATAATAACAATGGCAGGCCAGCGACGGCGCTTTTGTCAAGCAGTGAACAGCATTGTTTGACTAGTTTTTCATCACATTCCACATAAGCCAAAAGCGATTTGATTTTCTGCAGCATTTCCTCATGCGTCATGGGATTTTCCGGGTCACCTTTGGCGTAATCCACGGAATACGACGCCTCATTGCCGTCTTTTCCTTTCAGCATGACGGTTGCATAACGGGCGTTCGGGGGAAGGTTGGCAGGACATGGCGCTTCCTCCACGGACACTTTCGATGCAAGCGACAGGATGTCTTCGCGGCATACAGTTGCGTCATCGAATGCTTCCATGCCGGCCTGTCCAAGCAGGAGGGCCGCCGCGACGCTGTACGGGATGCTGAGCTTCGCAGAGGCGGAGCCGGTAATCACCGTGTGGTCATGGCCTTTTATTGCCAGTTTGTAGGTTTTCACAAGAATGCGGTCGATGTCCGTCAACGGCATTTTATCGCGGAGGGCGAGAGCCGCCTCGATGGCTGAATGGCAGTGGCGGCAAGCGGCGTACGGTTTGACGTATATGCGTTCGATTTCAAAATAGTCAGCTGGAGCAACCAGTTTTTCGACATCATATTCATCCGTGAAGAGCTTGAAAAAGCCGCGTTCTCCGCCAAGCATGTCGTCTGGTCCATGCATGGAGGTGAATCCCATAGATGCGGCGGAGAGGCCGTCCATGGCGGCGCGCCCGAGATTGTACGGTTTCATCTGAGAGCCTTGTTCCTGTATTTCGAGCATGCCCGCCGCGCTTGCGACGGCCGCCGAGAGGACGGTTTTCAACTGCGTCGCATTCATTTTCAAGGCGAAAGCCACGGCGACGGCCGCGCCGACCGTCCCGCATGTGCCCGCCGTATGGAAGCCTTTTTTCTTGTGGCCGGGCTGGATGGCGATGGCGAGGCGGCAGGCCGCCTCGTAGCCCATGACGATGCCGGAAAGAAAATCCTCTGACTGGATGTCGTTTTCGGAGGTAGCTGAAATCAAGGCGGTTATGATGGAGGCCCCCAGATGGATCATGGCGAAGCGCTGCCCGTCGTCAAGCTCAAGGCCGTGCGCATTGTAACCGTTGACGAGGCATGCCGTACGTGCGTCCGTTTTTAAACCATATCCAATCAAAGGCGTCTTGCCGGACAGCGTATGGTGGAGAAAATCACCCCACAAGGCTTTCGCCGCTTTCGAGCCGGCCTCCGTGACGGCGACATAGTCCGCCAGGCAGGCCCGTGCCTTCTGCAGGATGCATGGCGTGACGGCCTCATGCTTTTTGAAAAGACAGTCGATGAAACAATCCGTGATGTTCTTCATACAAGACTCAATGGAAACGGTATTTGCAGTGTTCGATTTCGGCGAGCTGGCCTTTGTCGAAGAGCTCGATGTTCCGCATGGCCTCCGTCATCATGGCGCGGAAGGAGTCCGCCGTGACGCCCGCGACATGCGGCGTGAGGATGACGTTCGGCAATGACTTCAGCGGATAGTCCGCCGGAATCGGTTCGGTCTCATGAACATCCAGAGCCGCAAACGACAACCGTCCATCCTGTAGCGCCGCATGGAGGGCGGCGGAATCGACCAGCCCGCCGCGGGCCGTGTTGACGAGAACTGCGCCGCGTTTCATACGGCGGAGCGTGGCGTCGTTGATCATTTTGTTATTTTCAGCCGTTAGCGGACAGTGCAGGGAGACGACATCCGATTCGGCGAGAAGCGTGTTCAAATCCCTGTATTCGACGCCCAGTTCGCATTCCGTTGTTTCGTCGGGACGGAACGGATCGAAGTAGAGGGCGCGCACGCCGAACGGTTTCAGCAGCCGCGCAACTTTTTGCGCAATACTGCCCATGCCAATGAGACCGACCGTCTTCCCATGCAGTTCGAATGTCCGGACACCTTGCTCTTGTTTCTTCCATATCCCTGCGACCGTGTTGCCATGGATTTCCGTCAGGCGGCGAAGGCACGCCAGCATCAGGAGGAGGGCGTGCTCCGCGACGCTCTGTGAGTTGACGCCGCGATTGACGTACAACGGGATGCCGTGTCGTTTCAGCGCCTCCAGGTCGATGGAGTCCAGCCCCACTCCTGAACGCTGGACCATCTTCAATTTTTCCGCATGGCGTAGTGCGTTTTCATCGATACGGACGCGCCCCCCCGCGAGAAGATAGTCCGCGTCGGTTACCGATTGCAAAAGGCATTCGGCCGTCGGCTCTTCCAGCATGGCGAAGCAGAAGTTTTCAGGCAATGCGCTTTTAACGATATCCAGCGGAGTGCCTGAGTATCGGTTTGTGAGCAGTATTTTTTTCAATTCGACATATCCTTTTTCAGTGGACATTCCCACCAGTTTTTCACTGTTTGTGGATCAATCCTGTCGTAAATCATGTCATGCCCCTGTGCGTCTTCGACTTGAAGATGCTTGTTTGCAAAATCCGCCAGTTTGGACAAGGTGTCAGGCGACTCGCTGCAGAAGGAGAAACGGCAGATTTTTGACAGGATGGCCGTGTCGTCCTTGCATACGTCACCGATTTTTACAAAGGATTTCGCGAGCACGCATTCAGGCAACGCCTGGATTTCATCAAAGCCTTTGAAGGAGGAGATGACGCCTGCTTTTGCGAAATAGTTCAAAGTCAAGCATTTGAGATTAGGCTCAGGATGCGGGTTTTCTACTATGCCCGCCGTTGAGCCTGTCAAGGCATGAAGGATGTATATGTCAAGATAGTTGACGTTTCCGAGCCTGTACAGGTAGGCGTGCTTGTTGGAGCCACTCAGCCTGTAGCCGCATTCGAAGAAAAGCGAATTGGCGTCGTCATCGACGAAGCTGGAGAAGAAGATCGTCCCGTATTTTATACCGATTCCTTCGATCATGGAACGCAGGTTGGCATCCACTTTCTTCAACGCCTCCGCCTGCTGACGTTGCGGATAGAGCCATGCGTTCTGGATAACCGTCAAGTCGCCGTTGAGTCTAGACGTCAGCGTGTCGCATGTAGAAGTCAGCTTGATACTTCCGTCCTGTATCGCATAGGTGTAGTTTACCTTGTTTCCATTCTCGATGTATTTTTCGATGATGACTTTTTTGCAAAGCGACGTTTCCATCGCATAGTCATAGGCTTTCAGGAGTTCTTCCTTGTTGTTGGCGACACTGATGCCGATGGAGCCGCCACGGTCAACTGGCTTGACGATCACGGGAAAATCATCCACCAAGTCAGGCGAGGCGTATTCCTTGATGACTGGCACGCCGTATTTTAAACATGTTCTTTTGAAAATGTCCTTGTTTCGTGTCACGTCAAGTTGGTTTTCGTTGATATAGCATGGCAACCCAAGCCGCCCGCACAGTTTGATGAGATTCTCCACGCGTACTTCGCTGTAGCCTGCGGTAATGCCGTCGATTTTCTCTTCCTTGCACTTTTGCTCAAGCGTATCCAAGTCCGACCAGCTGATATTCCATGCCGCGTCGGCAACTTTTTTAGCTGGTGATTTGGTCCAGTCCGTGTTATAATCAGTGGCAATCACATGGACTCCGAATGACTGTGCACGTTGTATCAAATCGATTTCACTTCCTGTGGCCCCCATCACCAGAAGTTTTTTACCTTTTAGAAAATTATACATATTCAATCATCCTGTTTATGGTAGAACATTCATTAATATACTGCATAAATATTGCATGTCATCCAACTTGTATCTCTGGTCACAAGGCAATGGGAGGATGTTCTCCGTGTAGTCTTTTTCAAGATGACTGTTGCATTGCAGGACATTAGGCCAAAGCGTCGGGATGAATATCTTTTTTTTCGCTAGTATTTTTTTTATCTCCATGCCATTCCGGCAGTATATGGGATACATGTATGGGCCGACGGGCCGCATGTCAGGCAGGACATTCACCCCTTGCAGCATTTTGGCGAGGCATGCATAGTTTTCCTCGCGTCTAGTTCTGACGTTTTCATAATCCACGGCCCGGAGCAGATTGTGGGTGAGCCGAGACATCAAACGGAGCTCCAATGTCCTGAAGCTGTGATCATTAGCTTTGAAATCGGTATAGAAATCACTTGCGGAAACGCCTTCGTACCGTCCCAGCAAGTGGCGCATCCTGTCCATGGATTCGTCCATGGGAATCGTTTCCGATAACCTGGCGTCGGTCGCGACATATCCGCCGTCAGGAACGCCGAAGAATTTCCGGCAGGAGTAAATCGTGTCAACGCCTTGGACCGGCTTTTGGAAGAAGGCCTGGACATTGTCCAGAATGATATTCTTGTATGTTGATTTCAATTCATTTATCTTCGCTTCATCAAGCCGTCCGAAATAATTCACAACATACAAATATTCGCCGTTTTTCAAGCCGCGGTCAAAGCATGGAGTGAAATCTTCACAGATTGGATAGAATTCATAAGCATATCCCTCGCGTTCGCATAAAGACGAGACAGAATCACAAAGATAATACGGGATAAATAACTTTTGGATTTTTCGCGCCTTTAACAAATAAAGTAAGCCATTTCGGGCATTGTTCACAGGAATTGCGTCTGGATAATATTCCTTGCCAGAGAATTCCTCTAATTCAAGATAACCGCCTATTTCTTTCATTGCCAGTAATTTATGCGAGCTCAATTTGAATCCATTCTTCTGAATGATCCATCATGTGTAGCATCTGATCTAAACTGTCGAATGACATCACGAAACACCCAAGCGCGGTATTCGCACCAGTAAAAGCTTTCACATTGTCACCAGGCTTGATAATGATATGATCTTCTAAAATGTGCTTTTTGCCTTCTTCGGTAATTTTTATTTCCTTAAGTATACCGTCTCTCATGCTATGGACTGCATAATACGAGAAGTATCCAGTTGGACTATGACCAAGAGACTGAATATCAATGTCTTCTCCCAGGGCTGCCTTCACAGAGAGTTCCACTAGGTTGACTCCTGTGGCATGTTGAATCACCTGTGGAATGTAGTTCCCGCCATCCCGCGGGGCAATTTCCATCAAATATACATTGTAATCATGGTCAATGCGGATATCAAAGTTATATGTGCATGTTTTCATGCCCAATAGAGATATAAGTCTTTGGATTTCTGCATGGACCTTATCGTGCACATGTTCAGGCATGTTATAGGGGAAACTAGCTGCCATTGGGACAAATGGATTTACGCAATTTGCATTAAAATGGTCATTGGCAAAATATCGGAACACCAGTTTCCCTTCAATTGAAAGGCCGTCACCAGCAATTTGATATCCATATTTTTCGACAAATTCTTCAATAATGATTTGTTTTTTCCTTGAAAAGGACATGGCATTTTCAAGCTTTTCAATCAAATGACGATCATTGGGCTCTATTTGGCTAATACCTTTGCTTCCAGAGGAATCTACCGGTTTAACAATGACTGGAAATTTGAATATGCCTTCATTCAAATCTTTTACAGCCTTGTCCATACCTGTGTAACTTAATGCTTTGGGAGTACAGAATCCATGCGTTGAGAGAAACTTTCTGAACTTGTCCTTGTTGCAGAGAATATCAACGGAAGCATAGGGATTCGTAGGGAGTCCGAGCTTTTCGGCAACATAAGCAGCTGTTGGAGCTGCTGGATCAGAGGCATATGCAAGCACGCCGTCAACAGCTTCCTTACGCGCCACATCCAGCACTGCTTCCATGTCAGTTGTGCTCTTTAGATAAAAACGATCTGCATGGAATTGGCCAGGGTTGTCTGGTAAATAATCACATAGAATTGTGCGCAAGCCCATTCGATGTGCTGTTTCGATGGCTACGATCTGCTGTGCCGAGCCGCCGAGAAGAAGAAGTGTCTTCATGATGTTATATTGTCAATGATTCTTGAGGTCTTTGTGAACTTTATCGCATTTGAAGCGAAAAGGTATGGTGGACAAGAAAGGATAATATATCCTAGAGGTAGCTTTTTGTTATCTATTGGGGACTAATTTTTCATAGATGTCCATCAATTTCTTATAAACGGATTCCGCGGAAAAACGTGCGGTAGCGGATTCATAGCCTTTGAGAGCTAGCCGCTTACAGATAGATTCGTCATTGTATAGATATGCAATGGAAGAAGTCAAGGCGTCTAGCTTGTTGAAGGGGAAGAGCCGTCCGTCAACATCATGGGTGATAATGGATGAGGCGGCTCCAAGATCAGTTGCGATAACGGGGCGTTCAAGCATCATAGCTGTGACGATAACATTCGGAAAACCTTCGTAACAACGTGATGGAACAACGACCATTCGAGCATTCAAAAAAGCTTGACGGAGTGCTTCTCCTCGCAAAAAACCAAGCCATTGGATATTGTTAGGAGCCTTTTGCGGAAGATCCGGATACTCATCATATGAGCCCACGACGGTAAACGGAATATTTGGAAGGCTTTCCGCGGCTTTGATAAAATCAAAGATGCCTTTTTCGGCGGAAATACGTCCAATGTATGTCACAGCGTTGCCGCTTTGCCATTGTTCCGGCGGCGGTTCCATTTTTGGGGCGATGCCCGGAAGGATGGCGAGCTTGCTTTCTGGCATGCCCTGCTGGATGAATTTTTGCCGCTGGAATTCTGTCTGGACGATGAACGTGTCGACATGGTTGAGAATCCGACCTGTCATGCGCGCCGCGATGTTGCGGATCGTGTAACCGAGGCTCTTCACACGGGATTCAAGGCAGTTCTTCTGGAAGCAGTTCCATTCATGTCCGCCAAGACATTGTTCGCAGATTTCACCGTTGGTGTCGTAACATAAACCGTTGGGGCAGAAGAGGCGGTAGTTCGGGCAGCGCATGACGACGGGGACGCCCATCTTCTTGATGGCTGGGATTATGGAAGGGGAGAAGAGGGGATACAGATTTTGGATCTGCACAATGTCCGGCTTGAATTCGGCGATTTTCTGTCGGACGGCGTGGACGGCACAAGGGTTGTGGATGCCTGTGAAAAAGCTTTTGATTTTTCCTGAAAGCGAGTCTGAAATCTCTGCTGAAGAACGCTTAAGCAACTCAACCGTGTGGGCATGGTCGGCCAGCAGACGTGTCAGGTTGATGACGGATTGCTCTTCGCCGCTCATCTTGGCGTATTCGTTATGGATGAACAGGATTTTCATGCAGATTATTATTTAAAAGCAAAATAATTTGAAACTCAAGCTATGACAAGTATAATTTGACAAGATAACAAAGAATTATACGAGATATGGGGTTAGTTGTTTTCGAATTTTTTGCCGCTTATACCGCAAATCCCATGAAATAATCCTAAATACATGCAATATATTTTTCTTAAATTACCCTCGAAAAGAAAAACAAAAGCATATTTGGGGGAATTTATAAATAGTAATTGGAAAAACAGAGCCCACTTGGACTTTTTTGAGCAGTACTTATTACATATCAATAATTTATTTCGATATATATAATAAAGAGCTAAACCAGAATCTTGTTGTTTCCCTTTTTCTACCGGAATATGACAATGTGCTGCAATGGCTTTCTTGATTGCAACAAGTTTATATCCAGCATTTGTTGTACGGTGAAAGAAATCATTTTCATCACTGTACATAAATAATGATTCATCTTGTAGTCCAATTTCCCGATATACTTCTTGCTTTACGATACACATGCCTCCCGGAAGGCACATGGAATCGACTTCATCTGGTAATTGGTCATTTATTTTTTGCCCTCCATACATTCCCTGAAGGCAAAGAGTAGGGGTTAATTGTTCTCCATACGTGGCTATTGTCATCCCATCTTTTTGTAGTAAAATTGGTGATACAGCACCTAAAGATGGTTCAGAATTTAGTTTGTCATACAATAATATTATATCACTAGCCGTTATATGTATGTCATTTGCTATTAACATAATGCTGTCATATTTATTTGTTTCCAGAATATATTTTATTCCAGCATTATAAGCGGCTGTTGTTCCTCCGTTTGTAGATCGTTCTATTAATATACTATTGGGAAAATAACTACGTAATTTTTCTTTATATTCAACAGATGATGCATTATCAACAATGATATGACAGTCAATCGCAGAACTATAAAGTTGATAAAATGATCGCCATTGTTCTAGCGAGTGCCAATCATTGCGTGTTATTGTTACTGATGCAAGCATATTATATTCTGTCAAGGAACGGAATTGGAAGTTGCTCGTAAAAGTCTTTTTCTGCTTTATCCAACGGTAAGCACATTTGAAGTTCGAATCGCCGAGTTTCAATGTTTGTAAAAGCAGATGTTACAATTTTTTCCAAATCTGAATCCATTTCACAATTCAACCATATTTCTTCTAGATTTTCATGAAGAAAAAAGTATTTTAATAATCCTTCAATTTCATGGGCTTCCTTCGAAATCAATTCAAAGACATAACCAGTTTTATTTTTTGTCCCTCCACAAAGATATGATTGATTGGGAGTAATGTATGTAATTGATTGGTCGGAAGGTGGTAATGTTGTAAAATAGCTGCTTCCATCTAAAGAACGAATAATATACCCATGAGATTGTTTTGCTAATTGAATAGCATCGTCCTGACTCATTATATGAATATTAGGAATTCTTGTTTCAATTTCTTGTGTGTGTTTGAGATTTTCGTTTATAGCCTTAATGTTTCGTATAATGATCACTTCATATTTGTCGTTTCTCTGCCATCCGAATTGCTCATAATATCCGCGAAGGGAAGTCCATAAATAACCAGCTTTGAATTGTTGCATGCTATAGTGTTTGCATACAAAATCCAAGAGTTGATTAGAATATCCATGATGTCGGAATGAAGGGGGAGTAAATACCGAACCAATTTCAAAACCCTTAACAATTTTGTTTCCTTTTCTAATATATAAAGGTTTGGTAGCGGCAAAACTAAGGCATTGACCAGAATCAAATAAGCCAAACAAAGCATCCATATTGGAAGGCGAATAGAGTCCAGGAAAGCGTTTTTCCATAGGCATTGCTCTTCCTCTAGAAAAAATGAACTCATTATTCAATTGAACAAGGATATCTTTGAGTTCTTGTTCATTTGGATTGCGAATATCCATATTTTCCTGAATGCAATGAGAAACAATATAGAAATATTATGACAAACACATCGTACAAGGACAAGGCAGTGCTATAAAATGGTCATAAAACTCTTGAACACCAGGCAAAATAGGTTCTTTCCCGAAGATAGAGTAAAAGTTATTAGGCACATGAACACCGGAGGCCCAATAACCGAGTTGTCTAAATTGATCAATCGCCTCTATTTTATTCTTAACTAATAAACCGAATACCCAATAATTAGGTATCGTGCCATTGATTATCTTTAATGGAGTTCCTTTTTGGGTTTCAGAAAGATAATTTAGCCAAAAATCAGCATTTGTTTTGCGTGTGTTTAGGAGTTGATTCAAGAGTGGTATTTGTTTTTGACCAATTAGAGAATTAATTTCATTTAGTTTACAAGCAAAACCAGTGACTGATATATCACACTCTTTTCGTGCTTCTTTGCGTTCGTCACGATAAAGGGATCTATCTATACCCAAATCTCGTTTTAGTTTTGCCAGTTCCACTAATCGATTATCAGAAAGCCAGATTGCTCCTCCTTCAATTGTATTGGGAAGACGGACAGCATCAAAGGAAAATACGGCCGCATCACAAGTCGTACCGGCCTTTTTCCCTTGATCTATTCCACCAATTCCATCAAGACAGTCTTCAAGAACAGGAATCCCATAATGTCTGCCAATGGAATATATATCACTCGAATAGCCAACATAACCAAGATGATGATAATTAATTATCAACTTGGTTCTTGAGGTGATTTTTTTGCTTAGGCTTTCTGGTGACATTGTACCTGTCATTGGATCAATATCAACCCAGACAACTTTTACGCCCAAACGTGCAAGTGGCTGAGAAGAACGCAGGCAACAAAGAGGAGAGAGTGCCACTTCATCATTAGCCTTCAATCCAAAAATATTTAAAATGAGACTCAATGCGGAATCGTAAGAACTTACTACTAAAGCATTTTGAGTTTCCAACCACTGGTTAAGCTGTTGTTCAAAGGCATTGCCTTCTTTGCCAAACGCCAATTGACCAGAGTACAAGGTTGTACTTATTTCATTCTGAATATTTTCTGGAACGAATGGTTGAAAAAGTGGTATCATTATATTACCATCCTTTCTTTATTGCATCAACAATTTTTTCTCGTTCTTCATCACCGACCCACCATCCGCATGGAAGGTGAACAAATCTAGAATAGAAATAATCGAGATTTGCCAATTCCCTTTTGGCATTAGCGAAAATCTCATGGCGATCATTTCTTAAATGCAATGGTGAAGCTACTACCCCTCTATCAGCCAACGCGGCAATGAAATTATCCCGTTGTTCCACAAGACAGGTATATAACCAGTAAGATGGCTCGGTCTTAGGATAATATGGAACTGTAGTTACTCCTGGAACATTGCATAATTGTTTGTCAAAGAATTTTCCATTTTGCTTATGAATGGAAATTATATCATTCAAATGATTCATCTGCACTATGCCAATGGTAGCATTGACATTATTCATGGCATATTTGAAACCTACTTCTTTGATATTGTTATTCAATCGACTACTTTTTTTATCCAAACCAAACCATCTAAGACGTCTTGCACGTTCAAAATCTGCTTCATTTTTGACTGCTAAAATTCCACCATCTACAGTTGTCATATGTTTGATGGCTTGAAGAGAAAATGCGGTATATGGGGAATTATTCCCGATATATTTCCCATCGAATTTGCTTCCCAGTGCATGTGCCGCATCTTCAATTATAGGAATACCTGTTTCTGCAGATAATTTATTGAAGGCTTCCATATCACAAACCATTCCAGCATAATGCACAAGCATAATGGCTTTTGTTTTCTCCGTTATCTGTTTCCTAACATCTTCTGGTGAAAGAAGGCCTGTTCTGGAATCGACATCTCCCCAAATGACTTTAGCTCCAGTCATGGCAATGGCGGTATTGGTCGGTTCTGCAGTCATTGCTGTACTAATAACTTCATCCCCAGGTTTTACCCCTGCCAAGAGCAAAGCAATATGAAGCCCATCCGTTCCGGAGTGCAAGGCTAACATATATGGATTTTCAAAATAATCTCGAATTTTATTCTCAAAAGAATATACAGCTTCCCCTTCAGCGATATAACCACTATAGAGAATTTGTTGCAGAGCTGGCATGAGCTCTTCGGGAGGAGCCATGAAAGGTTTTACAAGTGGTATCATCAGTTAATCTCCTGAAGTGCAGTTTTAATGTAGTCCAATTTGAGGAGCAAATCTTTCATTTCGTTAACATCAAGTCTCTTGGTGTTATTTGATGTGTATGCTTCCATTTGAAAACTATATCCAAAATTAGAAACATATTTGGTATAATTCAAATCACGGAAATCAGCCGGAATTCGATAAAAATCATTAAGATCTTCAGCCTTGGACATTTCTTCACTACTGCATAATGATTCATGCATTTTTTCTCCATGACGAGCGCCTATAATGTTGATTGGATTGTCTGCATGGAACAATTCCTTTATAGCCTGAGCCAAAGTCATTATAGTTGCTGCGGGTGCTTTTTGCACGAACAAGTCTCCAGGCTGGGCATTTTCAAACGCGAATAAGACAAGTTTAACAGCTTCATCAAGAGACATCATGAAGCGAGTCATATCTGGGTTGGTAATTGTTAATGGCAGGCCATTTTTTATCTGTTCAATGAATAATGGTATAATCGAGCCTCTTGAGCACATGACATTACCATAACGAGTTGCACATATTGTGCATCCATTTTGCTTGACACGAAAATCGCGTGATTTGGCAATGGCAAGCTTTTCCATCAATGCTTTTGTCATTCCCATGACATTGATCGGATATACGGCTTTATCCGTACTTAGAACAACAACTTTTTTAACATTATTAACGACAGCGGCTTCTAAGACATTCTCCGACCCTAGAATATTCGTCTGAATTGCCTGCATGGGATAAAATTCACATGAAGGCACTTGCTTTAAAGCGGCTGCTTGAAAAACATAATCTACGCCTTGCATGGCATTGTTAATGCTCTTAAAATCTCTTGTGTCACCAATAATAAAATTGAGTTTGTCATTCTTATATTGGATACGCATGTCTTCTTGCTTTTTTTCATCTCTGGAAAAAATGCGTATTTCTTTAAAATTTGTTTTTAGGAGGTGCTTTAAAACAGTTCCACCAAAGGAACCTGTGCCCCCAGTGATTAACAAGGTTTTATTTGTGAAGTCTAGCATAATAATGCCGTTTAGTTAATTATGGGTTACAAACTTAAAATGAACTTAACGCTCGACGTGATACAGCGACAAAATATATTCACCAATAAAGGTATTAGCAAGTTTATGTGTCCAAATAAGGCTTGATGGAGCGTGATGGCTCTCGACTAGGCAAGCTAATGAACATGTTTTTAAGTTTTTTACAGAAGAGCAAGAATATCGTTATAAGAGCGAACAACGATAAATGAAGTACGTTTACGGTATTTGAACATTTATGGAACTATGTTTCGGAGATGATAGAACAATAGTTGCTTTAGGCTTTGTAATCTGATGTAACGAATTTCATCTTGCCTTTTTGGAGGGGGATTTCCGTGACGCGTTCCAACGTGACGGCGACTTCCCCGTGGACGGCTTCTTCTAAGGCGGAACGGACATGTTCAAGTGTCTCGTGCAGATTGGGATAAGCGTCATTTGGAATGACCCGAATGACGATGGAAGCATCCGCAAACTGATGGACTTGGAACTGCTTGACTGCTTCCGGTGTGCTATCGAATAATGTCGTGAGGAATTCGCCGTTGAGACGTGTCTTCGACGGGAGCGTGAACGTTTCGGAAACGCGGCCTTTCACTTTGTCCATCAGGGGGAGGTTGCAGCCGCATGTGCAGCGTTTGTCCAGCCGCCGGCCGCGGTCGCCGTTCAAGTAGCGGATGAGCGGGAAGGCGAAATTCTGCAGATCGGTAATCGCGATGTTGCCGTATTCGCCGTTAGGGACGGGGCGGTTGTCATCGTCCAGAAATTCGAAACGCCTTGTATCATAGAACATGTGCAGTCCGTTTCTGGCGGGGCATTCCGCGGCGAGCCAGTAGATTTCGCAGCAGCCGTATTGGTCATAAACCGGTGCATGGAAGGCTGTTTCGATTTTCTTCTGCTGGACGGGCGTGATGGGGGCGGAGGTCACCCAGATGACTTTTGGCGGCGGCAGCTGAATGCCGTGCTGCAGGACGTATTCCGCAAGATTGTCCATGGCGCCGACATAGCCGTGTAGGACTTCCGGACGGACGCGGATGAATTCGTCCAGGAAAACGCGCATGTCCTTCTCCGTGAAGCTCGTGGCGTCGAGGAGGATCTGCTTGGTGGGGAACCATTGGAGGAAATGCATGATGCGTGCTTTCATGGACGTGTGGACATCACGATAGACGTCCGCGCAGTCAGCGGCTGGTGAGATGTTCCACCAACCGAGCATTCGCCAGCCATTCGCTGCTCGAATTTCCTTCTTGGGATGATAGACTTTTGCTGGAGTTCCAGAGGAACCGCCTGTTGTGGAAAGCTTAACATCTTTCAATGACACTTCATCCGAAAGAAGTTCATCGAAATTGTCCATGAGATCTTTGCGAGTGAGGACGGGTAAACTGCTGAAATCTTCCTGAGTTTTGATGTCCTGTGGCGTGCAGCTTGCTTCCGTAAAACGGCGGCGGTAGTAGGGAACATGGTCGAAAGCATATTGGAGCAGGGCTTGTGTGCGGCGCCAGTTGAGGGCTTCGATTTCGTCAGGTGGTAGAAACTGTTCTTTTTGCAGTTGCTCGAAGTAACGTCTCGAACCAGGCTTGACGAGTTCGTATCTTAGAAAGAACAATTTTTCCTTGAATTTGGAAAAGAATGACATATGAAATATCAATGATGTGAAGACAAATGGCAGATGGCCTGCTGACAGGCGTTGTAGATGGCGATTGCAGCCTGTCGTGGTGTGAAGGAGGAGATGATGGTTCGAGATGCGTCTCCCATGGCTGGCAGATCCGCTTTATGGGTAACGATGCGTTTTAGTACTTCCGCTGTATCCTGTGTATTATATGGATCAAATATCCAGCCATTTTCGGGATGGATGAGTTCTGGGTGACAACCATTGTAGATGGATGTCGCGACTGGAAGTCCGCAGGACATGGCCTCTGGCACGACGAGGCTCCAGTTGTCCTGAAGAGTAGGAATAATGAAACAGTTGGCGGATTTATAGAAAATGGCGATGGAATCGTAGTCGATGGCTCCTGCGAATACAACGCCATGGGTGCGGTGTTGCTTGCAGAAATCTTCAAGAGTTTGGCGTTCCGGACCGTCTCCTACGAGCAGTAGAACTGCATCTGGCTTTGCAACATCCCATGCTTCAAGAAGTTGTCGTAGACCTTTACGTTCGATAAGACGACCTACGTAGAGAAATATCAATTTATTTTCAAGACCATATTTCACACGTAATTCGCTAATGGCGGTCGGTGGGATGGCTTTGCAAGCTTGGGCCAGTTGTTCGGAATCGGCGGCCATCTGGCCTGTGGAAATCTGCGATTCAGGATAGCCAAGAGTCATAGTGTATTCCTTGCAGAGGCTTCCGTTGCAACAAATATGGTCTATCCAGCGGGATACGAATTGACGATACCATGTGCGGAAGAATTGTGCATGTGCTTCCGTGATTTTAGTCGGTTCGTAACACATCATATGTGGAATGTGGTTTCGGACGCGGAGGAGCAGCGACGCATATGTCCATTGAAAGAAACCATCGGAGACAGTGACATCTGGCTTGGTTTCGCGTGCGGTTTTCAAAAGATTCGGCTGGTATGGAATACGGATGCTCCTGTGGATGACATTATCGATTGGAGCATTGTTTTTGCCGGTTAGTCGAACTTCTCCTGTGAGACCGATAGCCCTGTTACCAAGTATAAGGTTTATTTTATTCTGACAACGTTCGGGGACGATTTCCTTATTGTAGATGAGAGTCAGATGGTTGTCGCACAGTTTATCGAGTTCCGCAAAGACTGGAACTCGATAATCTAGAAACGAGCGTGTTACCCAGGTGATGTTCATGACACACAATGATGGCTGTTACGGGAAGTCGATTTTATTGGCCAAAAAAGTCGTTACTTCCAGTTGCCCTTTTGGATTAAGGTGGAGAGGGTCTATAAAAAGTTCATGACGCGATTCGAAGGGGGAGTTTGCGTCGATGAACGTGACATTCGAATAATGTGAAACAGTTTCTTTTATATAATCAAGAGCTTCAGCGGATTTTTCTGGTTCGGCATTGTTCAGAATATCTACATTGGGAAGGTATAAAAGGATGAGGCGTATGTCTTGTGCTTTCAGAAAATCGAGTGTTTCTTCGAAGACGGCTTGCGTATCAGGCTTGAGCTGAACTTTCCAAAAGCTTCCTTTTGTGATTTGTCGTTTGAGATGCTCGATATTCAATTGTTTGACAGAGCGGTTCTTCCAGTCATGGCGGTAGCCGCGGATAACGGCCCCGATACGCGTATCGTCGTAACGTGCAAGCGGGACAAGCATTTTCAGATAATAATCTTTCGCTGTGGCGTTGGAGCGGACATATTTCGCGACGGTAGGCGATTCATTGATAAACGGATAGAAGAGCGCGTGCGAATTAACGGCAAGACCATCGGAGAAGGAACGTGGCCCTATATCATATAGGATGGCCTTCGGCTTGTGTCCTGTTGATTCGATGTAGTGACGAATCATGACGAGACGATCTGGAATGGAAGTCCCGTTCATGCAGTATTTTGCAACGGAATGGCCTGTCTGTTTCTCCAGCAGATCGCGGTCGATGGCCATTTCAGACATGGAATGGCCGATGATCAAGATGTCCGCAGGCCAAAGGCAATAGTACTGCTTCAAACCATGATTGAACAGCTTGAGGCAGAGGATGTTGACAATGACGAAGATCAACAGCCCGACAAGACATTTTTTGATGAGTGATATTTTTGTGGCGGTGGACACGGTAGTTTTAGAACTGGAGGTAGATGAAAGAGTTGGAAGATGCGGCCAACAAGGCGATCAGACAGGCGATGAGAGCATATCCTGGAATACGGATGAAGTCTGGACAGCGTTCTCCGGTGAAGCCGCGATAGGCAGCGAAATCCACACTGAACAGAATGATAATGGCAATGATGTTGAGGGCGAATATGACTTGTGCGACACCGAATGTCGGCCTGCCTGGATGTGTAAAGATGCGGGAGATGATTTGGATGGCGCGTTTGAATGTCGGTGCCCTGAAGAAAATCCATGCCGTGTTGACGATGATGAAGGTTACTGCGCAACGTAGGATATTGATAATCCGTGATTTGGATTCGTTCTTCTTGCCGAAGATCAAGACATGGATGAGATTGAAGATTCCGTGGATCGCGCCCCAGAGGATGAACGTCCAGTTGGCACCATGCCAAAGGCCGCTTAGGAGGAAGACGACGATTTGGTTGCGGATCCATTTCGGTTTGGAGACGCGATTGCCGCCAAGCGGGATGTAGAGATAGTCACGGAACCAAGAGGTCAGGGAGATATGCCACCGTTTCCAGAAGTCTGGTATCGAGGTCGCGAAGTATGGGAAATTGAAGTTGTTACGAAGGTCGATACCGAAGAATTTCGCGGACCCTCGGGCGATATCGGAATAGCCGGAGAAGTCGGCATAGATTTGGATGGAGAAGAAGACGGAGGCGACCATGAGCGTGCCGCCTGTTGCGGTTTTAGGGGAGGCATAGGCACGGGTAATGTAGGAGGCAAGTCGATCTGCAACAACCATTTTTTGAAAGAGCCCCCAGATAATGAGCTGTATTCCTTCTGAAATCTGCTGTACGGCTGGGCGTTTGGCTTCCTTGATTTGCGGGAGAAGTTCATCGGCACGTCCAATGGGGCCGGCTGCGATCTGCGGGAAGAAGGCCGTGAAAAGCGAGAAGCGGGGCAAGTCGTTTTCCTGCTGGATCTTACCGCGCGATACGTCGATGACATATCCGAGCGACTGGAAGGTGAAGAAGGATATGCCGACGGGCAGGAGGATGTTCAGATGCGGGATGAGATAGGGGAGGCGAAGACTTTCAAAAAGTAACCGGAAGGAATCATTAAAGAAGTTAAGATATTTGAAAACAGCAAGTTCGAGAAGTGAGAGGATGACGGCGAGTGCCGTTTTTCTGAATTTTGCGCAGAAAAAGCAGATAAGTGTCTGGGCTAGCAGAAGGAATGTGAAACGCCAGTCGAAGGTTGCGTAGAAGACATAGCTTGCCGCCAGCAGAAACCATCCTCTGTATTTCTGTGGAAGGCCTGAATAGACCAAGGCACAGATGATTAGGAAGATGAAATAATTTATGTCAGTGAACAGCACGATGGAAGATACGCGTTGAGAGCAGATTGAGGATTTTTATGACAGCTAGCGAGAAGATGATCGCGGACGGAATGGCCAGAATCAAAAACAGTGGGAAAAGTCTGGAAGGATTGGGCAATGATGCAAAGAATCTGGCAAGAATCTGGATGGCGATCATTTGGTAGAGATAGATGCCGAAGCAGTTTTTGGAAATGTGTTCGATTAGGGCGCGGCATGGTTGAAACAGATAAGCGCACATCCATGACAAGGCCAACATGAAAGGTAGTGCGAGAACACCGCTTGCTGGATAGAAGAGCCCCGGATGGTAGATGGAGAGATACAAGAAAAAGCAAGCGAGAAGATACACTGGAAAGTGGGGGATGCATCGAAGGATATCAATGTTTTCAGCTGCAATGACACCAAGGAGGAGAAAGAGAAAATGGCGAGAGAAGAGATGGAGAGCAAACAGATTGGTTGGAATTGGATAGATGGCTAGCCCGATTCCTACAAGAAGAAAAAAGCTGATGGATTTGTTATATGTTGAAGAAATAAATGGTGTGATTAAATAGAATTCAAACAAGACGTAAATGAACCAAAGGAAAATGACATATGAGGCGGTCGGACGATGGAAGAGATTCAGGGCAGTGCGTATTGATTTTGCTGAAAAATGATGTTGGACGAGCGGGATGAGAGAGAGAAGGATGCCCAATATGACGAATGGAACAGCGAATTTTTGGAATTTGTCTTTAATAATGCAAAAGTAATCGACTTTATTCTTCAATGGCTTTCGATTATAGTGGATAAGGAAACCAGATATGAAGAAGAATGCGCCGATATGGAAGGAGTATATCCAGCTTTTCAAAGCATCATACCAAGGTGGCGCGAAGCGTGTACTACAATGGCCGGCAATAACAAGCAGCAAAGCAATGATGAGCCAGACATCAACTAGGAATAGTCTTTTCTTAGTCGTTTTGCGGTCCATTGTTTTGTTGATAGAAGCCTTTCGGGGCGTTTTCACACCATAAGTTCCAGAAGGCGAGCAAGCAGAAAGCGAGCGTGGAAAGTGGGCCCCATGTGCTGCCGATGATGGGCACGCTATTGTTGTTTACGGCGATGACAAGGAAGGCACTTGCGACTGCTACCGAGTAGGGGGAGTCAAAGATAATTTGGAGCATCAGTGATTTGAGAAGGCGTTTAAAGAGAACAAGCCAAAAGGCTAATCCTAGCAGGCCGGTATTGATGAGAATGGAGAGATAGCCGTTATGGGCGGAGAGCGCATACATGAAGTTAAAAGTCCTGCCTGCGCGTTCCCCAACGGCGAATCCCCATCCAATGAATGGGCGTTTCGACCATATTTTTATATAACCAGTCCATAGATATAAACGTCCATGTAAAGATGTGACATTTTGTATTGATTTATTCGGGAAGAGGATTTTGATGAACATGCGTTTGCCGAAATAATAGGCGGCGAAGAGAGAAAATAACGTGACAATGAAGAATGAAAGATGGAAACGATTGTGTTTAAAACTGTAGATGAAAATAAGTCCGCACACGAAGGCAACATTACTGGCTGAACTTGTTCCGATGAGAAGGAAGAAAAGACCTCCGAATATATAGGGCTTTAGCTCTGCACTTGATAATAGATTGCGTCGGTATGCGGACAAGGCTAGGCAAGCCATGACGGCTGCGCTGACAGAATAGGTGTTTGTGTGCAGGGTCCCATTTCGAACATTGCCAATAAATAGTAGCAAGGTTAAACCCATGCAATAGTTAAGTAACCCTTTAAAGGCATTTTGTGGTGTTCGGAACTTTGTGAAAAGCATATAGATATATGCAGAAAGAATCAGCATGGTACCTGCACGGTAGCAGATATAGAGGGCACTGCTGCCTCTGATTCGCCACAGGATAGTAACAAGTGCGAACATATAGTATCCGAACCAGCATTTGACGGTTCCGTACCAAATATGTTTCCAAGGTATTTGATTCTGGTTCTTGTAAAGCCAGTATGCACAATATGCAATGACCATGATATCGAAGATGGCGAGTCCATCGATGGCAGTGTAATTGCTGACGTCTGCCCGGTAACGGCGCAAGAAAATCGTATTGCGCAGAATCGGTATCAAGATGGGTATGAGCATCTTGATATTGGGGCCATCTGTAGGATTTAGCAGACTTTTCAGTTGCATGACTGGTTATTATGGTAATACCGGATCAGCGAAGGTATTCGCGGATTCGAAGAATTGTTGCGAAAAGGAACCATAAGCAGCGTGAACGGCTGCAGAGGGCGAAAATGGAATTGAGACGGTTTTTCGGGAAGAGGGCGGAGTATCTGAGGACGTCTTGCCGGGCGGCTTCGTAGCGTCCATCCATCATCATGGAGTAGGCAAGGCCACGGGCGATACGGGCTTGGGCGCGTGGGAAGCTGTCTTTTAGTTGTTCAGGAAGTCTGGCCACAATTCTCCGTGACCAGTTGTCAATTGGCACGGCTGATGCCCAGCGTTTGCGGGCCTTTGTGCGCCAGCCAATTGTGTTCGTAATGATACCACCGTCGCTTGTGAAAAGGACTTCTGGAATGAAACCCCATGAGCCATATGTTGCTATAAGTGCCCAGAATTCAAGATCTTCACAGACTCTTAAATCCTCTCTCTGTCCACCTGTTGCCTTTGCGACTGCAGTACGGATAAGTACGGAACCTGTGCAGACATGGTTGTATTTCGCCCAGAAATCGTAGAAGTCGTCCAACAGAACAGGCTGTTGGACCGGTGGTTGTGACGGTACGATGGAATCTTTGCCGTTGAAGGTCTTATGGCGTTGCATGACGCTGACGGCGACGGCTTGAGGATGACTTTGCAGAAACGCTGTTGTTTTGTCAAGAAAATCCGACTCCCAGAAATCATCGCCGTCAAGAAAAGCGATGTAGTCGCCTGTGGCGGCGATGAGTCCACGACTTCGCGCGGCGGCGGGGCCTTGATTGCTGTCTTGTTTCAATATTTTGACAAATGGGATGGCAAGGTTTTTCACAACGTCGATTGTATTATCAGTCGAACAATCATCGACGATGATGATTTCTATGTTATGACTGCCAACTTGCTGAATGATGGAATGCAATGTCCTTTCAATCAAAAGAGAGGCATTATAAGTTGGAATGATGACACTTATGGAAGACATAGATGGAGGACGCTATCTATGTGAGAAACAGGATATACTTGACGAAATGAAAAAGCATTATTTGTTATCGGAGGGAGACCGTCAATGACTGGCTGTTAGTTTGTCATCTGAAGAATAAAAGCGATTTTATAAATTTCTTGATTGATTGCCTCAAGGCGGCGATGCGCCAGGAGAGCGGAACGTGGAAATCGTTCCATTGTTCGGCAGCTTCTTGATTGTTTTCGATTCTGTCGGCCGCCTGAAAACATAGACGTGCGCAGTTATAACGGCCACGGCGGATTTGATCATGCGCATCTAAACGAAGGCAATATGCAAAGGCACTGCGATTAGCCGATGTGTCATAGCCGCGTTGGACGGCCATGTTGAATAGATGGTCATAGAATTTAACGAGGAAATCATCGGGAAGACGGTCACGAAACGTTGTGCATTGGCGGCGGCCTGTGTTATGGAAGCGATATGCGCCAAGTGATTGATCGACAAGGCCGATGGTACCGCCGTTCATCGCATGGCGGAGAGTGATTTCTGCATCCATGGCAAAATGCAGGTCGGCCTTCCAACCACCGATCGCCCGTAAAACATTAGTCTTGAACATCAGTGTCGCCACGAGGAGGCATTCATTGCGCAGGAGGTGTTCGACTAGATTTTTGGGATCATCCGGTAGGGTAATATGGGACGAGGCGAATGCCTTGCCGTTGCGATAGTAGTCAAGTTGGTTGACAATGAGATCACAGTCGGGATGCTGTTTTGCATATTCCGCTTTGGCCTGAACGGCATTGGGGTAGATCCAGTCGTCGTCATCGACGAATTGGATGTAGTCGCCATGTGCTAGTTCCAAGCCACGATTGCGCGAAAGGCTAGGTTTACCATTCGGGAAGGTCTTCGCAATTGACGTAAAATCCTTTGTGTCAGGATGTTCAGAACGCCACTGCTCGACGACTTCCATCGTGTTGTCTTTGGACTCGTCATCGACGATAATCAGTTCAATGGGGCGGTAGGTCTGGTTCCATACGGAATCCAACGCTGTCCGAACCATGTTTGCCCGGTTATAGCAGTTTACGACGAGTGTAATCAACATTATGAATGTCCTTTATGGTTGCACGAACATGCGGACACGTTCGGCTGGAGATAAAGCGAGATATTTGCGGAAGTTAGCGTAGTCACCTCGGAAGAAACGCTTGATGACGGAGATTTTCTTATGGATAGTGGCGGATAAGGAAGGGGCGGCCGTCGCGGCATTTAGTTTTGCCTCCGCAAGTTTTTTGAATTCATCGGCCCATTCTGGATGGTTGATGTTGGCGGCCATGCGGATGTGGGTTTCTAATGAACGTTGGGCGAATTTTCTTGCTTTTTCAGCATCGTCATAGGATGAAAATGAAGAAGCATGTTGGCGATAAGTGACCATGCGTTCACGGATGTATCCTAATTTCCCTTTGGTCGAAAAATGATAGAAAAGTTGTGTGTCCCCCATTGGCGCGTTTTTGGCATCACGTTCCCAGGCGTCTTGAATGGCGCGGAATGTGTCCATGCGGAAGAAAATGGCGGGGGTATGGAATGGATGGCAGTTGAAGAAGATGCGTCTACAGGCTTCATCCTGTGACAATGGCCATTCATCTGTGGGGAAACCTTGCGGTGTATAAGTCTTCTGGAGATGGTTGAGATAGTAAATGCCACAGCCGCAAAGTGTGTAATCTGGATGACTTTCCAGAAGATCGAACTGCTTTTGGAGCTTATAGGGGTTGCACCAAAAGTCATCTCCTTCGCAAAATGCGACATATTTTCCTTGTGCACGTTCGAGGTTGGTGAGTTTAATGCTGCGGTGGCCTGGCACGGAATGGATGTTGGTTTCGCGTAGGATCGGCTTGATGATGTCTGGGTATTTTTCCGCGTATTTTCTTATGATGTCAGGAGTTGCGTCTGGTGAAGCATCATCATGGATGAGCACTTCGAAGGGGAACGTCGTCTTCTGGCAAAGAAAGCCTTCTAGGCAATCAGCGATATATTCTTCATGGTTGTATGTGGGACAGTGGATGCTGACAAGTGGCGTTGACATGGTGTATGAATGAAACTAGACTCGGGACGATTGTTGGAATTTGGTTGCAATTTTGACTTTTAGTGTAAATATACCTTCCTGATTATTCATATAAGGTAATCTAGTACAAAAAAGTCAGAGAAGATCCAGTGCTGGAATCGTGACTAGGGAATAGCCGAGAAATTCAAGATAAACGATGAATTCAGTGCGATTCTTACGTTTTACGATGACTCCCTCGGTGCCTTTCAGCGTGCCGTGTGTGACAGTAAATCGTTTGCCTGGAATAAGATCCGCGCGGACTTTGACAGGTTGTGTATGGCTGATAAGTTCGAATTCACGGATTTTATTAAGATCTTCGATGAGTTTCGGTTCTGTTTCTTCTGTAACGGGAAGGATACGGAGAGCAAAACCGGATGTCTTGACTTGCCAGTTATCGAGGCGGTTCAGACAGAGAAACACATAACCGGGAAACATCGGGATTTGCGTGGCGATACGGCGGCCTCGCGTTATGCGCGAGTGTGGAAGCGTCGGCAAATACCATGAAATATTCTTTTGCGCCGCCAGTTCGGCGAGTTTCTTTGCCTTGTTGGGCTTGCAATAGACTGGATACCATCGATGTTCCGGAATGGTATCTATTAAATAATAGTCATCTTCTATGAGCTTTGATTCAATGGAAAGTGGCATGGAAAAAGACATCTAGCAAATTCTGATCAGAATTTGCAAGTTATTTTAAATCATAATGTTAGAGTTTTTGTGTTTTTTGATTTTATATCCTTGGAGACACAGCAAGAGCTCTCTGCTTTGCAGTTGTTCCTCTCTTCCTTCCTCCATTAGAATAACTGTAATTTATTAGTAAAAATGCGAATGTCCAAATAAGATAAGATTAATTAATTTACCATCTTATGAGGAATAATCAAACACATGCGGACGTTATTTGTCACTTAGTCGTAATATTGATGAATTTACCGTCAATGACTTCAAAGAAGTCGAAACGGACTTGCGCAGGATTCGGCTGGCCGGCCGGAACACGCCATTCGCCGATGTGGCTGACTTTGAAACAGCGTGGGTGCGGACCTTTGTTGCGTGATGATGGCAGAAAGTCGAAGCCTGTGGAGCCATTGAAACGAATAGTTTTGACAATTTTCAGATCCGGCGTGAGAATTACACAGGGCATGCCGCCATTGGCCGCGTAGAAGACGGCGTAGATGAATTTCCCGTCGCTTGCGAGGCATTGGGCTGCATATCTTGTTTCGGACCCATAGTCCAGCGTCATCGTGGCGATGGGGCGGCAGTCTTCTAAATTGAACATCGTGATGTTGTTGAAACGGTGCGGCTTGGAGTCTCTTGGGCCCGTGCCTGCATAGAGGATGCCGTCGTGAACGGTCGCACAACCTCCGCCGGGGGCTTTGTGCTTGGCGACGATATTGATGTCGTTGTCAAGCACGATGATGTTGGTTTCGCCGTCCACGTCATTGTAGAGCGAATCGTAGATGCGTCCTTTCCAGTAGCAAATGTCGCCTGTGTGTTTCGGTAATGCCGTGTGCTTTAGGACCTTGCCGTTCCAGTCAAGCTTAAAGATGCCTTCTATATACGAGAGATAGATGGCGTCTTCGGAACAACAGGCCCCCTGGATATGCCCTTTTAGGGCGGCCAAGGCACTTGGCTCGGTGATGATGGCGGGAATCTTATCCTGTGCAATGCAGATGGTTGCGATGCAGGTAATTAATGATAGGATGAATCTTTTCACGATCTATCTTGAACGGTGTCTGTCAGTTCTCCGTGATGTTGATGAAGTTGCCGTCAACGATTTCGAAAAATTCGATACGAACCTGTGCAGGCTGTGTTTTCGCGTTCTGCTTACGCCATTCACCGATGTGTCTGACGCGGAAAAAGCGTGGATTCGAGCTCTTGTTTCGGGATGGCGGCAGGAAGTCAAAACCTGTGGAAGCATCGAAGCGAACGGTTCTTACGACTTTCAGATCAGGCGTGAGAATCACGCATGGATCGCCGCCGTTAGCCGCGTAGAACATTGCGTAGACGTATTTGCCGTCATTAGCGAAATCCTGCACGCCGTAGTTCGTTTCAGAGCCGTAGTCCAGCGTCATTTTTGAAAGGAACGTGTTTCTCAAGTCAATAGCGGTACCGTCCTTCGGTTGTTCGTTTTCGGCTTTATTGATGCGGTTCAAATCGAATGTGGAGATGCTGCTGTAGCGGTGGGGCTGTGAAGGGCATGGGCCTGTTCCAATGTAAAGCACGTCGTTGAGGACAGTTGCACCATCACCGCCAGGGAATTTGTATTTGCCGACGACGTTGAGGTCTTCATCGAGCACCATGAGATTGAAGCCTTGTGGATTGGAGAGCGAGTCGTAGATGCGGCCTTTGTAGTAGCAGATGTCGCCTGTATGTTGTGGCAACTCCGTGTGTTTGAGGACTTTGCCGTTCCAATCAAGCTTGAAGATACCGCCTGCATGGGAGAGGTAGATGGCGCTGTCGGAGCAACATGCGCCTTGTACATGGCCTTTGATGGCGTCCAGTTCGCCAGGCGTGGTGATAATGGCGGGAATCTTGTCTTGCGCAATGCAGATGGTTGCGATGCAGGCAATTAGAAGAAGCGTGAGTTTTTTCATGATGTTTCCCCTTTTGTTATTGTAATGATTCCAGTGAGAACGAGTTGTCGAGCGCGGCGATGGCGGGCAGGAGCGACTTGTACCATTCGTAGGACATGACACGGTTGCCTGCGAAGAAATGATTGGTGCCGCTGCCATTTTGCGTTGTCCATGTGATGAGCCACAAGGCGTTGTGGGCGCGGACGTTGCGGAGGCGCCCAAGCTGTCGTTGCGAACGCGGCGGCACATCGATCGTGCCTTGCAGGATGACGTTGCCTGTTTCGGCGTCTTTGATTTCAAACGTGCCTTTCATGGCCGCAGAGGAATCGTTGACGGCCATGATATTGCTGGCGTGCCCGACGACATCCGAGCAGATGATGGCGAACGGTTGTTGCGAACGCGTCAGATAGTAGAACGCGAGTTTCCGTTTGAAATAGTAATCAACGACCGCATCGGAGAGTTGCGGCCAGCAGTCCATGACGTTCCACCAGAGGATGCCGCCACAGTCTTGAGCGAGACGGTAGTGTTCAACGATGTACTTAAATGCTTCGGCCTGATGGATTTGGCTTGCCAAGACAAAATTCGCGAAGTCCTGTGGCGGATCGGTGAAGTATTCATCGTTCTGCAACGGCATGATCTGGTTGCGGCCGCGCAGGCCGCTAACGTCCCATGGGCAGGAGGCATGGTGCGCCATCTGCGGATCCAGCAGGTCAATATGGTCGAGATGGAGATGTTCGGGAGAAATGTATTTTTGCAGCGACGACAGGGCGGGGCAACCATGCCAGCCCATTTCGCTGACGAATTTCGCCATGCAGTCGGTATAGAACGGCTGGCGGAAATTTTCACGGGAGCCCCACAGATGGCGTTCTGGCATGAGCAACGTAAGTGCCCATGTATTACGGAGATCAGCAAATTCGAACGCCTTGTCGGAAAGATATGGCGAACTCGGCAGATAGGGGCGCGTTGGATCCATTCGCGAAAGGACTTCCGGCAAGACTTCGCGGTTGATTTTGTTCTGCCGTGGATCTTCACGATGGCCTAAGTACTTCTGGTCACATTCGTTATCGCCGCACCAAATGGCCAATGACGTGTGATGGCGCAACTTTCGGACAACGGCTTCCGCCTCGCGGCGAACGGCTTCCAAAAACGACGGCGCTTGCGGGTATTTATGGCCGGAGAACATGAAATCCTGCCAGACGAGCAGGCCGTGTTCATCACAGTAGTCGAAGAACTCGTCGTCTTCATAAACGCCTCCGCCCCAACAGCGAATCATGTTGCAGTTGCATTCCGTGAAGAGCTTTAAGATTGGAACAACACGCTTCGGATCCTGAGAATGGAACGCGTCCGCCGGAACCCAATTGGAGCCGACGACACGGATGGGCTGGCCGTTGACTTTGAAACGGAACCAACCAGTTCCTGCGACGTTGATGTCGCTGCGGTCCAGTTCGACCGTGCGGAATCCCGCGCGGATGTCCTTCTGGCCGACGACGCGGCCGTGCCAGCGGAGCTCCGCATGGATGTCATAGAGGTTCGGTTCACCGTAACCGAATGGCGCCCAAAGCTTTGGATTCGGGACACGGAATCCCGCGTGGCCGAAATTCGCATAGACGTGGTTGTCCGATTCGAAATGCGAGTCGCCGCAGTCGCCGCTGATATGGATCGTCAAGCCTTCCAGATAAGGAAGTTCCGTATGGAAACGATAGTAGATTTCGGCGCTGGCCATGTCCGGCGAGGCGCTGCCTGTGCGCAACCACAGTTCGTCAATGGTCGCTTCTTCCGTCTCTTTTTCCAGATAGACCTGCCGCCAGATGCCGCCGAGATTGAATTTCGGCGCGATGTCCCATCCGAAGGAATGGGCGGGTTTGCGCAACCACAGGTTGGCGGATGCTTCGGGCATGTGGTTGATGGCGGCGAATTCGTCCGGCATGCTGCGGGAGACCTTTTCGGACGAAAGCAAGAAGACCTGCAACGTGTTCTTTTCGCCTGGAGCCTTGAGAGTTACGTCAAATTTCCATGGAATGAACGCGTTGTCGGTGGAACCGATTTTTTCACCATTGAGGACGATATCCGCGAAGCAGTCGATGGCGTCGAAGGCAAGCTTGACATGGCCTGTGAAACCGTCGGGCGTTGTGAATGTCCGTTCGTACAACCAGTCATGGCAGGCGTATTTACGGTAGGCTTTGGAATTTTCGCCGTAGAAAGGCTCTGGTTCGAGGCCATGGTGGAAAAGATCGAGTTCGATATTTCCTGGAACGTCCGCCTGGACGGCGACGGAATTCTGCGGCGATGTGAGCCGCCATTTGCCGTTGAGTGAGTAGCGCATGTTACAATATGATATTTAGAAGGTTATTCAGTTTTTTCTAAATGGCAAAAAAACGAATCATCAAAGATTGTTTTCAAACGTGACGGTGATGAGCGGCAGCAGCGAATCCGGCCGCGAGCCGGGCAACAGCGTCAACGTGGAACCATCCTGTTTGAACGGAACGGAAGCGGAGACAACTTGCGACGGAACATCCTGGATGACAAGCTGTTTCGCCCAGTCGCGGACGAAAACATTCAGCTGGTTGCCGCTGGCCGTGCAGTAGCCGAAGGGGACTTCCGATTTCAGCGGATTCGGCTTGCAGTCGTGGACGGCATTCGTGACGGTTTTCATCCACGGCGCGAGCTTTGCGAAAACGTCCATGGCGGCCTGCGGGAGGCGTCCGTCCGGTTGCGGACCGACGTTCAGCAGGTAGTTCGTGTTGCGCGACGCGAGCATGGCGAGCTGGTTGGCGACGGTTTCCGGCGTTTTCCAGTTCGTGTCCTTTATCTTGAAGCCCCATGTGTCGTTCAGCGTGACGGGAGATTCCGCAGGGAAGTCCAGATAGCCCTCCGGCAGCTTGTTGTCCCCCATGCTGCCGTAATCACCTAAGTCATTGCCAATACGGCTGTTGATGAGACACCATGGCTGCAGGCCTGTCACCAGGTCATAGACCTCTTGGGAGTACTTTTTCGTCATCAGCTGCGGGCAGTCGCACCACAGGGTGTTGATGCGACCATAGTTCGTGAAGATTTCGCGGAGCTGCGGGAGGCATTTATCGTAGAAATACTGGTCGAAGTTCTTGTGTTCACGGTCTGGAAAGTCCCAGTTGTTGCCCCATGGCATGCCGCCGACATTTTGCGGGCAGTCCTCTCCGGGATCGCCGCCGTTCGGCTCATGCCAGTCCAGATTATGGGAATAATAGACACCTAATTTTACATCGTACTTTTCGCAAGCGGCGGCGAGTTCCGCCAGCGGATCCCGCTTGAAGGGGGTCGCGTCATAGATGTTGAAGTCGCTGACACGGGAGTGGTACATGGCGAAGCCTTCATGATGCTTCGTCGTGAAGACGATGTAGCGCACACCTGCCTGCGCGGCGGCTGAAATCCATTCATCCGCATTGAAATGAATTGGATTGAATTCCTTTGCTAGTTTGCTATAGATGGCGTTTGGAATGCGGAAACATGATTGAATCCATTCGCCAATATATGGCATTTCCTTTCCTTCCCAGATGCCTCCCGGTATGCAATAGAGGCCCCAGTGGATGAACATTCCAAAACGTGCATTTCTGAACCAAGTTGTGTCTTTTTGCATAAGCGTAAGAGATAAAAGGGATGAAAAGGGATAGAAACAAAATGTTTATGATTGCAGGAAGATGTCACGGAGCGCGTCAAGCGTCTTTTCCGTAACGCCGATGTCGCGGAGATATCCGGTGCCTTTTTCCGCAAAAGAGTTGCCTGGATATCGATCTAAGACATTCAGCATGTCGTTGAACAGCTTGAAGTTACGTTTCCGCGCGCCGTAGATGGCGCAACTGGTCAGTTCGTAGTCGAGAATCAAATCGTCGTCGGACATACCGAGCAGGGCACCCAGCAGGAAGGCGGTCGTTCCCGTGCGATCGGCACCTCCCCAGCAGTGACAATAGGCGGGATAAATATCTGGATTCGAAAGGAATGTGAAGTATTCGCGATATTGATTGCGCCAATTTGGCTTGTCGATTTCGCCATACGGCTCGACGGGAATATTGATCCATCGGATGCCGTTTTCAGCCAACGGCGGAACGAAGCCGGAATGGATTTCTGATGCTCCGCGTATGTCCAAATCAGTCTTCAGGTGGATGTCATGGACGAGTGCGTAACGCCCTGCGGGCGTGATGGCATGGTGGCGGTTGAATTCGGATCCGCGGTAGAGGAGGCCCTGCTTGATACGGCGGCCGGAGGCGGTTGGCCAGCAGCCGCTGTCGCGGACATTTGTGCAACCGTCGATGAAAATCCAACGCGGAGCTTCCATGGCCGTCTGGAAGGAACGGATTTCCGCGCCGTCGGACGGTGTGTCTTCTATGAAGACGCGCCAATAGTATTGCCTGCCGTTTTCGAGATTGAAGACGGCGGCTGATTCGTTTCTCGCAAGTATCTGCCGGACAAGATGTTTGAACGAATTATCCGTCGCGATTTGCAGGACGTAGTTGACTCTGGATTTGTTTTCAACCTTCCATTTGAATTCGACGGGACGCGGGATGGAATTGTCTCCAGACATATCCTGCTTGAGGCCGAGCCAATCGACGAGTTCGTCGTCGTTGGCCCGTAGTTTTTCAAAGGATTTGTTGCGGATGAAATCCTTCTGGATGTCTGTAAGTGTGGAGACGGTTTCGCCGTTCGCGGGAGACAGAAGTTCAATCATGATCGATAGTTAGAACGAAAGGGTGAGGTCCATGGGGAAGCGGCCGAATTTCGCGCCATAGATGGCGAGGCCGTGGTCGTCGGTTTCCAGACGGATGGTGAGTTTCCCCTTCGCTTTGGCGATGATGTCAGCAGGAATGGCGGCTTCGACGAGATAGCCGTAGGAGCCTGCTTCGTTGAGCTTGCGGTCATGGGGCTGCGCGAACCATGACAGGATGCCGCGATGGTCGGCCGGATCGTCTGGTAAAGCGTTGGTGTGGACAAGCTTGCCGTTGGCATAGACGCGAAGCGTGCCGCTCCAGCAGACCGTGTCGGTCATTGGATAGGAATTCGCATTCTTGCTTGGATCATGATAGCCCTTGCCAAGCATGTGATCCATATCAACGGTGCCTTCTTTGTCGTTTTCGATATCCTTGCCGTTCAAGCGTTTGGCAGAGATTTCTGCGCGGAAGACAGCGGCTCCTTTCGCTTTGGCGGGCAGCTTGAATTCATATTCGAAGAAGCCTTTGCCTGCGCCGTTGACTTTCAGCCCGTCGAATACATTCCATTGTTTCTGCGACCACTTGGCCTTCGTAAAATCTTTCGGAGCGACGCGGATGACGCCGTCCTTCGCCGCTTTCGTCGCGACCGTCACAAACGTCGTGAAGTTCCGTGCGATGATTTTCGCGCCGTTTTTGACGGTGAAGCAAATCGCGCCGACGGCGGGAACATTCGGCAGCTGGACGTTAACCGTTCCAATATCGGCGTGCATCCACGCAGTTGCCTTCTCGATGACAACCGTTTCATTGACAGGACGTTCCGTCAGTTTGCCCTGTTCGTCCCAGTAGCGGACGACGGCAGTGACGGTGAGCTTGCGGCCCGCGTATTTATCGGTGGTAAGAGAAATGAACAATGGGACGGGGCATTTGGCGCCCGGCTCGAAGCTGCGACAGAGCTCGCTGTCCAACGACAGATAAGCATCCGCATGCAAGTCGTTGAGCGACATGCCCGGGAAGATCTGCTCGATGCCCGTGTATTTCGCTGTACGGTCGTAGCGGACATAACCGTTCCATTCGTTGCAGACGTCATGGTGTTCCGTGTAGAGCCAACCCGCGCATTTTGGATGGCGGTGGAAGGCGTTCATCATCATATGATAGTCCCATGACCAATCGACGTCACCAGTGGACCCCGCGTAACCCCAGACATTTCCGCATTCGCTGTTGAACATCGGAGCGTTCGTCTGGCAGTGGCCATTGATGAAGTTCCACGTAGAACCTTCAAAGGTGGCTTCGGAGAAGTCATGGATGCGCTTTTCCCATTCATATCCAGGCAGATAGGAATGCCATGTGTTGATGTCCGTCAAGACATGGTCATTGTTGCAGGCGGAATTGTCTTCCACCAGACGCGACGGATCAAGCGATTTGGCGAGGCGGACCATCTGCGCGACCTTCTGTTGTGTCTGCGGGAGATATTTGCGACGTTTTTCGCCGCCTTCCATCCAATCCGTAAAGAGGCCCCACGTCTCGTTGTAAATGACCCAACTGAAGATACATGGGTGGTTCATATCGCGTTTGATCATTCCGCGCATGGCGAATTCGGACGCGGCGAACATCTCCTGCGTGGGCTGCCCCCAAGAGTTCGGCACGTCCGCCATGATAAGCAGACCGAGCTTGTCCGCCCAGTAGAGCTTACGCGGGATTTCGACTTTGATGTGGATGCGGTTGCCGGACAGCGCGAGCTTCTTTGAGATCATAATTTCATTCTTCATGAACTCGTCCGACGGGAAGGTGTAATAACCTTCTGGATGATATGATTGGTCGAGCGTCAGTTGCAGGTAGATCGGCTTGTTGTTGAGGGCGACGTACGGGTAGTCCGTTCCAGGCATCTTCGTGACGGAGACTTTCCGCATGCCGAAATACGTCGAGACGCGATCCTTATTATTGTCGCCATACGTCAGAACAGCTTGGACTTCATAGAGATAGGGATTGTCCAAATCCCACAGCTTGATGGCTTCGAAGGGGATTTCGAATTCGACGGACTGCTGTCCGGGCTTGATCAACGCGAATGCAGGAGCCCTGCGGTCCTCCTTCTTGAACTGGATGGTCGCTACTGTGGGTTGTTTCGCAGGTGAGTCCAATGTGATTTTCGCCGTGACGGACCTTTTGTCGATGTCCGGAATCAGATGGACGGTGTCCATATAGACGTCCGGGCGCGCTTCAAGATAGACCGTCTGCCAGATGCCGTTGACGTTGCCGTAGCCCTGCTTGCCGAAGAGGGCGTAGGAGCGAGGCGTATCATCTGCGCGGAGAGTGATCTTCTGTTCCGTGCCCCATTTGATAAGATGCGTCAATTCAAACTCAAAGGGCGTGTAGCCGCCTTCATGGAAACCGACGACGGCGCCGTCAAACCAGCCTTCCGTAATCCAGTCGGACGCTCCGACGACGAGAAACACACGTTTCCCTTTCCATTCCTCTGGAATCGTGATATCTTTACGATACCATGCGACATCCGCCTCGTCCTTCACGCCCGACAGCGGGGAGCCCCATCCGAACGGGACGGTGATATCCAGCGGAAAGTCGTCCGAATTGAACCAGGCTTCCTTTTTGCCGATGTTTTCTTTATCGAACTTGAATTTCCAAGTTCCGTTGAGGTTGAGCCATTCTTTACGTTCGAAATCTGGTCTTGGATGTTGTGGGAGGGGGATGGACATTTTTTTAATGATTAATGATTAATGATTAATGATTAATGACGAATGACTAATGACGAATGATTAATGACGAATGATTAATGACGAATGATTAATGACGAATGATTAATGACGAATGATTAATGACGAATGATTAATGACGAATGATTAATGACGAATGATTAATGCTTGAAGCTTGATAAATTGTAAATTGTAAATTGTTAATTGTTAATTGCTAATTGCTTACTGGATGACTTTGATGGTGCTCGGGCCGTCTGTCGTGTTGACGATGAAGGAGAAGCCGTATGTGCCGTCGGCGTTCAGATAGGATTGGACGCCGTCGTAGTCGTAGTGGTTGACTTTAAACGGCACGAAGATGCCCATGTCGTTTTTGACGAGAATGCGCGGGCGTTCGAAGGATTTGAAGCCATCGACGCGCACAGCTGCATTGTTCAAACCGCCGCCGATCGTGAATTCGGCCTGCTGGTCAACCGCCTGAACATGAGGCAGATACGTGTCATAAAGAAGCTTGCCGACGGTGACATCAACTTTATACGGATCCAACACGGAGTCGGAACGGACTTGATGGACGCTGACATCCGTTTTGACATCGTAGTCGCCGAAGGGGACGAGAATGAGTTCGTAGGCGATGCGGTCGCCAGGCTTGAATGTCACATCGCCAAAATTGAGCGTCAGACGCGCTTCCACCATAGGCTTGGTCGTGAAGTTCAGCATAGACTGGGCGGGCGTCTCCTTGCCGTCGAGAACGACTTTGCACGTCTTGACGATGAGGCCGAAATTGCAGACGCCCTTATTATATAAAGATGTATAGACAGTGAAGTAGGGGGCCTCCGAACCAAGCGGGATGATGGCGGTGACAGGATCCTTCTCCGGCAGGTTGATGACGGTCAGTTTGTTCTCTTGGCTCAGATAGCCGACGTGGGCGAATTTCGACCAAGACGTGCAGAAGGAGAAGAGGTTGAAATTCTTCTGGAAGTCTTTGATGGCGACTTCTTTCTTGAAGTCGATGACGAACGAGTAGTATGTGCGGTTTTCATCCGTCTGCGGGAATTCCACATGGCGTACCCACATCGTGGCCGCGTCGTCGTCGGATTCGTAAGAGAAATCGACGTCTGCATAGACTGGTCCAGCGGACTGTACTCTTTGTGTCTTCGGCTCGAACATGATTTTTTCTTCTCCTTGATAATAATAAGGGAAGTAGAGCGGGCCGACGGAATAATGCTGCGGCTGGGTCGGCCACAGTTTGGCGGACATGGCGCGGAAGTCGGGCAGCGTCCAGCCGGATTTCGTGCCGACGTAATATGGCGCGATGCAGTTTGTTTCCGTGACGCCGCAGGAGAGGTGGTAATAGGGCACGAAGAATTTGATGGCGGAGAGCTGTTTCAGCGGTGTGACGCCCCAATTTTGGAAGAGGTTCAAGACGGTGAATGTGCGTTCCGTATTGGCGTTAAGTAGCAGCGGCAGAAGCGTTTCGCCATATCCGCTGTCTTCCGGATAGAAGTACGGTTCTTCGCCGTCGCCGTGGAAGTTCTTCGAAACTTCAATCGGCATTGGAAGCAGCTTTTCTTGGTCATCCAGCATGGCGGCGCATTCGAGGCCGCCCGCCTTGCCGCGGATGCAGAAGTAGATGCGGCGGTCATGGTTGTCCGCCTTGATGCTTACGGGCAGTTTGAAATGCTTCTGCGGGATGTTGTAGTAGGCGGCGCTGAAATGCGTGCCACCGAGATCGAAGTCGTAGGTTCCTTCCAATTTATTGTAGCCGAAGAACTTGCCGCCGTCTTCAGCGTTGAGGACCTTGATGGAATCGGCGGTCAGTGGATTGCGTTCGCAATAGGCCGCTTCTGCAAGTTTTGCGAAGTCGTGGGAGTCGTCATGATAGAGACGATGCGCAAGAACGAACCGCGTGTCCGGCTTCTGCACGCCTGACAACGGACGTTTCTGCGTCAGAACGTATTCCGTATCTGTTTCAGAGAAAACGACACTGCCCGCTTCATCACACGTCGGGAAGATGAGACCGAAAATTCCGCCCTGTTTGTTGTCGAAACCAACGTATTCAACGGAACTTGCATCAATGCCGTTGAACGCATCATGGACGCCGTTTTTGTCTTTCACGGTGACTTTTGCGACGGCGTTTTTTGTAAGTTTCAGTTGGCAGCCGTATTCCTTCAGGGCGACGTCATTGTTTCCTGTGACAAAACGCAACATTTGGTGCATTTTGTCTGGATATGCGTGGAGGATGCGGTCCAATTTGACCTGCATCTTCTGCCGCTTTTCCGCGACGAGCTTGATGGATTTGATTTCGATGATTTCATCGACCTGCCCCAAATCGAAGCGGATGCCGTGGATGTTGCCGTTGAAGCCTTTGATTTCGTCGATGTAGATTTTGTAGGTGTGGAAGTCGCCGGGCTTGATGCCTTGTGGGATGATTTGCTGCGGATTAAAACCCTTCTGGTCGCCGACGGCCATATAGACATGCATCATGGAGGATTTTTCTGTGCGCATGGTGACTTCGATGGCGGGGTAGGTGTCCGTTGGTTGTTCAATGCCGAGCTGGCCGATCCACGGATCATGGGCGTTTGTGCATTTCACGCGCATGACGCCATCGACGAATTCGGGCTCCGTCAAGTCGTTGAAGACCCATTTACCGTCCGCGAAGTTTTTGAATGCGTCGATTTTCGCGTTCACTTCCGATTCTGGAACGTCTTCTTTTACACGGCTTAACGCTTGATCCAAAACATGGACGTCATAGTAGTAGTAGCCGAGGCGGAAGGCGTTAAAACGGCCTTTGCGCGGCGACAGTGATGACCAGTAGGTCTTGTCTGCCGCGTCGATGACATACGTGTCGAACGAGCCGTCCACAAGTCTGACACCATTTGGCGAAATCAATGTCAGCGCATTCTTTTCGCGGTTTTCGAGGCCGCCGACGGCACGGATGTGCGGCGTATCGACTTGAATGGCATCGCGGTTGCCGTTCTGGTAATAAACTTGAACGGTGTTTTTGATGTTACCAGCGTTTTGGATATCTGCCGTCCAGTCGTAAGCGGACAACGGTATGCAAAGCAGGGCGAAAATCGGCAGGATATGTTTGGCGGCCATGTTTTTTCCTTCTGGTTGGTGGGTGATGGACACGATACGAACAGACTTTCTTTACCCTACTATAATATAAGTTGGGCATTTATCCATTGGCAGTTGGAAAAAACATGGGGCTCTTGGTGTGTAAGGCCGCAGCCAAAGTAAAATAGCAAATGGACATCAATGTCGTTGGAATGTGCCAAAGAATGATCACATCCTTCGGACGATTGACCGCAGAAACGATTATGGAAAAGATAAATGGTCAATCAAAGTGAAATTTTTCAGGAATATAATATATTATTGACTGATAATGAAACAGTTTGTTTGATTGGACTTATTGAGATCGCAATCCACACAAAGGATTATTCCAATAGCTTTATTGAGGAGTCAGTCAATGGACGACAAACTTCAAATACGCAACAGCACGGCGGAATTTTTGATTTTCGCCACACAGAACGAGAGCGATACCATCGAGGTGCGTTTTGAGGAGAATACGCTATGGCTCACCCAACTGACCATGGCTGAACTTTTCCAAACCACGAAACAGAATATAAGCCAGCATATCCAAACCATTTGCGAAACAGGGGAACTGACTTATGAAGCAACTGTCAAGAATTTCTTGACAGTTCGAAAAGAAGGTGCAAGGGAGGTCAGACGAACTATAGAGTATTATTCACTTGACATGATCATCGCCGTGGGCTACCGTGTCAACAGCCTTCGTGCCACACAGTTTCGGCAGTGGGCGACAAAGGTCTTGCGTGATTTCGCTCTTCGTGGATATGTGTTGGATCGCAAGCGGATGGAGAACGGACGTTTTCTGGGCGAAGACTATTTCGAACATCTGCTGGCGGAAATCCGTGAAATCCGCCTATCTGAACGCCGTTTCTACCAGAAGATCACCGACATTTATGCCACCAGCATGGATTATGATTCAAAATCACAGACGACTCGTGAGTTCTTTGCGAAGGTGCAGAACAAACTGCATTATGCTGTGCATGGACACACGGCGGCAGAGCTAATTATGGAACGGGCGGATGCGGAAAAGGAGCACATGGGACTGACCACTTGGGAGAACGCCCCCAATGGCAAAATCCTCAAGCCAGATGTCTCAGTGGCGAAGAACTATCTGAACGAGACGGAGATGCAGGATCTTGGCCGCATCGTCAACGCCTATCTTGATCTGGCGGAGAATCGTGCACGCCGCCACGTTCCGATGACGATGGAGGATTGGGCCAAGCATCTGGACAGGATTCTGATGGCGGACGACCGAGAGTTGCTTCAGGATGCAGGCAAAATTTCCACCGAAGTCGCTAAAGCGTTTGCTGAGGGTGAATTTGAGAAATTTCGTGTGAAGCAAGACAAGCTATATCAAAGTGAATTCGACCATTTTCTGGCTGAGGCAGTACAACAAGAGAATACCGTTAGGGAAAACAATCATGATTCATGATTTAATTGTCCGCTGTACGATGAGTTATGTCGTGATTTGACGGTTTTCAGTTACAGCTATGACCCCATGGACGCATATAATTGGCGTTTATCATGTCCATTCGTGGTTCATTTCCGTTTCAGATATGGCTTGATGATGCGGAGGAAACGCTGCGTCGCTGCGAGAGTTTTCGCGGCGGTCGCGCGGTTCGGGAAGCCGCGTGCGAAATTCGCGTCAGCGGCGGCCGCCGCCACGACATGATATTCCGCCGCAACGCCTGGCGCCAAATCCTTCAGTCGTTCCGCTCGTTCCAACAAGTCTTCCGACGGAGGACGTTGAAAATGAGCAAGATCCAGCATGCCGCTTGTCAGCCGTTGGCAGGCCATGACCATCTGTCGCGACGATGCGCCATGACGTGTCTGCCATTTCCATTGTCGGATCAGCTTGTACAATGTCAAATGGAATGACAGCACTTTCATCACTTTCTTCCTCAGGAGGAAAAGCACGATGATCAGCACCCAAATCGCCAAAGCAACCGTCTTCGCAGCTACGCTCATGTTGCGAATTGAATCTGATACGCTGGCGGCGATCTTTTTCAGCCATTGAACAATCGATTCGGTTGATTTTTGCAATGTATTTGTCACCGTGAAGAGGGCCTCTTTGACGGCCGCCTGTGCCATTTCCACAATGTCTGGATTCATCACGCGGCTGTCATGGACGGCGCGACGGAAGATCCGATCCACAAAAGATTCCTTCTTTTCGGAATTGCCTTCTCCTTGACGGTTCCGTCCATAGCGGCGACGGACGTTCTGCGGCGAATTCCAGCGGTTGGGCGGTATGATGGAAAATTCCGGTGGTTTCGATTCCCATTCGTCACCAAATGGATCCAACAGGGCGCTGAGGGCTTTCGGCGTATTGCTGATCTGCAGGTTGCCAGGGGCGACGCCATCAAAAGTCAGCCAACCATAAGGCGTTATGAAAATCTGAACCCATGCGTGGGCATGGTATTCATAGATTTCAAAACAATTGGTCAGCAAGTTGTAATTGCCAGGCGAATAACCGGTCACGAGCCGTGAATGGAGACCCGCCGCGCGGGCCAGAACGGCGAACGCCTGTGCAAAATGCTGACAGTAACCGCGTTTCGATTCGAACAAGAAGAAATCGACCACTTCGCCGCCGGGGGGGACGGGAGGACATTGCAAATCATATTTGTAGGAAGTCCGCAGATGGTCGCGGATGCGGCAAGCCTTTTCGTATGGTGTCGTGGCACCGTCTGTGATTTTTCGGGCGAGTTCATATGTTCGTTCTGAAATGACGCCACGCGGTAACGCACGGTAATTTGGGCCGTAATTCCAGTGAAACGCGAGAAAACGATCCATGTCCTGTCCAGTCTTCTCGCTTGGCACATCGGACATGACGAAATACGACAACGGCGGCTTGGGCTTCTCCAAGGCGCGA